>ERZ1066133.503-NODE-503-length-17346-cov-7.543173_pt1 | contig 17346 bp, 14 predicted proteins | sample MGYA00382780_ERZ1066133 | MGnify/ENA primary metagenome ERZ1066133 (study PRJEB33369, sample SAMEA5778363) | biofilm metagenome | biome: Industrial cooling water; feature: Water cooling tower basin; material: Biofilm | place: United Arab Emirates | collected...
GCTTTGTTGTGCCTACTAATGATATAAAGTATATACAAGTTTATCCAGATAAATTTGAAATTAACTACCCAAGTCAACAAACAATACATTCAAACAAAGAGCTAGAAACTGCTTTAGCTATTTTAAGCCCAAAAGATGAATTGCTTATTGAAATAAGACAGGGCGTTCAAAATGATCAGGTCATTTGGTTAATTGAAAAAATGCACTCGCTCAACTTAGCATACTATAGAATTCAACGTAACCCCTAATAAAATTTTTAGGAAACAATTTTTTCTGCAATTAATTCAGCCCATATTGGTGTTAACGCCACTCCCATACCGTTGCAAGCCATAGCATACCATAAACCTTCATCTTGCTGATTTAAAATTGGTGTTTTTGTATGGCTGAATGCCATAATACCAGACCACCTTTGTTCTATTTCGAATTGGTATCCTTGTATAATGTTTGTTTTTAAAAACATTTCAAGACTTTCTTGTATATTCTGTGATATTGATAAGTCGCTGGTTTCTTCCTGATTTTTATAGAGATGACGAGCTCCTCCCAATAAGACTCTATTTCCAACATTTCTCCAATAATAATATCCCTTCTCTGCATGAAATGTCCCTTTCCATGGTAATCCATCTATGGGTGAGGTAAGTATGATTTGTCCGCGCGCAGGTGTAATTCCAGTGTCATTCATTTGCTCAGCAAGCCAACCATTGGTAGTAAACAACAAATGCTCCGCCTCCCATTCAAAACCACCCGCAACTTGAACCTTCCAGTTATTACACTGCCGATTCCAGTTTTCCACTTGTGCGCCGTAAAAAATAGTAACTCCCATTTCTTTAGCTAGCTCTGACAAGCTCTTCACATATTTGCCGCTATGCAAACTACCTTCTACTGCAATGCCAACTAAATGATCAAAGGCGTCTAAATGCATAGAAGTCTTTTTGCTAGACAGGTTAGAATATACATCCGACAAACCCAAGCCTTCCTTCAGTAAACCATTTAAAACTTCAATCCTTCTATCTAATTCTATTTGCTCAATGCCATTAATACACTCATATCCTCCATCCCATTGCAAGTCAATACTAGCATTCCCGAAATACTTTTTAATTTTTTCTATCCCCTTATATCGCATCTCAACGGTTGCAATCATTTTATCTTCACCCATCACATCAATATCACCCCACAATTCTGTGGGCGAACCGAAACAAGCGAATCCAGCATTTCTGGTAGATGCCCCTCGGGGAATAGGATATCTTTCCAAGACAATAACGTTCCATGAAGGCTTACGGCGCTTAACTTCAATAGCAGACCATAAACCCAATACTCCAGCTCCAACAATTGCTAATTGTGTCGGAGACGATTTATCCCAATAAGAATGCATGTGCTAATTTACACATTGAATCGGAAGTGCATAACATCGCCATCCTGAACAATGTATTCTTTGCCTTCTATCCGAAGTTTGCCCGACTCCCTACATGCAGCTTCGCTGCCAAATTTTACATAATCGTCGTAGGCAATGACTTCTGCTTTAATAAAACCTTTTTCAAAATCGGTATGAATCACACTTGCAGCTTGTGGAGCTTTCCATCCTTTGTGAATAGTCCACGCACGAACTTCTTGTACTCCTGCTGTAAAATAAGTTTCTAAATTCAGTAGTTTATAAGTCGATTGAATTAATCTATTCAAAGCAGGTTCTTTCATGCCATACTCTTCCATGAACATCATTCGATCGTCTTCTTGTTCCATTTCAGCTATTTGAGCTTCAATATTGTTACACATAACAATTACTTCAGCTTTCTCTTGTGCTACTGCAGCCTTAAGCATTTCAGAAAATTTATTCCCAGTATGCATTGACCCTTCGTCAACATTCGCCACATATAAAGTAGGCTTATCTGTTAACAAAAATAAATCGGCAATAGCAGTTTTCTCTTCTTTATCAAGCCCTAAACTTCTAATACTTTTACCTTCTTCTAAATGCTTTTTACAACGCTGCAACACTTCAAACTCTGCCTTTGCCTTAGCATCTGAACCTACCCTAGCCTGCTTCTCAACACGCTGCATTTTCTTTTCAACACTGTCTAAATCTTTTAACTGAAGTTCTGTATCAATAATTTCTTTGTCGCTAACCGGATTAATAGCTCCTTCTTCCCGCAAAACATTCTCATCCTCAAAACAACGAATAACATGGATGATGGCATCTACTTCTCTAATATTTGCCAAAAACTTATTTCCCAATCCTTCACCTTTACTTGCCCCTTTCACTAAACCCGCAATATCAACAATTTCTAATTGTGTTGGAACAATCCTATTAGGCACAACTAATTCAGCTAGTTTCTGCAACCTAGCATCTGGCACATCCACTAAACCCACATTGGGCTCTATGGTGCAAAAGCGATAGTTACTAGCCTGTGCTTTAGCACTATTACTAACAGCATTGAATAAAGTTGACTTTCCTACGTTGGGTAACCCAACAATTCCTGCTTGCAAACCCATAATTATTTTATTGTATGCGTGATTGACTTTAGATTTGAAGGGCGCAAAGATACGTGTTGACAAGCGTACACCCACATTTAATCATTTAGCCCATGGCACTGAATTTTGTTTGGATTGCTTTTTTTGTGATTGCATTTGCTATTGCACTCATCAAATTGATCTTTTTTGGTGATACCCAAATTTTTAAAACCCTGGTTGATGGCATGTTTGAAGCAGCTAAAGGCTCTGTTATGGATGTTGCTTTCCCCTTAGCTGGTACCATGGTTTTTTTTCTTGGTTTAATGAATATTGCTGAAAAAGCAGGTGCAATTAATTGGTTAGCAAGAATTTTAAACCCTTTTATGAAACGCCTTTTCCCAGAAGTACCTGATGGACATCCTGCAATGGGACAAATGGTCATGAATTTTAGTGCAAATATGCTGGGACTAGACAATGCAGCTACACCTTTTGGATTGAAAGCAATGGAGAGCCTACAATCTCTAAATCCTTCGAAAGACACAGCTACCCATGCACAAATTATGTTTCTGGTACTACATACAAGTGGACTAACCGTAATTCCATTATCAATCATTTCCTATCGTATTGCAGCGGGTTCCGTTGAGCCTGCAAGTATTTTTATCCCCTGTGTTTTAGCAACCATTTGCACAACCCTTGCTTCAATTTTAATAGTGAGCATCCGTCAAAAGTTGAGTTGGGATAGGGTTTTATTGGGATGGATTGCAGGCTTGATTGCAGCTGTTTTCTTTATACTCTTATTTGTAAATAGCCTGCCTGCACTCGATAAAGAGGTATTCAGCAAGGTAACAGGTAACCTCATTTTGTTTGTGATTGTAGTATTGATAATCCTTGGTGGTGTATGGAAAAAAATAGCTGTTTTTGACGCTTTTATTGAAGGAGCTAAAAACGGCTTCGATGTAGTGTTGAAAATCATTCCTTATCTAGTTGGAATGCTTGTTGCAATTCGTGTGTTTCGCGACAGTGGCGCTCTTTTATATTTGGTAGATGGATTATCGTATGTTATTGGATTAACTGGAATTAATTCTGATTTTACAGGAGCACTTCCTGTTGCTATTATGAAGCCATTTAGTGGTAGTGGGGCACGCGGACTTATGCTAGATATTTTTGCAAACCCAGCCTATGGTCCTGATAGTTTTGTGGGCAAGCTGGCTTCAACATTTCAAGGATCTGCAGATACAACTTTTTATATCATTGCGCTCTATTTTGGAAGTGTTGGTATCCGAAAAGTTCGATATGCGATATGGGCAGGAATTTTGGCTGATTTAATTGGTGTTGTATGCGCCATTATCATTGGTTACATTTTCTTTGCTTAACTACGATTTTAACAAGAGAGAAATTTTGAGTTCACTATCAATTTATACCTTCACATAATGATTCGTGTACTATTTGTAGCCATTGCCCTAACTAGCATTTTAGTTGGTTGTAATAATGAATCTGGCTCTAAAGAAAAAGAGTCCGAAGTTATTGCTCCACCTATTATTTCGTATCAGGTTGTTCAAACCTACCCTCACGACACATCTTCCTATACACAAGGGTTAGAATGGCACAACAATGAGTTATTTGAAAGTACTGGCCAATATGGTTTTAGTAAATTACTGAAAGTGAATTTGAAGGATGGAAAAATTTTGCAATCGCACAGTTTGGCTAAAGAATACTTTGGTGAAGGAATGACCATTTTAAACAATAAAATTTATCAACTTACTTGGCAAAACAAAAAAGGCTTTGTCTATGATCTAAAAACTTTTTCGACAATACAAGAATTTGAATGGCCTTATGAAGGCTGGGGTCTTACCAATAATGGCAAAGACCTTTTAATTTCAACTGGCAGCAATGTCATTTATCGGGTAGACCCATCTAGCTTTAAAATCTTAGAAGCAATTTCAGTCAGTAATCAATATGGTCCTTTATCTAATATCAATGAATTAGAATGGGTGAATGGATTTATTTATGCAAATATTTATCAAACAGATAAGATTGTAAAAATTGATCCTAGAAATGGAAAAGTGGTAGGCGAAATGTATTTTACGGATATTCTCCAAAAACTTAACATCCCCTTTGATGCTTATAAAGCAGATGTTCTAAATGGAATTGCATTCAATCCAACGAATGGTAATTTTTTTGTAACCGGAAAATATTGGCCAGCCTTAATAGAAATATCATTACTGGAAAATAAATAAAGCTATTCTGGCCATCTTGCACTCCACCATGTATAAAAATCCGGGAAGAAATTTCTCCAATATTGCTCTTGGTGGGCTCCTATTGGACTAATAGCTTGTCTAATATCGTAATTGCTTTTTTTATTCAATACATCACCCATTTTACGAACTTCATCCACAAGAGTATTACTCTCTCTTCCGCCAGCATACAAGTAAAACCTAGCATACTCAGGAAGATTTTGTTGAGACGCTTCTGAAAAAATTTGTGGCGCAATCCAAAACGAAGGTGAAAAAACTCCAGCAGTACCAAAGGTGTTTCCTCTGTACATTAAAGCCTGCATGCTAATGAGCCCACCCATACTACTTCCTGCAATAGCAGTATACTCAGGACCTTTTTTTGTTCTATACTTACTATCAATCCAAGGCTTCAAAGTTTGACTAATAAAATCTATGTATGCTTGCCCTTCTCCTTTACCATATTGCGCATGGTCGTACCAATTGTATTCTTTCATTCTATGAGAACCTCCGTTATCAATTCCAACCACAATAGCTTCTTTCCCTAGCTTCTTTTGCAAAGTATCCAAACATTCATCTACTCCCCATTCTCCTGCATAAGCAGTTTGCTCGTTGAAGAGATTCTGACCATCGTGCATGTACAAAACCGGATATGTCTTAGAAGAACTTCCATAACCTTTTGGCAAGTAAATCCAAATTCTTCTACTACGCTGTAATTGTGGCATTGCAAATGCTGTATCTATAATTCTAACCTGTGGACTAGCAGAATAACGTTTAGGCTTTTCTGGATAATCATCTTTCCAACCTGCAATATTAATATCGTACGAGAAGTCAGCATTCACTTCCATTACCCTATCTGGTATATCTCTGCCATCTGCTGTTGATTCTACTTTTGACATGTCACCTCTCGTGAACTTATATGCATAGTTACCAGGCTCAAGATTTTTAACTACTATAATTTTCTTGCCTCCAGCAAATGGTCTCAATTTATAAGCCTCATCCTTGGGATTCCATCCATTAAAACTTCCCATGATATAAATATCTTCATTTGCCTTTGTAGGTACCTGATTAACCACAAATCGTATACTAAATTGTGCTTGAGTAAAAATGCACAAGCATAATGCAAATAGTAAAAACAGCTTCTTCATAATTGAAAGGTACTAAGTGCTCATAAAAAAAGTCGCCATAGAAGCGACTTTATGATAATTTTTTAGGATTGCTTAGTCAAGAATTTCTACATCTTTTGGAAAACGAGCCTTGTTAAAAGTGAAAAGCTTATCGTCAAGGGCTGCATTTGTATTGATACCGCTTAAAGTAAATTCTACTGTGTTATTGCTTTTATCGAGGATGCGCGCTTTAGTAATCAAGCTGCTGTTCTTATCAACAAAAACGTTTACTCTTTGAAAGTTTTTTCTGGCATCAGTAGGTTTCATTTCAATTTCATGAAAATTACCCTTCGTGCCTATTAGTCGATATGTAAAATCTTTATCGTAAAAATTACTTAATAGGTTTTGTGGACTAAGAGTTGAACCCGACTCTTCAACAGAGGAAACTGTAATGGTTTTTGCACCATCGAAATTCCAAATTGTTTGGCCGTCACAAATGATCTCTACTTTGTCCTGCTTTAAAAGATACTTCTGCCCTTTAATTGAAACTTTACCAGTTCTATTTCCATTGTTTCTGCCCTTACTCGAAACAGAAGTTATTGTAAAGTTGGCCGTTACTCCTTTAAATGATTTCATTTTGCCATTCACGCCATCCAATATCTTTTTTGCCTGAGGATCAGTACCTTGTGCGTACAAAGAGAAACTAGATAATAAAGCTAGAATAATTAAGTAAATTTTGTTCATGCTGATAATTTGGGGTGGCAAAAATAGTATATGTACCGTTTTTGACAGTTTAAATACATGAAAGGTTTAAGCAAAAAGGCTTTTAAAAGGTTAAAAATGAACCATTATCCCAAATTGTCGAGGTATTCCTCAAGTTCTGACATAGACTTATATAACACCTCCCTTGCCTTGCTACCAGCACTAGGGCCAACGATACCTGCTGCTTCCAATTGGTCCATCAGTCTTCCAGCTCTATTATAGCCTAGTTTCATTTTACGCTGTAAAAGCGAAGTACTGCCCATTTGACTGGCCACAATTAACCTAGCGGCATCTGCAAACAGAGCATCCCTATCATTTGCGTCAAAATCTCGGCCTTCTAACTCTTTTTCATCTTGATATTCAGGTAATAAGAAAGCTTGTGGATAGCCATGTTGACTTCCAATAAAATCACAAATTCTGTCAACCTCTGGAGTGTCAACAAAAGCACACTGTAAACGGGTAATTTCCCCATTATAACTTATCAGCATATCTCCTTTCCCTATCAATTGCTCCGCTCCGCCAGCATCTAAAATAGTTCGAGAGTCAATTTTTGAAGAAACTTTAAACGCAATTCTTGCAGGGAAGTTAGCCTTAATAGTGCCTGTGATAATATTAACAGATGGGCGCTGAGTTGCAATAATAAGATGTATTCCAACGGCCCTAGCCAACTGAGCTAAACGAGCTATAGGGGTTTCTACTTCTTTACCAGCAGTCATAATTAAATCCGCAAACTCATCTACCACCAACACAATAAATGGCAAGTATTGATGGCCATTTTCTGGATTCAATTTACGAGCAATAAATTTCTCATTATACTCCCGAATATTTCTACAACCACCTTCTTTAAGCAAATCATACCTCGTATCCATCTCAATACATAGTGCGTTGAGGGTGTGAATCACTTTCTTCGTATCAGTAATAATGGCTTCTTCTTCTCCAGGAAGCTTAGCAAGGAAATGCTTTTCTATTAGTCTATACAAGCTGAGCTCTACCTTCTTTGGATCAACTAATACCAATTTTAACTGAGACGGATGCTTTTTATAAAGAAGAGAAACTAGAACTGCATTGATACCAACCGACTTACCTTGTCCGGTTGCACCCGCCATTAAAAGGTGCGGCATGGTTGCCAAATCTACTATGAAATGCTCGTTATCAATTTTCTTTCCAATAGCTATTGGCAATGAAAAACTCGATTGCTGGAACTTCTCAGACGCCAACAAAGTTTTCATACTAACCACAGATTTGCGAATATTAGGAACTTCAATTCCAATAGTTCCTTTACCTGGAATAGGAGCAATAATTCGGATACCTAAAGCCGATAAACTCAAGGCAATATCATCTTCCAAATTTTTGATTCTTGAAATACGAACTCCTGGAGCAGGAACAATTTCATATAGAGTAACTGTTGGGCCTATTGTAGCACTAATTCGCTGAATGGAAATATCATAATTTTTGAGAGTAGCAATAATTTGGTTTTTATGTGTCTCCAATTCAGCTGGATCGTGCACAATTTTTTCACTACCATGCGACTCTAACAAATCGAGTGTAGGGAATTTGTAATTCCTCAATTCAAGTGAAGGATCATAGTCTGTACCAATCGCACCCACTGCTTTCGAAGCTGTTTTTTCTTCAATAACTGCAGGTTGAATTTCTAATTCCATTTCATCAGACTCTTCTTCATCATCTTCAATTTCTTCAGTTTCTTGCTCATCCTCAATTTCAAAATCTTCCTCTTCATCCGGTTCATTTTCTACCAAATGATTTTCGTTTTGTATAACCAATTCTTCCACATCAATATCAGATTCCAAATCCTTCTCTTTTATTTCCATATGTAAGAGTGGATTATTGAGATCCTCACTAGTTTGAGGCATAATAACAGTTACCGCACCTTGATCAGATTTCAAGCGATTAGAACTTGTTGGAGGAACTGCGGGAATTTTTTCTTCTATTGTTTCACTTAATTCTTCAGAGTAATTGTCTTTAGGGTTAATTGGATTGATAAGATCTTGTGGTTCATTCCATGCACCATCCTCATCTTTAAGTGGTGCTTTTTCCCATTTAGGCAACTCAAACTTAGGATTGAATCGCCATATTATGTAGCTAAACATTGCAAAAACAATAATGGCACCTGTTCCAAAATTACCAATCACTTTTACCATCCAACCAGCTACATATTCTCCTGTTGCACCACCCCAAGGAAAAGGATGGGAGTCTGTTAAAAATGCAAAGGATACACTCAAAATAAAAACACCTACAAGTATGTATTTTAAATTTCTAAGAAGGTTGAAAACCTGCTTTCCAAAAACAAGATTGACCCCTAGTACAAAGAAAAAAGCACAGAAAATATAGCTTGCTAAACCAAATCCGTAATAGAAAATTGTATGAGAAACATAAGCGCCTAATACCCCCAATAAATTATTTACACGAATGTCATCTGCTAATAACATTTTAGCTCCCATACCAAAAACCTTATCCTGATCCTCTTGCCAAGTAAACAAGTAAGATGAAAACGCTGTAAATAAGAACAAGCAAATTAATAATATAGCAGAGCCAAAAATTTTGGTTGTACGCTCATCTTTTACAACTTCGGTCACCGACACTTCCTCTTCCTTATCCTCTGTTAGCACTTCTGGATCTGGTGGAGGAGGTTGTTTTGTTTTTAAGCGATTGGCCATATATAGGGTACTAAAACTCTAAATTACTGTCAATTACCACGCTGAGAGTCCAAATGTGGATTACTTTTTAGCTTTTGGATGAATACAATTGAAAGGTGGATAACTTAAATCCTTGTGAGTTCTGTAATGATTGTTGAATGCTTTGGATAAGCTTCAATTAATTTACTTCGATCTGCCAGCTCAAAGTCAGCAAAATCAAATCCAGGAGCTACTGTACAACCAACAAAACTATAGTCAACTCCTTCTAGACATCTACTTGCAAACCAGGCTCCAGCAGGAACAGTAGCTTGAAAATGCTCTCCCTTTGCCCAATCAGAACCTAACCGAATGACCTCTAAATCGCCATTTTTGTGCAGAATAATCACTTCAAGACTTCCGCCTGTATAAAAATGCCAGCCCTCATCCGACTGAATTTTATGAAAAGCCGAAAAGTTTCCCTTCGTCAATAAAAAATAGATAGAAGTAGAAAATGAGCGAGATCCCCCAAACCTTTGGGGAAGGGCGGCTTTCGGAATTTCTTCCATAGATCTATAGGTTTGCCTATAGAACCCACCTTCGGGATGAGGTTGTAATTCAAACTTATCTACCAAGCTTTTAACTATTTCAGGATGCATCATAATTTTAAGCTTTTTGGTAAACCGTTCTAATTGGGAATGGAATTTCAATGCCTTCTTCTTGAAAACGTTTGTGTAAATTTTTTATAAACGCATGTCGAATAGGAAATTGAAAAGCATGCTCTTTGGCTCTTAAGATTGCCCTCAATTGTATAGCGCTATCTCCAAAAGCAAAATAACGAACCACTGGCTCAAAATTTTCAGCTGCCCCTTCAACCTCTGACATGGTCTTGCGAATTACATCAAGGGTTATCTGTTCTACAAATTCTAAATTACTAGAATAAGCCACTCCAAATTCTACAGAAAAACCAACTTCCTTGTTCTCCAGATAGTGATTACTCACTATAATACTTGCTAGTTTTGAGTTAGGGATAATAATCACATTATTGGCCACTGTCTTTATCTTAGAATAGCGCCACGTAACATCTTCAACAAATCCTTCCTGACCTGAATCTAAGACTACATAATCGCCTGTTTTAATATTCCCCGAAGCAATAATGTGTATTCCTGCAAAAAGATTTCCGAGTGTGTCTTGTAATGCCAAAGCAACTGCCAAACCTCCTACCCCTAAAGCAGTTAAAACGGGGGTAATTGAAATTCCAAGGGTCTGTAGTATAACTAATATGCCCACTACAAAAATGAGCACTTTAATAATATTGCTGATAATGGAGGAGGAAGGTATTATGTTATCGGAATCGGCCGACTTAATTCTGACCATTCCAGCAACCACATTTGAAACAATATGGGTGATTGAAAAAATGAAGAAAATTGTAATAGCTTGGTGAAGCAGCTTATCATATCTAGTATCAATTGTCACCTTTGCTAGCGCAAAGTACAATCCAAGTGAAATTCCCCAAACAATTACCCATTTCCCAATATACCTAATAATGAGGTCGTCCGATTTCCAATCGGTTTTTTCTGTAACTTTTTTTATTCGGGGAATGACCAAATAACGAAGGGCCAGTCCAACAGACAGGCCAATTCCCACATAAGTAATTAGTAAAATCCATTTTTCAAGCATAATACATTGGGATTTGAACAAACTTAGCCTATGCACCCCTGTTTCCCAAGCGAAATATAAAATAGAGATTAAAAATGTGGATATCTACAAAATTTGTAGATTGTAGTGCTACAAATTATTTTACGATTCCGTTACTTTACAACATATTTGCATATATATGAAAGTAAATACCATTACCATCCCCAGCATTTTCGAATCGTCTTATGGCAATGCCGAAAACATGGCATCCGGATTGTTAACCGGTATGCGCATTAAACAAGAAGATAAGTGGTACATGGTGGGTGAGCTTGCCAAGAGAAATGGCATTAACCCACATAGAATCATTAATGCTGCGCCATCTGAGGAAGACTATGAAATATTGTTTAAGGCTGCTCTTTTAAGTGTTCACCAACAAGTTGAATCGCCCTTAACTGTAACCTTAGGTCTCCCTTTTTCTACTTTCAACGCTTATCAGCGCGAAGTAGAACGTTTCTTAGATAAGAAGTTTTTCACGATTGAATACGATAGCAGCACTTATGCAAATAAAGGTGGTGTTCAAAAAGTGAATGTTGAAATTGCAAAATTTGACGTAATTCCAGAATTGGTTGGAAATATTGTTGGTCTTAAAAAGATTCTTCAAAATAACCATCCTGAGAATTTCATTATGATTTCTCTAGGTTATGGTACCGCTGAAGGTGGTATGGTTACTCCAGAAGGATTGCTTCAAAGAAGCTCATTTAGTACACACGGATTAAGATATGTAATTACAAACGCTCACAAAGAGTTGTCTAAGCGCCATTACCTCGAACTAAAAAATGAGTTCCAGATCAACGATGCGTTGAATAAAGGCTACATGTTTGTAAACAGGAAGAATATTGATTTGAAAGGCATTCGCGAGGAAATTATTACCCAATATTACAAGGAGGTTATTTCTCCACTAATCCGTAGTAATTTCTCTGACCGTGATTTTGAAAGCGCTGAAAAAATATATATTACTGGTGGTGGTGTTTATTTTGAAGATTTGGTAGACTGCTTTAATAACGAGTTTAGAGATGTACTTAAAGTTGAATTAGCCCCATTCCCTGAAAAGCTGGCTAGTATTGGATATTTACACCATGCAATGCGTATGTCAGATGGCAATAATGCACATTGCGTAGGTATTGACTTGGGTAATTCATCTACTGTGGTATCTGTTCCTAAAGCCGATTAATTATAACATATCAGTGGGAATATCTCTTTTCAATAAAAAAAGTAAACTCGTAAATGTGTGCCTTATTTGCGAGGGTGCAAAAGTAAGTGGCGACTTGGTTCTTACTATACCTTGTCGTGTTGATGGCACAGTCACCGGTAGTATCACTTGTACCGATAAGGTATTGGTTGGTCCTACCGGTGTTGTTAACGGCGATATTCATGGTGCCGATGTTACCGTACATGGAAGAGTAAATGGTCATGTTAAAGCCTCAGCAAAAGCTGATATACAGGCCGAAGCATTCGTTGGTGGAACAGTGTCTTCTAATCAACTAAATATTGCGGCCTCGGCAGTAGTAGAGGGACTTTTAATAAAAGGTAGTTCTTCTCCAGAAGTAAATGAAACTGACACTGCTTTAGTAGTGGATGATCAAACCCCTACAGGTTCTACTCCTCGCTCAATACCAGCATCTTCTGATGATTTCCAAATTGGAAAAACAGATAATGGGTATAATTCAGGTAAGCAGGAGGAATATAAAGACCGCTGGTTTTAATCAATTTTAACAGTATTTCTTCTTTTTATTTGTCAGGGTGAAGTAGCTTTACACGAAAGATTTCGTAGTTATGGCTCAATATATCCCCACCGATAGTGAATTAGAGATTTTACAGGTATTGTGGGACAAGCAGTGCGCTTCTGTTAGAGATGTGCATGAAACTTTATCATCTCAAAAGCAAGTAAAATACACTACTACTCTCAAGCTCATGCAAATAATGCTTGAAAAGGGTTTGGTTAGTTGCGACAAATCAAAGAAAGTTCATTTGTATACACCAATTGCCAATATTGTAGAAACTAGGGACCATTTCTTAAATAAAGTAACCAATCACCTCTTTAAAGGATCTAAAGCACAAATGGTTTTACATGCACTTGGTAATCAGCCTCCCTCAGAGGATGAAATCAATGCCATTCAACAGTACCTCGACCAATTAAAAAAGAAAACTGACAAATAAAGGTTGTTCACTATGCAGCATTTATTCCATTGGTTGGTAGACAGCATATTTGTGTTTGCAATATGGTATATACTTGCAATGATTGCTCACACTCTTTTGAAGCTTTCTGCTAGCGCTAAGTACCTTCTTATTGTACTTATACAAATGATTGCATGCATTCATTGGATTACAACCTATTTCTTTCCAATAGAGTTTTCAAAAATGAATTCATTCGGAATTGAATTGGAATGGCTCATTCCTTATATTGTAGGAGGATATATTTTAACTGTGACCACTTTGATTATTTTGGATTATTTTCATATTCAGCATTTAAGGAAGTCTATTTACAGTTACCACCACTTCCCTAGCAAATTGAATTTCGCAATCCAAAAAATTCAAAGCTACTCATTACATTTTCCTAAAGAAATTATACGGTTTAGTACCAAATCGATACAGCCATTTGTTGTTGGCCTACTGAAGCCAATAATAGTACTACCATTTGCTGTTGTTAACCAATTACCAACTGCTACTATAGAATGGATTCTACTGCACGAATGGATACACATAAAACACTACGATTTATATTTCCATCAATTCGGAAAAGTTATGTGTCGTGTTTTATTTTTCAATCCTTTTTTCAAATCTCTCAATTCGATAAGAGAACAGTTAATGGAAGAAAAATGTGATGAATGTGTTTTACATTATAAAAATGAACCACTTGAATACTCCAGCGCACTATTAGAACTTGCCAAACTTCAAGCATCGTATGCCTATCCTTCTTTCAGTTCTAAGGATATTCTTTTTAAAAGAATTCAGCGAATTAATGGAGCCAATTCTAATAAAGAAAAAATAAATTGGAAGATGTGCTTCCTTGGTGTGACAGCTGTTGTGCTTGCACTACTTATTGAACCAAAAATGCCTTCTCCTATTTTAATTTCAAAGGCTAGCATATCTGAAACAGAAAGCAATGCTAATACCGCATTAATAAATTACGCTACTACCAAAAATTCAATCACTTCTACAAAACCTGCTTTAAAAAATAAAAATACCCATCTAACACAAAGGAAAAATATTGAAGAAACTACAGTAACAGAAGCTTTAACTGTAGAGAACGACTCTAAAGAATCTAACACCATTCAAGCAATTGCAGTTCGTGACACTTCATTAGGTTGGATAGCACAACCTTTACTAAAACGAGACCCCATAGAGATAGAAACATGGATTCCTATTGATTATGAGAAAATAACCATCAAGCGTAAAAAGAAAGATGGTAATTGGGAAACCTGGGAAATATTAATTCCTAAAAGTGCAGCTAAACAGAAAATTCAAATTGAAATACCAGAAGAATAGTAATTACCAAAGTGCGCGTGGACACCAATCGCCATATCTGTTATTAAGTAAAAATCCAATCACAATTTCATGTGTTCCTCTGGTAACAGTACCTAATCGACCAGTACTTAGATCATAGGAATAGCCAATATTCAAGTTATTACTAATATTCATTCCAGCCATAGCTGCAAATCCAGTTCTTAACCTAGCAGAACCTCCTACCCAAAAAATATCTTGATACTGCCATTTAAGATTCAAATCTACATCTACAGGAATTCCAGAAATGTATCTTAGTTGCATGGATGGCAAGAATACAAAATCTTCCCCCATCATCATTCTATAACCAGCACTTAAAAAAATATGAGGTACTAATCTTCCTCCTTGCAAACCAACTGTATTATCACTAAAAGTAAGGTTCTGCGCAACTATTTGTTGAGCAGCTAATCCAACAAAATAGTTTTTACTATATAGCCACAAGCCAGCAGAAATATCAGGACGAAAACGATTTAAAATTCCTGCTCCACTTACTGCAGGATCCACATCTATATCGCCAAAGTCTAGTTTTGCTGCATCCAATCTCATCTGACTAAATCCAGCTGAAATTCCAGCCGATAAATTGGTTTGTGGCCCTAAGCCAATATGATAGGCATAGGTAGCAGTTAATGCTGTACGAACCAATGGACCTGTCCTGTCGTTGATGAATGTAAATCCAATTCCATGATGCGGTTCAGCAGCTTCATAATTCTGCCAATAAGCAGATCCACGAGGGTTTTGTCCCATAGGCCTGCTACTTGTTGCGGTTTCAACATCATAGTCGCCTCTTTTGAGTGGCTTATGAAATGTAAAATAGGTCGTAGCGGGTGCATCATTAATACCAACCCATTGTTGACGATGACTAAGTTTGATATCAGTATAATTTTCTATTCCAGCTACTGCTGGATTGATAATAAAATTATTAAGGATATTTTGGGTGTAATAAGGCCTTTGCTGAGAAAAAACAGCTACAGAAATAACCAAGCAGAATACCAGAAACAAATAAGTTTTCTTCATCAACAACTTCCTCAACTTTTCCATCAACGTAATATAGTTACAGATCCAGTAATGATTTTACGACCATTCTTGGGATCAATGACATAATAATAGGTAGCAACAGGAATTGCTTTACCGTTTGAAGTGCCATCCCATGGACGTGGATAGCCAACGCTACTATAAACTGTTTGACCATAACGATTAAACACATCAACAGTTGCACCAGGATAGCTTTCCAAATATTTGATCAGCCACACATCATGAATACCATCTCCATTTGGAGAAAATGCATTAGGCACTTCAGGCGCTTTTAATAGCTTCACAAAAACATCATCAGAAACAGTACAGCCCCCTATTCCTGTTAAGAAAAGTTCATAAGTAATATCATCTAATGGTTTAGTGATTGGTCTTCTAGCAGTATCAGAACTTAAATAAGTTGCCGGCACCCATTTATAGGATAGGTCTGTTCCAAAAACATAAGCTGGTATGATTGGTTTTTCACCACCTTCTAATACCACCATATCTGCACCTAAGTCTAGTTTGGGATAAGGATGCACTGTTACAATTTGACTTGCTGTATCACTAATACAACCTTTACCATCTATAAAGTGATAACGAACAGTAAAAGTTCCAGAATCTCTAAACCTATAAAGCGGATTATTTAACATTGAATTACCTCCGTCTCCAAAATTCCAGAACCAATTTCTCGCTGGTAAAAAGCTACTTTGTCCTTGATCTGTAAAACTTAGATCCTCTGTATCTATACAAACCTCGCTTTTATTGATCGCAAATATTGCTTTTGGCTGAGGATATATAGTATTGAAAACCTGAGTTAAAGAATCAATACAACCATCTTTAGAGGTTACTTTCAATTTAACATTAACTGGACCTACAGCAGTATACCTATGTGTTGGATTTGGAAGAGTGGACACTGCATTTGGATTGTTAGGGTCTCCGAAATTCCATCTGTATTGAAAGAGCGCATCAGAATTGTCTGGAATTGTTGAAGTGCTGGAAAAAGAAGCTCTTCCATCTGGCAAGCAAACATCTCCAGGCAAATTAAAGCTTACCCTTGGCAGTAAATCAATGCGAATATTTTGAACCACAGGAGGACTTACACACCCGCTATCTGATGTTACGCGCAAACTCACCGGATATGTACCCGCAGTAGCGAAGGTTTTCAAAAATGTGGCTGCACTGTTTCTTGATTGGGTGGTTGCATCACCAAAATTCCAGTTCCATTGTACAAGATTGCTAAAGTTAGCAACACTACTATCTGAAAATGACAACGCATTTTGTTCGCAGCGAATAGTTTCTAATACAGCAAATTTTGCTGTAGGAGATGGCCAAACAGTTATAGGCTGAGTAACTGAATCTACACAAAAAGAATTTGCTATGTACTTGTATTGAATAATATGGGTGCCTACCCCTGCTGTAACAGGATTAATAATTCCAGCCGTATTTACACCATTTCCTGAGAAAACAAAGCTACCTGGAACTGAGCCTATCTCCCTTGCTTGAGTGATGGCTCTAGGGGTAGCGTCAAAACAAATACCTGGATTGACCTCGTAAACTAACTGCGGTGCCTTTTTAATAGTAACTACTTGTTCTATACTATCCTGACAAACTGCTGCATTTCCCGAATACGCAACTAATCGAACGGTATAATTTTGAGTGAGTGTTGATTGAGGCGGATAACGATGATTGTATAATTTATTATCAGATGGCGAAAGATCTGATAACCTTTGCGCAATGTTGTTTATTCTGTCCCAAACGATATCTACTCTAGTCACACCACCAAAATCGACTTCAGATGTATTTCGGATGAACATATCTGCATTGGTACATAGGGTATCTTTTGCAAGCACGACAAAGCTAGCTTTAGGCCTTGATCCATTTACAACAAAATCACCTTCATCCTTAGCCACACAACCAAATTTACTAGTCAGTTCCAAAGAGGTTCTATAAATCCCAACATTTGTATAC
>ERZ1066133.510-NODE-510-length-17138-cov-10.945794_pt1 | contig 17138 bp, 10 predicted proteins | sample MGYA00382780_ERZ1066133 | MGnify/ENA primary metagenome ERZ1066133 (study PRJEB33369, sample SAMEA5778363) | biofilm metagenome | biome: Industrial cooling water; feature: Water cooling tower basin; material: Biofilm | place: United Arab Emirates | collected...
GCCCGCGGCCGTGCCTGCGCCCGCGGGGGGCAGCCCGCGCCCGCCGGGCAGAGCTCACAGTCCCCGCTGGGCCAGGGCCGCCTCCAGGCGGCGCAGGTTTTGGTGCTGCCGGGCCAGGGCGTCCTCCCCGCCGCGGTCGGGACCGGGCTCGAGGTCCACGGGGTCGACCCAGACCCCATCCAGGTCGAATTCCTGCTGCAGCTGGGCCGCCAGCTCCGGGGCGGGTTCGCGCTCGAACCAGAGCAGCCCCGGGCCCGCGCCGCGCCGCGCGCCCAGGGCGGCGCGCTCGGAATCCCCCAGGGGGCGAGAGGGGTCGAGCAGCACGGTCTCGAGCGCCAGCCCGTAGCGACGACCCAGGTAGGCGTAGCTTGGGTGCGAGCACAACAGGCGCGCGCGCATCAAGCGCGGAGCCAGGGCGCGCCAGCCCCGATCCAGGGCCTCCAGCTCGGCTTCGAGCGCCGCCAGGCGCGGGCCGAGGCGCGGCTCGAGTTCGGGGTAACGCCGGCCGATCGCGGCCGCCGCGGCCCGCGCCTGATCCCGGGCCAGGAGCGGGTCGAGCCAGGTCTGCGGGTGGAGCCCGGCGTGGCTGTGCTCTCCGGTCCCGTGGCTGTGGGTCACGGTTTCGAACTCGATCCAGGCGCTTTCGACCGCGCGGGCGGTCTCCACCAGCCGGCTGCGGCTCAGGCTGGCGCTGTCGAGCCAGGGCTCGTACCCGGCGCCCTGGCACAGCAGCAGCCCGGCGGACTGCAGGCGCGCCAGGGCGGGATCGTCCGGCATCCACTGCGCCGGGTCCGCGCCCGGGGGCAGGGGCACGGCCAGGCTCAGGTCCGCCTCCAGCAGGCGGCGGGCGAAGGTGGCCAAGGTCGGGGTGGTGGCGGCCACCGCGGGGGCCGCGGGATCCCCGGGTGGCTCCGGCGCCGGGGAGCAGGCCAGCAGGCCGATGGCCAAGCCCAGCAGCGCGGCGGCGGCGGGGCCCTGCGCTGGCCGCTGCCGGCCGGAGGGGGCCAGGCGGGGGCCGCGGGGCGGAAGCGGATCTCGGTGGACGGGCGGCATCACAGGAGGCGCGTCGGATCGGAGCAGAGCGCTGCGGCCAGGGCATAGAGCGCCGCGGCCAGCAGGCTAGCCGCCCCCAGGATCGCGCCCCAATAGCAGGCGTGGAGCCGCCAGCCGACGCCCGCTCCGGCCCCGAGTTTGGCCAGCGTGAGCGCCTCTTCCGCGCGCAGCTCGACGCCCAGCCGCGCGATCGACAGGGCCAGGGCCAGGGTCGTGGCGCCGAGCAGCCAGGACAGCCAGTCCGCCAGGCGCTTGATGCGCAGCACGTCGGCCAGCAGCTCGGCGACCACCTGCGCGGGTCGCACGATCTGCTCCGGGCCGCGGGCGTTGATGCGCTGTTCGATCAGCGTGGCGACCTTGGCGTCGCGGGGAAACAGCAGCACCGCGGTCAGCGGCAGCTGTTCGGCGCTCCCGTGGCGGTGGAAGCGCGGGCGGTTTTCGGCCGAGATCGAGGCATCCGGGAGGAAAGCGCCCGAGAGCACCAGGTCGCCCGAAGGGGCCTGGCCCAGGAGCTGACCCGGGGCCAGGCCGGCGCTCGGATCGACATGGGCGTGGGACAGGCCGGCGATCGCCCAGGCGGTCTCCAGATCCGCCAAGATGACCTCGTCGTCCGGACCGCCGCTGGGCGCCAGGATGCCGCTCACGGTGAGTTCGAGCGCCGGCGGTTTGGTCAGATCGAGCAGGTGCTCGGTGTCGCTGAACAGCTTGCCGCCTGGGCCCAGCCCGAGGCGCCGCGCGGCCCGCGCGCCGAGCACGCACTCGCCGACCCAGTTGGGCAGCCGGCCGCTGCGCGCCCTGAGGCCGCGGCAGTCGAAGTACTCGCGCGCCACGGCCACGATCGGCACCCCGCGGGCCCTGTGGCTGGTCTCGATGCCCACCGCCAGGAGGCCGGGTTCGGCCCCGAGCCGTTCGGCCAGGGCCAGATCCACCGGCGGCAGGTTGCTGGAGCGGAAGTAGAGCGCCGCCAGGGTCAGGTCGAAGCGGCTGCCGGCCGGGCCCGCCAGCAGCGGGGTCGAGCGCGCCCGTTCGGTCAGGGCGCGCTCGAACTCGCGCGCCAGGCGCGAGCTGATCAGCGGCAGGGCCGCGCTGAGGGCCAGGGACAAGGCCAGGGCCAGGGCGGGCACCGGGCGCGCCCGCAGGTAGCGGGCGGTCAGGTAGAGCTCGGTCCTCATGGGTGGCTGCGCTCCAAGCGCGCGCGGCCGGGACCGAGAGGGCGCGTGGCCAGGCGCGCGGGCAGGCGCCCCAGGATGCGGGGGTCGTGGCTGACCAGCAGCAGCGCCGCGCCGCGGGCGGCGCAGCAGCCGAGCAGGGCCTCGAGGGCGCGCTCGGCCAGGACCGGATCGAGGGACGAGGTCGGTTCGTCCAGCAGCACCAGGGGCCGCGGATCGAGCAGCGCGCGCACCAGGGCCGCGCGCTGGCGCTCGCCCCCCGAAAGGCGCCGCGGCGGGGCGCTGGCCCGCGCCGACAGGCCCAGGCGCTCGAGCCAGTCGGGCAGCTCGCGGCGGGCGGCGGCGAGGCGCTGCGGCCCGGCCAGCCGCGCCGGCAGCAGGGCATTTTCGCTGACGCCCAGGTAGTCGAGCAGGATCAGGTCCTGGAACAGCACGGACAGGCGCTCGCGCAACAGCCCCTGGCGCTCGGCGGTGCGCGCACGGCGCAGGTCCAAGCCGAGCACCGAGAGTTCGCCGCTCTCGGGGACGAGCAGCCCGCACAGGGCCGCGAGCAGCGTGCTCTTGCCGGTGCCGGAGGGGCCTTCGAGCCCGACCAGGTCCCCGGCCCCGAGCTCGAGCTCGGGCACCTCGAGCACGAACCGACCCGCGCCCTGGTGCAGCTCGACGCCCCGCGCGCTGACCAGCGCCGGGTCCGCTGAAGCCGGGGCGCTCATCCGCCGCCCGTGGAAACCGCCGCGATGACCCGGCTGGAGAGCGGCTCTTCGCCCACGATGCGCCAGCGCCCCTCGCTCTCCGCCAACCCGAAGCGCGCTTCGTACTCCGTGGTGCGCGCGTGGCTGTGTCCGAAATGGCTGACCTTGCCGACCAGCTGCCAGCGCGCGCGCACGCGGAAGGTGCGGCGCCCGCTGCCCGGCAGCAGGCCCTGGTCCTCGAGCACGGTTTCGAGCGGGGTCACCGCCTCGACGCTGGCCATGGCTCCGCCTTCGTCCTCGAGCACCAGGGCGGTGTAGATCTGGGCGTAGAAGCGCTGCAGCTGGGGGCCCTCGGCGCTGCGCGCCAGGGCGTCGTAGATGTCGCTTTCGCGGTCGTAGTCGAAGGCCGTGTACAGGTTCTGCAGCAGGGCCTCGAACACGGCGCGCGCCTCCGCGGGCTGGATCGCGGCGGCCGCGGGCGCTGCGCCCCATTCGGCGCGCAGCCGCCCGCGTCCGGCCAGGGCGCCGGTCAGGGCCAGGGCCAGGAGCGCCAGGCCGGGCGCCGGCCGGCGCAGGCGCGGCCAGAGCAAGGGGCAGAGCAGGGCGGTCAGGCCCAGGCTCAGCCAGGGCCGGGGCCGCGGCGGGAGCGGGGCGGCTTCGGGCACCGGCAGGAAGGCGGCGCCGGGATCCTGGAACTCCCCGTGCCAGGTGACCTCGGGCTCCGCCTGGGTGAACAGCAGCGGGTGGTCGTAGCGACCGTCGTTGAGCTGCCCGGTGACCTGCACCGGCTCCAGGGGGCCGCCCGCCATCGCTGCGATGCCCGGGTAGAGCCCCCAGCGCAGGCTGATGCGCCGGGGGGCGGACTCCAGCCGGTAGCGCAGCGGCAGCTGGAGCTGGGCCAGGGCGCGGGCGCCGTAGCTTGGGAACATGCCCACCAGGCTTTCGATGGCCGGCATCCAGGAGATCGGCTCGGGCTCGAAGGCGAGCTCCAGGCCATCGGCCCGCACCGAGAAATGCTCGCGCAGCAGCTCGGCCAGGGCCGCCTGATAGGCGGGCAGCTCGCCCTCGGCGACCTGATTCTCGAGCTCGCGCTCGAGCTCGAGCAGCGCGTCCGCGAAGGCCAGGTTGACCCGCACCCGGACGAGCAGGTGGTCCTCCCGCAGTGCGATGCGCAGCTCGGCGTCGGGGCCGTCCTGGGGGTGCGGCCGGGGGGCCCCGGCGGGCCGGGCGGCGAGCCAGGCGACCAGCAAGGGGACGAGGAACAGGCGAGGCATCGGCTGGGCGGGGGCTGTCGATAGCGATCGGGGGCCGCGCCGCTCGGGACCACTTTCGGGCCGCCGACAGGGATCCTAAGGTGGAAGAGCCCCGATCCGGATCCCGGTTCCCTTCCCGTCAGACGAGCCCCATGCTCCGCTCCCCGCTTTCCGCGCTCCGTTCCCCGGCCCCGGCCGCCTCCCGCTGGCCCGCAGCGCTCTTGGCCGTGGCCTTCGGGGCCTCGGCCGCCTTCGGTCAGGACGCGGAGCGGCTGGTGCTGGCCGCGCCCGCGGCCCCGGTTGGCGATCCGATCTCCGCGGCCCTTTCCAGCGCAGACCCCGACGTCCTGCGCTACGACCAGCACCTGACCTTCCTGGCGCATCCGTTCCTCGAAGGCCGCCTGCCCGGCACGCGCGGCATGGAGCTGGCCATGGAGTACTGCGAGGAACACCTGCGCCGGGCGGGCCTCGAGGCCCCGTTCCAGGGACCGGGCGGCCCCTCCTACCGCCAGCCCTTCGACCTGCAGCCGGTGCCCGAGCTGCTCGGCCAATCCCTGACCCTGGCCGGGCTCGAGTTCTCCGCCGGGGTCGATTTCCAGGCTTCGAGCCTGGGCCGCGGCGGGAGTTTCTCCGGCCCGACGACCTTCGTGGGCTACTCGATCGAGCGCGGCCCCAAGGACAGCGGCTACGAGAGCTACGCCGAGGGGGATGACCTGACCGGGCAGATCGCGCTGCTGCTGCGCTTCGAGCCGATGGATGAGGCCGGCAACAGCCTGTGGAACGAAAACGCCGGGGCCTGGAGCGGCCGCTCGGCCCTGGCCGGCAAGGTGCGCCAGGCCGTGCAGCGCGGCGCCAGCGCGGTGCTGATCGCCAACCCGCCGGGGGCCAACGACCCGCGCGCCCGCGAGCTGACCGGCTTCTCGCAGGGCCGCAGCGTGGTCGACGTGCCGGTGTTGATGCTGAGCAGCGCGGCGGCCGAGCGCCTGGTCGCCGCGCTCGATCCGCGCGCGCCGAGCTGGCTCGAGCTGCGCCAGGCCGCCGACCGGGGCCGCCAGATCACCCCGCTCGGCGGCACGCTTGCGGGCCGGGTCGAACTGGGCGAGAAGCGCACGCGCTGCGAAAACGTCGGCGGCCTGCTGCGTGGGCGGGGCGAGCTGGCCGACGAGCTGGTGGTGATCGGCGCGCACCTCGATCACCTGGGCTGGGGCAACTTCGGTTCCCGCGATCGCGAACGCGCCGGCAAGGCGATCCATCCGGGCGCCGACGACAACGCCAGCGGCAGCGCCGCCTTGCTGATGCTGGCCGAGCGCCTGCGCAAGGACTACGACAACCTGCCCACGCGGGCCGCGGCCCGTTCGATCCTGATCCTGCTCTTCTCGGCGGAGGAATCCGGACTCAACGGTTCGGTGCACTACGTCAAGGAGCCCCTGGTGCCGCTCGAGCAGCACGCCCTGATGATGAACTTCGACATGATCGGGCGCATGACCGACCGGCGCCTGTCGGTGTCGGGACTCGACAGCGGCGTGGGCATGGAAGCCTGGGCCAAGCCTTATTTCGAGGCCTCGCCCCTGACCATCGTGCAGCCCGAGTCGGCCTTCGGCGGCAGCGACCACCTGCCGTTCCTGCAGAAGAAAGTGCCGGTGCTGTTCGGCATCATCGCCGACTTCCACGACGACTACCACACCCCGGCGGATACGTCCGAGCTCATCAACCGCGTCGACGCGGTCGAGGCCATGCGACTGTGGCATTCGCTGGCCCTGTCCGCGGCCCTGCGCCCGGGCAGCTTCCGCGAGCAGCCGCCGTCGGGACCGCTGCAGCCGCTGCCGGTGCCGGGCGCCGCGCCGCAACCGCCGCGCTCCGGCGCTCCCGCCGCTCCCGCCGCTCCCGCCGCCCCGGCCGGCGCCGCGGCTCCGGCCTCCGGCGGGCGGGCTCCGTTCCCGGTTTCGCTCGGCATCCGGCCGGGCAACTACGGCGAGGAGGGCACCCCCGACGCCCCGGTCGGGGTGCTGGTCGAGAGCGTCGATCCGAGCGGCGCCGGCGCCGAGGCCGGGCTGCTTCCGGGCGACCGCCTGGTGACCTGGAACGGCGCAGAGATCATCGACGTCGCCACCTACGCCAACCTGCTGCGCGGCCACAAGCCGGGCGACCGCGTGCGGCTGGGCTTGCAGCGCAGCGACGGAGCCCGCGAACTGACCGTCACGCTGCGCGAACCGCCCAGCGCGCCGCGCTGATCCCGGCGCGCCGTCCAGCCGCGGTCCGAGCGCCCCTCCCAGTACCGTCCCTTCTCCCTTCCCGCGGGCCAGCGCACCGCGGACCCACCTCCACCCCGATGAGCTCCGCTCCCGCCGCTCCCGCCAGCGTCCACCCCAGCCCGGCTGCGACAGAGCCCCTGCAGCCCAAGCACCCGGTGCGGCTGGTCACGGCGGCCTCGCTCTTCGACGGGCACGATGCGGCGATCAACATCATGCGCCGCCTGCTGCAGGCCTGCGGCGCCGAGGTGATCCACCTGGGCCACAACCGCTCGGTGCAGGAGATCGTCGAATGCGCGATTCAGGAGGACGCCCAGGGCATCGCCCTGACGAGCTACCAGGGCGGCCACGTCGAGTACCTCGAATACATGGTCGACCTGCTGCGCCAGCGCGGTGCTGCGACCAAAGTCTTCGCCGGCGGCGGCGGCACGATCCTTCCGGAGGAGGCGCGGCGCCTCGAAGCCCACGGGGTCGAGCGCATCTACTCGCCCGACGACGGCCGTGCCATGGGCCTGCAGGGCATGATCAACGACGTGATCCGCCGCGCCGATTTCGGCCTGGTGGATCCGGCCCGCCCGCCTGCGGCGGAGGCCGTGCAGCGCGGCGAAGCGGCGGCACTGGCCCGGGCGATCAGCTACGTCGAGAATCTGCCGGACTTCGCCGCGGGCCTGCTGGCCCGCCTGGAGCGCCGCGGCAGCCGGCCGGTTCCGGTGCTGGGCGTGACCGGCACCGGGGGCGCCGGCAAGAGCAGCCTGGTGGACGAGCTGGTGCGGCGCTTCCTGCACGATTTCCCGGGCAAGCGCTTGGCGGTCCTGTCCGTGGACCCCACGCGGCGGCGCTCCGGCGGCGCGCTGCTCGGGGACCGGATCCGCATGAACGCGATCTCGGACCCGCGCGTCTACATGCGCTCGATGGCCACCCGCGGCGCCAACCAATCGCTTTCGCGCCACGTGAGAAGCGCCCTGGGGGTGCTGCAGGCCGCGCCCTTCGACCTGATCGTGGTCGAGAGCTCGGGCATCGGCCAATCCGACACCGAGATCGTCGAGCACTGCGACGTGGCCCTGTACGTGATGACCGCCGAGTACGGGGCCGCCACGCAGCTCGAGAAAATCGACATGCTCGATTTCGCCGACCTGGTGGCGATCAACAAGTTCGACAAACCCGGATCCCTGGACGCCCTGCGCGACGTGCGCAAGCAGGTGCGCCGCAACCGCGGGGCCTTCGCCGTGGCCGACGAGGCCCTGCCGGTGTTCGGGACGATCGCTTCCAAGTTCGCCGACCCCGGCATGAACGCGCTCTACGCGGCGGTGCTCTCGGCCCTGGCCGCCGAAACCGGAGCCAGCCTGCAACCCAGCGGCACCTGGCGCCCCGGGGCCCCCGATCGGAGCGCGATCCTGCCGCCCGAACGCCAGCGCTACCTGGCCGAGATCGTCGACGCGATCCACCGCGACGAGCGCGAACTCGGCAAGCAGGTCGAGCTGGCCAGCCAGCTCGGCCAGCTGCGCGGGGCCGCCGCGGCTTTGGCCCCCAAGGCCAGCCCGGAGCTCAGCCAGGCGCTGGCGGCGGAGACGCAGGCCCTGGAGCGGCGCCTCGACCCCGGCGCGCGCGAGCTCTTGTCCGCCTGGCCCGCCCTGGTCGAGCGCTACGGGGCCGCCGACTACACCTACGAGGTGCGCGGCAAGCCGGTCAGCCAGCCGCTGCGCAGCACGACCCTCTCGGGCCTCTCGATCCCCAAGGTCTGCCTGCCCAAGCACCGCGACCTGGGCGACCGCCTGCGCTGGCTGGCGCGCGAAAACGTGCCCGGCGAGTACCCCTACACAGCCGGGGTCTTCCCGCTCAAGCGCGAGGGCGAGGACCCGGCGCGCATGTTCGCCGGCGAGGGCGGACCCGAGCGCACCAACAAGCGCTTCCACTACGTTTCGGCGGGCATGCCCGCCAAGCGCCTGTCGACCGCCTTCGACTCGGTGACGCTCTACGGCGAGGATCCCGACCGCCGTCCGGACATCTACGGCAAGATCGGCAACTCCGGGGTGTCGGTCGCCAGCCTGGACGACGCCAAGAAGCTCTACTCCGGGTTCGACCTGTGCGATCCGAAGACCTCGGTCTCGATGACGATCAACGGGCCGGCTCCGATGCTGCTCGGGTTCTTCCTGAACGCGGCCATCGACCAGCGCTGCGAGAAGCACATCCGCCAGAACGGGCTGACCGAGGCCGTCGAACGCCAGATCGAGGAGCGCTATCGCCGGCTGGGACAGCCGCGCCCCCGCTACCGCGGCGACCTGCCCCCGGGCAACGATGGCCTGGGGTTGCTGCTGCTGGGCACCAGCGGCGACCAGGTGCTGCCGCGCGAGACCTACGACAAGCTCGCCGCCGAAGCCCTCAGCCAGGTACGGGGCACGGTGCAAGCGGACATCCTCAAGGAGGATCAGGCTCAGAACACCTGCATCTTCTCGACCGAGTTCGCCCTGCGGATGATGGGGGACATCCAGCAGTACTTCATCGAGCGCAAGGTGCGCAACTTCTATAGCGTCTCGATCTCCGGCTACCACATCGCCGAAGCCGGCGCCAACCCGATCACCCAGCTGGCCTTCACGCTGGCCAACGGATTCACCTTCGTCGAGTACTACCTGGCGCGGGGCATGTCGATCGACGACTTCGCCCCGAATCTGTCGTTCTTCTTCTCGAACGGTCTCGATCCGGAGTATGCCGTGATCGGCCGCGTGGCCCGGCGTATCTGGGCGCGCGCCATGAAGCTGTGCTACGGGGCCAACGACCGCAGCCAAAAACTCAAATACCACATCCAGACCAGCGGCCGCAGCCTGCACGCCCAGGAGATCGCCTTCAACGACATCCGCACGACTCTGCAGGCCCTGTACGCGCTGTACGACAACTGCAATTCGCTGCACACCAACGCCTACGACGAAGCGATCACCACGCCGACCGAGGAGTCGGTGCGTCGCGCCATGGCGATCCAGCTGATCATCAACAAGGAGCTGGGCCAGAGCAAAAACGAGAACCCGCTGCAGGGTTCGTTCCTGATCGAGGAGCTGACCGACCTGGTCGAGGAGGCGGTGCTGTCCGAGTTCCAGCGGCTGTCCGAGCGCGGCGGCGTGCTGGGCGCGATGGAGCGCATGTACCAGCGCTCCAAGATCCAGGACGAGTCCCTGTACTACGAGCAGAAGAAGCACGACGGCAGCCTGCCGGTGATCGGCGTCAACACCTTCCTGGACCCCCAAGGGTCGCCGACCATCGTTCCGGCCGAGGTGATCCGCTCGACCGACGAGGAGAAGGACTTCGCGATCGCCTGCCGCGAGGCCCAGGTGGCCCGTTTCGCCACGGAAGCACAGGCCCAGCTCCAGGCCCTCGAACGCCGTGCGCTCGCGGGAGAGAACCTGTTCGCCGGCCTGATGGAAGCCACCAAATACTGCACCCTGGGTTCGATCTCGGCCCGGCTGTATGGCGTCGGCGGCCAGTATCGACGCAACATGTGAGCCCGGCCGCGAGGCCCCGCGCTCGCCGCCGAGCGGGCCCCGTCCCAAGCAGAGTTTCCCGCCCATGACGGATCTCGATCCCCCCGAACAAACCCGCGGCGCGCCCAGCGCGACCGCGGCACAGCGCAGCGCCAGCCGCGCGCCCGCCGGACCCGACCGGGCCCGTGCGCCCCTGTATGGCCCCGGGGATTTGCCGGAGGATCTGGGCCTGGGCTGGGCACCGCGGGCCCAGGGCGCCGTGCGCCCCGCAGCGCCGCGCACCTGGCTGAGCTTGGCGAGCGTCGGCGATCTGTGGCCGGGGGAGGAAGGCGTTTTGGCGCTCGAATCGGCCGCCCAGCGCGCAACCCTGCTCGAGCTGCTCGCCCAGGACCTGGCCGGCGGCGCCGATGGCATCCACATCTGCCTGCACGGGAGCGCCGACGGCCCGGGCCCCGGTGCGGCCGCCCTGCTCGGGGAGCTGTGCCGCGGCGAGTTCGGCGCGCGGCCTTTGTTGCTCAGCGGCGGCCGGGCGCTGCTGGCGGCGCCGCGGCTGCTGGAGGGCCGTGCCGGCGCGGTCGGATACGGGGTCGATCCCTGGAGGGGAGCGGGCTTGGCCCGCGAGGATTGGATCCGTCTCGCGGCCCTGCCCAGCGCCCCCGGGCTGCCAAGCGTGGTCCTTTCGGGCCTGTGCATCGAAGCCCGGGGCGGCACGGCCGAGCTCGAGCTGGTCGGCCTGTTGCTGCGCCTGGAAGATGCTGCCGAGGCTCTGCGAACGGCGGGGGTGCCGCCCGCGGCGGCTGGCCTGCGCATCGGCTTCGAGCTAGCGCTGAGCTCCGAGGTGTTCAACACGATCGCCAAGCTGCGCGCCCTCAGGCGTCTGGTCGAAACCTGGTGGGCCCAGTTCGCGCCCGGATCCGAGCCTGCGCCGGCGTGTTTGCGGGCGGTGTCGAGCCAGCGCGAGTTCGACGCCCGCGACCCCTGGAACAACCTGTTGCGCTGCACCTACCAGGCCTTCGCGGGTGTCGTCGGCGGCGCCGATCAGATCGCTCTGCTCCCGCTCGATCAGCCCCTGGGCCGGCGCGGGGAACTGGGCCAGCGCCTGGCGCGCAACCTGCACACGCTGCTGGGCGAAGAATCGCACCTGGGCCTGGTCGAGGATCCAGCCCTGGGCTCCTACGCCCTCGAGCGCCAGACCGAAGACCTGTCTCGGGCGGTCTGGGAGCGCTACCGGCAACAGCGCGGCGCGGGCGGTGCCGCGGCCTGGTTCGCCCCGGGAGGACCCCTCGAGCGCGAGCTGGACGGGCTGGCTGCGCGGCAGGCCCAGCGGCTCGACAGCCGGCGGCGCATCCGGGTCGGGGTCAACGATTTCGTGGCCCGTGAATCGACCCCCTTGCCCCCGGGCCGCGCCCTGGAGCGAGCCCCCGAGCCCCGCGGACCCGCGCGGGAGGGAGCCGCCTTCGAGGCCCTGGCGCGGCGCGGCGGGGGCGGCGCTCCGGCGGCGGTGTTCCTGCTGAACCTCGGCCGCCAGCGCGACCACCACCCCCGGGCCGCCTTCATCGACGGCCTGCTGGCGGTGGCCGGCATCGAGGCGCGCCACGGCCGGGGCGCCGAAGGCCGTCCGCCCGCCGAGGCCTTGGACGCGCTGTGCGCCGAGTTCCTGGAGAGCGCTCTGCCCGTGGCGATCGTCTGCGGCCGGGACGAGGACGTGCGCGCGGCCCTGCCGGGGCTCCTGGCGCGCCTGCCGAGCGGTCGCTCCCTGTACCTGGCCGGCCGCTTCGAAGAGTTCGAATCCTGGCGCCGCGCGGGCCTCGCCGGGGCATTCCACCTGGGTCAGGATGCGCGCGCCTTCCTGGGCCAGCTGCTGACCCAGCTCGGCCGCTGAACGGACCCCTCCGCACGGGCTCGGCGCCTTCCCGCACCCCGGGGATCGCGGCGGGCGACACCCCGCCGCCACACCCCAGAGAATCCACCAGCAGCACTGGCCCCATGAGCGCTTTCCATCCCGACGCACAGGTCCCGGCCTGGGAAGAGGCCCGAGCCTCCGCCCGCCGCGCCCGCCGCGCGCCGCCCTCCGGGCCGCCGCCGACGCTGCTCGAGACGCCCGAGGGCATCGCCTTGGTGGCCCGTTATGGTGCGCCCGCGAGCCACCCGCCTCCGCCCGGGGAGTGGCCCTACGTGCGCGGGCCCTATCCGACCATGTACGCCGAGCGGCCCTGGACGATCCGCCAGTACGCCGGCTTCTCGACCGCCGAGGCCAGCAACGCCTTCTATCGCCGCAACCTGGCCGCGGGTCAGATGGGCCTCTCCGTGGCCTTCGACCTGGCCACGCATCGCGGCTACGACTCGGACGATCCGCGCGTGGTGGGCGACGTGGGCATGGCCGGCGTGGCGATCGATTCGATCCTCGACATGCGCGTGCTGTTCGATGGCATCCCGCTCGACCGCATGAGCGTCTCGATGACCATGAACGGCGCGGTCCTGCCGATCCTGGCCCTCTACATCGTCGCGGCCGAGGAGCAGGGTGTCGCCGCGGAGCTGCTCTCGGGCACCATCCAGAACGACATCCTCAAAGAGTTCATGGTGCGCAACACGTACATCTACCCGCCGGCGCCCTCGATGCGCATCGTGGCGGACGTGTTCGCCTACACCAGCCGGCACATGCCGCGCTTCAACTCGATCTCGATCTCCGGCTACCACATGCAGGAAGCGGGGGCCAGCGCCGACATCGAGCTGGCCTACACCCTGGCCGACGGCCTCGAGTACGTCCGGGCTGGGATCCAGGCCGGGCTGGACGTCGACCGCTTCGCTCCGCGGTTGTCGTTCTTCTTCGGCATCGGCATGGACTTCTTCATGGAGGTGGCCAAGCTGCGCGCCGCGCGCCGCCTGTGGGCCGAGCTGATGGCCGAGTTCCGGCCAGCCGATCCGCGCTCCTCGATGCTGCGCACCCACTGCCAGACCTCCGGCTGGTCCCTGACGGCCCAGGACGTCTACAACAACGTCGCCCGCACGGCGATCGAGGCGCTGGCGGCGACCCACGGCGGCACCCAGTCCCTGCACACCAATTCGTTCGACGAGGCCCTGGCCTTGCCGACCGATTTCTCGGCCCGCATCGCGCGCAACACCCAGCTCCTGATCGCCCACGAAACCGGCACGACCGAGGTCGCCGACCCCTGGGGTGGCAGCCACTTCGTCGAAGCCCTGACCGACCAGCTCGCCGCCCGGGCGCGCCAGCACCTGGCCGAGGTCGAGGCCCTGGGGGGCATGGTGCGTGCGATCGAGAGCGGCCTGCCCAAGCGCCGCATCGAGGAGGCCGCCGCGCGCACCCAGGCGCGCATCGACTCCGGGCGTCAGACGGTCGTGGGCGTCAACCGTTTCAGGCAGGCCGGGCCGGAGGATGTGCCCGTGCTCTCGATCGACAACCGCGCGGTGCGCGCCGCCCAGATCCAGCGCCTGGAACGACTGCGGGCGGAGCGCGACGGCGGCGCCGTCCGGGCCGCGCTCGAACGCCTGGGCGCGATCGCCGCCAGCGGGCAGGGCAACCTGCTCGAGGGCGCGGTGGTCGCCGCGCGGGCCAAGGCCACGGTGGGCGAGATTTCCCTGGCCCTGGAACGGGTCTTCGGGCGGCATCGGGCCGAGCCCCAGACCGTGCGCGGCGTCTACAGTGCCGAGATGGGGGCCGAACACGCCCAGATCCAGGCGCTGCGCCGGCGCACCGCCGGGTTCCTCGAGCGCGAAGGACGCCGCCCGCGCATTCTGGTCGCCAAGCTCGGTCAGGACGGCCACGACCGCGGGCAGAAGGTGATCTCGACGGCCTTCGCGGATCTGGGTTTCGACGTCGACGTGGGTTCCCTGTTCCAGACCCCGGAGGAGACCGCCCGGCAGGCCCTGGAGAACGACGTGCACCTGGTCGGCGTCAGCAGCCTGGCCGCGGGGCATCTGACCCTGGTGCCCGCCCTGCGCGCGGCCCTCGACCAGGGCGGCGGCCAGGGCATCCTGATCGTGGTCGGCGGGGTCATCCCGCCCCGCGACGTGCCGCTGCTGCTCGATTCCGGCGCCGCGCTGGTGTTTGGGCCGGGCACGGTCATCGCCGAGGCGGCGGGTGCGGTCCTCGATCGCTTGGAGGCCGCGCCGCGGTGAATCCGCGCAGCCCCGAAGCCCTGGCGTCGGGCATCCGGCGCGGCGAGCGCCTGGCCCTGGCCCGCGGCATCACCCTGGTCGAGAGCGAACGCCCCCAGGATTGGCCCCTGGCCGAAGCCCTGCTGACCGCGCTGCTCGAGGCGGGGGAGCGGGCCCACAGGATCGGCATCTCCGGCGTCCCCGGCGCCGGCAAGAGCTCCCTGGTGGAGACCCTGGGCCTGCACCTGGTCGAAGGCTGCGGGCGGCGCGTCGCCGTGCTGGCGATCGATCCCTCGAGCACCGTCTCGGGCGGGTCGCTGCTGGGGGACAAAAGCCGCATGCACCTGCTGGCCCAGCACCCTTCGGCCTATGTGCGCCCGAGCCCGAACGCGGCCCATCTCGGCGGGGTGGCGCGCCGCACCCGCGAGGCCGCGCGGCTGTGCTCCGCCGCCGGCTACGACCTGGTGCTGATCGAGACCGTCGGCGTCGGCCAAGCCGAGATCGAAGTCGCCGGGATGGTGGACTTCTTCCTCGTTCTGGCCTTGGCTGGGGCCGGAGACGAGCTGCAGGGCATCAAGCGCGGCATCCTCGAGCTGGCGGACGCGGTCGCGGTCAACAAGGCGGATGGACCGAACCGGGCCCCGGCCGAGGCCTACGCGGCCATGCTGGCGGGCGCCCTGCACACCCTGCGGCCCCTGGAAGACCCGCCCCCCAAGGTGCTCGCTGTCAGCGCCCACAGCGGGCACGGGATCGCGGAACTGTGGACCGAGGTCGAAGCCCGCCTGGCCTCCCGGCGGGCCTCGGGGGAATTCGAGGCGCGCCGGCGCCTCCAGCGCCGGGCCTGGTTCCAAGCGGAGGTCGGCTTGGCCCTCGAGCGCGCGCTGCGCAGCTCACCCCGGGCCCTGGAGCTCCGGGCGGCCCTGGAGCAGCAGGTCGAAGCGGGCCAGGCCAGCGCCGGCGCGGCCGCGCGCCGGCTGCTCGAGTCGCTGCTGCCCGGGGCGGTGCCGGGGGGCGGGGGGCCCGGCGGGAGCGGCCTGGAGCTCGTTCCCTGACCCCGCCGGCCTGCGCCCGGGATCGCGGACGCACCTGCGGCCGTAGGCGCGGGCCGGGCGCGGGCCGGGCGGGTCCCGCCTGTTCCGGCGTCCGGGCGTTTCCCGCGGGTCTTCACACAATATTGATCTCGACAGGCACCGACCCGGGAGCGCGCCCGGCGGGGGGGCCTGGGGGCCTGCGCCGGGGCCCGGTTGAAGGGCGACTTCGGCGGCCGGAGCGGGCGACGCAACCTGGGCTTGCGCCAGAATTTACGGCGGCTTGACCGGGCCCTGAGGGGACCCGGGTGAGGGCCCGGGCCGCGCCGTCCTGCGGGCCCGGAAGCCAGGCGCGCCCCGGGGCCGGCCGGGCCAGCGGATCGCCCCTGCCCGCGCCTGGGCGTCCCAAAGTTGCGTAACCCGGCCCATGGACGGGGAAATAAACGTCCGTTGCGCCCCCGCCTGCCGATTTGGGAGCGCAGACCGCGCCCATGCGAATCCTCCATATCGGCCAGCATTTCGAAGCGGTCGGCGGCGCTGAGGTGCACCGCGACCAGGTGATGGCCTCCCTGGCCGCCCGGGGCCATCAGAACGCTTTTTTCGGGACCAGCCCGCGGGTTTCCCTGCGCGAGCGCCAGCGGCGGGTGGTGCGGCGGCCCGCCTACGACCCCGAGCGTTTGGCCAGCGACTGGAGACTGCAGCGCGAGCTGGCCCGGCTGATCGGCGAGTTCCAGCCCGATCTGGTGCACCTGCACCAGGTCCCGGGCTTGCCGCTCGAGCTCTACACCGACCTGGGCAACAGCGGGCTACCGCTGGTGGAGACGATCTACGACTACGGGATCCTGTGCCCCAATTCCTGGGCCGTGCACGGCGACGGCCGGCCCTGTCAGAGCGGTCCGGGGGCCGAGTGTTTCCGCCACGGTTGCACCAAGAATTACCCGTTCAACCCCGGCTCCGTGCTGGCGGCCAGCGCCCGCCTGCGGTTGGTGCGCGGCACGGTGGACCTGTTGATCGCCCCGACGCAGCACCTGCGCGCGCGCCTGGAAGCGGCGGGCATGGCCGCGGTCGAGACCCTGCCCTACTACCCTGCGGCCCGGCTGCGGGCCGGGGCGCCGCCGTCGGCTCGCGAGCGCGAGCCGATCGTGCTGGTGGTCGCACGCCTGGAGCGCGAGAAGGGCGTGCATGTCCTGCTCGAAGCCTTCGCCCGCCTCGCGGCGCGGGAGCCCCAGGCGCGGCTCGAGGTCATCGGCGACGGACCCGAGCGGGTCGGGCTGGAGCAGCGGGTGGCGCGCCTGGGCCTCGAGACGCGGGTGACCTTCCGCGGCGCGACCGATGTGGAGACCGTGCGCGAGCGCATGTCCAGCGCCCGCTTGCTGGCGATTCCTTCGATTTGGATGGAGGCCCTGCCGCTGGTGACCTTCGACGCCAACGCAGCGGGCCTGCCGATCGTCGCCCATTCGATCGGTGGCTTGCCCGAGGCCGTTGCCGACGGGGAGAGCGGAACCCTGGTGCCCGTCGGGGACGCGCAGGCCTTCGCCGATGCCATGCAACGCCTGCTGAACGACGACGTCACCTGGACCCGCTTCTCGCGCGCGGGGATCGAGCGCGGACACGGGTTCACGCAGCAGATGCACCTCGACGGACTCGAGCGCTGTTATCGCCGCGCCCTCGAGCTGGCGATCGCCCGCGGAGCAGGGCGGACGCTGGCGATGGACGAGGACGAGCGCGTGCTGTTGGACGCGGTCCTGCGCCATTGCGGTTCGATGGAGAAGGAGCTGGCCAGCCTGCAGCAGGGCTGGTCCGGCAAGCTGATCCAGGCGCAGCGCCGCGGGCGCCGCCTGGCGCGCAAGCTGACCGAACGACTGGCGCGGCTGCTGGGCGGCAAGCCCGTGGGGCCGGCCCGCCCGGCCGAGCCCCTGCTGGTGTCGCAGCGTCCGGAGCAGGCGCCGGCAGCGGATGCCGCGGCGGCGGGCGGGCCCGCGGAGGCGAGCGTCGGCAGGGCCGCGCCGGACCAGGCGCCGTCCGCTCCGCCCCAGGGGACCCCGCGCCGACCCGCCGGCGGCGGGCGGGCGACCGGCTGAGCGCCTCGGCGTCGGCCCCGCCCGGCG
>ERZ1066133.511-NODE-511-length-17092-cov-8.807771_pt1 | contig 17092 bp, 16 predicted proteins | sample MGYA00382780_ERZ1066133 | MGnify/ENA primary metagenome ERZ1066133 (study PRJEB33369, sample SAMEA5778363) | biofilm metagenome | biome: Industrial cooling water; feature: Water cooling tower basin; material: Biofilm | place: United Arab Emirates | collected...
AACCAACAATCCTCTACGCTTTGCAAATAAGGCCACATTTTCTGCACTTACCCATACTCTTGCATTGCTTGAACCAATTCTGTTCAACAATGATTTAGGTAATTCGTAAGATAGGTTTACGTTATTTAATTGCAAGTGTGTAGCACTAATTAAGAATCGGCTTGAAGTACCCGCAAAGTTAGTACCCTGGTCATTTTGCATACGAGGAACATTGGTTACATCGCCAGGCTTCTGCCAACGACGTAGAATATCTCTGTGCAATCCACCACCATATTGGCTACCTGGGCCCATTAGACCAGCATATCCATTGTCATAAGCCCATCCGCCAATTTGATAAGTGAACATGATAGTTAATGAAAGATTCTTATATCTAAAGGTATTACCTATACTACCATACACATCTGGGATAGAAGATTTATCAAGATAAACCTGTCTTGCATTTGAAAATAAAGTAGTAACTGTATCTGCTCCGCCACCTGATTTAGGAATAATTCTTGAGTTAGCTGGGTTGAATGCAATTACGTTTCTATACAATGCAGCACCATCATTCGGATCAACACCATAAAAATCACGCATGAAATAATCATAGCGAGATCTTCCTTCTTTCAACTGTTGAGTTCCGCTGATAATTTCTGGAACTGTAGGTGGCATTTTAGTAATCTGGTTAGTGAAATGAGTAGCATTCAAAGTTGCACTCCATGAGAAATCACGCTTGCGAATAATTTCACCAGTAACTTGTAATTCAATACCACGGTTGTACATACTACCAATGTTTTGTGCAACAGTGAAAACTCCTCCAGTTGCACCACCATTCGATAGTGGTTGTGGCACGTTAAAAATTAAGTTCTTAGACTCTCTATTGAAATACTCTAAGCTACCATTAATTCTGTTCTTGAAAAGTGTGAAATCAACTCCTAAATCAAGCGATAAAGATGATTCCCATGTTAAATTAAAGTTTGGCAATGATGTTTGTAAAATACCGCCAGCAGTATTGTTATTGAATCCTAAGCCATATAAACCCTGATATGGATAATAACCTATACCGGCTTCAATACCTGTACTTCCATAAGAACCACGAAGCTTTAACTGGTCAACCCAGTTTGCTTTAAAGAATTTCTCTTTATCTAAGCGCCAAGCAGCACCAACGCTCCAGAAATTTGCCCAACGTACATCTTTATGAAAACGAGAGTTTCCATCTCTTCTCAATGCAGCTGTTAAGAAATATTTACCATCATAATCATAGTTGAACTTCGATAAGTAACTTTCAATAGTATGGTTATCTGTTTGAGATGCTAAAGTTTGAATCGTTGCAAAGTTTGGAAATTCAGTATTCCCATCATTAAACAACTGATCTACTCTAAATCCGTAGAAATAGTTATACTGGAACCAATAATTTTCATGACCAACCAATGCACCTACATTATGCTTTTTAAATTTCTGATTGTAGCTCAACAATTGGTTGAAAGTATAAGATTGATTACGTGTAATTTCACGACTAGCTCTTCCTGATGGAGCGCCATCACCAATGAATCGGTTTTGGAAACCTTCTTCTTGATAATCTTGCACATCATATACAATGTTAGTCGTAAACTTGAAGTTTTCATTGAAAATTACATCAGCATAACCACGACCACTTAAAATATTTCTTCTCCAACGTGCAATATTTAATTTGTTTTCATAGATAGCGTGACGACCTTGGTTCACTGGACGAAAACCAACCCCAGGAATATTACCATAATCGAATTTATTTCCTAATTGGTCAAATACATATTGTCCAGTAGTTGGATCAATAGCATACACAGGGAAGATTGGCCCCATTCCTCTCGCAAAAGAGAATGGATTCACAATACCAGATTCAGCAGGGAAATTACTGTTCACAACACTACCAGAAATGTTCATACCTGTTTTGAACCATTTTACTGGATTGGTATTTACATTCAAACGACCTGTAAAACGATTCAAATCTGAGCGCTCAACAAATCCTTTTTCATTAGTGTAACCAAATGAACCAAAGTAATCTGACTTTTCGTTGCCACCACTATAAGTTAAACTATAATCAGCACGAGCACCATTTCTATAAAATGCTTTAAACCAATCTAAGTCGTCTGCAGAATAACGTAATTGAGTTGCTGCTGGATTTAAAGTTCCATCTGGAAGTACAATCTGATTATTAGCTACGCCAACAAAAGGATTATATCCACCCATCAACTGAGATACATCGTCGAAAGCTAGGTTACCATAAATTTGTCTACCAGCATTTGCTCCAGTTGTATAACGAGGAAACAAACCTGAAGCCAATCTATTAGCATCATCCTGTGGAATATTATTTGTAAATCTTAAGACGTTACGGAAAGACTCCCACATTAATGGATAATATTCAAATGCATTTACCTGATCATATTCAGGAATTGCCCGTGAAGTAAATCCTTGTGATGCTTTAAACTGAAGATTATTTCTATTTTTCTTACCGCGCTTGGTTGTAATCATAATTACACCATTACCACCACGGCTTCCAAATAATGCAGCAGCTGATGCATCTTTCAAAGTTGAAATTGATTCTACATCATCCGGATTAATATTAGCTAGTCCACCTACATATGGCGCACCATCAACAACAATTAAAGGGGCACTTGATGCATTAATTGAACCAAAACCACGCAAACGAATAGCCGGACTTGAACCGGGCTGACCACTCGCGGTAGTTGTTTGAATACCAGGAGCAGAACCAACTAATGCATTTGTTACGTTGGTTAAAGGACGATTTTCAATTTCCTTAGCTGTAATTTGAGCTGTTGATCCTGTGTACTCCCCTTTTTTAACTGTACCATAGGCAACTACTACCACTTCTTCTAAGTTACCTTGAGCTTCAGCTAATTGAACTGCAAAAGAAGTAGAACTACCAATTACTACTTCCTTCAGATCGAAGCCCACATAAGAGAACACTAAAATTTTAGCAGAGGAGGGAACCTCAATTTTAAAAGATCCATCGTTTCCAGTTGTTGTACCCACTTTGGAGCCCTTAACTGTAACAGATACTCCAGCTAATGGAGTTTTTGCTTTTTCGTCAAAAACTTGACCTGTGATGGTTCGGTTTTGCGCCCACATACTGAACGACAATACCATTCCCATCATCAACAAGATGATTTTTTTCATTGCATGTTGTTTTGGTTAAATAATAGGTGGGCAATATAGTTAAGGAATACCTAAAAAGCTAGAATTAACAAACCAAAAGTCATATTAATTGTATGGGCGGCTTTAAATCTTTATCAAGAGCGTCTTTTGTGAAAAGTATAATTCAATATTCTTAAACAAAATCGCATTTTCCCTTCTTCGAAACGGCATTCCATTTTTAATCATGATAAATTTTGCAATTTGCATGATTAAATATTTACATGTCATTATTTTTCGAAAACACATATCAAGACCTCCCTCATAATTTATTCTCAAGCATACGACCAACGCCAGTTAAAAACCCTTTCATTCAGATTTTCAATCATAGACTTGCTGAGAAAATAAATTTGCCTGAAAATGAAAACTGGGTAAATATTTTATCTGGAAATACATTGCCTGAATCTTGTAAACCTATCGCTCAAGCATATAGCGGACATCAATTTGGACATTATAATGTATTGGGAGATGGACGTGCAATTTTATTAGGTGAATGGCGTACTCCCGACAATCAATTATTAGATATCCAATTAAAAGGCTCTGGTCCAACCCCATATTCCAGAAAAGGAGATGGACGCGCAACATTAAGTGCTATGCTTCGAGAATATCTAATCAGCGAAGCCATGCATGGATTAGGAATTCCAAGTAGTAGAAGCTTAGCTGTTATAAGAACTGGAGAAGTGGTGTATAGAGAGGAGCTTCACATAGGCGCAATCCTCACCAGAATTGCATCCAGTCATATTAGAGTTGGAACATTTGAATATGCAGTGCGTCATCTCTCAATTGAAGATTACAATAAGTTTTTAAACTATGTGATAGATAGACATTATCCTACTTGTAAAAATCAACCCATTCCAGCGCTTGCATTATTGGAAACTGTTTCACAAAAACAAGCATCACTTATTAGCCAATGGTTGTCGGTTGGATTTATTCATGGTGTTATGAATACCGACAATATGAGTATTGCTGGCGAAACTATTGATTATGGTCCATGTGCATTTATGAATACATTCCATCCAGCAACAGTATTCAGTTCAATTGATCATCAAGGTAGGTATGCATATGCTAATCAGCCTGCTATAGCGCAATGGAATTTAGCAGTTCTAGCTGGTACTTTGCTACCCTTAATTGATAGTGATCAAAAACTCGCATTAGAAAAAGCTAAAGCAGTCATAGAAAAATTTCCAGATTTGTATTCATCAACCTGGAAACATATTATGCGTCAAAAACTTGGTTGGAAAAAAGAGATGCAGCAAGATGAAATTTTAATAAATGAATTATTGGCATGGATGGAAACAGAGAAAGCCGATTATACACGAACGTTTTTAGCAATACAAGAGCCTCAAAATTTTAAAGCATCTTATTTTCAAACCGATTCATGGAAAATATGGTTAGCGGCTTGGGAAAAAAGATGTAAAGAAGAAGGTATAAGTATTGAGGAAGCAAGAAAAAATATGGAGAAACATAACCCTAAATTTATACCTAGAAATCATTTAGTAGAAGAAGCTTTGGAAAAGGCATCTAAACAAAATGATATGTCTATGTTTTTAGAACTTCTTCAGGTATTACAAAATCCATTTATAGTAAACGAAAAACACAGTTCATGGATGTTTCCTCCTGAAAAAGAAGACCCAGAATACGCCACCTACTGTAATACTTAATAAAGCATTCTTACTTTAATGGTTTGCTTGATTTCTTTCAATAATTCAAGTGCTTTTTTCGAAAGTTTTTTATCAACATCTAGCACCACATAACCAATTTCATCATTTGTTTTAAGGTATTGTCCTACTATGTTGATTTTATGCTTAGAAAGCTGTGTATTGATTGCCCCTAATACACCTGGAACATTTTTATGAATATGTAAAATTCTATGTGCACCGTCTACTGGCGGCAATCCAATTGCTGGGATACTATGAGAACCATAGGAAATGCCCCTTTCAAGATATTGAACCAATTTTAGACCAACATCTTCACCAATATTCTCTTGAGCTTCCTCAGTGCTACCACCAATATGTGGTGTTAACAAAACGTTGGGCAAGTCTTGAATAGGTGTGCTAAAATGGTCTCCATTCTTCTCGGGTTCAACTGGAAATACATCAATGGCAGCACCACTAATATGTTTTTCGAGGATTGCTTTTTTTAAAGCTTCTAAATCTACAACTTGACCACGTGCATAATTAATTAGAATAGCACCAGTCTTCATATGTTTAAGACTGTTTTTATTAATCAAATTTTTTGTTGTTGCATTTTCAGGCACATGTAATGTAACAATATCGGCATGCTGTAACAAATCTTTCAAATTTTTTGCAGCAACTGCATTTCCAAGAGGAAGCTTATTTTCAATATCATAAAAGCGTACTTTCATACCCAATGCTTCAGACAAAACACTTACCTGCGACCCTATGTTTCCGTAACCTATAATTCCCAGAGTCTTACCCCTTAATTCATAACTCCCTTTTGCATCTTTCATCCAAATACCATCGTGGGCTGCTTTATTCTTATCGGGTATTCTTCTAATAAGCATAATGGCAGCTCCAATAACAAGTTCAGCAACACTTCTCGTATTACTATAGGGTGCATTAAAAACAGCTATTCCCGCTTCAGACGCTGCTTTTAAATCAACTTGATTGACACCAATACAAAAGCAACCAATTGCTTGAAGTTTTGTAGCAGCTTTCAAAACCTTTTCTGTTACCTGAGTTTTAGAACGAATTCCCAGTAAATGAACATCCTTTATTTCATGGATCAGTTCTTCTTCTGAAAGCGCACCAGAAATTTTTTTAATGTGATGATATCCGTTGGAATGAATTACTTGAATAGCTTTTTCACTGATATTTTCAAGAAGTAGCCATTTGATTTTTTCTTTTGGATAGCTGGTTGTTTGCGTGCTCATATGTTGCGAAAATAATTGTATCAAATGAATTTATGCACAATAGGCACTAATTCTTTGACGTTAAACACTAGCATTTATATTTGCCTTCATCCGTTTCACTATGACACAAAAGTTTCTATATATAACTTTATTTTTTGCCGCTACCCTATCCTGCTCATCTAGTGGTGAAAAGCTAGAAGTACCTAAAAAGTTTTCAAAAACAGTTGGTTTAAAAGAATCAGAAAAAGAGAAATATAGAAAATTGTTACAGCCTTATTATGACTCTCTAAAAAGGACAGGATTTTCTGGGGGTATAATTGTTGCCAAAAAGGGGGATATAATCCTAGAAGACTATACTGGCTATTTTGACTGGAAACAAAAGATTCCTATTGAAAGCAATACCCCACTTCATGTTGCTTCGGTTAGTAAAACATTTACAGCAATAGCTATGCTCCACTTTTGGGAAAATGAAGCTTTTCATCTAGACGATCCTGTACAAAAATATTTCCCGGAATTTCCTTACAAGGACATTACAATTCATTCCTTGTTGAGCCACCGTTCGGGTTTGCCAAATTATGCAAACCTTATGACCGATTACACTACTACCGTTCGATATGTGAAAAATAAACGAGGCAAAAAGGTCCCCGTAACTACTAGAAAGAAAGTAGCCCCTTTTGTAGAAGGATATGTTGAAAATAAAGATGTGCTGAGATATTTTGCAGTTAAAAAACCTGGGTTGGTTTTTAGGCCTAACAGCAGATTCCAATATTGCAATAGCAATTACGTCCTGCTGGCTTTGTTGCTGGAAAAATTTTCCGGAAAGCCTTATCCTCAACTCATGAAGGATTTAATTTTTGATCCTTTAGGCATGAAAGACAGCTATATATTCGATAAAAGCCAAGTTCCTAATTATCAGCCTTCTTATTTCGCTAATCTTCGCCCCTACCCAATTGACAAATTTGATTGTTTGTACGGCGACAAAAACGTGTATACTACAGCTCGCGATTTATTACTTTGGGAGCAAGGCTTAGCTCAACATAAAATAATTAGCCCCGAAACATTATCCATGGCTTATGAACCACAGAGTTTTGAAAAACCTGGAATTCATAATTATGGCTTAGGCTGGAGGATGATTCTGTATCCAGAAAAGAAAGTAATATACCACAACGGTTGGTGGCATGGTAATAATGCTGTTTTCACTCGTTTGGTGGATGATAATGCCACCATAATTATTACTGGTAATAGGTATAATGAGGCTATATATAGATTTGGTAGAAGGATGAACAATGCCTTTTTCTCCGTATCTGACACCACTTTATTGGAAGAAATGCCGTAATCACATTAAAAAACAACTTAAATTATAACTGCAAGATTCATTTTGCTGTTTAACCCCTATTTTTGTTTTCCTTAACTAAACCAATCATCAATCCTCTAGACTTATGAACAGTATGCTTTTTTACGCAGTTCCTGCAATGGCTCTGTTGGGATTATTATACACCGTTGTAAAATACAACTGGGTATCCAAACAGGACGCAGGCGATGAAAAAATGAGAAACATCAGTACTTACATTGCAGAAGGTGCTATGGCATTCCTTCGTGCTGAATGGAAAATTCTGAGCTATTTTGTAGTTATTGTTGGAATTCTTCTGGCATTTATGGCGCAGGCTAATGCAGCTCATGGTGGTCACTGGAGTATCGCAGTAGCTTTTGTTATTGGCGCTATATTTAGTGCTTTTGCTGGATACATTGGTATGAGCATAGCTACTAAAGCAAACGTTAGAACTGCACAAGCAGCTCGTACTAGCTTAAGCAGAGCATTGAATGTTTCTTTTACAGGCGGTTCTGTAATGGGATTGGGTGTAGCTGGCTTAGCTGTACTAGGATTAGGCGGTTTGTACTTAATCTTAAAAGCAATTTTTGCTCCTGAAGCTGCTGCTAACTCCGAAGAAATGATTCGTACCATTGAGGTATTAACCGGATTTTCTTTGGGTGCTGAGTCAATTGCTCTTTTTGCTCGTGTAGGTGGTGGTATTTATACCAAAGCTGCCGATGTGGGTGCTGACTTAGTAGGTAAAGTAGAAGCTGGTATTCCTGAAGATGATCCGCGTAACCCAGCTACTATTGCTGATAACGTAGGTGATAACGTAGGTGACGTTGCTGGTATGGGTGCTGACTTGTTTGGCTCTTACGTAGCAACAGTCCTTGCAACTATGGTTTTAGGAAGAGAAACTCTAAGCCAAGATGAATTTGGTGGTTATGCTCCTATCCTTCTACCTATGTTGATTGCAGGTGTTGGTATCATTTTCTCTATCATTGGTACTTTGTTTGTAAAAGTGTCTGATAGTGCTGGAATAAATACCGACAATGTTCAAAAAGCCCTCAACTTAGGAAACTGGGGTTCAATGATCTTAACTGCAATTGCTTCTGTTGGACTTGTATATTATATTCTTCCAGAAACCATGAGTCTTCGTGGGGCTGAATTTACCCGTAATGGTGTTATGGGTGCTATCCTTGTAGGTCTTGCAGTAGGTGCTCTTATGAGTATGATTACTGAATACTATACAGCTATGGGTAAGCGTCCAGTATTGTCAATAATTCGTCAGTCTGCAACCGGACATGGTACCAACGTTATTGGTGGTCTTGCTGTTGGTATGGAATCAACTTTCTTACCAATATTAGTATTGGCAGCTGGTATCTATGGTTCCTTCCTTTGTGCTGGATTATACGGTGTGGCAATTGCTGCAGCTGGTATGATGGCTACAACAGCTATGCAATTGGCAATTGACGCTTTCGGTCCTATTGCTGATAATGCAGGTGGTATTGCTGAAATGAGTGAATTGCCTCCTGACGTTCGTGAGAAAACCGACGTATTAGATGCAGTGGGTAACACAACTGCTGCAACTGGAAAAGGTTTTGCAATTGCATCTGCTGCTTTAACTGCGCTTGCATTGTTTGCTGCATTCGTAGGTGTTGCAATGCCTGATAACCAACAAATTGATATATATAAAGCCGATGTTTTAGCTGCTTTATTTATAGGTGGTATGATTCCTTACTTGTTCTCATCTTTAGCTATCCGTGCAGTAGGTGAAGCAGCTATGGCAATGGTAGAAGAAGTTCGTCGCCAGTTTAGAACCATTCCTGGTATTATGGAAGGAACCGGTAAGCCTGAATATGATAAGTGTGTGGCAATTTCTACCGAAGCTTCTATCAAGAAAATGATGCTACCTGGTGCATTAGCAATTGTTTCTCCTTTAATCATTGGTTTTGCATTTGGCCCAGAGGCTCTTGGTGGCTTTTTAGCAGGTGCAACCGTGAGCGGTGTATTGATTGGAATGTTCCAAAACAATGCTGGTGGTGCATGGGATAATGCAAAGAAGAGCTTTGAAAAAGGCGTAGAAATCAACGGTGAAATTTATAAAAAGAAAAGTGAACCGCATAAAGCAGCTGTAACTGGTGACACTGTAGGTGATCCATTCAAAGATACTTCTGGTCCATCAATGAACATCTTAATTAAGTTAATGAGTATTGTTTCATTGGTAATTGCACCTACATTGGCTTCATTACATGGACATACACCAAGCACAGAAAATGCAGCTCCTCAAACTGAAGTTGTAGCTCCAATTCAAGCAGATCTTGCAAATGCCTCTGCTGAGGATGTTCAATTGATTGAAGAAAGTATGAAAGTGAATGGTATGATTGCTGAGACTGATGTTGTTTCTTTTACTGAAGGCAAATTGTTCATTAATGATCAACCTGTAACAAGTGATTTACAAGCTGAAGCTCAAAGAATTTACCAGCTTTTAAAGAACTAGTTTTCACAAATCTTGATTTTATCCCGGGATAATTCCCGGGATTTTTTTTGCAATTATGTTAAAAAATGTTTATAACTTGTGGAAAATTCCTCCGAATGCCATCAAGTATCCAAGCTTCCCTTAGCAGCAACGAAATGTTGCATATTCAGGTGAATGACCCTAAACTTATGTCAGAAACCATTGAGTATCGTATTTTGGATACTAGTTCGTTTATAGTAAGAAGGGGGAAATTTTCTGGATTTGAAACCCAAATCAACTTGCGACATCTAGATCAAAAGAAATACAATCTTCAACTCATAGCAGAGGAAAGTACTTTGTATGAAACTGAATTTTATAAAAACGCTATGATTTAATTGTATGAACTTCGCAACATGAAGTTGAATTATTGGCTGCTACGCTTATTTTTTCTTGCCCTTATCTTATTTTCATTCTGGAAAGAATCTATTCAAGCATTTGTTTATGTTGGTTTAATATGGCTGCTAGGTGAAATACTTACCCATCATCCTCGATTTAAGGACAGGAAACCAGTCACCTTCTTTTTGCTGCTCGCAACTATTGCAATGTTATTAACATGGGATAGAACCAGAACCGAATTATTGAATCCGCATATTGAGCTTGCTCTAAATAGAATGGAGCATGTGGTTTTTGCCTGGATTGTTGGTTGGACTTATTATTTAGTGGCAACTGTAGAACAAGCATCGCGCTTTAGAAGAAGAGAATTATTGCTTTACTACTTTGCTGGGTACAATTTTATTGGTTGGCTGAATGAGGTTTTTCAAAATAGTTTGGAAGGAAATTTAGTTGTTGCTATGCATCGGGAAAACATGCTTGATATGGCAGTTAACTTTTTTAGTGCACTCGTTTTTGTTGGCGTTGTTACCATCTTTCATAAAAAGTTAAGAGCTTACTTAAAAGGCATTGCCTATTCTATCAATTCCTAAGTCTACAACTTCCTAACTAAAAATGGATACCCTTTTTCAGAGTATCCATTTGTGGAGCCCAGGGGAACTCAGTCGAACACCTTTTAGCACTACTTAAACTCTTCGAATTGGCAGCGGCTTAAGCCCATTGTCATGAAAGAATACGCACTAGAAACTACCATCCTTGGTAAAAAAAGATATATAGCCCATACAACCAAACGCGATTTCGATAACAAACTAATCATCGAAACATCTACAAATCCAGAAGAAGCTCTTACGTGGCCAACTAAACGCAAGGCCCTGGAAGTACTTAGTACCTGCATCCTGAATGATCGTGAATTCGAAGTAGTTCCTATGAACATCGAAGATCAGCCAGAACCTAAGTTCTCCAAACAAGCCGAATCAGCACGTATCAAATAACCCCTCAACTCGCTTCTTCTCTATGGATCAATCTTATTTCCACATAAGAATGGAAATGCTTGGCATAACCCCCGAATGGAATCAGGTAAATCTTCTCCAGTTCGATAGCACAACCAATGAAAACGTTCTCAAACCCATGCCCATTTTTAAAGAGCATGAAAAGGGTATCGAAATCATGGTGTACTCGCTCGATCGCTTGCCGATCATGATCGAAAAAGAAGGTAGTAAATGGAAAAAGAACTGGTCCATCATTCGCCTTGAAAAGCCCATCAATACAACCAAAGGAGATACCATTAAGTACCTCATGCCTAAAGGCACTGGTAGTTACCCTTTCTTCCCCCCTAACCTCATGGATGCTTATGAAAGAGAGGAGCCTGTAAAAGACCTGTACATCACAGAAGGCTTTTTTAAAGCTTTTAAGGGGTACATGCACGGTTTGCATATAATCGGACTCCCATCTATCACACACCTCAAAAACAAAGACAAGGGTGAGCTACACACCGATATTAAGAAGCTGATTAAAGCATGCAAAGTGCAACGTGTATTCTGGTTGACTGATGGTGACTGTTTCGACCTCTCTTCTAAAGTTGCAGATACTAAGGAACAGGTGGATCTGTACAAACGACCTAAATCGTTTTTTAACTCCATACAGCAGTTCAAGGATCTAATGGATGATATGGATTGCGATAAGTATTTCGCTCATATTGATGTTGATAGCATATTGAATGAATACAAGGAAGTGCCTAAGGAAGATGTCAAAGGGTTGGATGATTTGTTAATGAGTTTCCCTGAGCATACAGAAGAAATTCTGGAAGATCTACGAAATACAGCAAAGCCCGGGTTTTGGTTTAAGAAATACAACATCTCAGCAGGTACATCTAAAGTGCTGAAGGAGTTCAGGCTGAGTAATGTAAATGAGTTCTTTTTGTGGCATGTTGAACGAAAGGAAATTAGCCAGGATAGAGAATTCATTTTCAATGGCACTAAATACAAGTACAACAGCGATAAAGGTGAATGTGAAATCATGGTTCCAGGAGATGCTAAATTGTATTTCCGAGTAGGTACGCAGTACTTCAAATTTGTATCAGTTCCTAACCAATACAAACAGCTCGAACGACAATTCCACGCATGGGATAAGGGAACCATTCAGGACGATCACAGCAAGTCATTCTTAAAGCACATTCCAAAGTACCAGGCTTTTTGCAACGTGCCAGATCACATCAACTATCAACAAGTCATAAACTCATGTTTCAACGTGTACAATCCGCTGGAGTACCAACCTGCAGATGAACCTTGTACGCTCGATGACTGTACTTCTATCCACAGTTTTATCCGTCACATTTTTGGAGATAGTACTGTTCACTTCAAACATCCCGACACAGGCGAAAAAAGCGAAGTGCGCATCATTGACATGGCGCTCGATTACATTCAGCTGCTTTATCAAAAGCCACAGCAGAAGCTCCCCATCCTTTGTTTAGTAAGTAAGGAAAACAACACTGGTAAATCAACCTTCGGAAAACTACTGAAGCAAATACTAGGAGCTAATTGCGCTATTGTAGGCAACCAAGATTTAGCTGGTGACTTTAACAAGCATTGGGCTACAAAGAACCTGGTAATATGCGATGAAACGAAAATTGACAAGCAGGCAGTTATTGAAAAAGTGAAAAGCCTATCCACAGCTGCAAAAATTACCATGAACAGCAAAGGAAAGGATCAAGTAGAGCTAGACTGTTTCATCAAGTTCATGTTCATAACTAACAACGAAGAAAACTTTATCTACGCAACAGAAGATGATATCCGTTACTGGATCATAAAAGTACCAGTCATTACCAAGGAGAATCCGGGGCTGATGGATAACATGATTGAAGAAATACCTGCTTTCTTAAGTTACTTGAATCAAAGGAAGATGGTCACAGAAAACCTCAATAGAATGTGGTTCCACCCTAGCCTATTGAAAACAGAAGCTTTGAAGAAAGTAATTGCATACAGCAAGCCAACGGTTGAAAAAGAAATTATCCAGTACGTGAAAGATGCTTTCCTTGATTTTGGAATTACTGAGTTGTACATGAGTGCTGATGATGTGAGAAAAGAGGCATTGAACAACAATAGCAGGTATGAAAGAAACTATGTCACTAAAATTCTGAAGGAAAATTTCAACCTAGATACATATCACCAATACAAATACAAAACAATTGTTGCATCTACATGGGAGCAGATTTTTGACTTCTGCAAATTAGATGGCCTCAGTGAACTAGAAGCATCACTAAAGGTTGAAAAGATATATAAGGTCCGCAGATACACTTATCCAAAATGGATGGAACATGTTGAGCCTGGTAAAGGCAGTAAACGTGTACGTGTAGAAATACAAGGACATGGCAGACCATTCATTTTTAAGCGAGAGCAATTCTTAACCAAAGAAGAAATCGCATCTATTGAAATAAGTCCTGAAGACCAAGAGATCAACAAGTTTACAGGCAATTCGCAAATACCATTCGATTCATCACCAAACGATCCAATTTAATATGCCAGCAATCTATCCAGCACACAAGCTCCAACAAATTTGGAGCATGCTACAAGAAGGGAAAAATGTGTTTGAAATTGGCAAAGTCCTATTCATACACGAAGATGATCTAATGTCGTATGTAGAAGCAGCATGCAAAAAATACGGCGAACCAACTCTTAAGTACAAGAAATCAGACTATTTCCCTAGAAAGAAAGAACATCTCAAAAAACCAATCGAGCGACCAAAAGCAGAGTACAGCAACAAAGGCTATTTGCATTTAATTAATCAGTGAATCATTACGATTATGAAGAAAAAGCAATCAAATAGGAAATTATGGACAGAGGAAGAAAAGCTTTTAATGATTGAGCAATACCCTGATAGCTATACATCTAAAATCAGTGAGCTGTTAAACAGATCCGTGAAATCAGTTTACGCCCAGGCAAGGTTAATGGGCTTAAAAAAATCTGATGCTTTTATGAAAATGGAACTTGAAAAACAAGCCAACAGATTAAAAACAAGTGGTGAAGCATATAGATACCCAAAAGGTAAAACCCCCGTAAACAAGGGGAAAAGAATGGCTTCTGATGTTTATGAAAAATGCAAAGCGACCATGTTCAAAAAAGGTAACAAGCCGCACAACTCCAAAAATGATTGGGAAGAAGGGACTCGTAATGATAAGTCTGGCAAGACCTATATAACAATCAAATTACCAGGATCAAAAGGAATGAAGTTTAAACATGTTTGGTTATGGGAATCTGTTAACGGAAAAGTTCCAAAAGGGTACAACATAGTTTTCAAAGATGGCAATACAAAAAACTGCATAATTGAAAATCTGGAGTGCATAAGCAATGTGGAGTTACTTAGAAGAAATACCATCAATCGCTTCCCGGAAGAAATCAAATCAACAATCAGATTAGTTCACAAATTAAAACGTGCTATCAATGCCAAAGAACAAAATTGAAGATCTAAGAAACCACTTGTTTGCAACATTAGAAGCATTACAAGATGAAGACAAACCAATGGATATTGAGAGAGCCAAAGCCATTGCAGATGTTGCACAAGTAGTAGTCAACAGTGCTAAAGTAGAAATAGACTTTATAAAAGCTACTGGAAGAAGTGAAGGATCGGGTTTTATTCCTGAAAGCAGACATCTTGAATAATTCTCCAACATCATGAGCTTGACTTTGCAAATGAGCGCCGAAGAGCGATCCACATTTGAACGACTAGGACTGGCAATAGTGAAAAAAGAAATGGTAGAATTTCTTCCAGCGTGTGGGGTGGATGCTCTAGAAAGTGGTGCACAATGTGAAGAAGCTCTTCCCAGTAATGCTTCGTAAACTCTATTAGAAAATGCTTCATGCTTTCATATTTCTAATAGATATAAAAACCTCAATTCTGTTCAAGAATGCCTATCAATTACTCTGAATACCACCCTAAATGGAAGCTGATTAGCTACCTTATCCGTAAGGTTCGTGCACTAAATAAGTGCGAATGGTGTGGAGCTGAGAATGGGAAGCCGCACCCGATCACAGGCAGTAAGGTTGTTCTTATAGTTGCTCATATTGATCGCGATAAGACCAATAATCGCTTCAATAACCTGACTGCATTATGTCAACGATGCCACCTAAGGCACGATTTAAAGCAGCATATAGCCAACCGTAAGTATGGCAGAAACCACAAAGGCCAACATCAACTTGTTTTACCTTGGAATACCCCATGTAACAAGATGTTACATGTTGTTACAACCTTGATTTTCAAGAATTTGAAGCCGCTACTCAGCATAGGGAGTAGTAGCAGGAGTTTATTCGGCGGCCAAAAAATGGGTTTGTACGCCTCTCAGGAGCCTATTTTAAGCATATTCCTAGCAAAAAGAGTTTTTCCAGCAACTTGCTTTTTTGTTGTTACAAATTGGAAAAATAGAGAAAGTAATATTCTAGAACTCAATTCAGTAAAGGGTTTCAAGAATGTAACAAAATGTAACAAACCACCATAAAAACCCCTATTCTGTTACAATTTGTTACAAGCTGTTAAATTTTGTTACAGAGTTTGTTACAAGTTTGTTACAGCTACAACACTATGAATATCAATCTACTACATATTAATGTAACAAAACCACCCCCAAATCTCCCTACTCCGCAAAATTTTTTAAAATGACTGATACTACTCCTCAATTGAAGATCCTCGACATAGAATGGCCAACCAACATCAATGGCAAAATGTCATGCAATTCGTTTGTACATATAACCCTAGAGCCTGATCAAAGACCACTCAGGCATGAAGTGGAAAGAACTGTTTTCAGAATAGTCGCAAAGGATGGAAGTCACTCACCAGTACTGAAGAAAATCTCTGAAATAGGTTTTACTAAATATGAAAAGCTAGTTGACTGGCTTACATATTCATCCCATGGAGTAAACACCCATGAGCTGGTGAGCATCCTAGAACAGCATCACAACACCCAAGTATTTATGAACACCCGAATTATGCTCATGTACTTCACTCCTTTTGAAATGGAGGATATGGGCTGATCAATTTCAAAAACAAAAAATAAGACATTGATTTAAAAACTAATTATATGAAATATCAAGAGTACATTGATTTAGGTTTTGTCCGTACCGAAATGAACGATAGTGTCGAGTTCAAAGAAACTGGCAACTATGGATATTGTCTAGGCATTGATTTGTCTGATAAGATGTCAATTTCTGTCAGCTTTGGCGAACTAGATAAGCCAAAATTGTACATTAAAAAAAGAAATAGCGACACATGGCATATCATTCAAATAAACGCTGAAATTGTAAAAGATTTATTGAGTAAGCAATCTGGCAAGTTTGATTATAATTATAATGCAGCGTTCTAGTTTTCGCCCAACGTTGAAATATTGCCGATGGTGGGGATTACTTGCACAACTGCTCATCACAGGCACACAGCTAAATAGTAGTGCATTGCTCAATGGCGGAACGTATGCCCCACTATTGGCAATATATTGTTGGCAGAAGTTAATATTTAAATTTGTAGTATGGAAAATTTTAAAGAAGGTCAAGCAGTAAAGTATGATGGGAAAGAAACTCACATAGAAAATATATATGAAGATGGTACTTGCAGGATTGTTAACCCTGGTTGGGATTGGGATGATGAAGCACAATGTGTAAATGATGGGGTTGATTATGATGTCCCTTATTGGATAACGGTCAAACTATCTGAGTTGTCGGCTTAATTGCTGCTAACGTGTTTTCGCTTGCCGTCAGGTGGGGCAATCGAAGCACTAAAGTATCAATTTACCACCTAAGATTAATTGAAAAACTGCACTTGGGTTTAACGCTGTCACCCCCACTTGCGGCAAACGAATGTCCCTGTTGCACAACTGGTGAAAGATGTTCATATGTTGAAAATACAAGCAAAA
>ERZ1066133.513-NODE-513-length-16933-cov-8.880199_pt1 | contig 16933 bp, 10 predicted proteins | sample MGYA00382780_ERZ1066133 | MGnify/ENA primary metagenome ERZ1066133 (study PRJEB33369, sample SAMEA5778363) | biofilm metagenome | biome: Industrial cooling water; feature: Water cooling tower basin; material: Biofilm | place: United Arab Emirates | collected...
CTTCTTGAACAGGTCGAAGGTCTCGGTCATCTTGTCCTTGACGGTCTTGAGCTCATCGTCGTTCCACGCCCGCGACGAGTCGAACATGCTGGCCATGGGGCCGCGCGAGCGGCTGACGGTGTTCACCTTCAGCTTCTCGTACAACCCGCCCATGCTGATCTTGCCGCCGACGACGCCGATGCTCCCCACGATGCTCGACGGGTTCACGTACACCCGCGACCCGGCCGACAGCACGTAGTACCCGCCGCTGGCCGCCATGTCCCCGACGCTCACCCAGACCGGCTTCTTCGCCGCCAGGCGCTTCAGGCCCTGCCACATGATCTCGCTGGCGATCGCGGAACCGCCCGGCGAATTCACGCGGACGATCACGCCCTTGATCAGATCCTCATCGAGGATGTCCTCGATCGCGTTGCGCACCGTGCGGCTGCCGACGCTCCGATCGCCGCTGAAGCCCGCCTTCGAATCGCCGTCCACGATGGCGCCGTCGATGTGCAGAATCGCGATGGTCTCGCCCGTGATCGACTGCTTCTGCGGCTTCATAATCTGCGAGAACAGCGTGAACGGGTTCGCCGTTTCGAGATCGATCTCGCCCTTGGACTTCGTCAGGTTCGTCACCCGCGTCGCGCTCAGACCCGCCTGCTTCGCGATCGTGTCGTGCAGCAGGGGCAGGTCGATCTGCGAGTCCAACAGGCCGGTCTTCACCGCCGCGTCGGCATCGGCCATCCACGACGCCTTCATCGCCTCGTCGAGCTTGGAGTCGTCCATGTTCCGGCCGCTCTTGAGCGCCGCCCGCTGGTTCGCGTACAGGCTGTCGAGCAACTGATTGATGTTCTCGTCCCACGCCTTGCTGGGCGCGCTCCGCGTCATCTGCTCGTTGGCCCCCTTGTAATCGCCGACCTGCACCATGTCGGCCTTCAGGCCCGCCCACGCCAGCGTGTCGGCCAGGAACATCTCCTCCATGTGCATACCCGGCAGCGACACCCCCCCGCCGCTCTGGATCACCGCGTTGTCCGCGTACGCCGCGAGCATCAGGTCCGTCGCGTCGTACCCCTCGCTGAACACCGAGACCTTCTTCCCGCTCGCCCGCACACGCTTGATCGCGGCGCCCAGCTCCTCCGTCTGGCTCATGCTCAACTGCGCGTCCTTCAGTCGCACCAGCACCGTGCCGACATCCTGGTTCGTCGCCGAGGCGTCGATCGCCTCGACGTAGTCACGCAGCGTCGCCGCGTGCTTGCCGCCGAAGAGTGCCGCGGCCGGCGGCTGATTATGCGGCTTGCCCTTGATCTCGATCGAGCCGATACGGTCGCCTGCAAGCGCCGCGCCGCTCACGAGCAACAAACCCAAAGCCGAGCCAAGTACGCGACGCGAGACGACAGTGCGCATGAATCCCTCCGTGCTGAATGATTCCGAATCGTTGGGGGGCTGGATGCAAAATGGCGAAAGAGCCAAACCGCCAAAGCGCCAAACTGCCCAAAGGCCAAAGCACCAGATCGACGCGCCAAGGGGTACAGGCCACACACGCCAATCCGACGACGCACGGTCATCGAATCCCGCGGTCGCTGTCTCTATTTGGCCCTTTGGCCTTTTGGCCCTTTGGCCCTTTGGCCCTCTTCCTACCGCCCCACCTTCGTGAACCGCGCCTTGGTCTGGTCCAGCACTACCGCCGCCACGATCGCGGCGCCCATCACGATCTGGGTGTACGCCTGATCGATCTCCAGCACCAGCATCCCGTTGTTGATCATCTGCACCAGCAAAGCCCCTAGCACCGCACCGAACGCCGAACCCTTGCCGCCCGACAGCGACGCCCCGCCGATGACCGCCGCCGCGATCACGCTCAGCTCATATCCCTGCCCGGCGCCCGGAGCCGCAGCCCCGTAGTACCCGAGGTACATCGCGGCCGACAGACCCGCCAGCGCCCCGCAGCAGGTGTAGACGATGATCTTCACCCGACCCACGGGAATCCCCGCGTAGTACGCCGCCGTCTCGTTGCCGCCGATCGCGAACACCCGCCGCCCGATGACCAGGCGGCTCAGCGCGAACATGCCCGCCAGCATGATCACCACCATGATGATCATCGGGATCGGGTAGACGTTCCCCGTCTGGAGCTTCATGAAGCCCTTCGTGAAGCTCTCCGGGAAGCCCGTGATCGATTGCCCTTGCGTCCGTACAAAGACGATGCCCGACAACACGGCCATCATGCCCAGCGTGATGATGAACGGGTGGACGCGCAGGCCCACGATCAGGCTGCCGCTGAACGCCCCGCACGCCGAACCGACGAGCATGCAGACGCCGATACCGACGGGAAGACTCATCCACAGCGGTGCACCGCCGTCGCTCGGCACCATCGCGTCCGCATCAAGGCCCAGGTACGTGCGCTGCAGCGATTGCAACGCGCCCGCGCCGACAACCGCCGCGAGGCCGTAGATCGAGCCGACCGACAGATCAATCCCGCCCAGCACGATGACCGCGGTCATCCCGACCGCCATAACCGCGATGAAGCTCGCCTGCGTCGCCAGCAGGATCACGTTCTCGGTGTTGAGGAACTTGCTCTCCTCACGCGACACCAGCAGCTCCCGCGGCGGGCCGTCGAGCACCCGGGGCGACCGGGCGCTGAACACGCCCGTCGTCTGACCCGCAACGACAATCTTCAGGTTCGCGCCGTCGCCGCTCTCGCCCAGCGTCGAACGCACGGCGGAGGCAAAGTCGGTTCCCGTCCCGCTGGTGATGACCAGCACGCCGCCTTCGCTGGAAACCACCGCGTCTTGCGGGAGGACGAGCTTGATGAGCGCCCCAGGCTTGCTCCCGCCAAAGAAGGTCAGCGCCATCCCGAGCAGCAGAATGACAAAGATCAGCCCCGATTCCTGGGCCGAAAGCAATCGCTTGAGCAGTGACGGCCGGGCAACCGGTCCGGAGGGGGTCGAAGAGGTCACGGGATGACTGTACCGGGTCCGGGGTGGGTTTGCGCGACGAACACCTTGAAAGACCGCGTCACTAATCGATCGTGCGCACGAACCGGCTCGGCGGGTTGTTCCGATCCGGCATGATCGCGTTGATGCTCAGCCGACCCTTGTCGCTGAAAAAGGTCTCTTGAATGTTGTACGTCACGAACTCCGCGTGACCGTCTGTGAATGACCAATTGCCACCGGTCCCTCCATGGTTGTCAACCTTGCCGTAGTAACCGGGCGACTGGGCGCCTGCAGCCCTCCAGCCGGTCTGGCCCGTCGTGGTGGCGTATCCGCCACCGTAAAAAGCGTCCATCGCGACATCTGGGCCATTGGTTTCGTCGCCCCAAATCGGCACGGCGGCAAGAAAGTTCGGAGCGTCGGTTCGCAGCCCGGCGATGTAGATATAGCTCACGTTGTGCGCCAGCACGTCGATCTGACGCGCAGGTGCCTTGGGAGTGACGGACTTGACGGTATTGCCGTCGACGTTTGCCGAGTACTGCGGAACTGACGTGCCTGTGACTCCGCCTCGATGGTACGCGTTGTACCACCGATCCTCGCGATCGGAAGGACAGGTCAGCATCGCAAACTGGTCGATGTATCTCGCGAGCAGTGGCTGCGTCTTGCGATCCGAATAAAACTGCCGCTGTCCGCGTGGTAGAAACTTGTGGAAGAAGCCGTTTCGGCTTGCATCTTCTTCATCAACCTGATCAAGGTTAAAGAGTCCTGCCACACCAGCATAAAACTGTTGCTCGTCGATCCGCTGGCCGCGACCGATCGCCGACTCGGATTGATTCGCACCAGCTCGCGGCATCACCGGGAGCCACGACTTGAAGTCGTTCGCGTAAAGGATAAAGGCCGTCCCGGTACTCCGAACATTCGCGAGGCACTTCACGCTTCGCGCCGACTCACGCGCCTTGCCGAGTGCTGGCAGCAGAATCCCGATCAGCAGCGCGATGATCGCAATCACGACCAGCAACTCGATCAAGGTGAAGCCGCGACGCGGGGCGCGACCGGCACGTACATGGACGGAACAGTCGCTGGTGTTGAGCTTGGCGATTCGCATAAGGCACGTCCTTGCAACACGGCTCGGGCTTCCGCCCGGCGAGAACCATCTGTCACCCGCGGCCCCGGCCGCAAGCGCTCGAGAGCTCGGCAGAACGCCGCCGCTCTCTTTCGACCCCCACTCCAACCGTCCCCCTCCCTCTACTGTAACGCATTCTCCGTGATTCTGTAACGCCGCCGTGGTGTACGCGGCAGAATCGAGGAGGCTGCATCACCAACCGACAACCTATCGACAAAGTGACGCGTTCGTCAAGTGGAATCACGCGAGGCCGATCCTCGCGAGGGCCGCATGAGGCGCGCCGGCTCCTTCCGTGCGCAATGAAGCCCACCGATCGTCTTGATGCGGCCGGAGCAACCTCCCGCCCCGAACGACCGCGTGAACGCAGTATTGCGTGCCGTCGGACCGGACCCTCGGAACAGACCCGGGGAACCCCTCGGTGAGCACCGCGGTGCGCGGCTTCGAGAACTGAAAGCGGACCTTGGAACCGGTTTCCTGCGGTGAAAATCGTGAAATCTTGCCGGATCGGCGCAATGCGGCGTGCGATTTCCGGCCAGATCGTGGTATCTTCGAGCATGAGCCTTGGCGTGCCCGGACGGCACGCCGTGCGCGTTTGCGCCCCTTCCGCCGAAACTCCGGGTTCGGTTGGCGGGACGGCATGGTGTTTCATCGCGTTTCTCGTACGAGGGAGATCTTTCAAATGCGTCACTGTCAAATCGCTTCGGCCCTAGTCCTCACGGCCATGGCCGGACTCGCCGTCGCGCAACCGCTGTCCATCACCGGCCAAAAGAAGGCCGAGTACGGCAACCCGCGCTGGGTCAACAAGATCCCGACCAACGCGGGCGATAACGCCACCCTGAGCTGCGACAAGAACACGATCGGCGGCGTGAACCTCGCCAACGTGCTCACCGGCGTCGAGCTCGCCATCCCGCTCTCCGCTCTGGGCAACCCCACCGGCACGATCAAGATCACCGCCTTCATCAACAACCAGGACGGCGGCTTCGCCTCCAACCAGTGGAGCGGCACCTCGCTCGTCGGCCCCGCTGGCGAACTCGCCCAGCCCGCCAACTTCGGCGAAACCCGCGCGATCAACATCGAGACCGATGTCCGCGCCGCCGGCAAGCAGTACTTCACCGTCAATCTCGCCGCCGCCGGCACCGCGCCCGTCGTCGACGGCACCCGCGACGCCAGCGGCTGGTCCGCCCGCTTCCAGCAGGGCGCCCGCACCGGCTTCGGCGATGCCACCCAGGGCACCGTCGACACCGCCGGCGGCTCCGAACTCGACCGTGGCTACGCCCGCGTCGCTGGCGGCGTTCTCTACCTCTTCTTCGCCGGCAATCTCGAGAGCAACGGAAACCGCCTCGAGATCTTCTTCGACGTGAACGACCCCACCGGTCAGAACCGCCTCCGCGGCGACAACCCGCTCATCGGTGGCACCGACGGCCGCCTCAACCGCATGGGCGACGATGGCACCGGTAACGGTCTCACCTTCGACAGCGACTTCAAGGCGAGCTACTGGGTCGGCGTGAACTGCGGCAACGTGCCGTTCCAGTTCTTCGTCGATTACGCCAAGCTCACCAGCGCCGACGGCACGGTCCCGGGCATCGCCCAGTACTGCGGCTCCACCGGCGCGGCGTCCGACGGCGTCCTGACCGGCGGCGAGGTCGGCGCCCCCGCCATTCTCGGCACCATCAACAACTCCAACATCCTCGGCGTGCCCGCCTTCTGCCCGCCTCCGACCGGTAATGCCGATGTGTCCAACGGCTCCGAACTCGGCGCCCTCTACAGCTACGTCGACAAGACCAACAAGCGCCTCTACCTGTTCACCTCCGGCAACGTCAAGACGGATTACTCCGGCCTTCTGTTCTTCATCGACGTCGGCGGCTTCATGACCCCCGGCGGCGAGGAACTCGGCCAGAACCGCATCCGCAACGACAACACCAACGCCGACTTCGGCTACCTCAACGGCCACGGCGGCGACGGCACCGGCACCAACCCCGGCCTCACCTTCGACGCCGACTTCAGCCCCACCTACTTCATCGACTACAAGAACGGCGGCAACGTCGAGAACTACTCGCACGCACAGGTGCTGCGCACCAACGGCCGCGCGACAATCTGCGACGCCGTCCTCGACTACGGCTCCTTCGACGGCGGCAACAAGGCCGTCCCGAACGGTCAGGGTCAGATCTACGACGTCATCTCGTACAACGGCCTCCAGGGCTACCCGGGCGGCACCACCGAGCCGTTCATCGGCCTGCAGGAGCAGGACGGCACCCGCACCGACCTTGAGGCGAACTTCCCGCCCTTCGCCAGCTACAAGTTCATGGCCGAGTACGTCGGCGAGCCGTGCAACGCCATCTCCGGAAACCCGGCCGCCGCGAAGCCCGCGGGCGGCATCATCCTGATGCGTATGGACCAGTCGAACCTCGGCGGCCAGACCGCGGTCGGCGGCGCCGCCTTCACCGAGGAGGACGTCGTGGCCGTCAACACCGGCCTCGAGTGGTCGATCGACCTCGCCGAGCTCGGCTACGACGGTGTCAGCGACATCAAGGTCGCCGGCTTCATCGAGACGGTCGGTGGCTTCACGATCACCAATCAGGTCTTCGGCGACCTGCCCGCCAGCTACGGCGACCTGCCCGCTGGCAGCAACGTCGGAGTCGCCAGTGCCGTCAACTTCGAAGCCATCCCCGGCAAGCAGTGGGTACTCGCCTACGAGACCTGCCCCGCCGATCTGAACAACGACACCTTCGTCGACGACAGCGACTTCGTCTTCTTCGCCAACGCCTACAACGAGCTGCTCGCCGCCAACCGCTGGGCCTTGGGTGACCTCAACGGTGACTCCCTGGTGGACGACAGCGATTTCGTCATCTTCGCCAGCGCGTACAACGAACTCCTGTGCCCGAACATCATGGAGTAATCCCGGATCCCGCGGAATTCCCCCGCGGACCGTCGCACGCTCACAAGGCCCGCCATCCGGCGGGCCTTTTTCTTTTTTGGTCTCCGGCGTGCGACAGCGGGCCGTCTGTCCACGTCGACGGCTTTCCGGGCCGCCGACCCGCCCGTTCTCGGCCGTTGCTCGCATTCTCGCTCAACTCACCCCGGTTACCGGTCGATGCCCCTTCGACTCGGCGACGGCCCCGGCCGCGCTGATTCACCGGAGATCGACCATGCACGCCGCCCTCGCCCGTCTCGTCCTTGCCGGCACCGCCCTCAGCCTCGGTGCCTGCGGCACCTCGGAATCCTTCGCCGAGCGTCCGACTGAGCAGCCCACGACCGCCGCCAAGGCCCAACCGCCGTCCGGCGAGACCAGCCGCGCGTTCCAGACGTCCGGCGACGTCGCCACGGCCGAACCCGAATTCCAGGCCACCGAACCCGCCGTCGCCCCGGCCCCGATCGCCCAGGCCGTCCCCGCCATGCCCGAGCGACGCCTGGCCCCGATGCCCGTCTTCGCCAAGCGCGATCGCTTCGACGAGACCGGCCCGGCCAGCGTGGACGGCCTCTCGCAGGTCTCCTTCGCCCAGGAAGGCGAGGACTTCGACCCCGTTCTCACGCCCGACGGCGACAAGATGATCTTCGCCAGCACCCAGTACCGCACCACCAGCGACATCTACGCCAAGCCCGTCAAGGGCAGCGTGGTCACCCAGCTCACCAGCGATCCGGCCGATGACGTGATGCCCGCGGTCAGCCCCGACGGCAAAAAGGTCGCGTTCGCCAGCAACCGCAGCGGCACGTGGAACATCTACGTCATGCCCATCACCGGCGGCCGCCCGGTGCAGGTGACATCGACCAGCGCCCACGACCTCCACCCGTCGTGGTCGCCCGACGGCAAGCACCTGGTCTTCAGCCGCCTCGGCGAGGTCTCCCACCGCTGGGAGATGTGGGTCACCGATGCCTCGAACCCCAGCGCCTCGCACTTTGTCGGCTACGGCCTGCTGCCCGAATGGTGTCCCGTCGCCGGCACCGGCGCCAACGGCGCCGACCGGATCCTGTTCCAGCTCCCGCGTGAACGCGGCGCCCGCACCTTCGGCGTCTGGACCATCGACTTCAAGGACGGCGTGACCAGCAACGCCATGGCCATCGCCACCAGCAGCGGCTCGGCGCTCATCAACCCGACCTGGTCGCCCGATGGCAAGTTCATCGCCTACGCCGAAGTCCCCGCGCCAGCGGGACGCGTCGAGATCAACCAGTCGCGACCCACCCAAAGCGATCTCTGGATGGCCGCCGTCGACGGCTCGGCCCGGGTGAAGCTCACCGACGGAAACGCCGTGGCCCTCATGCCCTTCTGGGGAGCAAACAACCGCATGGTCTTCTTCAGCGACCGCGCCGGCCGCGGCAACGTCTGGACCATGGACGTGAACAACGCCGTGCTCGCCTGCGGCGGCAACCCGTCGGGCGTGGAGCACGCCTCCGCCATGGAGGCCCCCGCCCAGGCGACGGCGCAGGAAGCCGAGCCCGTCGCCGGGGATCAGTAAGCCTCGACGCGCCCGCGCGACGGAGCCTGAGCCGCGTCGCGAAACTGTCGATTTGCTTGAATCACAGCCGATACACACAACGCTCGGGGACCGTCCCCGAGCGTTGTTCTTTGCACGCTTCGCCGCCTTGGCGTGGCCGCGTGCGGACTGGAGGATCCGGTCGTGGAACGTTCTGTCACCAATCGCCGCGCATTCGTTCGCGTCGTCGTAGTCGCCGCCGGGCTTTGGGCCGGGCTCGCGCCGAGCGGCTGCGCCACCAAGCCGGATCTCGCCACGCCCCGTTCAACGCTCGCGCCGTACGACACGTCGCGGGGCGAACTGCTCTGGGCGGTCGCGCCGCTCCGCAATGAATCGGCCACCAGCACCGTCGACGCTCTGGCCATCAGCGACCGAATCGTCGAAGCGGTCGAACAGGTCAAGGGCGTGCGTGCCGTGCCGATGAACCGCACCATCGAGACGATGCGGGCATTGAAAATGCCGCTCGTGCGGACCCCGGGCGACGCCAAGCGGCTCGCCGATGCCCTGGGCGTGGACGCGCTCGTTATCGGGTCGATCACGACCTATGAGCCGTATGACCCGAAACTGGGGTTTGCCCTGGCATTGGTCCCGCGGACAGCCGCGATGCAGGGCGGCACACCCCCGAACGCCCCCACCATCGATCCGCGGAGTGTGCAGAGCAGCGCGATCGAGATCGCCCCACCACCCGCCGCCGGAGAGCCGGCATCGACCGTCTCGGAACTCTTCGACGGCAAGAACCACGGCGTGCAGATGGACGTCCGGACGTTCGCCCTGGGCCGGGCGGAAGCGGTCTCCGCGAACGGCTGGAGGCGGTACCTCAAGAGCGTGGACCTGTTCTCGGAGTTCGCGGCGTACCGGACGATCGACGCCCTCATCCAGGCCGAAACGGTGCGTCTCGCGACCTCCACGCCTTCCCAGAGGCCCGCGTCGACGACGCCGGGACCATCCACCGCCGGCGCCTCCGCCATGCCCGAACACGACGCGAATAACTGAATCGGACCTGGAAAAAATTGTCGTAAACCCAATTCAGTAAAGGGTTTCAGCCAGTTTTGGTCTAAGTCCGAGAAAACCGGAGTGGATCGGGACGCGTACAGACATTGGAGCAACACGCTGGTCCGACAAGACTTGCGTTCTTCCTTGCGGACGGCGTTCAGCCGCTGGGGGCGAGAACCGATTGAAGGGTCTAGCGGTCGTCTCGCGACGTGTGTTATCCGCCGAGAGCGCCTGGTGCCGTGGTTACGGGATCAGGCTTGAGCGGCCCGGAGAGTTGCCGATGTTCACCCTTCCGATCGTTGACATGTTCACTCGGTACCTTGGCGACGAGCGCCATTTCAGCCCGTACACGGCTCGTTGCTACGGCGCCGACCTGCGCCAGTACATGGAGTACCTGGCCGCCGAGTTCAAGGTCAAGCCCGACGAGTCGCACGAGAAGTCGGCGACCAACAAGTACGCCGAAGACGCCCGCGCCGGCAAGCGCCCGACGATGGCCGGCAACGGCTTCTCGCCCGCGACGCTCACCGACGCCGTCTGTCAGGCGTCGGCCGATGTGATCCGCGGCTTCCTCGCTCACCTGGGCGAGAACCAGTACTCGGCCGCGACGATGGCGCGCAAGATCGCCACGCTTCGTTCGTTCTACAAGTGGGCCGACCGTAAGGCGATGGCCGCCGCGAACCCGATGACCCTCATCCGCACGCCCCGCCAGGGCAAGCGGCTGCCGAAGGCGATCTCGATCGAGCAGATCGAGAAGCTACTGGCGGCCCCGGACGACAACGACGTGCTCGGCCGTCGCGACCGCGCGATGCTCGAGACGCTGTACTCCACCGGCCTGCGCGTCAGCGAGCTGATCGGCCTTGAGCTCGAAGACCTGGACATCGCCGGCGAGGCATTGCACGTCCGCGGCAAGGGCAAGAAGGAGCGCATCGTTCCGCTCGGCAGCCACGCCATCAACGCCATCAACCGCTACGCGGAACTCGTGAAGAACGACCCCCGCTTCGCCCAGTGCTGGAGCCAGGACCGCAAGCTCCGTCCGCTGTTCATCAACAAGCACGGCGGGCGTCTGAGCAGCCGCTCGGTCCGCCGCAAGCTCGACAAGTACCTCAAGCAGGTCGGTCTCGACCCGACCATCAGCCCGCACACCCTGCGGCACAGCTTCGCGACGCACCTTCTGGACAACGGTGCGGACCTCCGCAGCGTGCAGGAGCTGCTCGGCCACCAGTCGCTGTCGACCACGCAGGTCTACACGCACCTCACGGCGCAGCGCATGCAGGACGCGTTCAACCGCTCGCACCCGCGGGCGCAGGCGAGCTGATTCACCGCCCGACATCGACCGCACAACGCCCGCGTCTCGTACGCGGGCGTTTTCTTTCGCGTCGACGGCTTCGGGCGAGGAGGGGCTACTTCCCGCTGATCTCGTTCAAGACCACACGAACGCGCTTTTCCGCGGCGTCCGGGTCGTCGAGCGTCACGATGCCGCGGACGACGCGGTCCTTGTCAACGACCACCGCGGCGGCCAGCCCGCCGGCGAGCACGGGGTCGAAATCGCCCGAGGACTCGGCGAGCAGCACGGTCTCGTTGCGTTTGTCCGGGACCGCGACGTTGTCTTCGCTGTCAAAGACCCGGAAGAGCAGGGCCGCCATGCTCGCGGTCATATCTGCTTCGTCGATCAGGGGCACACAGCGAACGCTGTAGAGGCCACCGGATCCGATCAGGAGCCGATCTCGAAGCTGTACCGCGGGCAGCACGAGTCGCCGGGCGTCCCGGAACGCCGCGTCACGGGCCTCCAGATCGGCGTCCCGCATCGGCTTGACGTTGAACCGGGTGAGGATCAGAACGGAGCTGAACTGGTCGCTCTGCTCTTCCCAATGCGTGCCGCCGGTCGTGTAGAAGATCAGCGTTCTGGGGAGGGCGTGACCGACGCGGAGCACCTCTCCCTCGCCGCTCAGGTCGCTGAGCGCGTCGACCCGGCTTCGACCGGAGACGTCCACGGCCCATCCGGCAGGATCGCCGACGTCCAACGCGCGACATGTGATGTCGATCTGGCGGATCGGGCCGTCTTCCAGATTGATCTCGGCGGTGCGGAGGCGGTTTGTTGCTCGGTCGATTCCGAGTCGCATGGTGCCTCCGGACAGATCGCCTTCAAGGATGATCCGCCCGGTGCCCCGCTCGACACGACTGGTCCGCCACCGCACCTCACTCTGTCCGCGCGGGTCCAGGCCGAGGTCGCCCCCCGCGAGACTCGTCACCGCCGTATCGCACAGCACCAACTGGGGCAACGCGAGCTTCGGGAAGAGCTTCTCGATCGCGGCCTTGAGCGGCCCCTCCGGAAGTGTGAACTCACAGTAACGGGCGCCGTCGCTTCGAATCGTGGTGTGCACGACCGGTCCGTCGGTGGTGACGACCAGCGGGCCGAGCTCGATGCGCAGGCGACGCGGTGGTGCCGGGTCGACGGCGACCTGCACGGTGGACTGCGACGTCTGGCCGCGGTCGTTTCTGACGCGAATGGATACCGACTCGCGGATCGGTCCGCTGCGGTACGCCTGGGCGAGAGCCGAGAGGCGTGCGTGGACCTCGTCGCCCGCGGAGACCGGACCGGGCGGCGCCGGAACCTGCGGACCGACCTGGGCATGGCCAGCCGGCGCGCCGAGCAGCAGACACGCGACGATGATCAGTGCGTCACTCCTCATCGCTCTCCGCCTCGTCCGTCAGCGCCGCGGCAGGTGGGCCGAAAATCGCCGAACCAATCCGGACACAGTTGGCTCCCTCTTCGATCGCCACCTCGAAATCGCCGGTCATTCCCATCGAGAGGATGTTCACCGGACCTTCGACGACACCGCTGCCCCGGAGTTCTTCGAACAACTCGCGGCATCGGGCGAACGTGGCGCGGGAATCCTCGGGATTCTCGCTGTACGCGGCCATCGTCATGAGCCCGCGGACGCGAACATTGATCATGGACCCGATCTGCTCGGCGAGCGGAATCGTCGCCGGGATCGGGCAGCCGAACTTCTGCTCCTCGCCCGAGCAGTTCACCTGAATCAGCACATCGATCACACGGTCCTTCTTGAGGGCCAGCGTCTGCAGCTCCTCGGCCACCCGCAGCGAATCGACCGAATGCGTGAGGCGCACAAGCTCGATGATCTTCTTGGCCTTGTTGCGCTGCAGGTGTCCGATCATGTGCCAGCGAGCGGCCGCGCTTGCGGGATCGGGCAGCCCGGGCTTGCCCGGAACCGTGTCGAAGAGCGTGGCGGCGGCGTCGGCCGCGGCCTTCCGTGTCGCGGGCAGCGCCTTGAGACGTGCCTGATACTCCTCCACCATCGCGGCCTGCTGGAGCAGATGCTGCACACGGTTCTCGCCGAGGTCGCGGTGTCCCAGGGCCAGGAGTTCCCGCACCTGTTCGGGCGTCGCGTACTTCGTGACGGCGACGAGCAGAATTTCTTCGGCGCGGCGGCCGCTGCGCTTGGCCGCGGCGGCGATGCGGGACTTGACCAGTTCGTAACGCTCGGCGAGCGTGTCGGGGAGCGCACGGGGGTTGGACATCATGGGTGCAATCGGAGTCACGGCGACGGGCTCCCGACGCTGTGCAGCGCGGGGAGCGGGCAAGGGGTTCGACAGAGACGCGATTCGGGTCGGAGCGACCGGGCTGGCCTCGAGCTCGGCGGTGTTCTCGGTCGCTTCGGCTTCGAGGCCGCCATCGGCTTCCAAGTCCAAATCGTCGAACGGCTCGACCGCGGCCGACGCGCGGGCCTTGGTGAGCGATCTGCCCGCAGAGGCCTTGACGGGCGCTCGCTTCGTGGTCTTGCTCGTTGCCTTCGCCGGAATCTTGGTGACTCTGACCACCACAGCCGGGCGGGCGGCCTTGCCGCCAGCTTTGGCGACGGCTTTGGCATTGTGCTTTGCGGCGGATCTGGATTGTGCCGCCTTCGACACGACACGGGGACTGCCCTTTGCGGACGAACGTGTCGATTTGGAGCGTGCCATCTCGGCCTCCTGCCTGTGTCGAGTTTGCGGATCAAGCGCTGCGGCTCCGCCGCGTCGGAATAGCATATCGCGCCGTTCGGGATGGCGTACGTACGGCCGACGGTCACGCTGGCGGTCGGGATGTTTGCCCCCCGCCCGGCTTCCTGCCCCCACTCGCCCCCTCACCCCGTTTCTGGAGTCTTCATGTCCACCAGCACCCTGCCCCCTCGCGAGAAGCCCCTTGCCGTCGGCGAGATCGCCCCGAACTTCACGCTCAAGGACCAGAACCGCAACGACTGGACGCTGAGCGATGCGGTCAAGAAGGGCGATGTCGTCCTGTGCTTCTACCCGCTGGCGTTCACCAGCGTGTGCAGCACCGAAATGAAGTGCGTGAGCGACGAGATGGCCAAGTGGGCAAGCAAGGGCTCGCAGGTCGTCGGGATCTCCTGCGACTCGTTCGCGGTCCTGGCCGAGTGGTCCAAGCAGTTGGGGCTGAAGCAGCCGCTACTGGCCGACATGCACCGCGACGTCTGCAAGGCCTACGGCCTGTACTGGAAGGACCTCAACGTCTCGCAGCGCGGCACGGTCGTGATCGGCCAGTCCGCCGACGGCGTGGCCAAGGTCAAGTGGACCCAGAACCGCGAGCCGGGCAAGGCGATGAACTTCGAGGAAGTGCTGGCGTGGCTGGCGAAGTGAGGCCCTAACCGACACGGTTTGGATCGATCCGCGGGGCTTGACGCCCCGCGGCTTTCGTTTTGTCCGCGCGTACCCTGCGGGTATGAGCAGCTTTCCTCTCGTCCTCATCATCCGCGACGGCTGGGGCATGAACCCAAATCCGTCGCACAATTCCTTCAACGCCGTCAAGCTCGCCAAGACGCCGGTCGCCGATCGGCTGATGCGCGAGTATCCCTGGACGCTCATCAAGACCAGCGGCGAGGACGTGGGCCTGCCCGACGGCACGATGGGCAACAGCGAGGTCGGGCACCAGAATATCGGGGCCGGGCGGGTGGTGCCGCAGGAATCGCTGGTGATGACCAAGGCGTGCGAGACGGGGTTGCACACCAACAAGGCGATCGCGGCGGCGGTGGCGCACGCCAAGCAGAAGAACAGCAACCTGCACCTGCTCGGCATCAACTCCGACGCGGGCGTGCACGGGCTCTTGGAGCATCTCTACGCGATCCTGGCGGCGACGAAGACGCTGGGGCTGGATGGCTCGCGGGTGTTCCTGCACCTGTTCACCGACGGCCGCGACACCGGGCCCTTCACGGGGCTTGGGTTCACAAAAGCCGTGGAAGAGAAGTGCAAGCAGCTCGGCGTGGGACGGGTCGCGAGTGTGATGGGTCGGTACTACGCGATGGACCGCGATCACCGGTGGGAGCGGGTGCAGATCGCGTTTGATTGTCTGACTGGACGGGGCCTGGAAGGCCCCGCCCCCACTGCTGCGTCGGCGGCCGCGGCGATCCAGCACTACTACGACAATCCTTCGGGCGAGACGCTGAAGGGAGACGAGTTCGTCACCCCCACCGCCATCGGGACCGCCGAGCAGATCGCGGCGTCTCGCATCAAGGACGGCGACAGTGTCATCTTCTACAACTACCGCGGCGATCGTCCCCGTGAGATCTCGGCGGCGTTTGTCTTCCCCGACGACAAGTGGGCGAAGGTGAAGCCCTCGCCGGACTCGGGCAAGAACGGGTTTGACCGCGGCCGCAAGCTGGATCTGTTCTATGTCACGATGACGGATTACTGGGAGGCGTTGACGCCGTTCGTTTCGGCGGTGGCGTTCCCCAAGCCGCCGCGGATGGTGAACATCGCGGGCGAGTGGATAAGCAAGCAGAAGCAGGCCGGCCAAAGGCCGGTCCCACTGAACGAAGGCAACCTGCACCAGTTCCGCTGCGCGGAAACCGAGAAGTACCCGCACGTCACGTTCTTCTTCAACGATTACCGCGAGGAGCCGTTCCCGGGCGAGACGCGTGAGAACCCGCCGAGCCCGAAGGTGAAGACGTACGACATGAAGCCGGAGATGTCGGCGGAGGAGATCCGCGACGCAGTGCTGCGCCGCATCGCCGCGCCGGATTGCGAGGAGCTGATCGTCGTCAACTTCGCCAATGCGGACATGGTCGGGCACACCGGCAGCCTGTCGGCGGCGATCAAGGCGTGCGAGACGGTGGACGCGTGCGTGGGCCGCCTGGTCGATGCCACGCTCGCACGCGGCGGGTCGCTGATCGTGACCGCCGACCACGGCAACAGCGAGCAGATGTTCGACCCCGAGACGAACGCGCCGCACACGGCTCATACAACCTACGACGTGCCGCTGATCGTCGTGGGCGACCGGTTCAAGGGAAAGAAGCTCCGCGGCGATCAGGATGCATCGGGCTGGTTCAAGCCCGCGGTGCGGGCCAAGCGCGGGCGGCTGGCGGACATCATGCCGACGGCCCTCGCGATGATGGGGCTTCCCCAGCCGACAGAGATGACCGGTATCTCGTTGCTGACCGAATAGTTTGCGGACATTCCGGTCGTGATCGACACAGGAAAATCGCCCTGTATTGGCTCGGTTTGTCCTTGCCCCGTGCGTCGGCTTCCGATAGAAAGGAGCATCGGCAAAAGCACGGAGAGGGATTCATGGCCAACTCGGTCCAACGCTGTCGGTCTCGCTCGCCCTTGGTGGTTCTGACAGCCGCCGGAGCGATCGCGTCGGTTGCTTCCGGGCAACTCACGATCACGCAGATCACGCGCAACCTTGGCGGCGGTGCCACCGCGCGCGGCTGGCAGGCGGTCGTGGATCTCACCAGTCCGAGAGTTCGGATCGTCACCACGGCACCCTCGCTTACCGCGACCGGAGGCGACTCGCTGCTGCTGACCACGCCGACCTTTCGCACCAACACCGGCGCCCGGGTGGCGATCAACGCGAACTTCTACGGCACGGTTTCGAGCACGGTCGGTGACATCATCGGTCTGTCGGCGATCAACGGCAATGTCGTTTCTCCGGTCCGTCAGTTCGGGACATTCCCTGATCCGGCGATCACCTTCGATCGCAACAAGCTCGCCAGGATCGACTACATCTCCGCCGGCGACCCGAACATCTTCGACGCGGTGGCGGGTGTCGGACCGAGCAACACGGACAACGACCCCGGGACCATGCTCGTGATCGACGGGGTGAACACCGGCGCCACCGCGCGGGTGCAGCCGACGACGCGGACCGCCCGCACCGCGGTGGGCATCAATCAAGCGGGAACCACGCTGTACATGGTCACCTTCGACGTGGGCGGCACGTCGTCGGGCATCAACCTCTCCGAGCTTGGCGCGTACATGGTGTCCATCGGTGCGTGGCGCGCGATTAATCTCGACGGCGGCGGAAGCACGAGCTTTTCGGCGACCCTCGACAACGGCGCCGTCGTTCAGAACTCTCCGAGCGGCGGTTCGTTCCGCGCCGTGGCGAATCACCTGGGCGTTGTCCTGCAGCCGGCCAATGCGATCTACCGCACGAC
>ERZ1066133.514-NODE-514-length-16921-cov-7.821060_pt1 | contig 16921 bp, 17 predicted proteins | sample MGYA00382780_ERZ1066133 | MGnify/ENA primary metagenome ERZ1066133 (study PRJEB33369, sample SAMEA5778363) | biofilm metagenome | biome: Industrial cooling water; feature: Water cooling tower basin; material: Biofilm | place: United Arab Emirates | collected...
AACTTTCAAGGCGACTTTAGTTTAACACCTCAGTGGAAAGTTGGCGCTACAGGGTTTTATGACTTTAACACAAAAGCAATTCAGCAGCTTTCAATGTTTATTACGCGAGAAATGCACTGTTGGCAATTGGCCGTAAATGTAAATCCTATTGGCCTCTTTAGATCTTTCAACATAACCATCAATCCTAAATCGGGAATTCTTCGTGATTTGAGAATTAATAGAGCTAGAACATTTTCAAATCAATAATTGCAGGTTAAAATTTCATCTATAGCAAAGTAGAATTCCTTTTACCAGAGTCTTTATATTTAGTTACTCAATTCACAGTTCGCAAACATGAAAGGGTTGCATTGGTAATTATACTAATCGAATAGTGCGTTTCTCAAATGCATACTATAAAAAAGAGGTTGCCTTTACAATTCAAGACAACCTCTTTAGAATGGGGCTATACTAGTTTATTCACTTAAATTCAATGGATAGCCATAAGTGCCCTCATAGCCAATATAGAAACCTTTTAGCATAACTGTACCTTTTGCATTTTTCAATGCATTGCTAAGGTCATCCATATTTTTAATTTCACTTCCATTTAAAGAAGTGATTACAAAGTTTTCTTGCATTCTAGATTTCTTCAATAATCCTTCACCTACTTTTTTCACAACAACTCCGCCAGCAACATCATTTGCAGCAGCTGTTTTCTTATCAAGGTTTTCTAATTCACCACCTAGTTTATCGAGAATGTTTTCAGCCTTTACCAAATTGGTTGTTCCTACTTTATTTCTAAGTGTTACTTGAGCAACTTGTTCTTTGCCTCCGCGTTTAAAAGACACTGAAATCTTATCACCTGGTTTATACCTTGCTACTTGTTCTTGAAGCTCTGGTCCTGTTTTGATGTTTACACCATTAATTTTTGTAATAATATCATCTTTCTTAATACCAGCAGCTGCAGCTGCACCATCGGCAGGCACATCCAATACTAACACACCATCTTCATTGTTATCTTCTGTAGGGTAGGAGATTCCAATGAACGCTCTTTGCACAGCACCAAACTTAATAATATCGTTTACATGTTTGCGTACAATGTTTACTGGTATAGCATAAGAATAACCAATGAATCCACCATTAGATGAAGCAATGGCTGAGTTAATACCAATTAATTCACCTTTAGTATTGATAAGTGCACCGCCACTATTTCCTTGATTTACTGCAGCATCGGTTTGAATAAATGATTCAATAGGTCTATCGCTCTGTTGGCGATTAATGCCAATACTTCTTGCTTTCGCACTTACAATACCTGCCGTAACAGTTACGTCTAAGGATAATGGATAGCCAATTGCGAGTACCCATTGGCCTAACTTAACTTCATCGCTGTTACCATACACCAAATAAGGAAGACCTTTACCTTCAATTTTAATCACCGCTAAATCGCTACTTGGGTCAGTACCAATCATAGTAGCTTTATAGGTTTTTTTATTAGGGAGTGTTACATTGATCTCGTCTGCGCCATCAATGACGTGGTTATTGGTAACAATATATCCATCTTCGCTAATTATAACACCGCTTCCACTTGCTCTCTGCTCTGGAATAGTGCGAACCCTTGGTCCACCAAAGAATTCTTCAAATGGATCCTCGCCACCAAAGAAGTCAGAAAATGGGCTTCTTCTAGGCAGGTTATTTGTTACTTGACGTGCTTTTGTTTTTGTTTTAATATGCACCACAGCAGGTGTTGCGGCAGTAGCGGCTGCTGAAAAATCGGCAGTTTCAGTAGCTGGGCTATTATCAAAAAATTTAGCATAGTTTACAGGCAATTTGCCAGCTTCTTGCACCCCACCATATTTATTTTCCATGTAGCTGTTGTAGCCCCAAATACTTAATAGCGCGGTGCAAGCGCTAATAGCTACGGTGATTGAAATTTGTTTCACTGTTTGACTCATGGTTTTTCTTTTTCATTATTAATTAATCAAATCTCATGCCTTTTCCACTACAAATAAACGAACTGATGAAATGACAGATAACATTTTACAGGGGTTTAACAAAAGATTCACGAAGACAATCGTACTTCGTTTTCTAGTTTCAACAAAAATGCCATTGTGTCAATGCCATCTGCATAATCTAAAAGAGTGGGTGATTGGGCTTGACCAAACGGAATATGATCTTTACCTACCAAACATTGAACATCTATGTTCTTTTTTAGTTCTGAAATAAGCTCAACTTTATTAGAATAATAGCCGATATGTACTTGACTAATAGGAGAAAAAATGGAAGGGTTTTCGGTTAAAATGATTGAGCCATTTGTATAGTAGGCCTGTTGGTTCATTAAAAGTAAAGTCAAATGATAATCAAAATTGCCCTTATATCTATGTTCATCTATAAAAAACTGATATTTCTGAAGTGCCTCTAACAAAGCATCCCATGAGTAGTTGAGCGGGGCGTACAATTTTGTAACATTTCTACAACCAAGGCCATAAAATAAGCAAATATCGTCTGCCAAAGCATCTAGCTCTTCTTTACTTTCATCACCCGATAGTATAGCAACAGAAGATTTATTTTTTCTGATGATGTTGGGGAATTTTCCAAAATAATAGTCAAAATACCTGCTTGTATTATTGCTGCCTGTTGCTATATAGGCATCACATCCTTTTAACTGCTCTGATATGGATACCCTATTTTGGGTTGTAATATGCCAATTGTATAGCTCTTTTAAGATAGCTGGTAATAAGTGAGGGTCTTTAGAAGATAACTTAAGAACCTGATTATGGCCACTCATCCATACACATAAAAAATCATGAAAACCTACTAATGGAATGTTGCCTGCCAATACTATTCCAACTGTTGATGGCATATCAATTTCATTAGAAATTTTATAGCTTCTTGCCCAATGTGTCAACTTCTTTTCATCTAAAAACTGTTCAATAATGTTTCTCTCAGCTAAATGTATAAACTCAGGAGTAAACCAAGGATTGGTAATTGTTGCTCTTTCTTTTGCTTCTTGCCATTCAGGAGGATTTGATTTCATCCAACTACCTAAATGAACCATAGCATGTATTCTTTGTTCTAATGTCATTTTTTTCAATTTCATGTATTCGCTACATTTGTAGCAGTTTTAAAATGTAAAATTAAACATATGGCAATCAAGATAACAGATGAATGTATTAATTGCGGGGCTTGTGAACCCGAATGTCCAAATAATGCTATCTATGAAGGGGGAGTTGAATGGGCTATGAGTGATGGAACTACTGTAAAGGGTTCTTACGTGTTAATGGATGGAACTGTAGTAGACGCCGACCAAAAATTTGCTCCAATTAGCTCTGATACCTATTACATAACACCGAATAAATGTACTGAGTGTCAAGGTTTTCATGAAGAACCTCAGTGTGCTGCTGTTTGTCCGGTTGACTGTTGTGTGCCTGATGAATTGTATCAGGAAACAATAGATGAATTGATGGCTAAGAAAGAAAAAATGCACCTTTAATTTTCTAGTAATGTGCATAACTTTTTAGGCTATAATCATTAATTTGACTTAACTTACATTCACAATCGAACTGGTAAAACAGTTCCCTATTAAGCGGGTGATATTTCCCGTACCAAATGAAGTGAAGATTCTTTAATCTTCACTTTTTTTATGTCTTCTTATGCCACTTTTTCAACCTTATATTTGCTGAACTATTTCGAAACAACCTTATGCAAAAAAAGAAAATTGCTCTAGTAACGGGCGGATACAGCGGAGAGGCACAAATTAGCTATAAAAGTGTAAAAACGGTACTCAATCATCTAGACAAAATCAAATACGAAGTCTATTTAATTGACATTCGTAAAGATGGATGGTGGTACCAACAAGAATTAAGTAAAGACACATCGCCTGTTCGTAAAGCTGATTTTACTATTGAAGTAGATGGTCAAACTATTTATTTTGATGCAGTATTTTTATGTATGCATGGAACACCAGGCGAGGATGGAAGACTTCAAGGGTATTTTGATTTACTAGGCTTACCTTATACTAGTTGTGATGCTGCTACTTCTGCTCTTACATTCAACAAACGCTATACTGTAGCAGTGGCAGCTTTTGGTGGTGTTGCTGTAGCTAAAAGTATGCACCTATTTAAACATACCCCCGTTGAGCCTTCTTCAATTCTTTCTAACTTACAGTTACCCTTATTCGTAAAGCCAAACAATGGCGGAAGTAGTATAGGAATGAGTAAAGTTCATGATGCTAGTAAGCTAGCTGAGGCGCTAGAGAAAGCTTTTAAAGAAGACGATCAGGTATTGGTTGAAGAGTTTATTAAGGGAAGGGAATTTACCATTGGGGTATATAAGTCTCAAGGTAAGATTCATACACTTCCTTTTACTGAAGTCATTACTGAAAATGATTTCTTTGATTTTGAAGCTAAGTACCAAGGAAAGAGCAAGGAAATTACTCCAGCGGATGTTCCTTCTGAATGGAAAACAAATATTGAAAATGCAGCTACCCGAGTTTACGAGGTGTTGAACTGTAGAGGGATGGTAAGAATTGATTTCATCTATAATGAGGCAGCAAATCAGCCTTATATGTTAGAAGTGAATACTGTACCCGGACAAAGTGAGGCAAGTATCATACCCATGCAAGTAAGAGCCAATGGTATGGATTTAAAAGATTTTTATTCACTGCTAATTGAAGAAACTCTTGCAAACGCTTGAGTTCAAGAAAAACCTACTTTTGAACAAAATAACACATCTTGTTTAAATATATTACTGATAAACCGCTTTGGGTTAATATTTTGGCTGGTCTAGGATTAACTGCAATCCTTATTATGTTATTTTTTTTATCTCTCAATTCTATCACTGGATATGGTAAGTATGAAAAAGTGCCTGATGTAGAGGGTCAGCAGTTTATTGCAGCTGAAAAAATGCTCGAAGAAATGGGGTTTCATGTAGCCATCCAAGATTCAGTATATATTGATAGTCTTCCCCCTCTAACCGTTATTAAGCAGTCGCCAGAAAAAGAAGAAACCGTAAAAACTGGTAGAACTATTTATTTAACAATTAATAGGGCAGTGCCACCATTGGTTGAAATGCCTAATCTTATTGGTTTTTCTATAAGAAGTGCGGAAATTTATTTGCAAAGTCTGGGTTTGAAATTGGGCTATATTACTTACAAGCCTGATATAGCACAAAACGCAGTATTGGAACAGTTGTTTCAGGATAATAAAATTGCACCTGGAGCTAAAATACCTCTAGGTAGCGCAATTAGTTTTGTTCTTGGAAGTGGTGTTTCAGGAGCATCTATACCAGTTCCTGATCTAGTGGGTTTAACAGTGCAAGAAGCGCTGCATTATTTAGCAACCATTCAAGTACAAGCTGGATCAATTGTTGCAACAAGTCCTGTTTCAGACACAGCTATGTCTTATGTTATACGTCAAACACCTGCACCTTATATTTCAGAAAATGGTGTTACAAAAACCAATCAAATTAAACCCGGACAAATGATTGATTTATTTATAAGTCCAAATAAGCCAATTGTAGATTCAACTTCCAATCAAGAACTTTTTCAATAATATCAACTCATGAAAACAATAACCGTTGAAGAGCTCAAAGCTCGTATGGATGCTGGTGAAAAAATTAATCTTCTGGATGTTCGTGAACCAGATGAGTATGCTGTTTCCAATATACAGGGTGCATTACTATTACCTCTCGGTAAAGTACAAACCATGCAGATTGATGATATTGAAGACTGGAGAAATGAAGAAGTGATCATTCATTGTAGAAGTGGAAAGCGGAGCGCAACTGCATGCTTGTTTTTAGAGACAATGGGTTTTACCAATACTGTAAATGTAGAAGGTGGAATTTTGGCTTGGGAAGAGAAGTTCGGTGCAAAAGGATAAATACTTTATTCCATTATTTTTTTACATAATTCCGTTTTGTTTCAACGCATTCTAATGCAGGTTTTTCCTATATTTAAAGAAATAACTTTTGCATTATGCCTAAACAATCTATTTCAAGAAGGAACTTGATAAAAGCACTTGGACTTACTGCAGGTGCAACTGTTCTATCTTCTGACCATTGGGCTGCTTATAACCCTTTTGATGAAGCTCTTGAAGGATTAGATGAATTAAAAAGTATCAACCCCGATCAACCCATTACCGCCATTACCTTAGGAGCTGGTAATCGAGGGAATGTGTATGGAAATTATGCAGTGCAGTACCCAAATCAACTGAAAATTATTGGTGTTGCAGAGCCTATTGCAATTAGGAATGAACGGTATGCGAAAAAGCATCAAATTCCAGATTCAGCTAGATTCTCCACTTGGGAGCAGGTGTTTACAAAGCCTAAAATGGCCGATGCTATTATTATAACAACACCAGATGATCTACATTTTGGTCCTTGTATGAAAGCATTGGATATGGGTTATCATGTTTTATTAGAGAAACCAATTTCCCCCAGTGAAAAAGAGTGTAAACAAATTCTAGAAAAAGCAAAGAAGTCGGGTAAGATTGTTGCAGTTTGTCATGTCTTACGTTATGCTCCTTATTTCATTGCACTAAAAAGCATCATTGAAAGTGGAGTTCTTGGTAAACTGGTGAGTGTTCAGCATTTCGAACCTATTGAACACATCCATATGAGCCATTCGTTTGTAAGAGGTAATTGGCATAATAGTAAACAAACAGCGCCTATTATTTTAGCGAAAAGCTGCCACGACCTCGATATTCTAAGATGGTTAGTTGGAGTCCCAAGCCGACAAATACATGCTTTGGGTAATTTAAGTTGGTTTCATTCTGGCAATGCACCGCAAGGTAGTACTTCAAGATGTACCGATGGTTGTGCCGTAGAGAAAAGTTGCCCATATTCAGCACTTAAAATTTATTACCGAGATCGTACGTATAATTACGTGTTTGATTTACCAGAAGATAAAGCAGCTCAACCGGAGTTTGTGTTACAACAATTAAAAACAACCAACTATGGAAGATGTGTTTACAAAATGGATAATGATCAGCCAGACCACTACACTTGTAATATAGGTTTTGATGGAGAAGTAACTGTGAGTTTCTCAATGGAGGCATTTACTTCTTATCATGGTAGAAGAACCAGACTTATGGGTAGTTTGGGCGATGTGGTGGGCGATATGACTAGCTTTGTTCATACCGACTTTCTTACAGGGAAAAAAACTGAGTGGAAGCAAAGTACTGATGGACATGGAGGAGGCGATTGGCGTTTGGTGGGGAATTTTATTCAGGCTGTTTCTAAAAATGATCCTTCACTGCTCACATCTACAATTGATGCATCCATAGAAAGTCATTTAATGGCATTTGCAGCCGAGAAAAGTAGGTTGAGTGGAAATGCGGTAAAAATGTGATAGTATTATGCAAAAGCATTCTCCAAGCGTGGCATACTGTCTAACAACTTTTTAGTGTAAGGATGTTGTGGTTGATTGTATAATTGGTCTGCAGAACCTCTTTCAACTATTTCACCTTGCTTCATGACAAGAATACGATCGCTGATATAGCGAATTACAGAAAGGTCGTGAGAAATAAACAAGGCAGAAAAGCCCATTGATGCTTTTAAATCATTCAATAAATTTAATACTTGTGCCTGCACACTAACATCTAAAGCACTAACACTCTCATCGCAAACAACTAATTGTGGTTCTAACATCAATGCTCTGGCAATTACAATTCGTTGTCTTTGTCCACCACTGAACTCATGTGGATATCTATTAAATGCAGCTGCATCCAAACCAACCCTTTGTAACATATGTATAACTTTCTGCTTAGCTAATTCTCTTTGAATATTGGGTTGGTGAACAATTATTGGCTCTAATAAAGCATCGCCAATACGTTGACTAGGAGAAAGAGAAGAGTAGGGGTCTTGAAAAATGATTTGGAACTGAGGTCTTAATTTCTTTAAAGATGCTAAACTAGCTGTTGTAATACTTGCGCCATTAAAAAAAACTTCACCTGAAGATGGTTCAATCAGCCTAAGTATTGCCCTGCCCAAAGTTGATTTCCCACATCCGCTTTCACCAACCAATCCTACAGTTTCACCTTTTTTGATATCAAATGAAACATTCTTCACTGCATCGAACCATTCTTCGGTTTTACCTAACCAGTTTTTCTTTGATGGATAGCGAACTGAAACATTTTTGACCTCTAAAAGCAAAGCATCACTATTGGATGGTTTATTTGGAATTATTTTTTCAATAATTTTCTTTTCTTCCAAAAAGTCTGCAACTACGGGAAGTCTTTCTCCTTTTTCGTGCATGGAAGGTCTACATTGCAACAAGGCTTGTGTGTAAGGATGAACGGGGTGTTGTAATATATTTTTACAAGACCCATGCTCAACAACTTTCCCCTTATACAACACAGTTACATAATCGGCAATTTCTGCAACAACACCTAAGTCGTGGGTAATGAACAAAATACCCATTCCTTCTTCTTGCTGAATCTTTTTAAGTAGGTAAAGAACTTCTTTTTGCACTGTTACATCTAATGCGGTTGTTGGTTCATCGCAGATGAGTAAAGAAGGCTTTGCGCTAATAGCCATCGCAATCATTATGCGCTGTTTTTGACCGCCACTTAATTGATGCGGATATGCATTGAATGCTCTAAGAGGGTTTGGAAGATTTACTTGTTCTAATAATTCCAAAACCCTTTTTTTCTTTTCATTATGAGTGCCAGGAAAATGATCTAATCTTTCTAAAATCTGTTCCCCGCATCGCATAAGCGGATTAAGCGAAGTCATGGGCTCTTGAAATACAACCGAAATTGTATTGGCTCTGAATGATCTAACTGAGTCATTATCAAGCGTTAGTAAGTCTGTGCTTTTGTCGCCTTTATACAATAGAATTTCCCCACTTACATATTCGGCTGGTGGCGAGGGAACCAATTTGGGGATACTCATTGCAGTGAGCGTTTTTCCAGAGCCAGATTCACCTACCAAAGCATGTATTTGTCCTTTGAAAACCTTCAAGTTCATATTATCCAATGCAAGCAGATCCTTGAATTGAATGCTAAGTTTTCGTATTTCCAACAGTAACTCGGCAGGCATGGTTTTTTATTTGAATGGGTTAAGTTAGCGATTCTTTAAAGATTAGGTAATTTTTACACATATCTATTTTTCATGCATCCCTTTGTGCTACATTTGCACCCATCCAAAGCCCAATATAAACCCGATAAGCATGGTTAAACACTGGTGGAAATTGCTTGCTTTTTTACTCTTGATGTACACTTGCACCATGGGGTTTTTAGTTGAAATTCCTCGTTTAGACGATCGATTGCAGGAATCCATTAGAAACTTATTTTTTCATGTGCCTATGTGGTTTGGCATGATGCTGCTATTTGGGACATCTTTAGTTTATTCAATCAAATACCTTTATAAGCCTAGTTTACAAAATGATGTTTGGGCAGTCGAATTTGCAAATACGGGTATTCTTTTTGGTATATTGGGATTAGTCACCGGCGCCATTTGGGCTAATTATCAGTGGGGTGCTCCTTGGAGTGGTGATGCAAAACAAAATGGAGCTGCTATTGCATTACTTATTTATCTAGCATATTTTGTATTACGCGGTGCTATGAACGATGAAGAGAAGAAGGCTAGAATTGGCGCAGTGTATAATATTTTTGCATTTTTCATGCTTTTTCCCACAATATGGATTTTACCTCGATTAACTGAGAGTTTACATCCTGGTGGACAAGGAAGCGAAGGGAATCCTGGAATTAACGGCAGCGACTTGGCACCATCTATGCGTGTGGTATTTTGGCCTGCTGTATTTGGATGGACTTTAGTTGGAGTTTGGATTACTCATTTGCGATATCGCTGGAGAATATTGCAAGAAAATAAATGGAACCATGAAAAAAATTAATTTCTTACTACTTGCCATGTTTGCTTTTATTGGCTTCGTTCAAGCGCAACCCAATAGTGATAGCTTAATGATGAGCAATGGTAAAATATATGTTGTGATGGCAGTAGTAGTCACAATTGTCTTAGGATTGTTTCTCTATTTATTTCTGCTGGATCGGAAAATCAGCAAACTAGAAAAGTAAACGATTGCAAACCAAATATTAAATCAATTTCACATGTCAAATCAAGCCTATAGCTTCTTCCAAAGCGTTGAGAGAAGCTTCGACAAAGCAGCAAAATTCACCAAACTCGATAAGGGTTTGTTAGAACAAATTAAAGCATGTAATAGCATTTACAGCATGCGTTTCCCAGTAAAAATGGACGATGGACGTATTGAAGTAATTGAAGCTTATCGTGTTCAACATTCTCATCATAAAACACCATGTAAAGGTGGTATTCGTTTTAGCATTGAAGTAAACCAAGATGAAGTAATGGCGCTAGCAGCATTAATGACTTACAAATGTGCTATCGTTAACGTTCCTTTTGGTGGTGGAAAGGGGGGGATCAAAATTGACCCTCGTAAATACAGTACTTATGAGTTGGAAAAAATTACTCGTCGTTATACTGCCGAACTTGTAAAGAAAAATTTTATTGGTCCAGGTACGGATGTTCCTGCTCCAGACTACGGAACTGGTGAGAGAGAAATGGCTTGGATAGTTGATACTTACCAATCATTGAAGCCAGGAGAAATTGATGCTGCAGGTTGTGTTACAGGTAAGCCAATTACACAGGGTGGTGTTCGTGGAAGAAAAGAAGCAACTGGATTAGGTGTTTTCTTTGGTGTTCGTGAAGTATGTAGTATGCCTGATATAATGGAAAGACAAGGCTTATCAGTTGGTATTGAAGGCAAAACCATTGTTGTACAAGGTTTAGGAAACGTAGGTTACCACTCTGCTAAATATTTCCGTGAAGCTGGTGCTAAAGTAATTGCAATTGCTGAGTATGAAGGTGCAATATTTAATGCGGAAGGATTAAACGAAGAAGAAGTTTTCCAGCATAGAAAGAAAACAGGTTCAATTCTTAATTTCCCAGGTGCAACCAATATTACAAATAGCAAGGAAGCATTGGAGTTAGCTTGTGATATTTTAATTCCAGCTGCTCTTGAAAACGTAATCAATCATGAAAATGCTGATCGCGTTAAAGCTAAAATAATTGGTGAAGCTGCAAATGGTCCTTTAACTCCAGAGGCTGATGAAATTTTAGCTGCTAAGAAAGTTTTGGTTATTCCTGATATGTATTTGAATGCGGGTGGTGTAACTGTTTCTTATTTTGAGTGGTTGAAGAACTTAAGCCACGTTCGCTATGGACGTATGGAGAAGAGATTTACTGAAAATTTGAATGGACATATTTTAGGTCAGATTGAAGAGTTGACTGGCAAAAAAGTTTCTGAAAAAGAAAGAGGCTTCATTATGCATGGTCCTGAAGAAGTTGACTTGGTACACAGTGGTTTGGAAGAATCTATGATCAGCGCAACACGTGAAATCATGGATATTTGGAGAAATAATCCTGAAATTCCTGATATGCGTACTGCAGCTTATGTAAATGCAATTAATAAGGTTGGTACTAGCTATGCTGAATTGGGTATTTTCCCTTAATAGTATCAATTCCTGAAATAATACAAAGCCTCCTTTGGGAGGCTTTTTTATAATTGTTTGGGCCAATTGGGTATTTGGTTAATCATGCTATAAGCTCCATTCATAAAATGAAAGGCTGCATGTGCGTTTCCGTTTGTTATAATTAAATACTTAACCTGAAGAGTTGCGTGATAATGAATGGCCTGCTGTAAAACTTTTTCATTTAATTGAACTGATGACTCTTTGCATTCAATTAACATCCAAGGTTCATTTTCATTATAAATAACAATATCGCAACGACGGTTTTGTCCGTATAGTTTAATTTGTTTTTCAACAGCCATACAAGCCGTTGGATATTGCATTATTTCAGCTAAATAGCTAATCCAATGCTGTCGAACCCACTCTTCAGGGGTTAAAGCTACCATCTTCCTTCTCACAGGATCAAAAATGAAAGGCTTCTCAGCCCTTTTTTCAATACGAAAGTGGAAATTGGGAAAGTCAATTTGTAGCATGATTCAAAAGTAAATCATATTTTAGCCGATTTAAGAAAAAGGAATGAACTATGAAAACGAAAGAAGAAATTGTACAAAACTGGTTACCACGTTATACCGGACAGTCGCTTGACCAATTTGGTCGTTATATTTTGTTAACCAACTTCAGTAACTACGTACAAATGTTCGCCGATTGGCATGGTGTTCCTGTTGTTGGAAAGGATCGTCCATTTCAATGTGCTACTGCAGATGGTATTACAATTATTAATTTTGGAATGGGGAGTCCAGGTGCAGCCACTGTTATGGACTTACTTACTAGTATTGATCCTGCTGCTGTATTATTCTTAGGGAAATGTGGAGGATTAAAAAAGAGAAACAAAATTGGCGACTTAATTCTACCTATTGCAGCAATTAGAGGAGAAGGTACTTCGAACGATTACTTTCCTCCAGAAGTTCCAGCTTTACCAGCTTTCGCATTACAGAAAGCAATCTCCACTACCATTCGCGATTATGAAGTGGACTATTGGACTGGCACTGTATATACTACCAATAGAAGGGTATGGGAGCACGATGAAGAGTTTAAATCCTATTTACAGCAAGTGCGAGCTTACGCAATAGATATGGAAACTGCTACCATTTTCACAGTTGGTTTTTATAATAAAATCCCAACAGGTGCATTGTTGTTAGTGAGCGATCAGCCTATGATTCCTGAAGGGGTAAAAACGGAGGAAAGTGATAAAAAAGTAACTGGAGCTTATGTTGAGAATCACCTAAAAATTGGGATAGACTCATTGAAGCAGCTTATCAATAATGGCTTAACGGTTCGTCACCTTGTGTTTGATTAATCCTTCCACAAAAAAGGGAATAGTATAATTGCTAATGCAATTACTAAAATATCCATTCCTACTAGAATGGCAACAAGGTTTGTGAGGTTTGATTGTATGATGCTCGAAAAAGCCGTATTAGCAATTTTCATGAGCAACAACAATTGAGGAATAATTAAAGGAAAACCCATAATAGCCATGAGGGCCGCTTGCTGCTGCGCTTGTGCTGCAATAGAGGCTAAAAAAGTAAATACAAATCCAAGACTTATTCCACCTAAGCAAGCAATACCCATGAATTTCAACAAATAGGTAATTGGATTGCCTAATAAAAGAGTGAATAATCCCATGGTCAGTAAACTCATTGTCAGCATAAGCACAGTATTGAAAATGAGTTTGCTGATCATAAAATCTACAGCACCCGAAACACTGTAATAGTACAACATCTTACCCCTGCTTTCTTGTAAAAAGCTTTTTGCAACCGCATTTACGCATACAAATAACTGGGTAATCCAAAACAATGCATTCCAAACAGCATCGTCAGGCTGACCCATTGTTAAATAAATTACAAAACTGGTTGAAGCAACATATAGCAACACCCCATAAAAGCTATACTGCTGACGTAATTCGAGCAGCAAATCCTTCTTCACAAGTGCAATAATATGTTGGGTTCTATGACTCATTATTCACTATGATAGCAGGTTCTGCACCGTGGCTCATAAACATCCTTTTCTCCTAAAAGAACCTGTGCACTATTTTCCGTTTTTCTGTACGAGATATTAGCAATATTGCCACATTTCACGCAAATAGCATGCAATTTAGTTATGTAATCTGCTATTGCTAACAAATTAGGCATGGCTCCAAATGGCTTTCCACTAAAGTCCATATCTAATCCAGCTACAATTACCCGAATGCCTTTCAGGGCAAGTGTTTCACACACATGTAAAATTTCATCATCAAAAAATTGCGCTTCATCAATACCAACCACATCAACACCTTCGGCATATAACAAAATTTGTTGAGCGTGTTCTACTGGAGTTGAATGAATTGAGTTGGAATCATGACTAACAACTTGTTGTTCATCATAACGAACATCAATAGCCGGCTTAAAAATTTCAACTTTAAGGTTAGCAATTCTGGCTCTTTTCAGTCGTCTGATAAGCTCTTCAGTTTTACCACTGAACATGCTTCCACAGATCACTTCAATCCATCCTCTTCTTTCTCCGCTAATATTTGGTTCAATAAACATTCCGCCTCAAACTTATGAATCAATAATTTTTATCTAATTTTAAGCAAATTCTTACTTACCCCCCAAAAGTATCGCTTCCAATGGAAAGAGTAAAGGCCCTGGTCGAGAAATTAAACCAACAATTGCAAGAAGGTGCTTCTCAAGAGCATTTATTTACGACTGTTCAGTTCCTTTATGCTGAATTGGCTGCTCAAAATCAGCAAAAAACTAACCATGCGGTGGCTGTTGTGATGCCTGCTGCTCATATTGTGCATACCAATATTGTAGAAGTAAGAGAAGAAAAAAAAGAATCTCAGGAACAGACGCCGGTTACATTGGAGCAGATTTGGATGTCAGATCCATTGGCTACAATTCCTACATTAGTGCATCAGCCACCTTTACCGGTTACAGAATTAAATGAAGCATTATCGAATCCGGTTGAAAGTTTGAATGAGAAATTGAGGATAGAACAGTTAGAATTGGCTTCTAAACTTCAAGATGGACCCATTAAAGATCTCAAGAAAGCCATTGGAATTAACGAGCGTTTTCAATTTATACAGGAGTTGTTCAAAGGCGATGAAGCTATGTATGATCGAAGTATCAAAACCATCAATAGCTTTGAAAATATGGCAGAAGCTGAGTTTTGGATGCAAAGGGAATTAAAATTAAAACTGGGGTGGAGCGATGAGCACCCATTGGTTCGTCAGTTTGATCAATTGGTAAGAAGACGCTTCTCTTCAAAATAATCGAGAATTCGTTTGGTTGCTCCTGTTTTGCTTTTAATATATAATCCTGCAGCCATACTTTGCTTAAAATAGTCCTCTTCGTTATTGAGTAAATGCAGGAGCTTTAGATCTATATCATTTGAATCATTAATAATTGTAGCACCTCCACATTCAACCAGCTCAACCGCTTCGGCATATTTATCGTAAATCGGACCCATAACAATTGGCTTCCCAAAAACAGCTGCTTCCAAAACATTATGTACCCCCTCTTTATTAAATCCACCACCAATCCATGCAATGGTTGCAAAGCGATAGAGTTGATTTAGTAAGCCAACAGAATCAATAATAAGGATGTGTTTGGTGTTATCTGGTTCAGCTAAGTATGAAGAATAGGTTTGGGCTGAATGATATAGTAGGAGCATTTCTTCAATTCTTGTTGCATCTACATCATGAGGAGCAATTATATATCTGAAATGGTCATTTGAATTTGCAAAGTGACAAAGCATTTCATCATCAGCCTTCCACGTACTTCCGGCAACAACAACTTTATGCTCTCCACAAAATCTTGTAATTTCTTCTAATGGCATAGGATTTTTAGCAACTTCTTCAACACGATCAAATCGTGTATCACCTGCTACACTTATTTTACTTTCATTTACATAAGCTCGAATAAGTTGCATAGAACGGTGGTTCTGCACAAAAATATGCGAGTAAGTACCTAGCATTTTTCTGTGTAGTGCACCATACCAATGAAAAAATGGTTGATCTTTTCTGAAAATTGCTGAGACTAAAAAAAGTGGGATATTTCTCTTATTTGCTCCCATTAAGTAGAAATACCAGAACTCATATTTAATAAAAACTACCATTGCAGGTTGCAACATATTGTACCACGTTTCTGCATTCGACTTGCTATCCATGGGCAAGTAGCCAATCCAATCTGCGCCCGTATAGTCCTTTTTATATTCATAACCAGAGGGACTGAAAAATGTGAGGATGATTTGATATTGGGGGTATTGTTTTCTAATGGCATCAATGAGAGGCCGACCTTGTTCAAATTCCCCCAAAGAAGCAGCATGAAACCAAATAACTGGCTGTTGGTTGTTTTTGAGGTGATTTTGTAAATCATTCCAAACTTGTTTTCTGCCAGTATACCAGAGTTGAGCTTTTCTATTCCAATTGGAAGCTAGAATGATGGCAACTTGATAAAAACTTATAATTATTGAATACAGAAAAACCACGGTTCTATGTTGGTGTAAGATGTAATGCTAAGTTAAGTCTAAAGTTGACCTAATGAAATATATTCCCCCACCATTTTTATTACCTTCGCGGCAAATAGTATTTTATGTTGCCAATACAAATGGTTGATCTTCAGCGTCAATATCAGCCCATTAAAGAAGAAATTCTCTCAGGTATTGAGGCTGTCCTTGATCAAGCAGCATTTATTAACGGGAAACCTGTACAAGAATTTTCAAATGCCCTTGCTCAATATTTAGATGCTAAGCATGTTATTCCGTGTGCGAACGGAACAGATGCTTTGCAAATTGCCATGATGGCTCTTGATTTACAGCCGGGGGATGAGGTAATTACCCCTTCATTTACTTATATAGCAACTACTGAAGTTGTTGCGCTCTTGCGTTTAAAGCCAGTTTTTGTAGAGGTGGATCGAAATACTTTCTGTATGGATCCGGAATCTGTTCGTAAAGCAATTACGCCTAAAACGAAGGCAATTGTTCCGGTTCATTTGTACGGACAAGCTGCACCTATGGATGAAATTATGCAAATTGCTCAAGAACATAATCTGTATGTAATAGAAGACAATGCTCAGGCAATAGGTGGAACGTATACATCTAAAGATGGTTCTGTGAAGAAAACGGGTACGATTGGTCATATTGGTTGTACGTCTTTCTTTCCATCTAAAAACTTAGGTGGATATGGCGATGGTGGAGCAATTAGTACAAATGATGATGCGCTAGCCGATAAAATGCGGATGATTGCAAATCATGGGCAAAGTAAGCGTTACTACCACGATGTCGTTGGATGTAATTCTCGCTTAGATACTATTCAAGCAGTTGTGTTGAACGCTAAATTGAAACGCCTTGATCAATACATTGCTGCAAGAAGAAATGCGGCTGACTATTATGATGCTGCTTTTGCGCAACACCCTGCAATCCAAACACCTCAAAGAGCAGCGTATGCCGGACATGTTTTTCACCAATAT
>ERZ1066133.515-NODE-515-length-16902-cov-8.286817_pt1 | contig 16902 bp, 17 predicted proteins | sample MGYA00382780_ERZ1066133 | MGnify/ENA primary metagenome ERZ1066133 (study PRJEB33369, sample SAMEA5778363) | biofilm metagenome | biome: Industrial cooling water; feature: Water cooling tower basin; material: Biofilm | place: United Arab Emirates | collected...
ATTATCACATTTGCAAACTCAATTTGATCTGTTAGCAAGTTCACAATTGTCCTATGATCATCTTGCATATCAGTTAAACTTCTATCCTTGAGAGTTTCAATTGTACTAAAATCTTTTACAAAATTGAAGCAATCAACAACAGTAACCAATGTATCAAGTTGGCTTATTTTACTTAAGTCAATTCCTTGCGATTCATCCTGATAAGTAAATGTTTGAGCAACTGGTAATGGCTCACTGATTCCTGTGCTTTCGATTAATAGATAATCAAACTTTTTTTCAAGGGCAAGCTTTTCAACCTCTCTGAGCAAATCTTCTCTAAGCGTACAACAAATACAACCATTGCTCATTTCAACGAGTTTCTCTTCCGTCCTACTTAATCCTCCTTCCCTTTGAACTATTGCAGCGTCTACATTTACTTCACTCATATCATTTACAATAACTGCTACTTTCAATCCTTCCTTATTTTGCAATACATGATTAAGTAAAGTAGTTTTACCAGCACCTAAAAATCCACTTAATACTGTTACAGGTAGTTTCTCCATTTTAATTTTTTTTCTGAAATTTTATTGTTTCTTCTTTAAATCTAAAATCTGCACTTGGATCAGAAACAATTCTGACACAAGATGTCTTTAAGGTGAATGCAGCTATTGAAAAAACAACTACATAAAGAACTATTTTTTTGCTATTTAAATTCATACAAAGCTTGTTGCATCCACTTAATTAAATTCTGAATATGCATTTGCCCATATAATAGAACCATTTTCTTAGTTTCTTGATTAGTCGAATCAGATAAAACTAGCAGCCTGTTTTGTAGAAACTCCTTATTCAGTTCAATTCCACAATCAACACTAATACAGTGTTTCCAAGAAGTATAGTCGTTAGGAATAATCATACAACTTCTAGTTTACAATACAATGGTGCGACTTTTTCCAGTTTTTTATATGTGCAAATGTTATCAATACTGCACCTGCAAGTTTTAATACATGTTCTAAAGAATGAAAAATGTGTATATTGGCAATAAGCATCAAAAGAAAACCAAGTCCAAATAAAGCTATAATAAGCTTACTTCTATGAAAGTTTTTATACCCTCTCCAAATTGCCCAACTACCAATAATTGCGGTAACCATTATCGTAGCAACTTCTAACCACATATTTTCAATGATTTCAATTCCCCAAAGAGGTAAAGTAGAGAAGAAAACGGGGAGAAATACACAATGAATGGCACAAAGGAATGAAGCTCCCATACTTAACCAATCGCCAATAAACATTGATTTTCCTTTCATAGTTAGATGTTAAAATGTATGCAAATATATATTATTTGCAACTTAGTTGCATTTAATATTTCAATAAATATTACCTTTCGCCTGTGAACGCATTAACCACAAAAGACCTCCTCTTTCAGTACAAGGGTGCTAAATCTATTCATTACCCCAATATTAACTGTACCTCTGAAGAGCCAGTGTTGGTACACGGACAATCAGGTACAGGTAAAACAACTTTGCTGCATATTCTTGGAGGTATCCTCTCTGGAGGAACTGGGGAAGTAAATTTGAACGGTGTCAACCTTCTTGGTTTAAATACAAAAGAACTTCAAAAAATAAGGAGACAACAAATTGGCATAATTTTTCAAACTCCCCATCATGTTGCTTCTTTGAACGTTCGCGAAAACATATTATTAGGTACGCATGGTAAATTTGATGAAACTCATTTCAATAAAATCATAAAAGCACTTGAAATAGATCATTTAATACATAAACAACCCGCTGAAATTAGTCAGGGTGAAAAACAAAGAATGACTATTGCAAGAGCATTGGTTGCTAAACCAGCTTTAGTACTTGCTGATGAACCTACAAGTGCATTAGACAATGAAAGAGCAGATCGTGTTATTGAACTACTACTTGAACAAACAAAAAATATAGGTAGCTGCCTAATTACCGTAACACATGACGATAGAATGAAAGCTTACTTCAAAAAATCAATTTATCTAGTATGAAGTGGAAACTAGTTTGGAAAAATTTGCTGCACGAGCCGCTATCTACCACGCTGATTTTATTACTTCTCACTGTTGGAGTATCTATCATAACATTGTTAGTAGGAATCAAGTATCAAGTCGAAAAAAAACTAGACGGAGATCTTAAAAATATAGACTTAGTAATAGGTGCAAAAGGGAGTCCACTTCAATTAATACTTTCCTCCATTTACCATTTAGATGCACCAACAGGAAACATTTCCTTAGAAGATGCGAAGGAAATTGCTAGTAACCCAATGGTTGAAACTGCTATTCCATTAGCCTATGGTGATAATTATAATGGATTTAGAATTTTAGGTACCGATAGCAATTGGTATCAACTCTACGAAACAAAAATATATGATGGCAAAATGCCTTCCGAAAATATGGAAGTTGTACTAGGATGGCAGGTTGCACAAAAAACTGGACTAAAAATTGGTGACTCATTTGAAGGCACACATGGAAATGCTGAACAGGGAGAAGTACATGAAGGCCACCCATATAAAGTGGTTGGAATACTTACTCCTTCTTATAATGTAGCAGACCAACTTATAGTAACGAATGTATCCTCTGTTATTGAAATTCATGAAGAGCATGAACACGATCACGCTGAAGAACATGTGCATGCCCATGAAGAAATAACTGCAATGCTTCTTCAATTTAGATCACCTATGGCAATGATGACAATGCCACGAAAAATTAATGAAGAAACAAATTTTCAGGCTGCTATTCCGAACATCGAAATAAGAAGATTACTCAAACTGCTAGATGGCATATTTATAGTTATCCAAGCTATAGGAATTATTGTAATGCTGTTAGCTGGTATTAGTGTTTTTCTTTCTTTATTTCAAAAATTACAGAGAAGGAAATATGAAATTGCCTTATTGCAATCTATTGGCTATAGCAAATGGTATGTTAGAAGTCTCCTTATCTACGAAGCCTTTTTATTAGCCATCTTTGGGTATGTCATTGGATTTATATTAAGCCGAATCATCCTTTTCCTTTTAGAAAGTAGTATTGCGCAACAATATGGGTTGAATGTTTTTTCTTTAGGATGGATGGAAGGTGAATACCTGATTTTTTTAATTACTTTGCTCACTGGAATTATATCTGCTATAATACCTGCTTGGTACAGTGTCAGAACTTCCATATCTAAAACATTAGCGGATGGCAAATAAATTTATATTAACTAGTATACTAAGCTTTTTCTTCTTTGCAACATGGTCACAAACAGCACCAGCTAAACTTACGTGGAAGCAATTACAAGATATTGATTACGAAAGTAAGTTTGTGAAAGAAGCTGATATGGAAGTAATGTTTCCTAAGTTTCCAAGCACTATGTTGAAGTTTGATGGTAAAGAAGTAATTGTAGAAGGATTTGTAATTCCATTTGATAAATCAGGCACCAAGGTGGCTCTTTCTGCATATCCTTACGCCTCCTGTTTTTTTTGCGGGAAAGCAGGTCCTGCTTCAGTATTAACTGTAGAGTTGAAAACTCCTAATAAAAAATACAATACGGACGATTATATCACTTTCCGAGGCAGGCTAATGTTAAATAGCACGGATATCAAAGAGTTTTACTACGTTCTAAAAGGTGCAGTTGAAATAAAATAGTTAGACTTCAAGAATACCAAGTCCCTCAAGAATGAAGTTGTGTAAATAAGTGTTCGGAATGTACCCAGGAAATTTCCAGTCGCCAGGCCCGAACAATGTAAGCTCAACAAAATCCCCCGAGTGATCCATAGAGCCCCAACCAATAGAAGTATGCTTCATTTGTATATCCGCCAATTGCTTAAATGGCAATTTATAATTATTGTAAATTCCTTGTTCGGTTTGAATTGAATATTGATTCATTAAGGTAATAGACTCTTCCTTGGTTAATTGTATTCCTTGATAAGTAGCAAATAATTCTTTTAGTTTTTCTGGAGAATCGCTTGACTTAACTTGTTTTAAAATCCACTCGTTTGTTTGCTTCATTGAAAAAAGCTTCTCAAAATTTTTATCTGCTTTGTCGCCATAAAATAAACCAGGATTTGCATTACCATGATCCGTAGTAATAACTAATAAAGTTTCACCATTTTTTTGTGCAAAATCGTATGCTACTCCAACAGCATCATCAAAAGCAAGTTGATCATATAATAATGCTGGTGCATCATTTGCATGTGCAGCCCAATCTACTTTACCTCCTTCAATTTGTAAAACAAAACCCCTTTTGTGTTTACTTAATACATCGAGTGCTTTTTGAGTCATTTCTGAAAGAGAGGGAATAGTTAAAGATTGCTGTACGCTATTTGTATGATCAATAGCATAAGGCAATCCCCCATCATCAAAAACACCTAAAATAGGCTTCCCGAATGAAAAGGAATCGAGTTCTTTCTTGTTTCTTGCAACCTGAAATCCCACATTTTTAAAGTCTAAAAAAAGATCTCGTTTGTCGCTTCTTTTTGCAGAAGAAAAATAATCGGCCCCACCACCTAACATTACATCAAATTTTAGGTTGAGGTATTGTAAAGCAATATCATTTTGATTTCCTCTTTTAGATTGATTCACGCAAAAACCGGCTGGAGTTGCGTGCGTAATTGGAACCGTTGTAGCACATCCTACAGCCAGTCCTTTTGATTTGCACTTTTGAAGAATAGGCTTATAGTGTTCCCCATTTACTCCAACATTCAAAGATCCATTGAGTACTTTAAATCCTCCGCCCCACGCAGAACTAGCAGCAGCTGAATCAGTCACCAGTGAACTGGCAGATGAAGTATCCATTAACGATCTTCTAATGTGCGCCTGTTGAATAATAGAAAGCCAGTTGCTTGACTTGCCATACTTTCTAGACTTTAACAAGTGCGCCATGGCAAGTGTACCAATACTCATACCATCGCTTACCATAAAAATGACATTCTTAAATTTTCCTACATGCTTGCTAGAAAGTTGACTTGTTTGAAATGCATCAGTAAACTGACCTAACCAACTTAAACCCACAGCCCCAACAGTTCCTTTTGATAAAAAGTCTCTTCTTTTCATAAACTGAGTTTAAAAATTAGCATGTCGGGCGAAAAGCTTTACAGCTTTTACACCTGTTTTAGTAGAGTATTTATTTCGAAGTGATTTATAACGTTGTAAAACCTCGTAAGACTTTTTATACAATGAACTGTCTTCCACGCTTGGTTGATAACCTTTAGGTATGGCATAAGTAAAATGACCACTTGTTCTTATATAAACGGGAATATGAAAGAAATCTCTTGTTACGAATTTACCTGTACTGTCTTGTTGCTTACCAGCTTCCACAAAAAAATCAACCGCATGAGATGGATAGCCAAATAGATATCCATATGATCTCCATCGGTTATATGATTTTTCATATTCTGTAACAGCAAGTACAGTAGCCGGATCTATATGCTCATTAAAGCCCCACATACTAAAAAATGATTGATGCTGAGTCATTAATTCTTTCCATCTTTTTTTATTGAATACATAAATTTCAGCGTTTCTATTAGCACTATCCATTCTTGCAAACGGATTGTAAACAAATTGAATATTTCTATTTGTAAACAACTGTGTAAATCGTTGATATAAAATCAATTCTCTTTCGTACTTACCTGCAATTAAAGAGTCGGGTATAAACTTAAAAAAATGTACACTGCTCATTGGCTTTATAGGGGACATAATTGAATACAAGGCCTCTCTGTCTAATGCTCTTAACAAAAAAGTATCTGCTAGAGATCGCTCTTCAGTTGACAAAGATTTATAAGACTTTACAATGGATCTACCTGGAGAATAACAAGCAGAAAAAAGTCCAACTAAGCAAAATAAAATTGAAAAACGAATTACACATTGAATAATACGCATACTTAAAGTTCAAGGTATTTTTTAAACTGTACACTATCTACAACCACTTCATTCCATTCATCAAATATCAACTTTGTAGTTATTGAATTTGATTTTACACGAATTTTCCTTCTGAATTCGAGTATTGCAGATAGGTCACTTTTTGATAAATAATTAAGTCTATTCTGAAACCACATAACAGGATTTATAAAAGCATATGACTGAAACGCTGAATTCTTTTGTTCCATTGATTGTAGAAAAACTTCTGAAGAACTATCAATATACATCTTATAAAGGCTTCTATATGCTGCTCCCTTCTTCATAGGATCCGAAATAGAATCAAGCATACCGATTTTCGTTGTACCTAAATCTTTATTTTCAGAAAGCAGTTTTGCTTTTACACTATCATAAGAAATTGCATAAATACTATCTCGCTTTTCCTCAACCTCTTGCCATTCCGTCATTAAACTGGCTGGATAGCGCATCTGGATCCATTGTTGAACGGTAGCAGGAATAACCAATACCAGTAAAATCCAAATTGTAATCATTTGGATAGCTTGACTAATTTGACTTGAATTTCTTGAAAGAATGAGTGCATACAATCCCAACCAACCCCATAAATAAACCATAGAGAAGAACAAAAATTCTATCCACTCATTACCGAGTACAAAACTGCTACCCATAAAAATTCTAGGCACAATCATTACAATAATGAGCCATAGACTTAGAGTTATTCCAATAACCAACACCCTCTTCAACCACCAAGAATTAGTTTCACCAGCTTGAGACTTTATTAGAAGTAATAGTCCAGCATCTTTTTCAAATGACTGAATATTGTACATTAAGATGATCAGCAACAAGGGCAATAAAAAGAGCCATACAAATGAGAAATCAAAAAAACCACTGACTTGAAATTCTGCATTAGAAAGTTCAGGAATAAGGTCTTGATCAAATGGCGTACTCCATACAGAGACTTTTTTATAAATCCCTACATCGCTTACCTGACCAGGAGATAAAACCATTAAAGGATGATTATCATAAATAACATAGTGATTTCCATACCACATTGCCCAAAAAGGATTCTTAATATCTATCCAAGGTCTTTCCTCTGGACCTGACTTTCCGTTTTTAAACCAACCCAATACTTCTTGCTGTGACTCCGTTGCACTCTTTTGAACCAATGAAATTTGATCTGTCCTGTATTGATAAACAACGTATCCCTGCCAAACACTGTACAAGGTTGCTGCAAAAAATAGTATAAGTGCAATTACTTTAAACTTACTTTTTGCTATGTGTAAAGTTTCATTTTTTAATGTTTGAAAAAGGGTCATAATAGATATTTTTTTGAAATCAAACACATCAAAACTGAAATAGAAATTGACCAAACAAGTAAAATCAGCAAATCTACCTGCCAGTAAGATTTGTACTTGCTAATTTCAACAGTAGTGTATTGAAAAGTCTCAATATTTTTAAAGAATTCTTCAGAACTTTTCCAGCTCCAATCGCCTGTTTTACTACCGCCATAAGCATGTTCATCATTTAGTTTCTTTATGAAACCACGTCTATATTCCTCTGCCTCTCTTTGAAAATGAATATGATGTAGCATATCCGTTCCAGCAAAGGACATACTAGCAGATTTTAAAGCATACATTGGATTAAATACTGAAGCCCACTGACTTAATTTTTTTTGTGATGAGAATGATTGAAAAACTCCGCCGATATGTTTATCCCATACTAAATTGCCGTACTCTTCATCTGCTTGCATAACAATACCATCTAAATTAATTGGCAATGCGGAATCAGATGAAACTCCATATTTTGCCAATACGCTATCCCTTAATTTATTTACTCTATCTTTAGATGGATTATGTCCATCGATTCCTTTACTTCTATCATCCTTCATTGCTTGTTTAAATTCAAACCTACTCGGTAAAGGATATTTTTCCGAAGCAATAGAGGCTGTCCATTTTGGTAACAACACCATCCACAGTACCCATATTGCTAACATAGATGAAAGTGCACCAGTTGCATTTTTTAAGACTGTTGATAGAACAATTGTTAATGAAACAATCAGCCAATAAAAAAGCAAATAGCTGATGACAAATCCAATTAATCGAAAAACATCATTCGAATGATTGAATTCTAAGAAAATGAATTGTACAAGAACAGTTGATAGTAAAGCAATACAGGCTATTGAAAAATATGCCAAAGCTTTACCAACTAAGATTTGCTTAATTCCTAGTCCTTGCGATAGCAATAACGTGATTCTACCTTGTTCTTTTTCTTGATAAATTGATCTGAATGACAGAAAAATTAAAAGCAGTGGAACCACCCACTGTAATAACAAAGATGGCATTAAGCCACCAAATCTTGAGTAAATGGATTCTTGCGATCTTGCACTATAAGCCATTTCATTTTGTACATGGCCCTCTAACCTAAGCACTCTTCCAACCTGAGAAAGTACACCTTCATCTAAAGACGACATAAGGCCGGGTGAATAATAAGCGTAAGTGCCTTCATGTGCAGCACTATGCGGATTCATTGGCCCAATTGATTCCCATTCATTTCTTGCAAAATCATTGGCAGTTTTGGTTTGAACTTGAAGTTGGTCTTGCTTTTTAACCCCCATCCATGCAGTTAATGATAGAATGAAAACCAGTAGTAAAAATGAGCCTATCAGTAACTTGTTTCTATATAAGCCCAACCATTCATTTTGAAAAACTTGTAAAAGAGCTTGCATAGAATTACATTTTCATATATTCTAAATAAATTGATTCAATATCAGATGCTGAAACATCGGCAGAATGTAATTCCTTTAAAATTTTACCCTGGTGTAAAATTCCTATTCTATCTGCGGTTTCACGAATTCTGAAAATATCGTGAGATGCCATTAGAATACATTTGCCACTTGCAGCTAATTCCCTCAACAATTGAGTTAATTCATTACTAGCCAAAGGATCTAATCCACTTGCTGGTTCATCTAATAATAAAATCTGGGCTGACTTTGCTACAGCAATAGCTATACCTACTTTTTGACGCATCCCCTTTGAATACGTAGATGTTAAACGAGTGTGGGCATTAGTATCTAATCCGCATTTTGTTAACAAGCTTGCCGCTTCATTTTTTGTGATAGCGATATTCGCAAGCCTTGAAAAGTATTGCAAATTCTCGATCCCATTGAGATAAGGATACAAACTCACATTTTCAGGTATATATGCAACATCTTTAGAGAGTGAATGATCTTTTCCTGGTGTTTTTCCTAATAGTGACACAGAACCTTCATCGGGACTTTGAAAACCAAGCAAAATTTGTATAGTTGTCGTTTTGCCAGCTCCATTTTGTCCCAATAAACCATAAATCTCTCCTGCTTGAACAGAAAGATCAACACCCTGCAAAGCTGGGTGTGAAGCGTATTTTTTCTTTAATCCTCTGACAGAAATAGCATTCATATAAATTGCAATTATGTTGCAATTTATAACAAACCTATCATATTTCTCATTTCATTCCTGGATACTGACTTGCAACTCTAAATGAAGTTGAAGGATCAGATTTTAAGATGACCAACACTTTTCGAAGCGAATCCAAATCCTCTGGACGTTTGAACATCCTGTCGTGCATCAACCAAACAATATGACGCTTCGTTACGGTTCCCTTTGCTTTAAGCCCCTCTATTTGTGCTAACATTTTTTCTGCGCTTTGCACTGGTCGGGCGTCTTTACGACTAAAATGCCATTCAATATCCCAGCCAAATACTTGAAATCCCAAGCTATCTAACTTTATTGCAACCGCTTTTGTAGACCCAGGACCACGAAATTTTCCTTTAGTCATCCAGCTATTGTTTCCAGGAAAACGAATAGTTTTTGTTTGAATCGCTAGTGCGTCCTGGGCTTTTAAAAAATCTGTAACGGCATCGTCTGGTTGAGCATAAAATTTCTTGAAATTATTATAAAAAGCATGCGTATAACTATGGTTTGCCAATTCTATGGTTTTGTCAGCTTTCAGTCTCGTTAAATAATCCTTTTGATAAGGATCCGCCAAATGAGCACCCACTAAGAAAAAAGTGGCAGGAATGCCTAGCTCTTGACAAAGCTCTAAAACTTCTTTCGTACCCTTTTGTGGGCCATCATCAAATGTGACATAAATATAGGTTCGGGTGGTATCTCCCAACTCATCTTCTCCTTTCGAAACTTTAATAACGGTGCTGTCTGCAGATTTCAAACCCTCATTTACCAATTTAGTATCAGTAGATCCATTGGTGTGGCAGCCCAAAACTGCCAATAACCCCAAATACAACCATTTAATATCTTCTAACTTCATAATTCAACGAATGTAATAGCAAGATGTGAAAAAACAGGTAATTCCATAGTTTTCCCTTTCGAACAGAGAAAAATCATGGTTTTCCGCCAACAACTTGACCTACATTTGCATTTTTAGCTAAACAAGCTATTTATATGGCCCTTCAAGAACAAGTTTTACAGGATGTAGTCATCAAATTTGCAGGTGACAGTGGTGATGGAATGCAATTAACTGGAAGTCAGTTTACCAATAATACTGCTCTATTAGGTATTGATTTGGCAACTTTCCCCGACTTCCCTGCGGAAATTCGTGCCCCACAGGGTACACTGCCGGGTGTGAGTGGGTTCCAGTTGCGCTTTTCAAGTGACCGCGTTTTCACACCTGGTGATTTATGCGATGTTTTGGTAGCTATGAATGCTGCTGCTTTGAAAGTGAACCTGAAAAGTTTGAAAAAAGGCGGAAAAATTATCGCAAATGTAGATGGGTTCGACTCAAAAAACCTTCGATTAGCCAACTATGCAGATGGAATAAACCCTTTGGAAGATGGGTCTTTAGATGGATACGAATTGGTGAAAATGGATGTTACCAAAATGACTCGTGAAGCATTAAAGGAATACACCCTAAGCACCAAAGAGAAGGATCGGGCTAAAAACATGTTTGTTCTTGGATTCTTGTATTGGATGTACAATAGATCTCTCGAGAATACGATTGATTTCTTAACTGAAAAGTTCGGAAAAAAGAAAGATATCTTAGAAAGCAACATCAAGGTACTGCAAGCTGGATATCATTACGGCGATACCACCGAAACTTTTTCAGCTAGATACAAGGTTGAAAAAGCCAAACTTCCTCCAGGAACTTATCGCAGTATTATGGGTAACCAAGCCCTTGCACTTGGATTGGTTGCAGCAAGTGAAAAAAGTGGTTTACCATTATTCCTAGGATCATACCCTATTACCCCAGCATCAGACGTTTTACATGAGCTGAGTAAGTATAAAAACTTTGGCGTAAAAACCTTTCAGGCTGAAGATGAAATTGCTGGAATTACTTCAGCAATTGGAGCAAGTTATGGCGGCCAAATTGGTGTAACCACAACTTCTGGTCCAGGTATGGCTTTAAAAACAGAAGCCATGGGATTAGCTGTTATGCTTGAAATACCTTTGCTGATTTGTAATATACAACGTGGTGGACCTTCAACAGGTTTACCTACAAAGACTGAACAGAGTGATTTGTTGCAAGCGTATTATGGAAGGAATGGTGAATGTCCAATGCCGGTCATTTCTGCATCTACACCAAGTGATTGTTTTGATGCAGTTTTTGAAGCAGTGCGTATTGCAATAGAACACATGACCCCAGTAATTTTCTTGAGCGATGGGTATATAGCGAATGGTGCTGAGCCTTGGAAGTTCCCTCAGTCTGAAGACCTGCCTAACATTCAAGTGGCGTTTCAACAACCTATTGAAGATGGCTCAACTTTCAAGCCTTATGCAAGAGATGAGAAATTGGTTCGTCCATGGGCTATTCCAGGTACTGCAGGTGTAGAACACAGAATAGGCGGATTGGAAAAGCAAGACATTACAGGTAATGTTAGCTACGACCCCGATAACCATCAGCATATGGTAAAAACCAGACAAGCTAAAGTGGACATGATTGCAAATTATATTCCACTCCAAACGCTTGATAGTGGTCCTGAATCAGGTAAGATTTTGGTATTGGGTTGGGGAAGTACCTACGGAGTTATAAAAAGTACTTGTGCAGAACTACAAGCTGAAGGTCATGCAGTAAGCCATGCCCACTTACGCTACATGCGACCATTCCCGAGAAACTTAGGTGAATTATTAAAGAAGTTTGAAACCGTTTTAATTCCTGAAATTAATAATGGTCAGCTCATCAAAATTATTCGCGATGAATTTTTAGTGGATGCAAAAGGATATAATAAAATCATGGGTGTACCCATTACAAAAACAGAATTGCTTTCAACAATCAAAAGCTATTTATAACCTATATTATATTGAATTCTTTTTGGGATGAGCTTACACTCATCCCTTTTTTTTGAACAAACTCAGCAACTCTTTTCGCTCTACCTTACTTATAAAGAATAGCCACCCGCCAATGAATATCCAACCAACTAAAAGTTGAAGTGGAAGTGCAATTTCAAAATTGGTTATTACTAAAAAAATGATATATAAAACAGCAATGATCACCATATATGCCACCAATTTTTTCCAAGCATATGGAACTGGATAATTTCTTTGCCCTAACACATAACTTGCAATCATCATAACCAAGTAACAAACAAAGGTGGCCCATGCACTTCCTGTGTATCCAAAAATGGGTATCCACCAAATATTTAATGCTATAGTTATAATAGCTCCTACTATGGTTATCCAAGCACCCATCATAGTTTGATCTGTGAGTTTGTACCAAATACTGAGGTTATAATAAATACCCAAAAAAACGCTACCCATTGCTAAAATGGGAATAATACCCAAGCCCTCAGCATAATCTGAAGCATTCGAACCATAAGCCAAATACTGAATTAACGGTAAATGAGTTACAATCATTAACCACATTGTACAAACAATAATGACAAAAAATTTCATCACCCTAGCATAGGTTCTTTTTGCATCATCGTGCTTGGATTGCTGAAAGAAAAATGGCTCCGCTGCCATTTTAAAAACCTGAATAAAAATGGTGATGAGAACAGCAACTTTATAATTGGCACCAAATACTCCCAACTGATACTGAGCTTCGGCAGGCGGAAGATCAACAACATTGGTATAAACCAATCGACTCAACATTTCATTGATCATACCCCCTAGTCCGACTATGACAAGTGGATAGGAATAGTTAATGACCCTCTTCCATAATTGCCAATCAACATCAAAACGATAGGTGCGCCACTCTTTGAATAATAGAAAAAATGTTAAACAGCTTGCAACAACATTTGCAATCACATAATATCCAATTCCAATATCAGGATTATACAAAATAAGCCAACCGCTCTCTGGATTCTCAGTATTTATTGCTGGACAAATACCCAAATAGTAAAATACAAGCAATACAGTAGAAATTACATTCACCACTTTAATGAAAGCGTATCTACGGGGCCTGTTTTCTTGTCGCAGTTTAGCAAAAGGCAAAGCCGCCAAAGTATCGAAAACCAATATTGCAATTGCCCAATAGATAAATTCGGTTGGGAGCAAAAGTTGTACAGCAAACCATTCAGACAGTGTTGCAACCACTATTGAGAGCAGTATTGTGCTGATGAGCAATGAACTCATCAAAGTATTGAAGACATGCTTATGTGTAAAATCTTTTACAAAACGAAAATAGCTGGTCTCCATTCCATAAGTGTATAAGACTGTTAGAAAGGGAATGACAGCATAGAGTTGAGTAACAGGTGCAGTATCTAGTGGCTTATATAAGTGGAATAATGCTATACTTAATGCATAGCTTAAAAATCGACTTGCAATGGTGGGAACACCATACCACAAAGTTTGTCCTGCTAATTTTCGAATTCCTCCCAATGCTTTCAGATTATAGCACAAATATATCTTGTATTTGTGGGAGACACACAATCATTTAATGGTGACGAAGTCTGGGATTTTGTAAAACTGTACTATCAGTTAGGGTAAATAAAAATGATTGTAACTGACCCATTTCAAAAGGGGTTAAAGAAATTCTATTTCGCACCAATGCATCAGTTCCTGGAGCCTGCACCACCCTATTTGAGTAATGATCAAATACATTGATGAGTGTAGGAAATCTACCATCGTGTCCATAAGGAAATGTGAGTTGCACATTTCTCAAGCTTGGAACCATAAAACGAAGTGAATCTTCTCGATTTCCCGTTACAGACATTCTTCCAATATCCTTCAACCCTGGATCGATTGGCATGCCAATATTTCTAAAAGTAAAATCAGTAAAGAATGGCTCTTTATGGCATGAAACACATTTATGCTGAAAGATTTCGTATCCCAACTGTTCAGACAAAGTAAAACTGGCTTCACCCCTTTTCACTTGATCGTACTTGCTGTTGTAGCTAACTATTTGTAGCATATACTGACTTAACGCTTGCAGTATATGCTTTTCTGAAATATTTTTCGATCCAAATGCTTGTAGAAACAAAATCGGATAATCAGGATCATCTCTCAACTTCTTTAAAATATTCCCCATGGTTTCGCCCATTTCATTGGGCGCAGTAATAGGGTGAATAGGCTGATCATCTAACTTAGTAAATCTGCCATCCCAATTAAATGAGTTTCTCCATGCTAAATTGATTAATCCAGGTGGATTACGAGTAGAGCTTTGATTATTTACACCATGCGCCAGTCCGTGATCGTTGTGGGTAAATCCCTCATGCTGCATATGGCAATCGCCGCAAGAGATACTGTTGTCGACACTAAACCGTTTATCATGAAACAATTTCTTCCCCAATTCAAAGCCTTGCTCAGTAAGTGGATTCTCCTGAAAAGGATAGGTAGGCATGGGCCAACCGTTTGGCACTTCAAAGACGAGATAGTCAGGCAGTTGAACATCAGCACTCTTTCTGCATGCAAGCACCCCAAATGCAGCAATTGATATCAAAAGACCAATAACCCATATCGTTTTCATCTTATTCATCCTTCCACTTCCAATTTCGATTTTGCTTTTGCTCACCTCGCTTCTTCTTTTGCTCCATGCGCATACGAATACTAGCTGGAGTAGGCGCCGTGGCTTTTCTTTCTTTTACTGGCTGTAAAGCTTTTTGTAGCATCGCATTCAACTTCTTACCAACCAACAATTTATTTTCTCTTTGTGTTCGAGCTTCTTGCGATTTAACCTGTAATTCACCATGTATTGTTAATTTATGCTGCCAATACTGTTCCACCCGTTTTTTCTGAACCTCATCTAACAGCTTTGAACCAGACACATGCCATGAACCTTGCACCATGGTCTCTACCTTGTTCACATGCTGCCCTCCCTTACCACCACTTCTGGCAGTTTGAAAAACTATTTCAGATCGAATATCTATCTTCACCCTTTAAAGGTACTAGTAGTTTAGCTTATGCGTGCAGTTGTACAAAGAGTTCGCCATGCTTCCGTAGAAATTGATGGACAAACTAAAGGCGCAATTGAAACTGGCTTATTGGTTTTTCTTGGAATTGAAGATGCAGACCAACAATCCGACGTTGATTGGCTAAGCCAGAAAATTGCTCAACTAAGAATTTTTGATGACGAAAATGGGGTGATGAATAAAAGCGTAATGGATGTAGGTGGAAATATTTTGCTCATCAGTCAATTCACTTTGCACGCCAGCACCAAAAAAGGAAACAGACCTTCTTACATAAAAGCATCTAAACCCGACCATGCAATTCCATTGTATGAAGCCATGATAACTGCATTGGACAAATGCCTCGGAAAATCAATAGCAACAGGCAGCTTTGGGGCCGATATGCAGGTGAATTTGTTGAATAATGGACCGGTTACAATTTTTATAGATACCCAAAACAAAGAATAAAATGACCATTCAAGAAGCCCAAGAGCGAGTAGATCAATGGATTCAGACCCTCGGCGTGAAATACTTTCATGAGCTTACTAATACAGCTATACTAATGGAAGAAGTAGGCGAAATGAGCCGCCTCATGGCAAGAATGTATGGTGAGCAATCTTTTAAAAAATCTGATCCACTTGCAAATGCTTCTCAAGAGGAAAGAAAACGGGCTTTGGCCGATGAAATGGCTGATGTTCTTTGGGTTTTGCTTTGCTTGGCCAACCAAACTGGCATTCGATTAGACCAAGCGCTGGAAGCTAATCTCGCTAAAAAAACACAACGCGATTTTGATAGGCATATCAATAACCCGAAACTTCAATAAGGCGTTCTAAAAATGGGCTTTCATGGCTGTTTAACTATATTTGCAGCCTTATGAGTACAACGGCAGACAATCAATTCCAGCAAATTATATCTCACGCCAAAGAATATGGCTTTGTTTTTCCTAGTAGTGAAATTTATGATGGCTTAAGTGCGGTGTACGATTACGGTCCGCATGGCTCAGAATTGAAAAAAAATATTCGCGATTACTGGTGGAAAAGCATGACCCAAATGCATGAAAACATTGTGGGTATTGATGCAGCAATTTTCATGCATCCAACAACTTGGAAGGCTAGTGGGCACGTTGATAATTTCAGCGATCCAATGATTGATAATAAGGATAGCAAAAAGCGCTATCGTGTTGACCACTTAATTGAGCAATACGCCGATAAGCTTACTGAAGCTGGAAAAGAAGATCAAGCAAAGGAAATCTTGCATCAAATGGAGGCTTTGTTGGCTGCAGAAAACTTTCAAGGATTACTGGATTTAATTCAAAATAATAAAATTGCTTGTAGTGTAAGTGGAACTTGTAACTGGACTGAAATCAGACAGTTTAACCTCATGTTTGATACTAAAATGGGTTCTGTTTCTGATGATGCTGATACCATTTACCTAAGACCAGAAACAGCACAAGGTATTTTCGTGAACTTTTTGAATGTGCAAAAAACTGCACGCATGAAAATTCCTTTTGGCATTGCACAAGTTGGTAAGGCTTTTAGAAATGAAATCGTAGCCCGCCAATTTATTTTTAGGATGCGCGAATTTGAACAAATGGAAATGCAATTCTTTGTTCGCCCCGGTACACAAAAACAATGGTACGAATACTGGAAGGAAGAGCGAATGAAGTGGCATGCTAGCTTAGGAATTCCTGCTGAAAAGTATCGATTCCACGATCACGTGAAGCTTGCACACTATGCAGATG
>ERZ1066133.516-NODE-516-length-16838-cov-6.593994_pt1 | contig 16838 bp, 9 predicted proteins | sample MGYA00382780_ERZ1066133 | MGnify/ENA primary metagenome ERZ1066133 (study PRJEB33369, sample SAMEA5778363) | biofilm metagenome | biome: Industrial cooling water; feature: Water cooling tower basin; material: Biofilm | place: United Arab Emirates | collected...
AATGAGTATTGTTTTATTGCAGTAGGAGTGGTGAAATGATGGCATTTAAATAAGCTCCAAAACCCTGTGAAAGCCTGTTGGTATGTCAATTGGACAATATTTTACTGAATCAATTTTAAGTCTTATATTCGGATTATTGTAATTCTAGTAAGAGAATGAGCACAGGTACAAACGGTTAGCAGAGATCTGGAATTACAAGAATATACTGCCCACCCAACATAATGAGAATTATTGATTGTTTCAGTCATGTATGTGACTGAGAGAGGCGGAGCTGTGGGGGGAGGATTAAAAATAATCTAAAAGTGTAGAGCGCTGACTTATTGATATTACTTGCAAATCTATTTTAATAGACAACTTAAGAAAACAATAGAAAAAATAAACACACCTTTAAATTGCACATTTGGTTTTGTAGACACCCAAATCCATATCTAAACGCTAAAAAAGCATTTTTGCCAATTTTGGATAAATTTAAAAAACTTGAAAAACGTAAGTTTGACCTGTCGATGAAAAAATTTAAAGTAATAGACTTTTTTTGTGGAGCAGGGGGCTTTTCTGAAGGCTTCAGACAAATGGGATATGAAATCGTATATGGATACGACCATTGGAAACCTGCAGTTGATACATTTAATTTTAATTTCAATTTGAAATGTGAAGTAAAAAATATTTTAGATTTTAAACATTCAATAGATGAAATAGAAAATTTGCCAGATACAGAAATCATCATTGGTAGTCCACCATGTGTTAGTTTTTCAAGTTCAAACAAATCAGGCAATGCGGATAAGTCATTAGGAGTTGAACTAACAGAAACATTTTTAAAAATTATTGCAGTAAAAAAACATCAACCTAATTCAATTCTTAAGGCTTGGTTTATGGAGAACGTGGTAAACTCAAGAAGATATTTACAAACTTCATATACCTTCAAGGATTTAGGATTAACTGATTGGGCAAATAAAAATAGAATCAGCCCGCTTAAAGTGGCAATTGACTTATATGAAAATACGGCTATAATAAATTCAGCTGATTACGGATCATTTCAAGCTAGAAAAAGAGTGATTTCAGGGGAGTTTATTAAAAAAGGAAAACTCATTATTCCAGAAACAACTCATTCTGAAAAAGGACTTGATGGCAAATCAAAGTACTTAACAATTGGTAAGATGAAGAAAAACTTTCCCCATCCTTACACAAAAAAATCAGATAAAATTATTAATGACCCACATTATCAACTACAAATTCCTCAATCTCAGTTAACAGATCATTTTTATGATACTGGCATTTATAAAGTTGAATGGAAGTTTTCTAAATATTGGAAAACCAATCATCCATTTATGGGAAAAATGTCATTCCCTGAAAATGAAAGTAAACCAAGCCGTACCATAACAGCAACAAAAATTGCTAATTCGAGAGAGTCCATCATTTATACATCTGAACTCAATCGAATTGGTGATGGTGAGTTTCGTTTGCCTACTGTAAGAGAGGCAGCCATTATTATGGGTTTTCCTATCACATATCAATTTTTAGGGACTGAAAATAATAAATGGCGTTTAGTAGGTAACGCTGTCTGTTGTTCAGTAAGCAGAGCATTTGCCAAAATGATTCTTGAGCATCTTCGACTTACAATTCCTAATAACCTTGTGTTAAATCATAGGATAAATGTAGATGGGATAATAAATCTAAACACATACAAGTTAAAAACATTCAATAAGCCCCCAGTTAAAAACCAAGGCTCAAGATTTAGAAGACACGCCATTAAAGATGGTAACATAACAGTAACTCTTTCTAACTATGATATTGAAAAGAATACTAAATCAGCTGAAGGCAAATGGTTCACCTCTATTCAATATGGAACAGGTAAAGGATTTCCAATTCAAAAAATTAATGACAAGTATTACAAAAACATTGAAGAACTAATTGAAAAATATAAAGGAGGAAAAGAGTTTTTAAAGTACATCAATAATGGGTTTTCTGAGAAAATTGGAAATGCAAAGGAACTGCAAAAACTTTATGAGGTACAAAAGTCAAATTCTAAATATATAGAACCAACTGAGTTAGTTGATACAGTTCAAGACTTGATTGAAAAACTTAACATAGAAAATATTGAAGTTGTACAAAATAAAATCAAAGTATTTAAGCACAAGGATAAAGTGCCAGTAAAGCAATTCTTTGCATTGTATGCAATCAATAAAATTTCAACTATTGCAAATGAGAATTGATTATGCCGGTGAGATTTTACCCAAATAACCCCATATATGCTTTAGAAACTATAATTGTAAAGGAGGATGGTTCACCCCTGCGTGGTGAAATTGATATTTACAGGCAACTTTGGAATGATTTAAGCAAAAGCAGTATTCAATGGGATGTTTGGCACGATTTGAAATTGCCCGAGCATTCAGATAACTTTAACTACTATAAAAAGACCAGTTCTCAAATAGATTTTCTAATTCTTTGTAAACACGGTCTTCTTGTTTTGGAAGTTAAAGGTGGCCCAATTTCTACGAAAGACAATACCTTTTTCTATGGAAAAAACTTCGACACACCAATAAAGCAAAATCCTTTCAAGCAAGCCGAGGGATATAAATACACTTTAAAAGACAACATTCTTAACAATTTAAAGGGTTGCTTTTTCTGCGAAGCAACAGCTTTTCCACACGTTGATTACCCATTTGAATCAAAGCTAATCGATAATAAACTTTTGTGGACTTCTTATCTTGCTAAAGATTATGAAGGTTCAATAGAAAAGTTTTTATTAAATGTCTTTGACTACTCCAAAAGCAAACATCAAAAGCACTTTAGAAATTATTCAGAGGTTTCCCCAAAAGAATATTTTGCAATCAAAAAAATACTAAGCCCAATTATTGGAGATAGAAATCACCTAAATACAATTAATACACTTGAGTGGCTTGGTATCCAAAACATTGAAATACTAGATGGATTATATAAAAATCCAAGAATAATGATTGAAGGCCCGCCAGGAAGCGGTAAAACGACCATTGCTAAGGCTTTTATTGATAAACAACATAATAAAAATGGAATTTACTTGTGTTGGAATAATCTATTAATGCATTACACCAAATCTCTTTTAAGTGAGCGGCAACTTTCTAGTAACATAGAAGTTACAACCTATTTTAGATTCTTTCAAAAATATAATCCAACATTGGACTTTAAGGAATTAAGTTCATTAACTGAGGATCAGTTTTATGATTTGGTTAAAACCACCATTCTGAAACTTGAAACTGAAGAAAAACTAAAGCCCTATGATTTCATAGTAATTGATGAAGCTCAAGATATACTTGATAGAGGATTGGATTTGTTTATTAATAAATTTTCAGGCTTTAATGGACAAGGTTTATCAAATGGAAACTCATTGGTTTTATATGATATTGACCAAAGCTATACAGCAAGTGGAAGAAGTGTAGCTGAAATAGCGGACTTAATGACTGAATATTATTGTCATTTTAAAATCAATGAGGTTAAAAGAAGTGCACAAAATCCTGATATTCGGAGATTATCATCAGAAATCTTAGAACATCCAGAAATATTAGATACTGATAATTTTGAGATGAAATTTTCTAATATCCCAGTTAGACGGCACAAAACATTACAAGAAGTAAAGTCGCATATCGTAAAAAACATCTTAACACCAATCAGAGAAACAGATTCTTCATTAAAAGGGCAAGACTGTGTTATTCTGATTGAATCAACATTTTTAAGAGGTGAATATAAAGGAAAAGAAGATTTACGAGAATTACTAATCATTAAGGATGTAGAGGAATTATCAGAAAGCAATGTTGGCGATACTGCAAATAAATTGAGATATTCCTCAATACTAAAATTTAAGGGACTTGAAAAGAAGAATGTTTTCTTGGTGATTTCCAAACCAAGTGAGATTAATAAATATGAAATATTTGTAGGGATTACAAGGGCTATTTTAAATGTCGAAATTAATATAGTTGATTAATGGAGTTAATTAAACAACATATAAAATTATATCAAGAAGATTTCATTAATTCTTTAAACATTGAAAATTTCAATGAAGTTTATGAATCTATTTCTGGAAGAAATAAGGAAGAAATTGCATCCATATTAAAGCAACTTTTCAGATTAATTGATTTATCAATTAATAACTCTACTTCTGAGATAAGTTCTATTCACATACATTTTCAAAATGATTTAAACAAATCAACTAAAACAATAATTGCTGAATTTGTTTGGAATTTGTTTTTTCAAACTCATAAACAAAACGACTCTTCAGACTTTGAAAACCTAAATTTAAAATCAAGAATTAATGAAATTGAAAGTTTGTTAAAACGAGATATTATAGCGCCATCAAATAATGACAGACGTGAATTTAATAGATTAATTAACCACAGAAAGAAATTAAGAAAAGAGTTAGCTTTTTATAAATCATTACCTAGTACCTCATCATTAATTCCAAAAACACTTATTAATCTTAAAATAAACCAGGAAAAAGATTTAAGCGAATGCTTTGATTCATACCCGCATTACTTAAAAGTTCAATTAATAGAAGTTTTAAATTCTTACACACTAACTAATGTGGAATCATTTAATTCTATATACAAAACCAAATTGAATGAAATACCATTATTTAAAATATTAGAAAATATTATCCTTTTTGATTGTGAAGATAGAGTCCAAAAATTTAATCAATTTAATCTTCAAAATTTACAGAATTTAAATCAAAGACACGGAACTAGTTTTAAAAATTTTATAATAATTACATTCGGCAATAGTGTTAATTCGATAAGTTCAATTCGACATAAATTTGATTTAATTAATGATAGATTTAAAATTCCAAATGTTTCTTCTTACACGATTATAAACTCAGAAATAGATTTTCTTCTCAATAGAAAAGAAAACGCACAACTTTCAATTGAATTTGTTGGATACGAATCATCAAGTTTTTGGGATACGTTTGTTTTGGAAACAAGTATCAGAGAATTGTATGAATTGAGATCAATTAAGTTGATGAATATTTATTCAATTTGCTACACGGATGAAATTAAAAATTATATTATTGACGATATTTTTTCAAACAATGAATCATCGGAACTGATTTCTTCAACTACTAAATTGGCAATTCTTGAATTAAGAGATGAAGACATTGATGTTTTAAAGGAAGCCCTTTCAAACACACTTGATGTAATAATGAATTCAGGCATTAAATCAAAAGTTTCAGATTCACTCTCAAATAACCCAGCAATTGTTTTAGACGAAGCTATTTTGAGAAATCAGAAGTTATTGTCAAAAGTCAGAAATTGTCTTGGTTTTACGAAAACGACTAAATTTAAGACTTGGGCAGATTTGACAAATTCAGATTTGAAAGATTTAGTAATCCTCTCCTATCGGGACCAAGGCAGATACCCAAATTATTATTACCCGAGTTTATTGGAGCTTGATTTAGATTCCGAATGTATTGCAAGAGCAATATTGCCTAGCTTTCTATTTAAACAATACTATAGTTGGTCAAAATACAATCTTTGTAAAGAGTACCATAAGCTCTTAACACATCCAATAAGAGAGCAGCATTTTGAGTGGAATACACTCAAAAATAAAATACAAGAATTAAAACCTGAGCAAAAGTTAAATATTGATTGGAATTTAGAAAACGAATATTCAAATTCAGACCAACGAGAATCGTATAAAATTAAATTAAAAGGGCAAAGAGTAAGAACTGCTTACGGTTCTGATTTATTAATTCTTACAGAAGATGCAAAAACGCAATACAGAGTTGTTAAGATTGATTATTTATTGTCACTAGACAACGAAGACAACAAGGTCTTTATTCAGAATCTAGATGAAATACAGCAGAACATTAATATATATGATAAAATAGTTGATAAAAAACAACAAGAAGCTGAATTAGAGATAATTCGGAAACAATTCAATTTAGGAGATGAGACTGCGGGAAGACTTTGGAAAGTTCTTTTAAAAAATCTTGCCGAGGTTCAAGGTGAAGATAAACTTTATTCGGATTTGAAAAAGCATTTTGAAATTAAAGGAATAAAAATTGTTTCTCCATTTCACTTCAAAAATAGCTGGATTAATCCCCAAAGTGAATCAATTGCTCCGCTTAGTAAGCGAGTATTTATTGAATTATGCGAATATCTTAAAATCCCTAAAATCTACTTTATTATCATTCAGAGAATTCGAAATTCCACTAAACAATCAAGTCGTCAAAGTACAAGGCAAATGAATCAACTGTTAAAAGATTTATTTAATGATGGCTGTTTTGATACCGATAGAAATCCAAAAGAAATAATCAATAGTAGATTGGATTACTATAAGGCAAATCATCCATTAGATGAACTCGGAATTGATGAAAATCATTTAGCGACTAATTTAGTAGCACTTGTTGAACTCATACAACCAGAGCTAAATCTAATCGAACTTGAAACTATTGAAAAAACAAGCAATGAGTAAAATTATAGACAAAAGAAATTCTTTAGAGCGTTTTATTCGTGAACAGACACTGGGCCCGGGAATAAACGGATATAGATTTGTGGATTTAGAAAATGAGGAGCTCGTTACTAAGACGCTCATCAAAGAAGAACCGATAAATTATTCGACAGAGATTCTGGATATCGTGCCTGCTGCAATTTACAGTACAGGAATTTTATTCCCTGAAGATAAAAGTGGTACTTACAAAGAAGGAGTTTCTCTTGATAATAACGAGCAAATCGATCAAAAGGATGAAGCTGATGAACAAGACTCTCAAAATAATAGTTCGGAAGACATTGAAGGAACAGAATCAATTGAATTAAATCAAATGTTTCCTAGAACAATGGGCTTAACTTGTTGCTTAGACGAGAGTTTTTTAAATAAAAAAACAATTGAGTTCAAGGTTAGTCTTCGCTACTATCAAAAACTAAAGCAAGACAAAGAAGACAAATTCACTAATAAATATGGACTACTTTGTGAAGTGAATCACGAAGAAATTCAAAATTTCATAACCAAGTATGAGCTGAGTTCTTTTAGAATAAGAGCAATCAATGAAAATCATTTTCTGTTATTGTCTAAATTAAAACCCGAAGAAACTACTCAGATAAAAACAAGAATCAGAGAAATACAAAAACAAATTGCTGAAACGCTTTTTGATTTAGCCACTTCAATTTCAACAATACCCCATTTAACGAGATCCTCTTGTTACTTAAGTAATTTAAAATCGTCTATTTATTACGAGCTAAAAAATAACATTACCAGTGATGAGACCAGAAAGAAACTTTATGAAGTAACGCAAAAAATAGAACTAGCAGAGAGCATTACAGATCATTTCAGAAACTTGTTAGATGTCTTTTCTGGTGGATATGGTTTATGGCAATCAACACCAGTTGAGAGAATCATAAAATTAGAAAACATAAACTTTCCTAAAGAATCTAGAAAAATATCTTATTTACACAATAAATCTGTTGAAGAAGTCAATATTACAGTCATCAAAGAAGATGGTTCTGCTTCTTCTGGCTTAAAAGATATCTTCCGATTTGATTTAGATGACAAAAAAGAGGACTATGCTTCAATATCTGCAAACATTCAATTAAGTAGAGATTCTAGAAAAAAATGCGACAAGATATTTCTTAAAATACAGCTGATAAATACAAGTATTGCGTTTGACGAAGCAAAACAAAATGACAATAGGTATTATTCAACATTTAATGAGTTAGTAAATCAAAAATCATTTTTCGGAGTCAACCTATCTATTGAATCTGACTATTTAGTGCCATACAGTAATCACGAATACTTTCAAGAAAAAGATAACACATACTCCGAAGACACAACAACGGCTTTCATTTATGATCAGTTCAAAGATTTTGCCATAGGACACGGATGTTCCGTAAAGTGGAGCAAGCAAGGAGAATGTTTGATGGTAGAAACAGAGTATTTACCAAATTGTGAAACTCCAGATATAGACCCAATACCAAGGGATAAAAGTAGAGATGCTGTATGTAATGACAAGGAAGGATTGATTTCTCCTTTGTTTTTAGAAAATTCTAAGTCACAAGAATTTAAATGGCTATCGGTTTTTTCAGACGCAACCAACGATGAAATTGTAAAGGGTCTTAATGATTTTGTTGATTCCTACGGTAGATGGATTGAGATAAAAAGAAAGGATGAAAAATACAAAGGCATTTATTCAGGCATTGCAGAACAAGAGTTAGACAAATGCGAAGGTGATTATCTGAGAATGAAGAAAAATATCCAAGATTTCCTTTCAGGTGACAAAAATAGAGAAAAACTTGATTCATTTCGATTGATGAATGCTGCTATGTTTATGCAATTATGGCATTCTGTCAAAGCAAAAGACGATAAAGTGATGCCTTTAATGAATCAAGATGACTTTAGTTGTTTTAATTCGGAATTTTATAAAAAAGTAGATGATAAATTATTTCCGCCTTACACCCAATCTGCTGGATGGAGAGCATTTCAGCTTGCCTTTATTCTACTAAACCTAGATGGTATATTCAAACCCGAAGGCGATATAAAATGGGAGAGACGAAATAATGAAGTTGATTTGGTTTGGTTTCCAACAGGTGGTGGTAAAACTGAAGCTTATCTTGGGTTAATTGCCCTCACCATTATCAATCGAAGAAAAGAGTTTAAAGAGAAAGGCGGTGGGACTGCTGCAATAATGCGATACACACTTCGATTACTCACAATGCAACAGTTCCAAAGAGCAAGCTTAGTTATTATGGCTTTGGAATTAATCAGAAGATGGGGTAATTACGAATTAGGTAATGAGTCAATAAATATTGGCTTATGGGTTGGGGATAATTCTTTACCCAATAAAATTGATGATTTAGTTATTGAATATGAAAACCTTAAAAATGGCAAGAGTAACAAAATTCCTTTCTCAACTTGTCCTTGGTGTAACTCGAAACTGAACCCAATTCCAACAGGTACAAGAGTAACAGATACAAATGATACCTATAATTTTAATAGGGTTCATCTTTATTGCGATAATACTAAATGTAACTTTTCAGAACCTGATTTCTTTGAAGAAGATAATCTTAGAGGAGCTATTCCTGTAAATCTATGTGATGAAACCATTTATCAACACCCCCCAGCATTACTTTTTGGTACAGTTGACAAGTTTGCTCAATTAGCCCATAAAGTAAATGGTCAGAATAATGGTAGAAATTCTGATTCAAGGAGAATTTTTGGAACAGGGAATTGGGAAGTGGGAAAACCTCAAGACGGTTATTTACCGCCAGATTTAATTATTCAAGACGAATTACATTTATTACTTGGGCCTCTAGGTTCTGCTGTTGCATTATTTGAATCAGCAGTTGATCAACTTTGCACAAGAAAAGATGGAACTAGACCGAAAATAATATCTTCAACTGCAACCACGAGAAATACACAATTACAAATTGCAGCACTCTTCGATAGAAAAGTAAATCTTTTCCCGAAACCTGGAGTTGAATGTGATGATTCCTTCTTTGCTTTTTATAAAAGACGATTCAAAAGTATTGATGACAAAACACCTGAATACCTATCTAAAAGAAAATACATCGGTGTTTTGCCAACGGGAAGAACTCAGATTTGGATGCAGATGCGTTTGGCGGCAATAATAATGACTCACAGAGCCATTTTTGAGTTAAAAGAGTTGGGTGAAAACCATCCGATTGATTTCGATTCTTTTTCAGAGTTCGAAAAGGCAATGGACTACTATCATACTACTATAAGTTACTTCAACAGTCTTAAAGAAGTTGGTAAAACCCAGTCGCAGGTTCAAACTTATATTTTAAAGGAACTTAGAAGAGTATTTTCAAGAGTTGTAAGACCTCAAAAGCTAATGCATTCACTCTATACCTATGGTCCGATTCAAGAATCTGAATTAACGGGAAGGCTTTCAGGTGAAGAAGTTAAAAATGAACTAAAAAGTGTTGAAGCTAAATGGGAAGCGAAGAAACGCTTCGCAAGAAGCGAAAATAACGAATTGGTTAGAGGTAAAGTTCCTCCAGAATTCGTTGTTGCAACCAATATGATTTCTGTTGGTATTGACGTTTCAAGATTCAACACCATAATTATGAATTCTATGCCACGTAATACAGCTGAATATATTCAGGCAAGTAGCCGTGTTGCAAGAAATGATTACGGACTTGTTTTAACGGTTCATCATCCATTCAGAGCAAGAGATATTTCTCACTATGAAAAATTCATTGAGTTTCACGAAAAGATGTATAGCTACGTTGAACCTATTTCAATAACTCCATTTACACAAAAAGCTGTAGAAAGATATATGGGTTTATATATAGCAACAATGCTTCGTCACAGGACCAGATTTACTGAACGACTTTCTGCAAGTGATATTTCTTCAATTTCAGAAGCAGAACTATCTGAAATAATTTCTGAATTGACTGACTACTTTGAAGAACGAAAAATCAGAATGAACACTTATGATACTTTAATTAGTAATCTACTAAAAAATGAAAATGTCGAACAAATAAAAAGATGGATTCAAGAGGCATTTTCTGAATGGAAAGAAGAATCAAACAGAACTTTGGAAGATAATAAGACTTTTGTTTTCAATAATAAATCGGCAAGGTCAACCCCACCTCAAGAACAACTCTATGTTGATATTGAGGAATATGAAGGCAATATACATAGTAAAAAATGGCAAGTTCCAATGTCATTGAGGGTAATTGAACCAGAAGCTGCGATAAAAATTAATTCAATATAAGATGAAAGTATTAAAGCAAAATCAATATAACCAAGGAGTTGGCAAATACAAACTACTTTCCTCAACTTCTGGAGTTGGTTCAATTATTACAACCAAACTTGGCTCTTATGTCTTAATTTCTGACATAAATAAATGGAGATTTATTAGATGGGCTAATTCTAAGATTGAGACAATTAGAACAAATTACACAGATGATAGAGAAGTATATAAACAAAGTAAGTCAGAAATATCAAATAGAGGACTTGAATTTATTGACGACCAGAGATTTATTAAATTCATTAAATCTGAGAAAAAACTAGAAAACTTAGTTTGTTTGATTGGCATTCCACATATGGCTTTGAATGAATCATTCAACACACCAAATTGGAAAAATCATCCTATTAGAACTGCATTAGAAAAAACAGGTGAACAATTTGAAGGAGTTTCAAGCCATTATATGATTAATGGCACTCACTTCCCAAAATGGTTTAAGAATGGCAAAGGCGACTTAAAAAAAATAGGTGAATGGTTTAATCTTTGGGAAAGGGAGTGCAGAAGCCATCCACAAACTTTGAAATTAGATTATTTTGCACCACCAAGAGATGCGGGTCATTTTATAAGAGAGATACCATCTAAAAACGAAGATGGAAATACAATTACGATTAGAGAGTACAAAACTCTTGAACAAACTAACTTAATTTTAGTTTGTCCGAATGGCCACCTTTCAGATATTCCTTGGGAAAATTACTTGAATTGGAAAACGCAAAAATTGACATCAGGCAATAAAATTGATGAAAATGGTGAGAATTTATTTGAAGTCGGGCCTTGTTGTACAAAACCAAATTTAATATGGACAGAAAGCAAGACAAAGTCTGAAGGTTATGGTAGCATTTTTATTCACTGTAACTCTTGTGGCACTGGTGATGGTGGTCGTAAGAATGGAAAGGCATTAAATGATTACAAAAGTTTTCCAAAAATAAACCTTGAAGGTATAAATAGTTTAAAGCCGAAATGTAGGGGTCAAAAACCTTGGGAATTAGATATTGACAATCCTTCGCTTATCCCTTATGAAAGTTGTTTTAAAAATACAGGAAATAATATTCGTGAAGAAATGCAAATAGCTTTAGTTACGGCCAACAACGTTTACTATGCGAATGGTTTTTCAAGTTTATTTATTCCAATGCATCTAGCAGAAAATAAATCGAAAGAAATATTAGATGCATTAAAAATTATCGAAGAAAGATATAAAACCAGAAATTCAACTAATCCGATTTCTAAGGAGGATTATTGGGATAAAAAAATTGAAGATGACTTTGACGAATTTTTATCGGACAATGGTATTATTGTTACCGTAGATAAGGAAAACTTCAAAAATCAGCTCAAAAGTGAATTTCTTAACGTAATCTCTGAGGCTAATGGCGATAAACACGAAGAATATAGGTGGCAAGAATACCGATGTTTTTCAACACACACATCATTGCCAAATATTACAGAGAACAAAGGATTACGATTCAATGACATCGTGTTACCCAACGAGTTAACAGATTTCTTTATAAAGATTCAGCAGGTAGAAGAATTAAAAGTAACGAACGTACAATTGGATTTCACAAGAGTAAAACCCAAAGAACGAATTGTAGTAAATGGTGAAGTGCAAGAATCTTCAAGTGGTCAAAATATATTTTCTATTGACGCTAAAGAGTTATATACATTGCCTGCAAATGAAACACTAGGAGAAGGACTTTTCTTTGAATTCTCAAATGAGAAAATTGATAGTTGGGTATCTGAAAATATTAGTGAATTAGAAAATCGATTTGGTAAATACCTTAATACAATTCCGGATTCAAATAGTCAAGGTCTTAGCTCCAAAATGAAAATTTACAACAACAAATACAAACACTTTTTAATTCACTCCTTCTCACATATGATGATGAGAGAGTTAGAATTTTCTTGTGGATATCCAACAGCAAGTTTAAAAGAAAGACTATACATTTCGACAAACCCTGAAAAGCAAATGTCAGGTTTATTAATCTATACAGCAGAAGGTTCAGAGGGCAGTATGGGAGGTTTAGTTTCTCAAGGAGAACCGGAAAAAATACTTGAGATAATTAAAAAAGGACTAGAAAGGTCAATTAATTGTTCTTCTGACCCATTATGTTGGGAATCTGAAGGACAAGGAATATTTGACTTAAATTTATCAGCTTGTTTTTCCTGTTCTTTAGTAGCAGAGACAGCTTGTGAAGAAATGAATTTAGGTTTAGATAGACGAGTTTTAGTTGATGAAGATTTTGGATACTTTAGAAGCATTTAGTCCAAGAATTACGGGGTTAATACACCAGATAGACTCCGAACTATATCATCTTTATCGCTTTTTAACATATTCATTCCAAGTTTCGCCAATTTCAGCTATTTAAAATTATCTAAGATTCTTTTTCTGTCCTCATTTTCCTTATCGTTCTTGTGATATAATTCAATGAATGTGATTTTCTGTTCTTCAGGAAAGTAAGCATATACCAATCTCAATCCTGAGTTGACTCCTCGTCCTTTTAAGGCTTTACAAGCAATTTTCTTAATCTTAATAATACAGGTCTCAATCCCTAAGTTATCAATTCGAAAACTAAGCGGAGGGCTCTCAGCAGGTTCATCATTCAAAACTATTTTCACCACTTCCAAATCTTCTTTGAGTGTTCTGTATTTCTTTAAAAGCTGCTTCAAGTCTTTTGTAAATTCTGAAAGTTCATCAAAATCAATATTGCTCATCTTCTTCATACATCCGAATTGAATAGGGTGGTGTTCTGTAGAATGCTAATTCGTAGTTGATTTCTCCTCCATCTTTTGAGGCTTTCCAGGGTTTGTCTCCGTGTGAATAGTTGCTTATTGTAGCTGCACTCCAGTCACTCATTTGTTCTATAACCCTGTCAATGATTTCTTTTTCGCTTGCCTTTAATTTGGTTAAGTCGGCTTTTTCTAATGGCAAATAACGAGTTTGAGGAAGACCATGATATGCTGTTTTCACTCTTTGTAATTGACCTTTATCAATCATTTGATTAATAATAGAATCTAATTTTTGAGGAACGGGTCCATAAGGCAATTTGCGATATTTAGCACCCGTTAAATGCTCCTCATACATTTCATAATAATTGAAGTCTGAGAAGTAGAGCAATTTGTAAAGAACTGTTTCGCCCACATTTGGCTTGCCTGCACAACGTTCGAGGATATACAACAACACATTTTTAAATTTATTTACTTGTAAGGTTGGAACTGAAATACGTTCTTCTTGTTTCTTTTCCTTTTTTTCTTCTTTTAGATCCAGCATTTGAATAAAGGAAAAGTCCTCCGACATAAAATCGTCTAAAGAAAACTCTAAAGCCAATGATAATTTCTGAATTTCTAGTAGATCAATACTTCTGTTTCCTAACTCAATTTGAGCCAAGGATGAACGGGGGATTTTGATAGTTTTCGCCAAATCTTCCTGAGATAACCCCTTCATTTTACGCAGTTCTGTTATCCTCTGGCCTATTTGTTTTTGTGATAGTTGTTTACTCATAGCAATTTGCATTTCACAGTTGAAGGGAATAAAATTAAAACATGTTGGAAAATCTAACAATTAAATGTTCTAAAAACGAACTTATTTCTTGTTAAAAAATCTAAAAGCAGTCAATGGTATTTCGGTGAAACTTCGTTGTTTCTTTTATGAATTGTTCAGGTTTGTACATAATATGACTCGCAAGAGGGCATCTGTTTTTTTCTATTTAAGCGGTCATCATGTGATCTAAACATCAATATAAAATGCGCTCTAGTTTCTTGAATTTCAACATCTCTTTGTATAGTAAGATCTCCCCGTTCAATTAACTCAAGTTTATCGAACGTTTTAATCTATTTTTCTTCTCAAAACCTTTTCTGCACCTGCGAACCTTCACCTATCCCCTCCCCAAAATTAAAAAGAGACAGTCTAATCTGTCTCTTTTGCATTAAAGAACTACTATGTTTTAGTTTTTAGTCTACTGCTTTTCCATAGCATTCTGCATTGGGTTATGAAATGTTGGGGCTGGGTTACGACGGTTGGGTGAAGTGGTTAATTGTACATGCTGCATCGTATCAACTCTTGTGGTGTATTGACACAGTTAAGTGCTCCTGACGCAGCGGTCTGGACAGGTCTGAAATCTTCCATTGCACCAAATGGCAAATCGTTCGCTGTAATTTTTTTAACGCCTCAAAAATTGAAAAGTTACCAAAATTTGGTAACTTTATTAAAATGTAAACCCATGGGACGCAACACCTCCATTTCATTAGGAAATCACTTTGAAGAATTCGTTGACAACAAAGTTTCGACTGGAAGATTTAAAAATGCCAGTGAAGTTATCAGAGCAGGGCTGCGACTTCTTGAAGAGGAAGAAACTAAAATTTTAACCTTAAAAAATGCCATAACAACAGGTATCGAAAGTGGTGTAGCCAACAACTTTGACCCCAAAAATCATCTTGAAAAACTAAAAGCTGCCAAAAGAAAAAATGGGTAGTTACCAACTTACGAACATAGCAGTTCAGGATTTATCGGAAATTTGGGAATATACAGTTAACACTTGGTCTGAGAAGCAGGCTGATAAGTATTACTTCATGCTTTTAGACACTTGCCAAGAATTAGCCGAAGGAAAAGTAGTCGGGAAAAATTATCCGGAAATAAACAATGAAATTTTCGGATTTAGGGCTGGACAACATATTCTTTTCAACAGAAAGCTTACTGCCAATAAAATTGAAATCGCTAGAATATTGCATGCTCAAATGGATTTGAGAAATAAAATATAAGCGTAAATCCACAGCTAACATTGTGTTTTATGCAAGTTGATCATAACCTGTAAACATCAACAAATTACAAATCCAGGCCTGGTTCGGGCTGGACTAGCAGCTTTCAAAAAGACCCATGATCTGCAATAAACGAACAAAAAATGCCAACGCTTCACAGTACATTGAGATAGAATGCAGCCTATGGATGTTGTATTTTTTTAGCTCTAAAAATCGAATAAAAAAAGAGACAGCCTAAGCTGTCTCTTGTACATTAAAGAACTACTATGTTTAGTTTTTAGTCTGCTGCTTTTCCATAGCATTCTGCATTGGGTTGCGGAATGTTGGGGCTGGGTTACGACGGTTGCCCTGGCGCGCTTTGAACATAGCCACTTTTGATGGTGTATCTTGTACATCACCTCTTGGCCAAACATTGTTCTTCTCGTTAATATCAGCAGTTTCTTTCATTGGGTCTAATGTAATCTTAACTGCTTTCTTGGTAGTAGCGAATACCTTAGTCACTTTCTGCTCGTTTAATCTCCAAATTTGTGCAGGGATTCTTTCTGTTTGCGTTGTGCCATCTTCAAAAGTAAATTCAACAATCAACGGCATTACTAGTCCGCCAATGTTTTTGAAACTTACTTCATATAAATGAAGGTTCTCGTATTGCTTCTTACCTGCTTCATCTAATGCTTCAACAGCACCACCAAAGCTTGGTTGTTGCGCTGGATAACGAGTGGTATCATACGGCTCTAAACCTCTTGCATATCTCCAATAAAAATCGCGTAAGCTGGTGTCTACATCTACTTGGAATACAATGCGCTTATCGTTTCTATTTCTGATCTTAGAAATATCTTCAAAAGGAAGTAGAAGTGGCTTGTCAACATTTCTCATAACAGTGCCACCACCGCCGCCAGCAGGAGGTGCAATGCTGAAATCAGGCACTGCATAACGCACTGTATCAATGCTGATATCGCAAGCGTCTATGCTGTAGAACCATCCTCTCCAGAACCAATCAAGGTCTTCTGCAGAAGCATCTTCCATAGTGCGGAATAAATCAGCCGGTGTTGGATGTTTGAACGCCCATCTGCGTGCATATTCACGGAAAGCGAAATCAAATAGTTCTCTTCCCATAATGGTTTCTCTCAAAATATTTAATCCTGTAGCAGGCTTTGAATATGCGTTCGGACCAAAGTTTACAATGTTTTCGCTGTTGGTCATGATAGGCTCTAACTGATCTTTTGGTAGGCGCATGTAATCAACAATACCAAAAGCGGGTCCTCTTCTTGAAGGATATTTATTGTCCCACAATTCTTCCGCTAAATATTGTACAAAGGTATTCAACCCTTCATCCATCCAACTCCACTGACGCTCATCGCTGTTGACA
>ERZ1066133.518-NODE-518-length-16727-cov-12.605806_pt1 | contig 16727 bp, 11 predicted proteins | sample MGYA00382780_ERZ1066133 | MGnify/ENA primary metagenome ERZ1066133 (study PRJEB33369, sample SAMEA5778363) | biofilm metagenome | biome: Industrial cooling water; feature: Water cooling tower basin; material: Biofilm | place: United Arab Emirates | collected...
CGGCAGCCCCGCGGGCCGGCGCGGGGTGGCGCCCGGGGGCAGGCGCAGCTCGCAGGCGGCGGGCGCCGCCGCGCCCAGGGCGCGCAGCTCGGCCTCCTCGCTCCAGCGCGAGAGCCCGGCTTCGGGCCCCGGGCCGGCGGCGAGCAGATGCCAGCGGCGCTCGCCCAGGGAGATCCAGCCGCGGCTGCCCTGGGACGAAAGGGCCAGGAACACGTCGCTGTCCGCAGCGCCTTCCACCCGCCCGCGCCACAGGCTGTCCAGGGGATCGAGGTGCTCCGCAAAGGGCCCCAGCGGCTGTCCATCCACGTACAGCTCCCCGATGCGCGCGTCCGGCAGGCGCTCGAGTTCGAGCTCGAGCCGGCCGAGGCCGGGCAGCTCGACCGGCAGCGCCTCCAGGCGGTCGCTGGCGGCGCTGGCCGTTTGGAAGGCAGGATCGAGGCGCAGCCAGCCGCCGGCCACGGGTTCGAAGGGGGCCTCGGCGAGCAGGGCGGTCAGCAGCCAGGCGGCGGGGGTCAGCATGGGGGGGTGCGCGGGGCGGGGGGGCCGGAGGGGTCCGGCGGGCCGGGGGGCGGAGGGGGGGAGTGCGGCGGGTGAAGCCTGGGCCTCGAGCGCCGCGGGCGGGCTGCCCGGGCGGGCCGCAAAAGTTCCCCCCAAGGAGGTCCCGGCAACCCGGCGGGTTCCCTAACCCCTGGTCCGGGGCCGGCGACCGCGCCCCGGGCGGGCCCCTCGGGCCGCGCCCGCTCGCGGCGGTCCCGACCCCGGCGAGCGGATCGCCCCCGAGCGCCGGCCCAGTTTCGCGAAACCTGGTCGCCGCCCCCGGGATCCGGAGGGCGGGCTAGCCTCGGGCGAGCGGAGATCACCCGCGCGGGCTCCGACCGGGGCCCGCAGCAGCCACCGCGATCGAAGCGGGCGTCCGGTCCTCCGGGCGCCCGCAGCCATCGTCTGTCCAAAACCCAGTGCCGCCATGTTGCTTTCGCTGCTGATCAGCCTGCCCTTCGCGCAGGTCCCGCAGACCAACACCGAGCTGGTCGACCTGTTTCCCACGGTTTCGAGCCTGCCGGACAACTTCCGGCGCGCCGGCCCCCGCGTGCTGTTCTACGCCGACGCGCCCGGGTTCGGTCGCGAGCCCTTCGCCAGCGACGGCACCGCCGCCGGCACGGTCCTGCTCGGCGACCTGAGCCCGGGGCTGTCCGGGTCCTGGGCGCCGCAGGTCGAGCTGTTTCCGGGCATCACGGCACGCGGCGCCCTGATCGCGCCGATCGGGGCCAGCGGCGGGACGCCCCTGTGGATCAGCGACGGAACGCCCGCGGGCACGCTGCCCCTGCTCGATCTGTACCCGGGCCAGGCGCCCAAGCAGATCCGCCAGGGTCTCGAATTCGACGGCCGGGTGTTCCTGGCGGTGGTCGGGATCGGCAGCAGCAGCGGGCTGTGGATCACCGACGGCAGCGCCGCGGGCACGCAGCTCTTGCGCGAGTTCGTCAACCTGTCCAACCTGACCCGCGGCAGCGGGGCCCTGGCCGGCCGGGTGTTCTTCAACGCCCGCGGCGGCAGCGAAGGCTTCGAGCTGTGGGAGAGCGACGGCAGCGTCGCCGGCACGCGCCTGGTGGCGGACATCGACCCCGGCCCCGGCAACGGCGCCCCTGGGCATCTGACCGCCCTCGGGGACCGCCTCTACCTCACGGCGACGACGCCGGCCACGGGCCGGGAGCTGTTCGTCAGCCAGGGCAGCGGCGGCCCGACGGTCCTGGCCGGCGAGCTGCAGCCGGGTCCGAGCGCGCCCAGCTGGCAGCGCGCGATCGCCTTCGACGGCCGGCTGTTCTTCGATTGCACCGGCACCGCCGCGTCGGGCCGCGAGCTGTGGAGCTTCAACCCGGCGAGCGCCAGCTTCGCGCTGGTCTTCGACCCCACGCCCGGCCTGGGCGAGCCCAGCCAGCCGACCGGCTTCGAGCTCAGCGGCGGGCGCCTGTTCTTCCTGTCCCGCAGCGGCCCCCCGGGGGGCCCCCAGCCCTACCGACTCTTCGCGCTCAACAGCGCCGCAGCCCAGCCGGTGCTGGCCGCGCCCGGCGTGGGCCTCGAGCTGGCGCCCTTCCTGCGGCTCGAACCCCTGGGACAATCCGGCCGGGTGGCCTTCCCGGGCCGCTCCGAAGCGCCGGGCACGGACCTCGGCATCGAGTGGTTCGTCAGCGACGGCACCCCCGCCGGCACGTTCCAGCTGGCCGACAGCTTCGGCGGCCTGGGCAGCGGCGCGCAGCTGCCCTTCAACCCCACGTCGCTGCGCTACTCCGCGGTGGTCGGCGATCGGCTCGTTTTCTGCGCCAGCGGGGGCAGCTCCGGCTACGAGCCCCACAGCGTGCCCTTCCTGGCCACGGGCGCCTGGCTGGCGGACTCCCTGGGATTCGGCTGCGGCCTGCAGGGCGCCCCGAAGGCCCAGGCCCTGTCCGCTCCGCGTCTGGGCCAGAACTTCCAGGTCGGTTTGTCGGGCGCCGCGCCCTTCGCTCCGGCCTTCCTCGAACTGGCTTCCGCGGCCGTGCAGCTGCCGATCGAGTCGCTGGTCGGCGCCCCGGTCGCCGGCGCCTGCACCCTGTTCCTCGGCAACCCGCAGCAGCTCAGCGTGTCCCTGACCGATGCCAGCGGCAGCGCCGCTCCGACCTTCCTCCTGCCCAGCAATCCCGCCCTGGCCGGTGTCGATCTCTATCTGCAGTGGCTGACCCTGGCCCCCGGCGCGCCGATCCTCGGCGCCGCGGAGATCTCGGACGCCCTGGCGGTGATCCTCGGGCCCTGAGCGGTTGAGCCACGAGCGGCTCGGGCTGCGCCCGAGCCGCGATAACAACCCTTCGGGTGCCTGTGGGCCGGCTCCACGCCTAGCGGCGCATCGAGACCACGGGGGGCGACTGCGACTCCTGGGCGCGCTGAAAATCGGCCTTGCCGCGGATGCCGCGCCAGCCCGCGGCGATCAGGGCTTGGCCGAGCACGCCGCCCAGGGTGTTGCCCGGCCCGGGCAGGTAGATCTGCGCCGGCGCGTGCTCGAGCAGCAGCACGCGCAGGCTGGCGCTGAGGTCGTAGGGCGTGGTCACCTGGGCGCCGACGGTGTACTCGAACAGCGCCCGCGGGTCGCTGGCGAGCGGCCCGCTGCGCCGGCCGCGGCCGTCGATCAGGGTCGTGTGTGGCCGCCGCCATCCCAAGCCCGCAAAGCTGCGCCGGGCCTCGGCGGCGGCGGGCGCCAGCAGCGGGGTGTGGTAGGGCCCGTGGCGCAGCAGTCGGAAGGGGTACAGGGTGCCCCCGAGCTGCACCTGCGGCAGGCGCTGCAGCAGCCCCTGCAGCCCGGCTTCGGTGCCCGCCAGCACGGCGTAACCGGCCAGGTGGATCGAGGGGAAGGCCTGGCCCGGCAGGGACGCCAGGGCCGCTTCCACCGCGGCGCGCCGGGCGCCGTGCGGTCGCCAGTCCTCATCCACCAGCGGGTACAGGATCTGGCCGCCCTGCTCGAAGCGCTCCTGGATCAAGGCCATGCCCTGCACCAGCCGGAAGCCGTCCTCGAAGGACAGCGCCCCGGCCACCGCCAGGGCCGTGTACCAGCCCATCGAGTTGCCGGCCACGGCGACCACCTGCCGGCCCGCCCCGGCCGCCTCCGCATCCAGCATCGAATGCAGGTAGATCAGCGCCGAAACGTTGGCGGGCCGCAGGTGCTCGGCGGCCGAAAAGCGCGGCGCCGAGTCCAACTGCCGCAGGCTCGGCAGACCCGCTTCGGCCCGCAGGCGCTCGGCCGCCTCCAGGAACGGGTGGGCCGCGGGCAGGCTGCGCAGGCTCTTTTCGGTGTAGCTGCCGCGGCCGGGACAGACGATGGCGATGCGCTGCATGTTCGCTGCGGCGTGAAGCCTCAGGCCAGGGCCCGCAGGGAGTCGAGGATCTGGGCTTCGGTGACCAGCACCAGGTCGGTGGCCGCGCCCAGGGGGACATAACAGTCGGCGGCGCGCAGGCTGGCGAAGCGCCCGGGCAGGCCCTGTTCGGCCCAGTCCGCCAGCAGCGCATCCGCCGGGCCCCCGGCGCTGGCCCGGCATTCGTCGACCACCAGCACGCCGCGGCGCCCGGGCAATTCGCGCCGCAGGGCTTCGAGCGGCAGGGGCGCCAGCCAGCGCAGGTCGATCACGCGCACGGCCGGCCCGCCCTGCTCCGCCAAGCGCCGCGCCGCCCGCAGCGACAGGCGCAGCCCGTTGCCGTAGGTCACGAGCGCCAGGGGCGCGTCCGCCGGGCCGTAGGTCCCGAGTTCCCCCGGCAGCAGCTGCTGCCCCTCGCCAGGGAAATCGAACAACCAGCCGTCGTCCTTGTCGGCGTACAGGTCGCGCTCGTGGTACAGGGCGATCGGTTCGAGGAACACGACCACGCGGCGGTTGACCGCGGCCAGGTTGAGCGCGCCGCGCCACAGCCGCACCGCATCGTCGCCGCGGGCTGGCACGCACAGGCACAGGCCCGGGATGTCGCGCAGGGCGCCGATCGAGTTGTCGTTGTGGAAGTGGCCGCCGAAGCCCTTTTGGTAGGCCAGGCCGGCGATGCGCACCACCATCGGGTTGGCGAACTGGCCGTTCGAGAAGAACGACAGGGAGCAAGCCTCGCCGCGCAGCTGGTCCAGGGCGTTGTGCACGTAGGCCAGGTATTGGATCTCCGGCACCGGCAGGAGCCCGAGCTGCGCCGAACCCTGCGCCAGGCCCAGGATGGTGGTCTCGTCGAGCAAGGTGTCGAACACCCGCGCCACGCCGAAGCGCTTCTGCAGGCCCGCGGTCAGCCCGTAGACGCCGCCCTTGCGGCCCACGTCCTCGCCGAACAGCAGCAGTTCGGGCCGGGTCAGGAGCGCCTCGTGGAACGCGGCGTTGAGGTGCTGGGCCAGCGTGCGCTTGGTGGCGCTCTGGCGCTCCTCGGGCAGTTCTCCCCCGTAGCTCTCGCGGCGTGCCGCGGCGCTCGGCCAAGGCGGCGAGCCAGCCCGGGTGCGCTCCGCATCGTAGGGGGCCAGCGGCGCCAGGACCTCCGCCCGGGTCTCCAGTTTGCGGCGGCCCGCCGCCTCCTCAGCCGCCGCCGCGACCCGCGCGCGCACCTCGCGCAGCAGCGCCAGCAGGTCGGCGCCGCTGGCCGCGCCGCTCTCGATCAGCAGCTTGGCGTTGGCCAGCAGCGGATCGCGCGCTTCGATGGCCTCGATCTCCTCCAGGCTGCGGTAGGTGGTCTCCACGTCCGAGCCCGCGTGGCCCCACAGGCGCACGGTCTCGAGGTGCAGGAACACGGGCGCGTGGTGGCTGCGGCAGTGCTGCACGGCGCGCTGCACCGCGGCGTGCAGCGCGCACAGGTCGCCCTCCGCGCGCACATAGGTGAGGCCGGGCAGGTTGCCGAAGCTCTCCGCGATCCAACCGGTCGGGGTGGCCACCGAGATGCCGATGCCGTTGTCCTCGCACAGGAACAGGATCGGGGTGGGGTTGCCGCGTTTGGCCGAATAACGGGCCGCGTTGAAGCCCGCCAGGGCGGTGGCGTGGTTGGCCGAGGCGTCGCCGAAGCTGCACAGCACGATCGAATCCGCGGGCAGCTCCAGCGGCAGGCCCAGGCGCCGCCGGCGGCCGAGTGCGAAGGCCGCGCCGACGGCCTTGGGCAGGTGGCTGGCGATGGTCGAGGTCTGCGGCGGGACCCAGGCCGCCCGCGAACCCCAGACCTTGTGCCGTCCGCCGGAGGCGGGATCCTCGGCGGAAGCGCACAGCGAGAGCAGCGTGTCGAACACCGGCGTGGAGCCGTCGAGCTGCTTTTGCCGCTCGATCATCAGGGCGCCCGACCGATAGTGCAGGAACGCCGGATCGCTGGCGCGCACCAGGCGCCCGACCAGGGCGTTGTTCTCGTGCCCTGTGCTCGAGATCGTGTAGAAGCTCCGGCCGGTCTTCTTGAGTTCGCGGGCGGCGACGTCCAGGGCCCGGCTTTCGAGCTGGCTTTCGAACAGCGCCAGGGCCCCCGCCGCGGTCAGGGCGCTGCCCGGCTGCAGGGGCTGATCCGCCGCCAGGACCCGGGTCGCGGGCTTCGCGGAGGCCAGGCAGGCCTCCAGCCGGCGTTCCACCAGCTCCACTCGGTTGATGCTCACGGGATGGGTCGCTCCTTGCGCCGCGCAGGGTAGGGGGCCGCTCCCGCGGCGGTCAACGCGGGGCCGCGGCTTTGCGCCCGCTTGCTCTGCCGGGACGGGGCCCGTAGCGTGGCCTGCAGCTCCCCACCCCCCGCAGCCAACGTGACCAGTCCCCGCATCCTCGCTTTCGCCGGCAGCCTGCGCCGGGAGAGCTTCAATTGGAAGCTGATCCGCATCGCCGCCGCCGCCGCCCGCGCCGCCGGCGCGGAGGTGCGCCTGCTCGACCCGGCCGACCTGGACCTGCCCCTGTTCAGCGAGGACCGCGAGCACAGCGGCGGCATGCCCCCGGCCGCCCAGCGCTTCAAGCGCGCCCTGGTCGAGGCCCAGGGCTTCCTGATCGCCAGCCCCGAATACAACGCCTCGCTCAGCGCCGCGCTCAAGAACGCGATCGACTGGGCCTCGCGCACCGAAGCCCCCGGGGAGCCGCCCCTGCTGGCCTTCCAGGGGCGGCCCGCGGCCCTGTTCTCCGCCTCGCCCGGGGCCCTCGGCGGGCTGCGGGGGCTGGTGCACCTGACCCTGGTGCTGCAGAACCTGCGCGTCTTTGTCCTGCCCGAGCAGCGCGCCCTGGGCCGCGCCCACGAGGCTTTCGATGCCGACGGCACGCTGCGCGACAAGGCCGTGGAGGCCCACGTGGGTCGCCTCGCCGGCCAGCTGGTGGACAGCGTGCGGCGCCTTTCGAATTGATCTCCGCGCCGGGGGGCGCCGCGCCTCCGGCACCCGCCCGCGGTCCGCCGGGCTTTCCCTGCCACCTCCAACCGACGCCCCTCGCCATGCCCCCGATCGCCCTCGCCGCCCCGCGCTCCCTGGCCCTCGCCGGCCTGCTGCTGACCGCCTGCGCCGGCCCGCGCCCGAGCGTGGCGCCGCCGGCCCTGAGGACGGAGACCGTTTGGCAGGCCGGGACCAAACTCGGCGGGGTGGCGCTCGGCGACCTGCTGGTCGAGCGCGCCGGGCTGGAAATCGCCGTGGTCAGCGCCAAGGGCGAGCTGTGGGTTCTGTCCCGGGGTCCCCAGGGCTGGGAGGCCCAGATGGCCCTCTCGAGCGCGGGCGAGCTGATCCAGGTGGCGGTCGGGGAGCTGCTCGCCGACCGCCCCGGGGAGGAAATCCTGGCCGCGGGGATGGCCCGCGGCGGCGAGGACGAGCCGGGCCCCGGCGCCACCTGGCTGCTGGCGCGCCAGGCCGGGGGGGCCGGCTTCGAGGCCCGCCAGGTGCTGGCCCCGGGCGCCCTGGCCCACGCTGCGCTGGTCGCCGACCAGGACCCCACCCGCGCTGGGCTCGAGGGGCTCTCGGCCGGCTTCGACCGCCAGTTGACCCTGCTGGCCCCGAAGTCCCTCGAGCAGTGCACCACGCGCGTGCTCGCCAACCTGCCCAGCGAGGCCAAGGGAATCGCCGCCTTCGACGGCGGCGTGGTGCTGGCCTGCGCCGGGGGCCAGCTGGTCTGGGTCGGCCCCGGGGAGGTCGGCTACCGCACGCGCCAGCTGCTGCGCACCGAGGCGGGCTTGGCGCGCCTCGCCAGCGGTCCCGAAGGCCTGCTGATGTCCTCCGACGACGGACGCTTCTACCACGCCAGCTTGGACTCGACCGGCCGCGCCCAAAAGCGCGAAATCTATCGCGAGCCGGGCGGGCAGAAGGGCCGCGGCGCGGCCTGGGCCGACCTGGGCGCGCCCAGCGAGCCCTACCAGAACGGCGCCCGCGGCGGCGGTCGCTGCGCGGTCACCGCGGGTTACTCGGGCCAGATCGTGGCGCTGCGCGCCCTGGGTCGCAGCCGCATCGAGACCACGCTGCTGCACACCGATGACGCCCCCCTGCACCACCTGGCCGCCGGCGACATCCTGCCGGAGGTCCCCGGCGACGAAATCGTGGCCGTGGGCTTCTCGGGCCGCGTGCTGCTGATCTCGCGCGCGCCCTGATCGCCCCCCGCGGGCGCCGCCGGCGCCCGCGCCCAGGGCGGGCTCCAGCCGCGCCGGCGAAGCGGGGCGGCGGACTGGATGCTCGCCTGCGGTGAACCCAGGGCCCGACCCGAGCCCGGGCCGATCAGGGCGCCAGCAGGACCTGGGCGGCGTTGCTCACGAAGGTCACGTTGGGGATCGGCTGGGCTGCGATGGTCAGGCCGGCGAAGGTCAGCGTCTGGCCCGCCAGGCTCGGCTGCAGCCCCGCGGAGAGCTGCAGGCCGGCCACGGCCGTGCCCCCGTCGGACAAAAGGCCGAGATTCGATTGGAACGGGCCCTGGTTGGCCTGGCTCAGCATGGCCGCGCTGAGCGCATCGGGGTTGAGCGGCAACAGTCCGGCATCCGTGGGCAGCCCGGGGGACTGGCCAGCCAGGGAGCCCAAAAGCAGATAGATCTGGCCGGCCTGTTCGGCGCCGGTTTGGAGCGGCAATTCGATACCGCCGCCCGCGGCGATCGAGAGCGACGCCGGCGAGGCCGAGAGCGTCCGCGTGCCGATGGCGGCGATGGCCAGCCGATTGAAGGTCGGGGTGAAGCCGGATTTGCCGGTGACCGGCATGAGGGCCCGGCCGTCGTTGGTGATCGCCGCGGGGCGGCCGGTGGTCGTCCATTGGGTGGCGACGCTCCAAAAAGCGCCGGGAAAGACCTGCCCGCTCGGAGAGACGACCTCATCGCCGAGCTTCGCCACCAAGCGCAGGCCAAGCTCCGGGTCGTGGACCCACCAGGAATCCAAGGCCTCGCTGTCGAGACCCGCCGAGAACCAGGTCCGCCCCAGGGCGTCCATGGTCAGAACTCTCAGGTTGTTCCCGAAGCGCTTGCCGCCGGTGTCTGGGGCCAGATCCCCCTGCCGCGCCAGCACCTCGATCGGCCCGCCCGGCTGCACGCGCAGCAGCGCGGCGTCGTCGCTGGACGTCACCGCTCCGCCGAGCCTGCCGACGAAGGCGGAGCGTCCTTGCGCGTCGTAGGCGAAGGTCAGGATCTCGAAGTTCGACAGGGAGACCCCTGGCAGGCCCGCGATCGGATCGCCGATCCGCGCCAAGGGGGCGCTGCCGCTGGCGCGCACCAGGACCAGCGCCTCGGGGCCGGACACGGCCGACGAGCCTCCCGATAGGCTGGTCATGAAGACGGCGCCCGGGTCGCCGCCCGCCAGCACGGGACCGGTGCCGATGATCCGCACCCAGATGCCGATCAGGCTCCCGTAGCGCGTGCCCGGATAGGGAGCCGGATCGCCCTCGCGGACCAGCACGCTCAGGGGCTGGCCCGGCCGCGACAGCAGCACCGCTTGGTCGTTGTCGACGCCGAGCGGGGTAGCGCTCGAGCCCTGGAGCAGACGGCAGGCGAAGAGCAGGTTCCCGGCTGCATCCAGGCGATGGACCGGGTTCGACGGAGCGTTCGTCGCGGCGTTCAGCTCGTCCAGACGCTCGCCGCTCGGCAGGGCCGCGCCGTCCCGTGCGGCGATGGTCAGGTTGCCCGGTGCGCCCCGATAGATCACCTCGTCGTTGCTGGCTCCGATGCCGCCGCCCAGGGCGAGCCGGACCCGAAAGCTGCAGATCCCGTCCTCGGTCACACCCACCAGATCCGGGAAGACCTGTTCGAGAGCGCTGCCGATGACCGCGCCGGGGATTCCGGGCGCGGCGAAGCCCTCGCGGACGAGCAGCTGCGGCACGCCGTTGCTCCACAGGTACAGGCCCGAATCGTCGAGCTCGCTCACGGCGCTGCCGGCCAGTCGCGCGCCGAACAGGATGTGCTGGCCGCTGGCGCTGACACGGATGCCGGGCGAGACGGCCGTGAACGCGCCGACGGTGACCGCATCCGCGCTGCCTCCGGGAAGCGCCGAGGAGCCTCCGAGCAAGCGGGTCAGCCCGTTGGCTTCGGACCAGGTGTAGATGCCCGCCGTATTGGTCCCTGGACCTTCGATCAGGGTCAGCACGGCGCTGCCATCCTCCGCGCGCACGCTGGTCCAAAATCCGAAAACGGGCAGTTGCACCTGCGGATTGCCCTGCACCGGCAGCACGCTGCCCGGCCCGATCAAGACCTGGCCCTGGGTTTCGAACAGGCCCTGGGGGGCCGCGTGCAGATGGGGACCGGTCAGGCCGAGCGCGCTCGCCACGATCCAGACCTGGGCCGGAGCGCGGCGCGAGGCGGGGCGGGCGAAAACGGAGCCTAGCTCTCGATTCTGGATGCGCATGGAAATCGGACCCCGGCTGGGGGCCCGGCTGGGTGAGGAACGGGGCGCTCGCGCACCCCAAGAATGGGCTCGCGGCGCTCGGGGCGAGGGCCGCTGACGGAAAAGGAAATTCGGCGCCCTGCGTGCCGCTGGACCTGGGAAGCTCCAAGGTACCGGCGCGCAGCGAAGCCAGCGGCTGCGCCGCCGCTGCCAGCGGCAAGAGCCAGCGGGAAGGCTGGCCGGCGGCTCGGCCAGGGGGCGAGCCGACTGCACGGGCTTCAGCCCTGCTTTACCGAGGCGCGCGCGGCCGGTTTCCGGAACGACAAAAAAACACCCCTGCCAGCAAGTCCCCGGGAGACCTCGGGTCACACCCGGGCCCAGCAGAAACCGCGGATCGCTCCGCGCTTGGCACCTGCCGCGGGGCGGCACCCTGGAGCGGGGCGGCACCCTGGAGCGGGGCGGCACCCTGGAGCGGGCGCCACGGGCCCGAGGCGCCAGGGCGCGGGGATGCCGCCGCTTCGGGGTCCCCGGGGCCCGCGTAGGACTGCCCCAGGGCTCGAGCGCGAGCGGGCGCCGCGGGTCGCGCCCGCTCGGGTCGATTTCTGCCTTGGGCCGGTCAGGAGAACGGCGTTTCGCCCGGGCGCGCGACCGGATCGACCGGCAGGGGCCCGAAGGCGTACTCCGCCGGGCCCCAGCGCTGCTCGCTGGCGAGCATCTGTTCCCAGGTGATCGTCTGGCCGGTGTAGGCCGCGCTGCGGCCCAGGATCGCCGTCAACGTGCTTTCGGCCACCTGGCGCGCTTCGTTGAGCGGCCGGCCCGAGCGGATCGCTTCGAGCAGGTGCACGTGCTCCTGCACGTAGGGGTTCGGTTGCTCGCCTTCGAAGCGCCAGACCCCGTCCGCTTGGATCCAGCCGTTGGGGTCGGCGATGCCGCGCGTGCCGACCAGCCGCTCGGCGATGCGGCTGGCGCAGCCGTCGATCTGGCGGCAATGGCTGTGCACGATCACGCCGCCCGGATACTCGAACTCGACCGCGAAATGGTCGAAGGCGTGGCCGTAGGCCGGGTCGGTGCGGCTCTGGCGGCCGCCGGATGCGTTGGCCGAGATCGGGTGCGCGCGCAGCGCCCAGTTGATCACGTCGATGTTGTGGATGTGCTGCTCGACGATGTGGTCGCCCGACAGCCAGGTGAAATACAGCCAATTCTTGAGCTGCCACTCCATGTCGCTCCAGCCGGGCTGGCGCGGGTTCATCCACAGCCCGCCCTGGTTCCACCAGCACTGGGCGGCGACGATCTCGCCGATTTCGCCGTCGTGGATGCGCGCCAGCGTCTCGCGGTAGGAGCGCTGGTGGCGGCGCTGGGTGCCGGCCACGATCGAGAGGCCCTGGGCGGTGGCTGCATCGGCCGCGGCCAGCACCTGGCGCACCCCGGGCGCGTCGACGGCCACCGGTTTCTCGAGGAACACGTGCAGGCCGCGCGCCACGGCCGCTTCGAGCTGGCCCGGCCGAAAGTGCGGGGGCGTCGCCAGCAGCACCAGGTCGAGGTCGCTGTCGAGCACCGCCGCCGCGGCGCCGAAACCGTGGAAGCAGCGCTCCGCGGGCACATCGAAGCTGCCCGCGCGACCGGCGGCCTGGAAGCGCTCGGCGAGGTATGTGCGCGCGCCCGTGGCCCGGTCCTCGAACACGTCCCCCAGGGCGACCAGCTGGATCGAATCGCCCCCGGCGCTGAGCAGATCCTCCGCCGCGCCGCGGCCCCGGCCGCCGCAGCCGATCAAGCCCACCTTGAGGCGGTCCGAGCCGGCCCCATGGGCGAAGCGCGAGAGGGCCAGGCCCGAGGCCGCGGCGGTCGAAAACTGGAGCAGGCGGCGGCGGTCGAAACGCGGGGAGTGCGGCATCGCGGGCGAAGGGGAGCGGGGGGGCGAAGGCGCGCAGGAATCGCGGCCTGGGGAGGGAACTGGGCCTGAAGGGCGCGGCCGGCGGCCTGGCGCGGAACGACGCCGGGTCCGGGCGTCGTCCGCTTCGGCCAGGGCCTGCGGCGCGAGCGCAGGTGGACGCGGCGGCGCGCAGATCGGCCGGCCCCTGAGGCTAGCCGGCGCACGCCGGCCGTGGGGCCGGGGCCGGTCTGGGGGCGCCCCGGGCCGCGCTCAGGGGGCCCGCGGCGGCGGCGCTTCCGCCAGGAGGCGGAAACCCACAAAGGGTGCGTTGGCCAGCCACCAGCGGCTCTTGGGGTTTTGGGGATCCGTTTCGTTCCAGGAGGGTGCCTGGGCTTCGCGGCGCTCGGGGCGCTGGAGTTCGGGCGCGTCCAGGAAGCACCCGCCCGCGGTGGTGTGTCCGCCGCCTTCCTGCCGCACCCACTCGAGCAGGTTGCCGGTCAGTCCGCGCAGGCCGAAGGGGCCCGCGGGCAGGGCGGCCAGCGCCAGGGGCCGCGGGCCCTGGTAGGGGGCGAAGCCGACCTGCTGGCCCAGCTCGGAGGGGATCCGGCGGGCCGGGGCCAGGTCGTCCGCCAGGCCTGCGGGGCGGGGCGCCGCACCCCGCGCAGCCCACTCCCACTCCGCCTCGGTCGGCAGGCGCAGGGCGGCGCCGCAGCGCCCGGACAACCAGGCCGCGAAGGCTTCCGCGGCGTGGGCGGTCATGGCCTGGGCGGCGAAGCCGCGGTGGCCGAGGCCGCGGTCCGGGGCGCCGTAGGGGCGGCTCGGCCGCGCGGCTGCGTCCCAGCCGCTGACGCGCTGGTCCGGCGGCAGGTCGAAACCGAACAGGAACACGTCGTAGGCCTCCCAGGGGATCTCCACGCTCGACAGCCACAGGGTCCCGCCCCGGGGCCCCGGCAGGGGCAGGAACTCGAGCGCCAGCTGGGTGCCCGGCAGCGCCAGCGCGAAGGGCTGGGGCTCTGCGCTGGCCTGGGCCTGGGCGTTCTCCGCGCCGGGTCCCGGGACGGCCCCTGGGCTGGGTTCCGCTGGGGCCTGCCGACCCTGCGCGCCGCTCGGCGACGGGTCCCGCGGGGGGTCCCGCTCCGCGTCCAGCGCCGCTGGCGCTGCGGACAAGCCCGCCCCGGCCGCCGCCCCGTCCGGGCCGGGCGGGTCGGCCGGCGCCGCCGGCGCGAGCGCCGAGCCTGGCGCCCCGGCAACGGGCGCAGCCGGTCCCCGGCAGGCCCACAGGCCGGTCGCCAGCAGGGCCAGGCCGCTCGCCGCGAGCGCTCTCCTCATGCGAGCGCGGCGTCCAGGGCGCGGTAGGCCGCCAGCACCGCCCGCTGCCCCTCGGCGCCGGGCAGGGACTGGCCGTGTTCCATGCCCAGCACGCCGTCGAAGCCGCGCGCGCGGATGTGCCGCAGCACGTTGGCGTAGTGGATCTCGCCGGTGCCGGGCTCGTTGCGACCGGGGTTGTCGCCGATCTGGAAGTAGCCGATGCGGTCCCAGCAGCGGTCGATGTTGGCGATCAGGTGCCCCTCGCTGATCTGCTGGTGGTAGATGTCGAACAGGATGCGCACGGCGGGCGAATCGACCGCCGTGCACAGCATGTGCGCCTGGGCCGCCTTGGTCAGCAGCATGCCGGCGTGGTCGCGCCACGGGTTGAGCGGCTCCATGACCATCACCAGGCCGTGGGGCTCGAAGATCTCCGCGCCGCGCTTCAGCATCTCGATCGCGTGGGCGTGCTGATAGTCGAGCTCGAGCCCCGGATCCCGGTCGCCCAGCACGATCGTGGTCCAGCGCGCGCCGACCCGTTTGGCGACCTCGACCGTCTGGCCCAGGTCCGCGAGGAAACTCTGCAGATGCTCCGCGGCGCCGCTGGCGAAGCTGCGCTTGCCGAAGGCCGTGCCGAAGTTGGCCACGAACACCCCCATGGTCAGGCCCAGCCGCTCGAGGGCCTGGCCGATCCGGCGCTGCTCCTCCTCCGGCCGTCCCATCATGCCGTTGTCTTCGAAGGCCGTGAAGCCTTGGTCCTTGGCCCACTCGAGCTGCGCCACCGGGTCCTCCCCGGCCAAGGCCGCGAATTGGCCGAAATGGGGCGCGAACCGCATCCGCAGCGCAGCCTGGGACGCGGGCGCGGGCCAGCCGATGGAGGTCGCAGCGGTCAGGGCGGCGGTGCCCTGCAGGAGTTGCCTACGGTGCATGGCGGGCAGTCTAGCGGCCCGCCCGCGGCGCGGGCTCAGGGACAGATTTGGGCTTCGATGCCGTTCGAGAACAGCAGGCCCTCCGGACCCAGGGCCGAGGCCGCGAACCCCTGCGCATAAAACTGGCGACCGACCAGGCCCTGGGCCGCAGGCAGCGGCAGTGGGAACGCGGTGCTCGGCGATCCCGCCGGGGCCCCGAGCACCAGGAAGATCTTGGACTCGTCGATCAGCACCACCCCGCCCAACAGCGGCCAGCTGGAGGGGGCCAGGGACAGCACCAACAGCGGGCTGGCCGCGCTCGGGTCGAGCCCCGAAAGCACGAAGTTGGGCGTGGCGCCGACCTTGATCGCGCCCGAGACCTCCAATCCGAGCTGATTGGGCGGCCCCAGGTCGAAGCCGTAGGGGGCGCTGGAGGTCTGGCGCAGCACCAAGCGATTGCCCGCCTGGGTCAGCAGCACCCGCGTCGCGGTGTAGAGGCCCTGGGCGTCCGGCTTGACCAGCTCGGACTGGATCAGCTGGCCGTCCGAGAGGCGGTAGTTCTCGAAGCGCACCGCGCAGGGCGGGTTGAACTGGAACTGGCTCAGGCCGCGCGGGGTCCAATCGGCGCGCGCCTGCGGCTGGGTGGCCGCCTCGAGGCCGGTTCCGTTGCGCAGCCGCACCTGCACGCGGTGCAGATTCGGCGTGTCGATGAAGGTCTTCGTGTCGACCTGGATCGCCGCGTTGAAGGCGCCGATCGGATCTCCGACCAGGGGGTTGCCGCCGCCCGGATCCCCGTCCAGGTCGAAGCGCGTGAAGGCGGCGCGGGGGCCCTGGCGCCGGTAGCCCCACAATTCGCTTTCGAGCAGGGCGAAGGCCTGCTTCCAGGGGCCCTCGGCGCTCGCGCCCGGGCCGCTGTGGGTGCCGTCGTCCCACAGGAATACGGCGGGCTGCCTGAGGGCCTGGACGGCCTTGAAGAAGGGCGGTTTCTCCGGCCAGCCGACGACGGTGTCCTGGCGCCCGCACAGGGCCAGGATCGGGGGCCGGGGGGTCAGGGCGTCCGCTTGGGTCAGATCCAGGGGCGAGCGCGTGGCCAGGAAGCCGGCGTCCAGGCGGTCGTAGGTGGACACGCCCTCCGAGCAGGCCAGGTCCAGGGCCAGGGGGCCCCAGAGCAGGTCGCCCGTGTCCGCGGCGGACCAGCAGCCGTTGTCCTGGCAGCCCCAATCGAACTTCGGCACCAGCGCGGCGGCGGCGGCGAATCGGGCCGGATAGCGGTAGGCCAGGGAGATCGCCGCCGCGCCGCCCATGGAAAGGCCGGAAACCAAGATGCGATCCGGATCGACAGGGTAGGTCGCCGCGGCCCAGTCCAGCTCGTACAGCACGCGGCGCACCGTGAAGTCCGCGTTGGGCGGGCTGGAGGCGCCCAGGGCCCCGGGGAAGTCCGGATTGCTGCCGTACCAGTAGGTGTTGAAGGGCGGGATGCGCAGCCAGTCGTCCGGCGCGAGCATGATCGCTTCGGGCTGGGACGGCGCGGGGACACCCAGGAAATTGCCGCCGCGCTCGTGCAGCTGCAGCAACAACGGGCGCGGCTGTGTCCCGAGGGCCTGGCCGAAGCTGACGCGCAGGTTGTAGGCCAGGCCCGGCTGGCTGGCCATCGCCGGCGCGAAGGGCGTGCTGCGCTCGCTGACCCAATGCACATAGGTCGCGAAATCCGGGCCGCTGAACTGCAGCACCGGCCGGGGGGGAGCGGGGCTCTCGGTCACCGGGGCCGCCAGGGTGTTGACCCCGGGCACCAGGGTCGTGTCCTCGACCCCGCCCGCCACCGCCGTGACCGCGTAGTAGGCGTCGCCGGGCTGTTCGATCGTGTACACGAACAGGCCCTGGGCCGCGCTCAGCGGCGCGGAGCCCTCCTGGATCACGTAGGTGAAGACCTGGCCCGCGAGGGTCGTCAGGCGCAGGTTGAGGGTCGTCTGGGAGTCGACCTCGCCGAGCAGGTCCGCCTGGGACAGGTCGGTGCCCGGCAGGAAGGGCTGGCCCGCGCGATAGACCCGGTAGCGGGTCGCCTGGGAGGGCAGCTCGTTCCAGGTCAGGAAGCTCTGACCCTGCCCGGGAATCACCGTCAGTCCGGTCGGGATCGGACCCGGTCCGCCGCTGCCAGCGGCCAGCGGGGCCCACAGGGCGATCAGGGTCGCGGCGCGGGTCAGCGTCTTCGGGAGCGGGGGGCGGGCCATGGGGCGAGCGTGGCGGAGCGGTCGATCGCGGGGTCGCGGGGGGCGGGGGGGGGGGCGACCAAACGGCGCAAAATTCTACCGGGGGGCGCTTGGGACGGCGGGGCGGCAGGCCCCCCGGGCCGTCGGCGCGGGGGCGCCCGGGCCGCCCCGGGGCCCGCCAGGGG
>ERZ1066133.519-NODE-519-length-16703-cov-8.288443_pt1 | contig 16703 bp, 18 predicted proteins | sample MGYA00382780_ERZ1066133 | MGnify/ENA primary metagenome ERZ1066133 (study PRJEB33369, sample SAMEA5778363) | biofilm metagenome | biome: Industrial cooling water; feature: Water cooling tower basin; material: Biofilm | place: United Arab Emirates | collected...
GCATATACACCAATATGTTCATAATAAGCTTTTATTGCAGCAGGATCTCTTGGGTAAGGAACCACACTTCGACTAAAAAACAAAGCATTGAAGTGTAAGTCAACGGCCACCTTCACATAATTAGGGTCTTGAATTAGCGAAGTATCAGTTAACTCTTGCATTAAGCTAGCTACCTGTACTTGTTTCCCTGCTTCACCATCAAAAACATGAAGGAGGGCTTCTAGTGGTGCTCTTTTTACAAAGGGTTCATCGCCTTGTACATTCACCACAATATCAACATCTACATCTTTTACAGCTTCAGCAATACGGTCGCTGCCACTTTCATGTGGTTTTTTACTCATGATGGCTTTTCCGCCAGCATCTTCAATAGTCTTGTAAATGATATCGCTATCTGTTACTACATAAACTTCATCAAATAAGCCTGTTGCTAAGGTGTTTTTCCAAGTATGCACAATTACAGGTTCATTACCCAATAATTGCATGAGTTTTGCTGGAAATCGAGTTGCAGCATATCGGGCTGGTATAAAAGCAGCAGTTTTCATGTTGCAATGTTACTCCATCTTACCAAAAGGTCTTTTCATGAGCTCGAGAAAATCTTCATCTTTCTCATTGGGGTAATAGCGATCTAAACCATACTTAATTTCTTTAGTATCAAGCTTCATAAACGTTCCCAGCATCCTATCCCAAATACTTAAGACTGCTCCATAATTACTATCAGTATACGGCTGCTTCCAATGATGGTGAACCTTATGCATATTGGGTGATACCAGTATCCAACTTAATGTATTGTCAACAGCTTTTGGCAAACTAATATTTGCATGGGTAAATGCAGTGGCAATAATTACAATTGTTTGAAATATCATAACTGCATACATAGGTGCACCGCTCACCACAATTGCCATGAAGAAGAATATTCCACGAAGAACACTTTCAACTGGATGATGCCTTAAACCGGTTGTAACATCTACTTTATTATCGGCATGGTGCACTACATGAAATCGCCAAAGCAAAGGCACTTTATGCTCTGTCATATGAACTAACCAGCCGCCAAAAAAATCTAACGCTAGAAAACTAATGAGTATAGTTAATCCAATTCCCGCATTTGTCCAATACACAATTCCAAAGGCGTTGGACTTACACCAATCGCTTAAAAAAATGATGACCAACGCTAAGAATGTGTGAATGATGAGATGAATAACAGTAAACCCCATATTCACCATTGCATGTTTTAGCTTCGTTTTCTTATAGCGAAGTGCAAACAGAGGAATACTCCCTTCTAGTATCCAGAAAAACAAAAGTCCTCCCACTAAAATAGCCAGTCGTTCTAGAGGCCTTTGTTCGAGGTTCGAAAAATAAGCAATGAGTTGGTCCATATAGCAAGCTTTAAGTGCCGTCTAAAGTACAAATTAAGACAACAGTTTACTTTTCTTGTTCAGGACCTACTAAGATTTTACCTGCTTAGCAACTGCTTTTTTGTGTGGCGGCTCGTAAATAAGCCGCAAGAAAGAACTAAATCTTTCGTTTTGTCGTCGAGTAGGAATACCTGTTACAATACCAACCAACATATGATCTGTAACCGAAACACGCATTTGAGGTCTAATAACGCTACTCGACATTTGTTTGTCGCGAATATTATTCCATTCTATACCTATAAAGTTTCTTGTACCAGGAATCATATAATGAAAGTTGAAATGAAATTGATAGCCAACGTGTGATGTTCGACTGACTAAGTTTCTTTCAATAATTGGACCAGTATAAATTAAGGTATGAAGATGTGTATCCCATCTTTTTGCAGCTATAAAAAATGGACTAAAAAGATGGCCTTGTAGCATTCGAGTTTTGCCATAATCTCTAAACTCGGGTAATTCAAACTCATGTAAATATCCAATAGCAAGAGATGTTTTTGCAACATCACTTACTAAGAAAGTATATTGTGCAGCTAATTTTAGGCTGTTCAACCTGCTGGTAGTAGGTGCCGTTCTTGTAGAGAATGCATTCATTGTAAAAGGCAGTTCTACCTCCAAACCAAGTCTGTTAATAGGTGCCCACTCATATTCAATTAATGCTTGATAGGTATCAAACTCAATATTATCTTGAATGCCAGCTCCTATATTCCATTCTTTCTCTCCTTTTCTAGCGCCTAAATCGCGAATTAAATCAATGTATAATGGCTCTGCATGCAAAAGTTTTAACGGTCTTTTCGACTCCATTTTTACTATCTGTAAGCTGTCAATATCTTTTTTGTCGAGGCTATCCACTGTTTGTGCAAAAGCTTGAACTGCCATGAGACAAAAGACAAGCAAATAAGAAAAAAATATAGACGTCCTGCTAAATCTATGCATCCTACTGTTTTTAAAGGGGAATTGCAAAATAAGTGAATTGAATACTGTAAGCGGTCGTTTGAATGTTAAAAAATCAAACTCTTTAGATTTACTACACAAAACAAAACTGCTCCAGCATGATTAGCTGGAGCAGTTTAAAAGCAATAAAATTAATGTATTAATTATTCAACATGAGCGGCATGACTAACATAAGCAACTCCTCATTTTCAGCGGTCTCGGAAGGGTGGATAATACCCGCTTTGTTAGGTGCAGAAAGTTTCATGACTACTTCATCTGTTTCAGCTGCATTCAGCATTTCTACTAAGAAGCGCGCGTTGAAAGCAATTTGTAAATCGCCCCCATCAAACTCACAATTCATACGCTCATTACCTTCATTGCTGAAATCAATATCCTGGGCAGTCATTTTAAGTTCATTTCCATTAATTTGAAGAGCAACTTGATTGGTGCTTTTATTACTAAATACGCTTACTCGCCTTAGAGCGCTTTGAAAGTCGGCTCTGTTTACCACCATTTTGTAAGGGTTGTCGGCTGGAATAACCACTTTATAATCAGGGAAACGAGCTTCAATTAAACGGCAAATCATTTCTGTTTCACCCTGCTGAACGAATAAATGATTTGAATTATAACTTACAGTAATTGTCTCATCATTATCTGGCAAAGCATTACGCAGTAAATTCAATGATTTTTTAGGCACAATAAAAGAATCTGTATGACTTACCTCTACATCTGTTCTTTTATATTTTACCAATCGGTGTGCATCGGTTGCAACAAACTGAACACCGTCTTTAAGTAGCTCAAAATACACACCTGTCATAGCCGGACGAAGATCATCGTTACTAACAGCAAACAATGTTTTATTAATCGCTGTAACCAATCCGCCACTTGTCATGGTAAAGCTCTTTGCATCATCGGCTGGCGCTGCTTTTGGGAAATTATCAGGGTTTTCGCCCATCATTTTATATTTACCACTATCGCTGGTAATTTCAACTTGGAAGTTTTTGTCAATGTTGAATGTTAGAGGTTGATCGGCAATATTTTTAAGTGTATCCATTAAAATTTTAGCTGGAATACAAACCTTCCCGTTTGCCTTACTTTCAACGTCCATTTGCACGCGCATCAATGTTTCTAAGTCGCTTGCAACCACATGCAATTTTTTATCTTGAATTTCGAACAAGAAGTCTTCCAAAATAGGCAAGACAGTATTAGCATTAATAACTCCATTAATCAATTGGAGGTGCTTCAACAAAGAGTTTGAGGATACTATAAACTTCATTCCTAAGGTTTTATCTGTGCAACAAACCTAATGCAAAACTAGTGAAGTGACAAATAGCCGTTCCAATAAAGCGGCAGTAGGTTTACAGAGTGGGGAAAACCTTACTGGGTAGCGTCTCTAAGACTTGTGATTAGTTGCTCGTATTTTTCGCGTGGGATGGGTTTAATGATATAATCGGAAACGCTTTCATACTCTTTTGATCGCTGAATATCACTATCATCTACTGAAGAACTAACCATATACACAACAATAGGCTTTGGAAAGGTTCCTTTGAGTTTTTTATATTCTTCCAAAAACTCCCATCCATTCATGATGGGCATGTTAATATCTAAAAAAATAACATCTGGAGTAGACTCATCGGACATAGCCTCATTTTTGAGGTAGTTAATTGCCTCTTCTCCATTATAAAAAGATAAAATACGCTTTGTTAAGCCAGTAGATTCAAGTATTTTCCTGGCGGTGAACTGATAAATCTTGTCATCGTCAATTAAGAGCACACTGTGTTGTGCAAGTTTCTCAAGGGTTTTTTCGTTTACATCAAAAATTGGTGGCATCGGTTGTGGTTGTTTTCAAAATTAAGTTTATTTGGGGCGGATTTGTTCACTCAAACCTTAAAATTAGCTCAAAATTTGAAAAATTTCAGTGAAAATGAGGCGCTTGTAAAGATTCAACGACATTGTGCTTACCAAGAAAGATCGCATCATGAAGTGAAAGAGAAGTTGTATAGTATGGGGCTTTTTAAAGAGACTGTAGAAAAAATATTAGCAGAACTCATTGAATCTGACTATTTAAATGAAGAGCGTTTTGCTATGGCTTATGCGGGGGGTAAGTTTAGAATGAAACAATGGGGTCGCATGAAAATAAGAGAGGGCCTTATGCAGAAAAAAGTAAGTGCATATTGTTTGAAAAAAGCGCTTGCTTCTATACCAGAAGAAGACTATGTGCATACTGTTCAGAAGCTGGCTGAAAAAAAATGGCAGAGTCTGAACAAGAAATCAATTCTGGAAAAAAAGGCAGCACTTTACCAATACCTATTCAGTAAAGGATTTGAAAAAGAATACATTTACGCTCAATTGGAAACCCTTGTAAAAAAAGCATGAAAAGATTGGGAATTGTAGCTCTACTAATTGGTATAACAGCATCAATAGAAGTGCGGGGACAAAAAGGTGAACTGTTTCTTACCACAGAAAATGACTCCTATTTGTTACGGAACAGCGACCGTTATTATACAAATGGATTAATTATAGGATGGAGAAGTCCATCAAAAAAAGACAGCTCTTCATTGGTGAGCTATGGGCTTGGACACGAAATGTTTACGCCCAACAGAAGGGCGTTTACAGACAGTACGCTGGTCGACCGTCCCTATGCTGGTCATTTGTACGCATGGTATGCTAAACATAAGTTTTTATCAAATGAGCGTTTGTTGTACTGGCAAGCACAAGTGGGCGTTATTGGTAAAGCCTCATTAGCAGAGGATGTGCAACTCATGTTGCATCGTATTGTTCGCTTGGGAGATTTCCCTGGTTGGGAATACCAAATTCCAAATATGCTTTCTGTGAATTTTTCAGGCGGGTGGGCGCAAAACCTATTTGGAACAAAAGCAGAAAAATCATTCGCAAAAATCATCCCACATACCGACTTGAGCATTGGTACTGCCTATATCAACGCAAAGCTAGGATCCTATTTTGTGCTGGGTAAAACAAATCAACTTGCCCGCTCATCACTTTTTGGTGCAAGAACCTTGGGAAATAATAATCTTGAGAAGGAGTGGTATATCTATTATCATCCCTACTTCACAATTCAAGGCTATGATGCAACCATTCAGGGTAGTTGGATAAATCGCCCTTCAAGCGGTATTACCCGCAACCCAGTACCAGTTTGGTTTCGGCAGGCATGGGGATTGGCCTATGCTAAAAAGCGCTGGCAAGTTCGCTTTGAGGCTGTGTATATGGCAAGAGCAACAACTGTACAGGCACGACCTCACAGATATGGAAGTTTGCAATTGGCTTATCGATGGTAACTTCACCTTATGATAACATCACCGCTGCATATTACTCTACTTCAGTCTGCACTTCATTGGGAAAGCCCTTTAGCTAATCTGAACCACTTCAATAAACAACTTGAAAAATTGCCTCATGGGGCCGAAGTTGTTGTGCTTCCAGAAATGTTTAGTACCGGATTTAGTATGCAACCGCAACAATTTGCAGAAACTATGGATGGGCCAACTGTTGCATGGATGCGAACCATGTCGCAGAAGAAAAGAATAATTCTAGCTGGTAGTGTCATGATTGCTGAGGGAGATCTTTTTTTTAACCGCTTTATATGGATGCAGCCCAATGGAGTATACTATCACTACGATAAACGACATTTATTTGCTTATGCTGGAGAGGATAAGCATTATACAGCAGGCGAAAAAAGAGTGGTTGTTTCTGTAAAAGGATGGAAAATTTTATTACAGGTTTGCTATGATTTGCGCTTCCCGGTTTGGGCAAGACAATCAGCTGGTGATGAGCCTGAATATGATGTTATTCTATATGTTGCCAACTGGCCCGAAAGAAGAAGCCTTGCCTGGAAAACATTGTTACAAGCCAGGGCTATAGAAAACCAATGTTATGTAGTAGGTGTAAATCGTGTGGGTGAAGATGGAAACGGAATTGCACACAGTGGTGATAGCAGGATAATAGACCCCATGGGACAAATCCTTTTCGAACATAGTCAATCGCAAATTATGTATAGTCATTATTTAGATGAAAAACTGCTGCAAGAAACAAGACAGAAACTTCCGTTTTTGAAAGATGCAGATACTTTTCAGCTGCTCAATTTTTCAGCATGATTACTATTGCAGCCCAAAGAATTTTTGATGGCAACCAATGGTTGATGAACCATACAGTTGAAGTGGTTGATGGAATAATAGCAGCAATTCGTCCAACAACAGCTAAAGATGGGCCAGCAGTTCCGTTGTTGGTCCCAGCTTTTGTAGACGCACAAATTTATGGGGCTAACGGTCGGTTGCTTTCGGTATTTCCAGACATAACTACAATTCAGGCAATTCGAGATTATTCAAAAAAGGGTGGTGCAGCTGCTTTCTTACCAACAGTAGCCACACATCCAACACCCGTTATTCATGCTTGTATTGATGCTGTTCGAAACTATTGGGAGCAGGGGCATCAAGGCTGCTTGGGTTTACATGTTGAAGGTCCATGGATGCATCCTGTAAAAAGAGGAGCGCATGTTGAAGAATGGGTTCACCCCCCAGATATCAATGAAGTAAAAGCCTTGCTTGAATATGGGTCAGGTGTCATTAAAATGATTACGCTTGCACCAGAAATTACAAGTCCAGAAATTATTGCACTTATTCAGTCATATAGGATAATAATATCAGCAGGACACAGCAACGCAACTTTGCAAGAGTCGCAAAAAGGTTTTGCATTAGGCATTCCAGCGGTTACGCATTTATTCAATGCTATGTCGGGCTGCGACCATAGAAATCCCGGTTTAGCAATTGCAGCACTTTCTAGCACAAACGTAACATGTTCAATTATTCCAGACGGCATTCATGTACACCCTCAAATGATACAGATAGCTTACAAACTTTTGGGTAGAAGATTGTTTGCTATAACAGATGCAGTTACCGAAACCAGCACTGGGCCCTATCAGCATACGCTCTCAGGAGACCATTATACCAGCAATGGTATATTGAGTGGATCTGCATTAACTATGTTACAAGCCTGCAAGAATTTACAAAATCTTGCAAATATTTCAGAAGAAGATGCTTTATGGATGTGTTCTGCTGGCCCAGCACAACTTTTGAAGCTAGACACTGATTTCGGATTTATTCAAGAAAACAAGTCGGCGCATTTGCTTGCACTTACTGAAGATTGGGAGGTTATTTTTTGTGATTCCCATGAACAAGTGAAAGTCAAGTAGTACCTTTATTCTAATAACAATTTCAACCCATTATGGCCCTTCATGCAGCCACCTTTAAAACGCGCGCCCTCAGTGCATTGGTCTTTGTAGTGGTTATGCTGGGTGGCTTATTATGGAATAACTGGAGCTATCTGTTTTTGTTTTCAATTGTTCATTTTGGTGCATGGTTTGAATGGCATAGGCTGATGGAAAAAATTCATCCAACTTACCGCCAGCTCGATCATTTTCAGCGTTGGCTTTTAATGCTTGCTGGATGGGGATTTATGTTGTGGATGTGTGATGAAGCTTTCACCATAGGGAGTTTTTCTGTAGAAGAAATTGGATGGTGGTTGATGCTAACCATGTTGATTGTTTTTCCAATTACTGAAATTTTATTTAGCAAGCGATTTCATTTTCCTCATTTAAAATGGGCTATAGGCGGATTGTTCTATATCTCACTTTCATTTGGTATGCTCATTGATTTATATGAATTAGAAATGGAATGGGAAAACAGTTTGTATGTTTTAGGGTACGCCACAGTGCCAATTATGTTGCTGGCATCTATTTGGATCAACGATACTATGGCTTATATAAGTGGCTCCCTGATTGGTAAAACCCCTCTGTCTTCTGTATCACCTAAAAAAACATGGGAAGGTACCATTGGTGGTGTTGTTTGTAGTATGGGATTGATGTCGCTACTGGCCTATTTTACGCACTATCCTTGGTTTGTTGTTATACCAATTGCCTTCATTGGAAGTGTTATTGGAACACTGGGTGATTTGCTTGAAAGCAAGCTAAAAAGAATGGCAGAGGTTAAAGATAGTGGCCGCATATTACCAGGACATGGAGGTTTTTTAGACCGCTTCGACTCTTTATTGTTGGCGGTACCCTTTGTATGGCTATTTTTCTACATCTTTAAAAGCAGTACCTCTTATTAACGTTCTTTCTGAATCTAGGACTGTATCTTTGGCACTCAAAAAAATTTCATGACCATTCATCGCGAAGGATATACTTCAATTGGAATTGCCGCTTTGGCTTTTGGTATTATTAATCTCCTGTCATTTACATTTATTAGCAGCACTCTACCCTGGTTAGCCGCAGTTTTATTTGCAATTACATTATTCCTATTTCTTTTCATTGTTTCTTTCTTCCGCGTTCCTAATAGAACACATACAATAGATGATAATGCAATTGTAGCTCCAGCCGACGGTAAAGTGGTGGTGATTGAAGAGGTGGTTGATGAAGAATATTACAAAGAAAAACGCCTTCAAATAAGCGTTTTTATGAGTCCAGCCAATGTGCATGTAAACAGAAACCCTATTGCTGGTAAAGTAGTGTATAACCAATACCACAAAGGAAAATATTTGGTTGCTTGGCATCCCAAAAGCTCTACCGAAAACGAACGATGGAGTGTAGTGGTTGAACACCCAAAAGGGACTGTTTTATACAAACAAATTGCAGGTGCATTAGCTAAAAGAATTTGTAACTACTTGCAGGTAGGACAATCTGTGCAGCAGACCGAAGAATATGGCTTTATAAAATTTGGAAGCAGGGTAGACTTACTGCTTCCTACCAACGCTAAAGTTGAAGTAAAAATGGGTCAGGTTGTAAAAGGGGGAGTAACTGTTCTAGCAACCTGGTCTTGATTTTTCACAAGCTTTTCACAACACATTCATTACATTTGACTAAATAATCGATTATGAAAAAAATACTTTCACTTGCTGTTGTTGCTTTGTTAGTAACAGGTGCAGCTTTCGCTCATGGGGATAAAAAATCTTGCGATAAAGACAAAGAATGCTGTAAGAAAGAAGCTTCAAACGGTAAAAAAGACAAGGATTCATGCTGCAAGAAAGATTCTAAAAAGAAGACTACTAGCAGTACAAAAGCTTAATTTTTATTTGATTACAATATCACAAGCAGTTCCAATTGGAGCTGCTTTTTTATTGCGGCCAATTAGATCTGTTAGTATGCTCTAATACCACTTTCACCTTATACTTATTCCTTAAATGTCTTGCTGTTTGCTCTGCTGCATATACACTTCTATGTTGTCCGCCAGTACATCCAAAATTGATTTGTAAATGCTTAAAGTCGCGGCGCAGATAATTTTCAACCGTAATATCAATCAAATCCCAAAGACTGTTGAGGAAGTCACCCATACGAGTTCTTTGTTCTAAAAAATCTTGCACTGGTTTATCTAATCCTGAAAGCTTTTTGTATTCTTCAAATCGGCCTGGATTTAAAATACCCCTCATATCAAACACAAAACCTCCACCATTATCTGTTTCATCAGCAGGTATTCCTTTTTTATAACTAAAGCTGCTGATTTGTATCACCAAGGGTGTATCTGGTGTTGCTTGGGGAGGAGTGAAACGTTCTACAATTTCATCGGAAACAACTGTCTGTAACACGCGATCAAACTCGGGTGTTACAATACCAATTCGTCTTGAAGCTAAAAAGCTGCGGAGGTTTCTCAACGCCAATGGTATGCTACTTAAAAAATGGGCTTTTCGTTCAAATAAACCTCTGAATCCATAAGCTCCTAAAACTTGTAAAAGTCTTATTAAGACATAGCCGTTGTATTGACTAACAAAGAGGTTTCTATCGACTTGCTCACCTAATTGTTGGTCAACCTGATCTAGATAGTATTCCAATAATTGATCTTTCCATGTATCTGAGAGTTCTGCTTTTGCTTGCCACAATAAAGATGCTACATCATATTGTAAAGCTCCCTGCATGCCCCCTTGATAATCTATGAAGTGAACGCGCTCTTTGTTAATGATAATGTTTCGGCTTTGAAAATCGCGAAACATAAAAAATTTATACGCTGTTCTTGTCAAGTAAGTACTTAGTGCATCAAAATCATCTAACAAAGCTTGTTTATCGTATGGCTTCCTTAATGCATCTAAAAAATAATATTTGAAATAAAGCAAATCGCTCATGATGGCCTGCTTGCCAAATTCTTTTGCAGTGAGGCATTTGTTATAATCGAATCCACTGTGGCCAATTATTTGAATGCGAGCAAGCTCTCTAAGACTTTGTTGAAATAAGCTGTACACATGCTCGTTGTGCCCTTCTCTTTCTAAAACGTCTAATAAACTGTCTGCTCCTAAATCCTCTTGTATATACAAGCTACCGTCTTCAGATATTCCAAACACCTGTGGGACCGATAACGCTCTTTCTCTAAAATGAGATGAAAAAGCAATAAAGGTTTGATTCTCTCGAACGTGTAAATTATATGTTGCAATTGCAGTTGTACCATCGGCCCAATAGACCCTAAAATAAATACGATCACTGCCGCTTTGAGGAAGTTTCTCAATACGCTGTGGCTGCTCAGATTTCCATTGTTGACCTAGTTGCTTTATGCCTTGTAGGATCACATCCATAAAAGAGGGGTTTATTGGCGAAAATAAGGGATGACCATTCAGAATTATCAATCTATTTTATTTACACAGGATTTGAATTTGAATGAAATAATTTGGCAATATGTGATATTTATCTAACTTTGTGTTAGAAATATATAACCATGAAAAGAAGCATATTTGTCATAACACTTTCAATATTTGTGCTGGTGACAGGAATTATTTGGCTGTTGAATGGTGGGAATCACTCAAGTAGTTGGTTTACTGGTCAATTTGTTGTTATATCTATCCTAGTGGCTATAAGCTTAATTGGAGGTATTAAACTATTTAAAGCCTCTACTTTGGGTGAGCCTCATGAAGACGAACTTACCAAAAGACTTCTTGAAAAAGGAGCTAGTAAATCATTCTTCATTTCATTATTTTGGTGGATTTTCCTGATCATTTTAAAAGATAGAATTACAGTTGATGGTGAAGAATTAATTGGAACAGGAATTATAGGAATGGGTGTCATCCTAGTAGTAAACGTTTTGATTTTAAAATTCAAAGGTTTTAACGATGAAGAATAGAATTAGGGAGTTAAGAGCAAAACACAACCTTACACAAGAAGAGCTCGCTAAAAGGGTGAATGTGAGGCGTGAAACCATCGTTTTTCTTGAAAAAAATAAATACAACCCGTCTTTAAGGCTGGCGTATGACCTTGCCCAAGTTTTCTCACTTCCAATAGAAGACATATTTCATTTTGATAAAAAGAAAGATGATGATACAACAAAATAATAAACTTCCATTTGCAATTGCTGTAGGCCTTGTTATTGGAATAATTTCGGGAATAATAATTGGAATAATGCAAAAAGATCTTGCTCTTTGGTTATCTGTCGGTGTTGGTGCTGGCATTTCATTTGGTGCAGCAACAGGTTTTTTTTTAGAAAAAAGAAGTAACTAGGTTTTCTAAAAGCATCCAACAAAAAAATTAATATTTCTTCTTCAGAAAAAAATACGAGACCTTCTTCTCTGTATCGTCGTAGGTAATAATGCCTTGCTTTCTGTTATTTTCCATAAAATTCAACAAGATAAAATCGCCTCCACAAAAAAAGTTATGTATCAATAAAAATACGATCCATGTAATACTCCAATAAACTCCACTAAAAGCAATAGCAAAAATTGCAAGAACAATGGCAGACAAAAAAGGCAAGGTAGCAACAAGCCTAAACTCACTTGAGTTCGTTACAAATTTATTTGCAACGGTTAGGAAATATAGTTTTTTAAAATTTGCTTGAAAAGAAACTTTCTGCGCGCCAACTAGTTTATATGCTACCCAATGTAATAATTCATGAATTGGAATAAAAGCCAACACAAATACAATTCCCAGAACAACATGGAGGATTGTAGTATGCAGTGCGAGCTCGCCTTTTGCTGCAAAAAAAGTGATCGTATAAGAAAGTGCAGCTAAGGGTAACATCAGAAAAACCAAGTATACATAATACGCTAGGCTTTTTTTAAGCTGCAGCTTTTCGTTTAAGAAAGGGATAAGTGCATCGTGATCCAGACAATCGGTGAGCTCATAGCCATTTAACGCTATCTCTTCAACATTCATTTTCATACCAATAACGTTGCTTTTTTGAAGGAGATAAAATGCAAAATTCTTTAAAGAATTATCCTTTTTTACGAGCTATGGCTTTTTCAGCAGCAGCTACAATATCTGGCGTATCTAACCCGTATTTCTTCAATAGATCTACTGGCTTTCCACTTTCACCAAACGTATCTTTTGTTCCAATGTATTCAATAGGAATAGGGTGATTGGTAGCAGCAACCTGTGCAATTGAATCGCCCAGTCCACCTAAAATATTATGCTCTTCAGCAGTAACTGCACATCCTGTTTTTTGAATTGAAGCAATTACAGCATCCTTATCAAGGGGCTTGATTGTATGAATATTGATCAACTCAACCGAATAACCTTTCTCTTCAAGAATTTTTCCCGCTTCAACTGCCTTCCATACTAAATGACCACAAGCAAAAATGCTCACATCCTTACCATCGCTGAGTTTTTGCGCTTTACCAATCTGAAAATCAGATCCATCTTCTTTGGTGAAATTAGCCCACTTAGGTCTTCCAAAACGCAAGTAAACTGGCCCCTCATAAGAAGCAATGGCTTTAGTGGCTGCCTTGGTTTGGTTGAAATCGCATGGAACTATCACAGTCATGCCTGGCAGCATCTTCATAAGACCAATGTCTTCCAAAATCTGGTGGGTTGCTCCATCTTCACCTAAGGTAAGACCAGCATGTGATGCACAAATTTTTACATTTTTATCGCTGTAAGCAATGCTTTGACGAATTTGATCATATACCCTTCCGGTGCTGAAATTGGCAAACGTTGTGGTATAAGGAATCTTTCCTCCAATGGTTAGTCCAGCTGCTATGCCCATCATATTTGCTTCAGCAATACCACACTGGATAAATCTTTCAGGAAATGCTTTAATAAAAGGACCGAGTTTTAATGACCCTGCTAAATCGGCGGTAAGTACAACCACATTGGGATTTTCTTGTCCCGCCTCAAACACACCTTCTCCAAAGCCCGCGCGGGTTTCTTTCTCATTTAACAGGGTAATATCAGCACATTTCATGAAAGCTCAATTTTAGGCTGCAAAGTAACGGAATCTAAAGCCGAAATCAAGCAAGGAATATTTGAATATTACTCAGTAAAAATTTTTAAGTTGAAGGCCAAGAACTTGTGATAACTGGCAACAAGTAATAACTAAATAAGGTTATGAGTACAATTGCAATGAGGTTCATAACCAGCCCTGTCTTCAGCATATCAGATAAGCGCAAGCGTCCACTTGCAAAAACAATGGCGTTGGGCGGAGTTCCCATGGGAAGCATAGATGCACAGCTAGCCCCTAAAGTGAGCGGTACACCTAGTAAAAGTGGATTAATTTGCATTACATCGGCCATACCAGCTATAACTGGGGCAAAAACAATTACCTGAGCAACGTTGCTCATGATTTCACTAATGAAAATAGATGCAACGGCAATTAAAAATACCAACAAGAACAAATTATCACCCGCTGATGAAGCCATCCATTTTCCTGCAATTTCAATAAGTCCGGCTTTCTCCAATTGATTAGCCAGCGATATCCCTCCTCCAAACAAAAGCAGAATACCCCAAGCCATTTTTTCAGTATCCTTCCAAATCAATAGCTGTTCTTTTTCTTTTGATGAAGGAATGATAAACAAACTTAATCCGCCTGCCATTGCAATAAGCGTATCGTCTAACTTAATGACTGTTTGTAGATTATTTATCACATCGCGGAAAATCCATAAAAACGCAGTTCCAACAAACACATACAACACTTTGCGCTCGTTGGGCGAAAGTGGTCCCAATGCCCTCACTTGTTCTTGAATAAAAGCATCTGTTTCTGGATGTGATTTCATACCATTTCTATATAAAACCTTCGTTAGCACTATATAGAGAGTCCACATCAACAGCAAAGCAATAGGCATACACAGCAACATCCAATCTAAAAATGGATAGGTGAATCCATATTTCTTTTCAATAAAAGCAATAAAAGCAACATTGGGTGGTGTGCCAATAATGGTTGCAATTCCCCCGAAGTTACTGGCGTAAGCAATCGACATTAGCAAACAAATGGCCAGATAATGTGGTTTACCCGGACCTTTATAACTCTTTTCCATAACATGTATCACACTAAGCGCAATTGGATACATCATAATAGTTGTAGCCGTATTACTCAGCCACATGCTCAACAACCCCGCCGCCAAAATAAAGCCCAACACAATTCTATTGCCAGAAGTACCAGTAAACTTTACTATTGTCAATGCAATTCTTGTGTGCAGATTCCACTTTTCAATGGCTAGTCCTATGAGAAATCCTCCTAAAAACAAAAAGACAACCGGATTAGCATAAGGAGCTGCTGCTTCTTCAATACCACAAATTTTCAAAAGAGGAAATAAAACTAAAGGAAGCAGTGCTACTACTGGCATAGGTGTTACTTCACTTACCCATAACCAAATCATTGCCAAGCCAATTGCTAATACCCTGTTTGCAGAAACTTGCTCAGGAAAGGGCTCCCAAAGTAAAACTCCCACAAAAAGAAGAATTGCCGGTAACCACCCAGCTAGATTTTTAAGTGAAATTGGCATGCCGAAAGTTAAAGAGAAAGACACATATTATGCAAGAAGCGTATAGAAGTTGTATCTTGAAAGTCTAACCATTTTCATATGAACCGAAATTTCTCTCTACTGTTTTGTATGGCAATTGTTTTATTTGCTTGCAAAAATGAGCCGCCAATGCACAACCAAACTCTTTCTTATCCCAAAACTGTACAAGACACCACAGTTGAAGACAACTATTTTGGAACAGTTGTAAAGGATCCTTATCGTTGGTTGGAAGATGATACCAGCGCAGCTACAGAAACTTGGGTAAAACAACAGAATGAGCTAACTTTTGGGTACTTGAAAGCAATTCCGTTTAGAGAAGAAATTGCTAAAAGATACAGTGAGCTTTTCAACTATACACGTTATACCGCTCCATACCGATTAAGTGGCAACCAATATTTATATACCAAAAATGACGGGCTGCAAAATCAAGCTGTATACTATATTCAGGATGGATTAGAAGGGAAGTCTGAAGTGTTTTTAGACCCTAATCAACTTAGCAAAGACGGAACAGTTACAGCAGGATTAGCTGGATTGAGTAAGGATAAAAAATACATGGCTATAGCCATTAATAGGGCAGGAAGTGATTGGCAAGAAATGGAAGTGATGGAAGTTGCTACCAAGAAAAAAATGACCGACCAATTAAAGTGGTTGAAGTTTAGTGGTGCCTCTTGGAGAGGAGATGGATTTTATTACAGTCGCTATGATGCTCCAGCCGATGGCAAAGCATTATCGGCTAAAAACTCAGGAATGAAAGTGTATTACCATCGCTTAGGTGATCCACAAGAAAAAGATGAACTCATCTATCAAGACCCTGCGAATCCACTTAGGTATTACTGGGCACAGGTAACAGAAGATGAGCGATTTTTAATTCTTTCTATCTCAGAAGGAACAGATGGAACCGAACTTTGGTACCGCGATTTTCTGCAAAAGGATGCAGCCTTCAAAAAACTGTTCAAAGGGTTTAGTAACAACTATACAGTGCTCGACAATTTGGGTGATCAGTTACTGGTTTATCACAACCAAGATGCGCCCAATTATAAAGTTTCATTAGTGGATCCATCAACAGGAAAAATGCAGGATTTCATTGCAGAGAAATCTGAGAAACTTGAATCAGCTAGTATTGCCTCTGGAAAGCTTTTCCTTACTTATTTGAAAGATGCTTGTTCAAAAGTTTATCAGTATAGCTTACCTAATGGAAAATTAGATTTTGAAGTGAAGTTACCCGGCCTAGGAACAGCATATGGTTTTGATGGTAATAAAGATGATGCAGTACTCTTCTATAGTTATACTTCGTTTACTGTTCCTAACACCATTTACCAATACAATCCAGCTAATGGAGAATCAAAAATTTTCCAGCAAGCTGCTGTTAAGTTCAATCCAGCCGATTATGAAACCAAACAAGTTTTTGTAACGAGCACAGACGGCGCCAAAGTTCCAATGTTCATCACACACAAAAAAGGGCTGAAGTTGGATGGCAAAGCCCCCACTTTATTATATGGATATGGCGGATTTAATGTAAGTCTAACTCCTAGCTTCAGCACATCGAATTTAATTTTACTCGAAAAAGGCGGTGTTTATGCAATGGCCAATTTAAGAGGTGGCGGAGAGTATGGAGAGGCTTGGCATAAAGCAGGTATGCTTGATAAAAAG
>ERZ1066133.520-NODE-520-length-16680-cov-8.635970_pt1 | contig 16680 bp, 13 predicted proteins | sample MGYA00382780_ERZ1066133 | MGnify/ENA primary metagenome ERZ1066133 (study PRJEB33369, sample SAMEA5778363) | biofilm metagenome | biome: Industrial cooling water; feature: Water cooling tower basin; material: Biofilm | place: United Arab Emirates | collected...
GACATCCGACATCCGACATCCGACATCCGACATCCGACATCCGACATCCGACATCTGAAACGCCCACCCTCCCGCTCCCAACAATCTGCTGAAGGAGCGTCCCATGGGCCCTCTGTCCGTCATCCTCGGCATTTTCTTCCCCCGCCTCGTGCTCGCCTGCCTGTGGCTCTTTACCACCGTGCCGGACCGCGCGTTCGAGGGTGTCCTCTTCCCGTTGCTGGGGTTCTTCTTCCTGCCGTACACCACGCTCGCGTACGCGTTCGCGATGGTGACCAACGGCAGCGTCAGCGGCTTCTACCTCGCGCTGGTCATCGTCGCCGCGGTCTTTGACCTGCGCTCCAGCAGCGAGCCCGCGAAGAAACTCCGCGGCCGCGGCGGCAACGTCGCCACCGCGTGACACCGCCCTTCGGTTCTCGCAGCACCACGCTCGAAGTTCACCACTTCACGTTCCGCGCTCCGAGCTCCGAGTTCCGAGCTCCCATTTCTCCCGTCTCACCAGATCCAGCGGAGCTGCCCCAGGTCCGGCACCGGCACGCGGCCCCATTGCCTGCTCATCGCCGGGAAGAAGACGCAGAACGCCTTGCCCACGATGAGGTCGCGTGCCACGATGCCGTCGCCCGGGTTGATCAGCGTCTGCACCCACGGGTCGCTCTCGCCCCACAGCCGCCCATCGAGGCTTGCGGGGCTGTTGTCGCCCAGGAAGAAGAACTGGTTCTCGCGCTGCACCTGCAGCGAACTTGGGTGCGTGCCCCGCGCCGGGCCGCCGGCCCGCGGCGGGAGCATGTGCGCCACCGGCTGGTAGAACAGATCCCGCGCCAGCGACACCCGATGCAGCTCGCAGGCACCCGGCAGATCGATGCTCACCTCCGGCGAGGTGTACATGCTCGGCACCGACAGCGGCGGCGGCAGCACCATCAGCGACAGCACGGCGCTCAGGGGTTTGCCGGTCGCGAACGACGCCCGCTGACCCGGTGTCCAGTCATACCCAGCCTCGCAGACCATCCGCTCGTTCACGAGCAGTTGCAGCGACTGATCAACGTGGCGGAAGTCAACGTTGGTCACTGCGTCGTTCGGGAGCGAGCCCCCGATGCTCGCGGTTGCCAGCGTCGCCCAAGCCTCATCGCCCGCTGCCCGCATCCCGATCGTCGCCTTGCCATCCGCCTCGATGCGGGCCCGGAACGCATGCCCGTTCACCCGGATCGTCGCCCCGACCGCACCCGTCGTTGAGGCCGTCGGCCGATACCCGAATGAAACCTTCAGGTCGCTGCACGGATACACCGGGCGGCTCGCCCGCCCGGCGTAGTTGAGTTGCGGCGTGTCGTTGTAGTGGTTCAGATCCGTGATCGGGCGGTTCACGGTGTCCCATGACAAACTCGTTGCGCCCGTGCCGCTGTACGTGTACACCGGCGTCTCCTGATCCTTCCAGCCTGCCGTGCTTGGGATCCACGGTGAGGCGAACCACTTGCGCCCGTCGCGGGTCGGGTTCAGCGGCGTGTACGTGCTGTCGAACACGAGCTGCCACACCGCGTTCTGCACCCGCATCGGCTTGCGGGCGATCTTCCATTCGGGACTCTGCCAGCACTGCTCCGCCGTCTCGTTGCGGTCGCTCTTGAACGGTCGCGTGAAGACATCGCCGTCCACGATCGCGAGCTCTTCGTTCTCGAGCCCGACCAGCCGCTTGATGTAGTACTCCTGCGGGCTGGTCGGCGTGCGGAAGACGACGATGTCCCAGCGCTGCGGCGTGCCGAACGGGTACATGTACTTCAGGACGAAGATGCGGTCGCCGCTGCTCGCGGCGGAGTTGAACGAGGGCAGCAGGCGATCGGTGTTCGGCTCGCGTGCCTCGGTCACCGGCTGCACCGGTGTCGCGATCTGCATGCCGGGGTCGACGAACTTGCTCGGGCTCATCGGCCACGAGTAGCCCGTCTCCTTGTCGTAGAGACGCACGTGGGCGCCCAGCAGTGTCGGCGCCATCGAGCCGGTGGGAATTTGAAACGGTTCCAGCACGACGCCGCGGAAGATGAGCGCGATCGTGAACGCGATCAAGAGCGACATCACCGTGTCCTTCACGGACGACGGCTCGGCGGGCTTGTGATCGGCGGGGTGGGACGAGGAAGCGGTGGCGGCGTCAGACATGGGTCATCCATTATCGACCGCCGCGGGGCCGGTCGCTGAGCGACTACGCCGCGGATTCTCCACGCGTTCAGAAAGCACAGGTCTCACGGACTGCCAGAAGGCCCGCCCGGCCGCGGTCCACGCCCGCCGCCCGGTCCCGGTGGTCCCCGCCGGCGCCGCCGCCGCCCGCCCGGTCCTCGACCGCCCGGTCCTCGACCGCCCGGCCCGCGATCGGGCCCGCCGTCCGAACCGCTGCCCGGGCCGCGCGGCCGATCGTCCATTGTGCCGTCATCGGTGGGGATGTCATCCAGATTGATGTCGTGCGCGTCGCTCGGTGGCGGCGGATTGGCCGGTCCACTCCGTGGCGGCCCGCCCGGTCCGCGGTTGTCACGCCGCGGATCGCGGCGCCCATCACGCTGGCCATCGCGCTGGCCGTCGCGCCGATCGCCCTGGCCTTCGCGAGGCCCATCGGGTCGCCGCTCCGGGCGCGGGCCGCGCCCGTCGGGGCCTCGATTCTCCGACCCACGATTGTCCGGTCCGCGTCCGTCGGGTCGCGCGCCCTGCGGCTTGTCGCCCGATGGCCCACCTGTCGGCGCACCCTGCGGCGGGCGCGGCGGCTGCGATGATCGGGGTCCGCGCTGCGGAAACTCCGGCGGCGCGGGCCGCGGGGGAGCGACCGCGTTCGTCGGATCTGACAGATCCTCCACCGGGATCGCCACCTGCTTGGGGCGTCCCATCTCGTCGTTGATGTCGAGCTCGACCAGTACCAGTTGCGTCAGGATCTGCGAGTCGATGACGATGCCGTCGCCCTCGGGCGTGCCGACCCGCTTCTTCTTGTTGGGCAGCTTCTTCCGCAGTTCGTCGTACGTCTGATCCTCGTAGCGCAGGCAGCACATCAGCCGTCCGCAGCGGCCCGAGATCTTCAGCGGATCGAGCGTGGCCTTCTGGATCTTCGCCGATTTCATCGAGATCGGCTTGAGCACCTTCAGGAAGTTCTTGCAGCAGCAGTACTGGCCGCACTTCTCGTAATCGGCGGTCAGTCGTGCTTCATCACGAGCCCCGACCGGGTGCAGATCGACGCGCGTCTGCAGCTCCTTGGAGAGCACCGGCCCGAGCTCGCGGAACTCGACGCGTTCCTCGGCGAGGAAGTGCACGATCATCCGCTCGCCGCCGAGCAGCGGCTCGACCTCGACGATCTTGATGTGCCCGAAGCCGTGCGCCTCGGCCGCACCCCGAGCCCGCAGACGCAACTCGTGCTTGGATTGCTCGAGCGCCGCCTGCTTATCGAGATCTTCCTTGGTCGCGACCCGCAGCACCTTGCCGTCGCTGAAGAACGGGTAATCGCGTCCGCCCGAGTTCTCGATGTACTCGAGCATCTCCTTGCGGCTCACGCTCTTGGAGCACCCGGAGTTGCTGCACGTGCTGGTGAGCATCTCACCCAGCTCGGTGCCTCGCTGCGTGCGGACCACGAGCTTGCTGCCGCAGCCCGGTTTGACGTTGCCGTCGTACGGGAACTCGCCGACCAGCTTCATCGCGCCGAAGCGGACGACGATGGACTTCGGCGCGGCCAGCCGGGCATACGCCTCACGGTCGGCCTGTTCCTTCAGGTGGGCGTCGGCTTCGAATTGGGGAAGGGGGACGATGGGCATTCGGAGAATGAGGGGGTGAGTGGGTGACAGCGTGAGGGGGTGAATGAACTATTGTCCCCGCTTAGGCCGAGGCACGCCTTGGGTTGGCCAAAGCCACGAATCGGTGCGGTTGATCATTCCGACCAACGTCTTCAGAATCTGGTCGTACGCCCGGAACAACTCGGCTCCATTTTCGCGTGGGAGGTACCCGCACCGGACAGCGTACTCGATCCAGTCCTGAGTTTCTGCGGCTTCGGTTTCCGCGTCGTTCAACTTGCTGACGAACGCCCCCTCGTAGCGCCGCTTCCGCCATGCCTCGGTGATGCTCGTGGTGACGGACCGCGAGGAACGTCGGATCTGGCTGGTCAGGGAGTAGACCTCTTCACGTGGGAACTTCTTCGATAGCTCGAAGATCGTCATCGACGCCTCGAAGGCCCGACGCCAGACCTCCAGTTCCCGGTGCAAAACGATCTTCTTTCGGGGTCGTTCGTCCAACCAGCACCCCCTCACGCCGTCACCCTCTCACCCCCTCATATTCCGCGTCTACTGCCCTCCAAACCGGGCCCGCCCCTCCACGAACACCGATTGCAGACGAATCCGCTGCACCGGGGTCAGCAGGCCCTGGCTGTCCGTGCGGTACACCGTGAGCTCCTCCGCGCGGGCGTCCTGCACCAGCACGTTGGCCTCGCCCGAGGTATTGGTCGAGAGGATCGAGTAGCCGTTGCCCGCCGCCACCATCTGCGCGGTCTGGGCGTTGGCGACCGAGGTCAGCGGCAGGCCCGACAGGTTCGGGGCGCTGGAAAAGAACGAGGATCCCTGGACCAGCGCGGTCGCCGCCAGGACGCCGGCCGTGAGGCACAGCAGCGCCTCGAGCGGCAGACGCCGTGCGAACCCGCGCGGGCTGGTCGTCAGGTTGGTTCGGGGCTGCGGTTGCATCAGCGCTCTCCCCTCTGGTTGCGGTCGCCACCGAGGCTGCGATAGCCGCTCACGATGTAGGCCCGCCGCCCCTGGTCCCACTTGAGCGTGATCAACTCTTGATTCGACACATCCAAGATCTGTACTAGGCTTACGTTCGATCCAGGTACGGTACTCCCGATCATCAGGTACTCGCCCCGCCCGCGGCCGAGGACTGGGGTGTTCACCTCAGGCTGGGCATGAACGGGGTTGGCAAACCACAGCGCCGCCACGCCGCCGGCGAGGGCGAGATTGAGGGCGATCAGATTCTGTAAACGTCGTTTCGGCATGGGATTACCAATTCCAGACGCCCCGCGCCGAAGCCGTCGGGCGGATCTCTCGGGGTGGCCCCGTCGGGTGGACCGGGCGTGCCACGCGGCAGCCCGGGTCGCGGGCGATCAGTCCATATGGCCGCGTTTGGCGGGGATGAGGCACGCTCCGACGACGGCGCCCAGGAGCAGGAGCCCGAAGATGATCATCATGACCATGTGTCCGCCGCCGAGGTCCTCGGCCTTGGTGGGGACGGGCGGCCGGGGCTTCTCGGTTTCAGCGGTGGCGACCTGAGCGATCACCGGGAGGGCGGCGAGCACCAGCGGCGCGACAAAGGCCAGCGGGCGGAGCATGCGGTTGGTGCGGGTGAGCATGTCGGTACTGTACCGCGCCGATGGGGCGTCGGTTCTGAGGATGTCGCGGCTTGGCGCCGTCCCGCGGCGGCAACCCGAGGCGGCGATCACGCGTATCAAGAAGAACCGCCCGGCGCGTGATTGGCGGTCCCGAACCGCCACGGACCGGCGCGGAGTTGTGTACCATCGTCTCCCCCGAAGCAGGCGACCGACGCACCGGCGTGTGCGGCGTGCGTGCTTTCGGGTTCTTGCCGGTGGAGACCATGGGATGTGGGGGCGTGGGTGGAGGTGGGGGAATGGACGTGGGGGCCGACGCCGCGAGGCGTGGGTTGATTCGCACGCCGGATGACGCGTCCGCCCGCATCGGGCGCGACACTAGTAAGGATTCCGCATGCCGAGTTCGAACATCTGCTGGGGCATCGAGATCGGGGCGGCGGCCATCAAGGCCGTCAAGCTCGAGAACGCCGGCGATCGCGTCAATGTCCTGGACATGGCGATCATCGACCACCCCAAGACGCTCTCGACGCCGGGTGTCGACCCGGCCGATGTGCTGCGCGTCTCGCTGGGCACGCTGGTGAGCCAGTACGACCTGAGCAACGCGCAGATCGCCGTGAGCGTGCCGGGTCACTCGAGCTTCGCGCGCTTCGCCAAGCTGCCGCCGGTTGAACCCAAGAAGGTTCCCGACATCGTCAAGTTCGAGGCGATGCAGCAGATCCCCTTTCCGCTCGAGCAGGTCGAATGGGACTACCAGACCTTCCTCAGCCCCGATTCGCCCGAGATCGAAGTGGGCATCTTCGCGATCACGCGCGAACGCATCATGGAGCGTCTCACGATGCTCCAGGACGTGGGCCTGACGCCGGGCTTTGTCACCCTCGGACCCATTTCGGTCTTCAACGCGCTCGCCTACGACCTGGAGTTCGACGAGAAGACGCCGGGCACGATCATCGTGGACATCGGCACGACCTCGACCGACCTGGTGATCTCCGAGGCCGGGCGCATGTGGGTGCGCACCTTCCCGCTCGGCGGGCATCAGTTCACCGACTCGCTCGTCTCCGCGTTCCAGATCGGCTACCCCAAGGCCGAGAAGCTCAAGCAGGACGCCGAGGATTCCAAGCACGCCCGCCAGGTCTTCCAGGCGATGCGTCCGGTCTTCACCGACCTTGGCCAGGACATCCAGCGCTCGATCGGCTACTACCAGTCGCTGCACAAGGATGCGAACCTGCAGCGTGTCATCCTCATCGGCGCGACGTCGAATCTCCCGGGCCTGCGCAAGTACCTCAAGCAGCAGCTCGGCATCGAGGTCTACCGCGTCGAGGAGTTCAAGAAGGCCAACCTCAACAGCCTCGACGGCGGCCAGGAAGGCGGCGAACGCGCCGGCCGGTTCAAGGCCCGCTGCCTTGAGCTCACCACCGCCTACGGCCTCGCGCTGCAGGGCCTGGGCGCCGGGACCATCAACGCCAATCTAATGCCCGTCAACATCATCCGCGAGGCGATGTGGAAGGGTAAGGTCAAGTGGTTCGGTGCGGCGGCGGGCATCGCCGCCGTCGCGGGCGCCGCCATGTTCGTCCGCCCGCTGCTCGATCAGGCCGCGGTGCAGCGTGCGTCGGCATCGCCCGATCTGCCGCAGATCCGCGCCGTCGTGAGCGAGGGCAACCGACTGAAGCAGGACGCCGAAGCCGCGGGCGTCGTCGGCGGTGCGGCGCCGGACGAACGTCCGACGCAGATGATCAGCCTCATCGCGGATCGCGGTTTCTACGCCCACATCGTCAACGACATCGGCCTCATGCTGGAGGATGCGCAGCAGCAGGCCGCCGGATGGGCCAAGTCCGTGGGCTCGGCGAGCACCGCGACCGACGGGTTCCGTCTCGAGAAGATGCGGACCATGTTCTACCCCGCCGGCGCCGCCGGTGGGGATCCGTCGCAGCAGCCGTCGCAGACGGGGATGGAGGCGGCCGCGATCCGCCCGCTCGGGCCGGCGGATCGGGCGCAGGTGGTCGTCGAGCTTCAGGTGTCGACGCTCCAGCCCGAGCCCCAGAAGTTCATTCTCGCCACACTGGACAAGTGGCTCCGCAACAACCCGACGCGGCCCAGCGTGCCCTACGAGATTCACGTGGCGCCGACTCCGTGGCGACAGGATGTCACCACCGCCTCCACCGGCACTCCGACCGCGCCGATGCCGACGCCCGCCGGCGGGCTGGCCGCTCCCGGCGGTCAGAGCGGCGGCGGAAGCCTGGAGGCCCTCGCGCCGCTGTCGGCCCTTCGCGGCCCAACGCCCGAGGGGCAACCCACTCTGTTCACCATCACATTCACCGCTTCCAAGCTGCCCCAGCAGCAGGCCAAGCCGGAGGGCGCTCCGTGAAGTTCGATTTCAAGCAACTCCTTCAGGGCGTGAAGAAGCACTGGGCCATCCCGACCCTGAGCATCGTCACCGTCGCCATCCTCGGCACCACCTGGTGGTTCAGCAACAGCTGGAACAGCCAGATCAAGAGCGAGCAGGAACGAGCCGCGAATGATCTGCTCAACCAGGTCAACAACCTCAAGGTCACCTACGCCCTGCCGACCGTCGGCTCCGGCCAGGCCGTCGAGCAGCGGTCCGAGCCCAACGCGTTCCTGACCCAGAAGTACGCCGAGCGCAAGAAGTCGCTGCTCGCCAGCGGCGAAGCGGTCGTCAAGGCCGCTGAGGCCTTCAACCTCGCCGGCAAGGCGCCGCTGGTCGAGGGCCTCTTCCCCGAGCCCAAGCCCAACGAGCAGCTCAGCAAGCCGCTGGACTTTGTCGCTCGCCTCGTCGGAAACGCCGAACGCGGTCAGCCCTCGGCCTACATGCAGCTCCTGAACGAGATCGGCGCGGGCGCTCCAGTCAACGCCTCGGTTCTGGAGTCCCAGCTCAAGGACCTTGAGAAGCGGGAGACCGAGAAGATCCGCGGTTCCTCGCTCGCGCGCGAGCTCACGCCGGCGGAGAAGGAGTCGTTGCAGAAGACGCTGCTGGAGGCCCGTCGCGGCGAGTACGTCCGCAAGGCCAGCGAAGTCCGCGTGTACGCCGATATTAACGCCTTCCCGGGAGGCTCGACCGGTCCCGCGTCCGGTCCGGGCGGATTCGGCGCGGGGACCGCGGCAACCATGGGCGGCATCCTGCTCTCCGCACCCGCCACCCCGCTCAGCGTCAATCAGGCCTTTGTCTACCAGACCGATCTGTGGTTCCTCAAGGACCTGTTCGCGATCATCCGGAACGCCAACGCCGGGCCCGGCGGTCGCCCGCTCCCGGTGCGCGACGCGGTTGTGAAGCGCGTCGAGAAGATCGAGCTGCTGCCCTGGCGCGTTCAGGCCGCGGCGGTCAGCGTCGCGTCGGCCGCCCCCGGGGGGATGCCCGCCGATCCCAACGCGCAGCCGACCGGCGGCGCGGCACCCGGCGCGGAGTCGATCACCGGGTTCAATGACACCACGGGCGCCAACACCTACGACGTCCGCCGCGCCAAGCTCACGCTGGTCGTCTCCAGCGCCAAGCTGCCGCAGCTCTTCGACGCCGTCGCCCGCACCAACTTCATGAGCGTCACCGGCATCGCGATGGAGAAGGTGGATAGTTGGAACGAACTGGCCAACGGCTACTACTACGGCGACGAGAACGTCGTTCGCGTGCTCATCGACATCGAGACCGTCTGGCTGCGCAGTTGGACCGAGCAGTACTTCCCCAAGGCGGTCCGCGCGGCGCTGGGGCTGCCCGAACTTCCCGCACCGGCCGATCCCAACGCTCCACCCGCCGAAGGCCAGACCCCGCCCCCCGGCGGCGGCTGAGCCGCAGGCGGTCCGTCCGGTCCGACATCCCTCGTCCGACGTCCGACATTCCCCGGCGACGACGACGCAACCGATGCACACGGTCGCCCGTTCAGCCCTGTTTCGAGCCCCGGAGTTCGCATGAAGCTCAAAGGCATCAACCCGATCGAGCAGCACATCGAGAAGGCCGTCGTCGGCGTGACCGGCCTGGTGTTCCTCGGCGTGATCGCGCAGCAGTTCCTCACCCAGCCCAACCAGGTGACGGTGGGCAGCACCTCTCTGCCTCCGGAGCGGGCCTTCGAGCCCGTGAAGCAGGCGGCGGACACGCTCAAGGGGCGGATGGAATCCCAGAGCCCCGAGCTGGCTTCGGGCTTCGACGCCGCGGGCGCCGACCTCAAGAAAGAGTTTGACCGACTCGTCTCGGGCGGCATCGCGCCGCGACGATCGGTCGGCGGCTTCGGCCCGTCGATCGCCCTCGGTGGCGGGGGCGCGATCAAGGCCAGCGACTCCATCTACGCCGAGCTCTCGCTGCCGGCACCCGCGACCGCGATCGCGGCGTCATACTGGTCCACGATCGCGTCCGAGGAAGTGCGCAACACCCCGGTGCTTGCCGCGATTCTTCCCAAGGAACAGCCCTACGACCACGCGTTCGTGAGCGTCGAATCGTCGTTCAGCGCGAAGTCGCTGGTCGACTCGCTCATGAGCGACCCCGACGGCGCCGGTCCGGTGGAGCCCATGCCCCAGGGCTGGTGGCGCGAGGGCCTCGAGGTCGTCACCGTCGAGGTCGAGCGCTCCCAGGCCGGCAGCGACGGCGTTTGGTCGGACCCGCAGATGGTTCCCCCCATGCTCGGGCGCACGCTCTTCATCACGTCGTGGAGCGACTCGGTCAAGACGACCGCGGACATGCAGACCTTCACGGTGCAGGCCAAGGAACGCTCGGCGGAGATCCTGCGTCCGGCGTTCTACAAGACCATCGCGTCACGCGCGTGGGAGCCGCCGTCGAAGATGGCCGCGATGACCGCCGCCAAGATCGACGTGAACGAGCTGGCCCAGAAGCAGGCCAAGCTCGAGAGCGAGAAGAAGAAGCTCGAGGAGAAGAAGGCCGAGCTCGCGAAGCTGCCGGCGGCGCCGGCCCGTGAGCAGCCGGCTCCGCGCGATCCGAACCGTCCCGGCGAGCGTCCCACGCCGCCGGCCCAGCCGCCCCAGCCCCGCGACACCGCCGCTCCGCAGCGCAACCGACTCAACAACGAGATCCGGGCGATCGAGCAGGAGATCAGCCGTCTCGAGGCCGACATCGTTCGCCTGTCGGCGGTGGAAGGCGGGGATTCCGCCGCTTCGGCGTCGGGCGAGAGCCTGCTCTCGAGCGACTCCATCCGCTTCTGGGTGCACGACGCCACGGCGCAGCCGGGCGAGAAGTACCGCTACCGTCTCCGCGTCGGTGTCAACAACCCGCTGTTCGGCCGCGGCGCCCTGCTGAAAGAAGAGCAGAAGAAGGCCGCGGACACGTCGGTCATCCGGGGTCCGTGGTCGGAGTGGAGCGACCCTGTCGAGGTCGATCGTTCCGAGTACTACTTTGTCACATCGGTCACGCCGGCCAACGAGCTCGGCGAGGCCCGCGCGTCGGTCGAGCTTTTCAAGTTCTACCTGGGCTACTACCGCAAGCAGACCGCCGGCATGAACATCGGCGACCCGTTGGTCGGCGACATCCAGTTGCCCAAGGCCTTGGCGGCCGCCGGAGCCGCGGCACCGGCACCGGAACCGGCAGCGCCGGCGGTACCGCCGCCCCCGGCGGGACGCGAGAACCCACCCGGATCGACGCCAGCCCCGGCGGTGCCGGAGCCGGCCGCACCCGCGGCGATCGATTTCGATGTGCCCGATCGCATCCGGGTCGCCACCAATGTCCTGCTGCTCGATGTCGCCCAGGTACCGGGGCTGTCCGGGGCGCCGGTCTTCGCGGCGATCCTGCGGGACTCGAACGGCCGCATCGAGGTGAAGTCGGGCGAAGGCGGGCGTGAGTCCTCGCTGTACCGGCGATTGGACCTGTCGGCGAAGGCCGGTGAATCGGCCGCCGCGGCACGCCCCTGAGCCCCGATGCCTCTCGATTGGTTTTTGATCGGGTACTCAGGAACGGCGTGCGTGGGCTGGGTGAAGGAATCGCAAAGGGGCGCAAGTCGAGATTTCGAGAAGATTTGTGGGCTGGATAGGGTTTTTGAGAGCCCCTTTGCTTGACCAACGCGGGGGAAGACCTAAAGTTCTCTCCGCCCTTCACCGGGCGGCATGCCGGGACGCGAAAGCGACCGCGGCACCCAGACCGCCGCGTAGGCGACGGAACGGGCCTCTCTGACAAGGAAAGACTGGAAGAAGTTTGAGCCATGCGTCGGCGTTGCCGTCGCGGATGCGAAAGCGTGCCGCGGCCCGGCGTTCGATGAGCATGGTTCACGACGACGTGCGTTCCGATAGCCTCGGAACGCACGAGAAAGCAAGCATGTAAGCAAGCAAGAAATCGAGTAAGCGATTGAGCTCCGAGCGGAGTGAAGTCCAGCGGGCAACCGCGGGACGGATCGAAGCAAGGGGTTGCAATCACTCTTGAAGCGCAAATCAGGTTGATGTGCCGCGAGTGAGTTCGCGAGAACGAGCGAGCGGCATCTCTGACGGACGTAGCACTTAAATCGGGTGCGAATGCGTCAGGGGCCAATTTGACGAGGAGACGCAAGTCTCGGCGTCCGGTTGGTGATCAGACAAGAAGGGCGCACGGCGGATGTCTTGGCGTCGAGAGGCGATGAAGGACGCGTGAACCTGCGATAAGTCCGAGGGAGCCGGTAACAAGGCACTGATCTCGGAATCTCCGAATGGGGCAACCCACCCGCAAGGGTACTTTGCACTGAATGCATAGGTGCAAAGAGCGAACGTGGAGAAGTGAAACATCTCAGTACCCACAGGAAAAGAAAGCAACAGCGATTCCGTAAGTAGCGGCGAGCGAACGCGGATGAACCAGTAGTGCGAGTGAAGTGTCTGGAAAGACACGCTGCAGAAGGTGATAGCCCTGTAACCGCACGCTGGGAATGCCCTCGAGTAAACTCGGGCTCGGGAAACCCGGGTTGAACATGGGGGGTCCACCCTCCAAGGCTGAATACTCCTCGACGACCGATAGCGAACCAGTAAGGCGACTGAACGATGAAAACTACCGCTACGAGCGGGGTGAAAGAGAAGCTGAAACCGTGCGCTTACAAGCGGTCGGAGCCCTTCGGGGTGACGGCGTGCTTTTTGCATAATGAGCCGACGAGTTAGCCTATGCGGCGAGCCTAAGGCCTACCGGGCCGGAGGCGGAGCGAAAGCGAGTCTGAAACTGGCGATCAGTCTCATGGGCTAGACGCGAAACCTTGTGATCTACCGTTGGCCAGACTGAAGGGCGGGTAAAACCGCCTGGAGGGTCGAACGCGTGAACGTTGAAAAGTTCTGCGATGAGCTGACGGGAGGGGTCAAAGTCCAATCAAACTGGGAGATAGCTCGTTCTCTCCGAAATAACTCTAGGGTTAGCCTCAGCAAGCAGACTGTGGAGGTAGAGCGACTGGATGGTCTGAGCGGCCTACCCGGCTAGCCGGACCAACCAAACTCCGAATGCCACAGTTCAAGTGCTGGGAGATAGACGGCGAGTGACAATATCCGTCGTCAAAAGGAGAAAAATCCAGACCACCAGCTAAGGTCCCTAATTACTGCTCAGTCAAAGGAAGTCGGGTTGCAGTGACATCCAGGATGTTGGCTTAGAAGCAGCCATCATTTAAAGAGTGCGTAACAGCTCACTGGACGAGGAATCCGGCGCCGATAATGATCGGGAATAAGCAGTAAACCGAAGCTGTGGACGCGAAAGCGTGGTAGGAGAGCGTTCTTGGTGCAGCGAAGCTGTTCCGTAAGGATACGTGGAGCGCCAAGAAGTGCATATGTCGGCTTGAGTAACGATTAAACGGGTGAGAATCCCGTTCGCCATATACCCAAGGTTTCCTGGGGCAGGTAAATCCGCCCAGGGTTAGCCGGGACCTAAGGCGAGGCCGAAAGGCGTAGTCGATGGAAGGCAGGTCAATATTCCTGCGCACGTGCGTAGATCAATCCGTTGTGCGGATTTCCGGAGTTCACGGCCCTGTTGGATGGGCAGGCCCTTGTGGCCGATGTGAGCAAAGGGAGTTCCTAGAAAAGCAGCGGTGGCGAAACACGTCCCGTACCAAAACTGACACAGGTGGGTGAGGCGAATAGCCTAAGGCGCTCGAGAGAACGGTCGTGAAGGAACTAGGCAACATAACCCCGTAAGTTAGCGATAAGGGGGCCCTCGCCGCAAGGCAGGGCGCAGAGAAGAGGATCTGGGAACTGTTTATCAAAAACACAGCTCTGTGCGAAGGCGTAAGCCGCAGTATACAGAGTGACGCTTGCCCGATGCCGGAATGTCAAGGAAGCGGTTCAGCGCAAGCGAAGATCGCGACCGAAGCACCGGCGAATGGCGGCCGTAACTATGACGGTCCTAAGGTAGCGAAGTTCCTTGTCGGGTAAGTTCCGACGCGCATGAATAGCGTAATCACTGGATCACTGTCTCCACGACCGACTCGGTGAAATAGTAGTGGCGGTGAAGATACCGCCTACCCGCAGCAAGACGGAAAGACCCCGTGGACCTTTACTATAGGCTCCTACTGACCACGAGCATATTCTGCGTAGCATAGGTGGGAGGCTTTGACGCCTGGGTTCCGGCCCAGGAAGAGCCTTAGGTGAAATACCACCCTGAGTAAGTTTGTGGTCTAACCTCGTTTCCCGTGAATCCGGGCGAGGGACAGTTGGTGTCGGGTAGTTTGACTGGGGCGGTCTCCTCCTAAAGAGTAACGGAGGAGCACAAAGTTCGGCTCAGCACGGATGGAAACCGTGTGACGAGTGTAAGAGCACAAGCCGGATTTACTGCGAGACCGACGGGTCGAGCAGTTACGAAAGTAGGTTCTAGTGATCCTGCGATCCCGTGTGGAAGGGTCGTAGCTCATCGGATAAAAGGTACCCCGGGGATAACAGGCTGATCGCTCCCGAGCGTCCATAGCGGCGGAGCGGTTTGGCACCTCGATGTCGGCCCATCACATCCTGGGACTGAAGGCGGCCCCAAGGGTTCGGCTGTTCGCCGATTAAAGTGGTACGCGAGCTGGGTTCAGACCGGCGTGAGCCAGGTCGGTCCCTATCTGTTGTGGGCGTCGCAAACTTGACGGGAATCAACCTTAGTACGAGAGGATTGGGTTGGACGCACCCCTGGTGATCCAGTTGCACTGCCAAGTGCACCGCTGGGTAGCTACGTGCGGCAGGGATAAACGCTGAAAGCATCTAAGCGTGAAGCCCCCCCGGAGATGAGGTTTGCTTGTCGAAAGACGAAAGACCCCTGGAAGACCACCAGGTTGATCGGCCGCGTGTGTACGGGCAGAAATGCCTTTAGCAGAGCGGTACGAACGGTCGAATGTCTGATCACCAACCAGCCGCCGCGGCATCGGTTGCGACGCAAGTCGCCAACCACCTCGGCGTGCTTCAAGAGTCGCTTTCTTGCCCGATCGCACCCGCGATCAACCGCAAGTGTTCTACCGTCGGCTTCTTCCAGTCTAACTGTCATCTGGACCGCGATCCACCGATCGCTCGTCTGGTTTGTCGGTGACCACAGGCATCGGGAGACACCTGTTCCCATCCCGAACACAGCAGTTAAGCCGATGCCGCCGATGATACTGCACTGCGGGAAAGTAGGTCATCGCCGACTTTGAGCCCCTTGAGGTAAACCTTGAGGGGCTCTTTTCTTTTTTGGTACAACCAGACCGCCAACCATCTGGTCGTGCCATGCTTCTCTCCATCTCCACAACCCACCAGCCGGCCACCGATCTCGGGTACCTGCTTCACAAGCATCCCGATCGCGTGCAGTCGTTCGATCTGAGCTTCGGACGGGCGCTCGTCTTCTATCCCGAGGCCGCCGCACACCGCTGTACCGCCGTGCTCGCGCTCGACGTCGATCCCGTGGGCCTCGTCCGCGGCGGCATCAGCTTGGATCAGTACGTCAACGACCGGCCCTACGTCGCCTCCTCGTTTCTCAGCGTGGCGATCGCCCAGGTCTTCGGCACCGCCCTCAGCGGCGTCTGCAAAGGCTTCGAGGACCTCGCCGCTCGACCCATCCCGATCGAGGCCACCCTACCCGCGGTCCAGTGCCGAGGCGGTATCGAGATCCTTCAGAGCCTCTTCGAGCCGTTGGGCTATGCGGTCAGCGCGGCCGCCCACCCTTTGGATCCATCGCTCTATCCCGGCGAGATGTCCCACACCTATTCGCTCACGATCTCCGGCCAGACGCGTCTCTCCGACCTGCTTAGCCACCTGTACGTTCTCATCCCCGTGCTCGACAACGACAAGCACTACTGGGTCGGCGACGCCGAGGTCGCCAAACTCCTCCGCCACGGCGAGGGTTGGCTTTCGCAGCATCCCAAGCGGGAGTTCATCACCGCTCGCTACCTCAAACACCAACGCGGTCTGATCGACAGCGCGATGGACCGCCTGCGCGAGGACGACCCGCCTTCAGAATCTGGAGACGATCCCAGCGACCCGGCCGAGGAGCGCGTGGAACGCCAGCTCAGTCTCCACGAGCAGCGGCTCGGGACGGTCCTTTCCGTCCTGAAATCCCACGACGCCCGTTCGGTCATTGATCTCGGCTGCGGCGAGGGACGCCTGCTCCGCCATCTGCTCCAGGATCCGTCGTTCAAGCGCATCTGCGGCATGGACGTCTCGCACCGCGCCCTGGAGATCGCCGCCGACCGCCTCCGGTTCGAACGCCTGCCGTCGCTCCAGCGCGAACGCATCGAGCTCTTTCAGGGCTCGCTGATGTACAAGGACGATCGTCTCAAAGGCTTCGACGCCGCCGCGGTCGTTGAGGTCATCGAGCACCTCGACGAGCCCCGCCTCGCGGCGTTCGAGCGGGTGGTCTTCGAGCACGCCCGGCCCACACTCGTCGTCATCACGACTCCGAACGTCGAGTACAACGTTCGCTGGGAGACGCTCCCGGCCGGCACGATGCGTCACCGAGATCACCGCTTCGAATGGACCCGCGCCCAGTTTCGTGATTGGGCCGAAGACGTCGCCGCGCGATTTGGTTACGAGGTGAAGTTCTTGCCGGTCGGACCGGAAGACGCGGAAGTCGGCAGCCCGTCGCAGATGGGGGTGTTTGAGCTGCCGTCGCGTGGAGCCAGCCAATGAAACTAGAATTGACGATTGGTCTCCCCGGGTGGACTCTGCAAGATGGGAATTACGACGACTTTGTTGTCGGTACGAACCGCCGTTTCGCGATCGAGTTCTATTCTGAAAAAGAGCTGAACGTGCAACAGAGCGCAAGTACGCTGGAACGAATCGAGGATTCGGAATATCGCGGCACCGGAATCATCCGCTTCACATCGCCAAAATGCTGGATTGTCGATTTTGGTGGCATCTCGGCTTACCGAGTGGATGAGCCGCCGCAGTCTTTTGCTTGCGGAAACACGGTTGGCGGCCAGGTGTATCTAGCAGGCCGTTGAACAACGCTCCTTCGGCGTTTGCATGAACCCTTCGGGCGG
>ERZ1066133.524-NODE-524-length-16524-cov-11.600522_pt1 | contig 16524 bp, 12 predicted proteins | sample MGYA00382780_ERZ1066133 | MGnify/ENA primary metagenome ERZ1066133 (study PRJEB33369, sample SAMEA5778363) | biofilm metagenome | biome: Industrial cooling water; feature: Water cooling tower basin; material: Biofilm | place: United Arab Emirates | collected...
CGCCCGGGCGCTGCCCGCCGCGCGCCGCGCGGCTGCTGCGCGCCGGCGGCGCTGCGCCGCCATCAACGCGCGGCCGTCGGCCAGCCGGCGATCAGCAGCGGCCAATCCAGCTCGCCTTCGAGCAGGCTCTGCGGCGCGGGGCGGAAGCGCCCGCCCGGATCGGGCTGCTGGCGGCTGGCGGCGAAGGCCCGCGGGCCGAGCAGCACCAGCCCGGGCAGGGCCAGGGCCGGCGGGGCCGCTCCGCGCGCCTCCAGCGCAAACGTCCAGCGCGCCCGGGCGGGCTGGGCGGAGAGCAGGGCCGGCAGGGCCAGACCCGCCCCCCCCGGCAGGAGCAGCAGCGGCTCGCCCCCGAAAGGCGTGGGCCAGCCGTCGCGACCTTCCGCCCAGGCGTCAAGGCAGGCCTCGAGCTCGCTGGTTTCGACCGCGATCAGCAGCACCCCCTGACGCTCGCACCACTCCCGCCAGCGCTGACCGAGGCGGCCGCGCCAGCGCCCGGAAGCGGACAAGCGCGGTTCGGACACCAGCAAGCCCCAGCGTTGTGCGCCGGCGGGACGGTAGCCCAGGGAGGCCGGCGCAAAGGGGGCGCGCCACCAGCCGGAGTCGCCGCCTGCCAGTTGGCGTTCGAGGGCCGCCAGCTGCTCCTCCGCCGGCAAGCCGTGGCCCGGGCGCAGCCCGCATTCCCGGCTCAGGTCCAGTTCCGCGCGCAGGGCCTGCGCCGCGGGGCCGGAGCCGAGCGCCGCCAGCCGGGCCTCGAGACCGGCGACCAGATCGAAGGGCACCCGCGCCGCCGGCCCGGGACCGGCGCCGCCCTCCAGCTCGAGCTCGAGTTCGATCCACCAGCGGCCCGCGGGGCCGGACGGGGCGCGAAAAAAAAGGTCGAAGCCCGGCGCTTCGAAGGCGGCCCGGGTGAGCGCTTCCCGGCGCGCCCGAAGTCGGCTGCCGTCGGGAGCGATCCAGCTGGCGTGAGCGGCCACGGGCCGGGCCTCCGCGGGCCAGGCCTCCAAGAGCCAAACGCGCAGGGCCACCACCGGGGGCTGCTCGAGGCCGGCCTCGGCCAGCCCCGGGACGGACATGAGGTCGAGGCGATCCGCGAGCGCCTCCCCGACCTGCGCTCCCTCGGCTGCGCCCGGTCCCGCTGGCGCTGCCAGGTCGCGCGCGGCAGCGCGCAGGGCGGCGGCCGACTCGAGCGCCCGGTCGCGCTCCGCCGCAGGGCGCTCGGCCCAGCGCGCGCCAGCAGCCCCCACGAGGCGCTGCTCGAAGCGCTCGCGGGCCTCGGCCCACAGGCTGGCGCGGTGGCGCGCCAGGCGCGGATCCGCCGGTGAAACGGTCTGCGCCGCTGAGGCGGACAGGGCCGCGCCCAGCAGCAGGCCCGCCGCGAAGATCCGGCCCGCGTTCACGCCAGGGGCCGGCGCTCGGCCTGGAACGGGGTGCGCTGCAGGGCCAGGCGCCCGCGCTTCCAGACCGCGCGGACCGCATTGCGGCCGAACTCGTACAGCAGGTGCTCGAGGTTGGGATGGTCGAACAGCACCAGGTCGGCCTGCTTGCCGGGCTCGAGCGAACCGAGCTCCGCCGCGCGCCCCAAGGTGGCGGCCGCATTCAGGGTGGCCGCGGTCAAGGCCTCGGCGGCGCTGTAGCCATAGCGCAGCCCCGCGAAGGTGAGCACCTCGGGCAGGCTCTGCAGCGGGCAGGAGCCCGGGTTGAAGTCGGTCGAGAGCGCCGGGGCCAGTCCGGCGTCCACCAGGCGGCGCCCCGGCGCCTCCTGCGGCTCGCGCAGGTAGATCGGCACCAGCGGGCACAGCACCGGCTGCACGCCGGCCCGGGCCAGGGCCTCGATGCCCACCGGGGTGATGTGCTCGAGGTGGTCCGCCGAAGCGGCGCCCAGTTCCGCGGCCAATTCCGCGCCGCCCATGGCCGACAGCTGCTCGACGTGCAGGCGCAGCCCGAGCCCGAGGCCGCGCGCGCGCTCGAGGATCCTGCGGCTGTCCGCCAGGGAAAAAGCGATCTGCTCCGTGAACACGTCCGCGTAGCGGGCCAGGCCTGCGCTGGCGACCTCGGGCAGCAGCTGCTCGCAGAGCAGATCCACGTAGGCGGGCCGGTTCCCGGCGAACTCGGGCGGGTAGGCGTGGGCGCCCAAGAAGGTCGGCACCAGCTCGACCGGATGCTGCCGCGCCGCCCCGGCCATGGCGCGCAGGCACTTGAGCTCGCCCTCCCGGGAGAGGCCGTAGCCGCTCTTGCACTCGATCGTGGTCGTGCCGTGCTCGAGGAAACGATCGAGGCGCTGCAGCAGCCCGCCGGTCAGCTCCTCCTCCGAGGCGGCGCGCACGCGCTGCACGGTCGCAAGGATGCCGCCGCCCGAGCGGGCGATCTCGGCGTAGCTGGCGCCTTGGTTGCGCAGCTCGAATTCGCGCTCGCGGCTGCCGGCGAAGACCGCGTGCGTGTGGGCGTCGATCAGCCCCGGCAACAGCAAGCCGCCCTGGCAGTCGAAGCGCTGGCGCGGGCGATAGCGCTCGGCCAGGGCCGCCGCGGGCCCCACGTCGACGATGCGCTCCTGGTCGATCGCGACCGCGCCCCCGGGGATGCGGTCGATGCGGCCCAGGTCGGCCCCGGCGCGGGCCTGGCGCCCGATCGGCGTGGCCACCTCGCCGGCGTTGGTCAGCAACAGGTCGATCGCTTGCGGGGGCGCGTGCATGGGCAGAGGATAGCGGCCGCACGGCGCGCTCCCGGAGCAAGCCTGGCATCGACCTCGGCGACAGCGATCGCCGCGCGCCCCCCGCTGCGGGTCCCAGCGGACTCCGCGCGCCAGGCCGCGATCCCGAGCCGACCGGGCTCTGCGGCCGGCGCATGGCGGCCCACAGGCATCCGACCGGTGGTGCTTGCGGCTCGGGCGCAGCCCGGGACGATTCGAACTTAGGGCCGGTCGCAGCGCAGGGCCGCGCCGATCTCCAGCAGCAGCCGGCGCCGCGCGCGGAACACGATCATCTTCATGTTCTCCGGGGGCACTCCGAGGCGTGGGCCGGCCTCCGCATAGGGCTGCCCTTCGAGCTCGACCAGTTCCAGAGCGCGCCGGTCGCGGGGCCGCAGGCGCTCGAAGGCGGACAGGGTGGCCGTATACAGAAGTCGCAGGGAGCGCGCGAAAACCAGGGCCTGCTCGCGCCCGTAGGCCTGCTGCAGCGGCGAGGCGCCCGGATCGCAGGGTTCGCTGAGCTGCTCCTCGAGGGCGCTGGCGCGCGGCGCGGCCCGGCGCCGGGCCCGGCGCACCGCGTTGCCGGCGATCGTGCGCACCCAGACCCGGAAGCTGCCGGCGTGTTCGGGCCGGAATCCGCTCGGATAGCGGTAGACGTTGACGAAGGTGTCCTGCAGGAGCTCGCTGGCGTCGAGCTGGGCACCGCCCTGGCGCAGGAGCGAGCGGATCCAGTGCAGGACGTCCTCCGCCCCCGCCGCGTAGAGGGCCTCGAAATCCGCGGACTCCCGGGAGCTTTGGAAGCGCACCATCAGCTCGGTCAGGCGCCGGTCGAACTCGTCCCCCGCGTCGGTCCCCCGGCGGCGCCCGGGGGCGGCCTGCAGAGCGGCCGGGATCGCCGGGCCAGGGGAGAGGACCGGCATGGGCGACGGCGCCGGGCCGGAGCGGGGCCTCGGCACCGGGCCGTTGCCGCGCGCCTCGCGCACGATGCGGGCAGGCCCTGGATCGCCGCGCCTGCGCCAGCGGGGATTGCCCACGGGCAGCGCCTCGACGGTCCGTGGCTGGGGCAGGGGCAGGGGGATCGCCATGGGCCAGGCCCTTGCACGCGGCGTGCCAAGCCCCTTGGCGGCCCCGCGCGGCCTGCTGGGGAGCCGGTGTGCGAAAGCGCACGCGAGCGGGCGCGCGCTGAGCAGCGCTCGCGAGCCGGCCGACAAAAGCCCGTCCGCTTGGCCATAAGTGACTTGCTGATAGGCATTTATGGCGGCCTGTATGCGCTTTCCCAGCGCCCCTGGGGCGCGGCGTGCCCCGATTCGGCGCCGGCGCCGCCGCCCGTTATGCTCCCGGACCCAAGGGGCACCCCCGTGAAGCCAGCCGATCCAGCTCGATCCCTCGCCAGCGCCAGCGCCTCCCTCGGGCAGTGGGAGGACCTGAGCGCCCTCCTGTGGGTGCTGCTCAGCCTGGTGGCCTCGATCTTCTTCGCGATGTTGCGGGAAGCGCTCGAGCGCTCCGTGCCCAGCCGGACCCTGGCGCCGGTCGAGGACCGGCGACGTCGGCAGCGCCTGGAGCAGGCCCTGGTCCACTCCGAGCGCCTGGCTTCCTCGGCGGTCCTGCTGCTGCTGGCCAGCCAGATCGGATTCGCCCTGTCCCTGGCCGAGCTGCTCTTCGATGCCGGCAGCGGCGGCCGGCGCGAACTGGCCCTGACCCTGGCCCTGGCGGTGCCGCTGCTCGTGCTGGTCACCCGCGGCCTGTCGCGGGCCCTGGCGGCGTCGCCCCTGGGCGACGCCCTGCTGCGTTCGTTCCTGCCGACCTTCGGTTGGCTGGAGCTGCCCCTGCGGCCCTTCTCGGCCGCGGTGGTCGGCTTCGAGCACGCCGCGCGACGCGGCTTCGACCTGCCGGCCAGCGCCCAGTCCCGGCGCATCGTCGAGGGCCTGCGCGAAGCGATCGAAGATGCCGGACGGGAGGGCGATCTGGACGAGACCGAACGCGAGATCATCGAAAACGTGGTCACCTTCCGGGACGAGGCGGTGGCCTCGATCATGACCCCGCGCACGGAGGTGCATGGCGTCGAGCGCTCGACCCCCCTGCGCGAGGCGCTGCGCATCGCCGCCCAGGCCGGCCATTCGCGGCTGCCCGTCTACGCCGAGACCCTCGACAGCGTGGTCGGGATCCTCTCGGTGCGCGACTGTCTCAAGCTGATCAGCGAGGAGGGCCTGGACGGCCACGAGCTGTCCGAGCTGGTGCGCCCGGCCACGTTCGTGCCCGAAACCAAGCGCGTGTTCGAGCTCCTGGGGGACTTCCGGCGCCAGAACCTGCACATGGCCGTGGTGCTCGACGAGTACGGCGGAACCGCGGGCATCGTCACCCTGGGCGACGTGCTCTACGAGCTGGTCGGCGACCTGCCCGACGAAAACGAGCCCGAGTCCGCGGTCGGCATCCGCCAGACGCCCTCCGGCGCCTTCGAGATCGACGCCGGCGAACGGGTTTCCGACGTGAATGCGGAGCTCGATCTGGACCTGCCCGAGGACGAGGGCTACGAAACGCTGGGCGGCTTCGTGCTGGCCGAGCTGGGCCACTTCCCCAGCCCGGGCGAGAGCTTCGAGCGCCGCGGCCTGCGCCTGACGGTCACCAAGGCCTCGGACCGGCGTGTGCTCGAGGTGCGCCTGGAGCAGCCCGCGACCGCCTCGGCCTGAGCCCCAGCGCCAGAGCCCAAACACCAGAGCCCTCTAGCGCCCCCTAGCGCCCCCCTAGCGCCCCCCCCGGCAGCCCGCCGCAGCCCGGCGCCCGAGCACCGATGCCGACCCACCCCCAACGACCCGTGGCGCCGGGGGCCCGCAGCGGGCGCCGGACACCGGTCGCGGCGCTCTCGAGCCGGGCCCTGTGCCTCAAGCGCGTGCCCTACGGCGACTCGTCCCTGGTGGTCGAGGTGCTGACCGAGACGCACGGCCGCGTCGGCCTGCTGGCCCGCGGCGCCTACCGGCTGACCAGCCGCTTCGCCGGGGTCCTGGATCTGTTCCACCGCCTGGAGCTCTCCTGGCGCCCGGGCGCCCCCGGGGCCCTGGGGCTGCTGCTCGCCGGCGATACCGAGCGCTCGCGCCGCCGTCTGCCGCGCTCCCTGGCGAGCTACCGCGCCGCTCTGGCGGCGCTCGAGCTGGCCGAGCTGTGCTCGCGCTCCGGCCAGCCGGAGCCCGGGCTGTTCCGCCTGCTCGACGGGGCCCTGGAGGCCCTGGACGGCGGCGCGGATCCGGACGCGCAGCTGCTGCGCTTCGACCTGTGCTGCCTGGCCGAGATCGGGCTGGCGCCGGCCCTGCGCCGCTGCGCGGCCTGCGGGCGCCGCGCCAGCCCCGCGGCGGACCCCGCCGCCCCGGCCTGGTTCGACCCCGCGGCCGGGGGCCGGCTGTGCCCGGACTGCCGGCGCCACAGCCCGGCGGCGCTGCCGACCCGCGCGCTGCTGCTCGAGCGCCTGGCCAGCCTGGGCGAGGGCCAGGGCCCCCCGGGCCCCTTCGCGCCCCTCGAGCCCGGGCGGGCCCTGCTGGAACGGCTGCTCGAGAACCAGCTCGAATCGCCCCTGCGCGCCCGCCGCCGGCCCTGACCGGGCCCGCCCCGGAGCCGGCGCGGCCCGTCCCCGGGAGGCTTCCAGCCGGCGCTGCCGTTACCCTCTGGCGCTCCATGGCCGCCCTCGCCTCCCCGCGCTCCGCGCCGCTCGGCTTCCTGGCCGCGCTCTGTCTGTGGCTGTGCGCGGGCTGCGCCTCGATCGGCAGCGTGTTCGAGCCCTCGATCCCCGACGCGCCTTCGAAGCGCGCCAGCGCCGAAGAGGTCGAGCGCCAGCTGGCGCGGGCGGAGTCGGAGCTCGAGGGCGGACAATTGCGCGATGCCAGCGAGCGCTGCCTGCGCCTGCGCCAGGTCCGCAACCTGCCCTCGCCGCTGCGCGAGCGCAGCGAGGTCCTGCTCGAGCAGGCGACCCTGGCGCGCGTGTCCGCCGCCACCCGCTCCCGGGACCTGCGCAGCCCCAGCGCCGCGCGCCTGCCGCGCCGCAGCCGCGCGATCCAGACCGTGGCCCGCGCGCGCCTGTTCCTGGCCGAGGGCCGCCCCTACCGGGCCTTCTCCGAGATCCGCGACCTGGAGGCCGCGCACCCCGGCCATCACCTGCAAAACGAGGCCGCCGACACGGTCTATCAGGCGGGTTTGGACCTGAGCCAGGCCAAACGCGCCTGGATCTTCCTGTTCAGCAAGCGCGCCCAGGCGCCCGGGGTGCTCGATTACCTGGTGCTCCAGCACCCCTCCTTCCCGCGCTGCGACCACGCCTACTACCTGCTGGCGTCCCTGCACGCCGACGACCGCGACATCGAGCTGGCCATCGACCGGCTCTCGGACCTGCTGCTCTACCACCCGGCCAGCCCCTACGCCCGGGAAGCGGAGCTGCTGATCCCCACGCTGCGGCTCTCCGATCACCTGCGCATCGACCACGACTACGCCGGCCTGGTGATGAGCGAGCGCGAGCTGACCGCCTGGCTGGGCCGCGTGGCCTCCTCGGAGCAGGGCGAGCTCGCCGAGCGCGCCCGCTCGGCCCTGTTCGAAACCCGCCGGCGCCTGGTGGAAGCGGACCTGGAGGTGGCCCAGTTCTACCGCACCGTGGAGCGGCCCGAGGGCACCACGATCCATGCCGGGCGCGCGCGGCAGCGCGCCCAGTTGATCGACGATTCCCAGGCCATCGATCGGGCCGAGGCCCTGCTGGCCTGGGCCGACACGGGCCAGGGCAGCTCCGAGCTGCCGCCCGAGTTCCGCCGCACCGAGATCCCGGTCAACGACAAGGACGCCCCCCGCGACGCCCAGCCCCCCACCGAAGGGGTGGTGGGTTCCGGACCGTGAGCTGGGCCAGACCGTCGGGCCCGGCCCTGCGCTCGGCCCTGTTGTTGCTCGCGCTGCTGCCCGGCTGCGGTTGGCACTCCGGCCTGGTCGCGCCCCAGGGCGCGCGCTCCGTGCGCATCGAGTTCTTCGACAACCTGTCGCTGTTGCCCAACCTGGAGCAGCCCCTGGAAGCGGCCCTGACCAGCGCGGTGCTCGAGCGCGTCCCGATCGCCAGCGCCGGCGCCGGCCCCGCCGACCTGGTGCTGCGCGGCAAGATCCTGGACTTCCGCCGCCGGGCCGGGGTGCGCAGCCAGCAGAACGTCCAGCTCGAATCCGGGTCCGAGCTGACCATCGAGGCCGAGCTGGTCGATGCCAGCAGCGGCAAGGTGCTGCGCAGCAGCCGGCGCAGCCTGGCCGCCGGCTTCGCCATCGACCCGCTGCGCAGCGCGGCGACCACCTCGGCCGAGCCCGGAGCCCGCGAGCGGCTGCTGCGCAACCTGGCCGACGGCCTGGTGCTCGATCTGTTCGGGCCGCCGCGCTGAAGCTCCGCGGGGCGCTCCGCTCCGGGCGCCCGGTCCGAGCCAGCTCAGGCTCCCCGGGCCGGGGGCGCGCTCGGGGCCGGCGTCCTCGACGGGGCCGGACCGGGCCGGCCTGCGCTGCCGGTCGACCCGCGGAGCCCGGGAGCCGCTGCAGCCCAGCGCGGCCGGCGCCCGCGGCCCGCGGCCGCCGGCGGGCGGCCGCCCCCAGCCTTCCGCGGGCCGCCGGGGCCGGAATTCGGCTCCAGACCTGGAAAACCGGTGGGCCCTGCCCGACCAATAGCCGAACATGGGGAGCGCGGCCTTCCGGCCGCCCCCCGCCCGTCCATGAGCGACCCCAAGAAGTCCGAGGAACCGGCCGGCCGCGAAACGCGCAAGTCCGGGTCCGACAAGCAGCGCCAGAACCGCTCGTTCGGCTCGTTCCTGGTGTTCCTGTTCGTGCTGATCATCATCCTGGTGGTGATCGGCGGCGAGCAGGTGCGCCAGCCCCGCGAGCTGACCCAGGATCAGTACCTCTACCGGCTCTACGTGGGCGACATCGTCACCCAGGAATTCCGGGGCACCCCGGAGAAGAGCACGCGCATCGAGGGCGAGTTCCGCCCCCAGGGATCGAGCGGCACCGAGCCCTTCGCGGTCGAGTTCGGAGCCGGCGTGGAGAACGAGTCGCTGTTCCGCGAGCTCAAGGCGCGCAAGAAGGACTGGATCGAGTGGGACAAGCTCGTGCTGGGCATCGAAGGCGGCTGGTATCAGCCGGTCCGCGCCCAGTCGTTGACCACGACCTTGGAGCGCCGCGACCCGCCGCCCCCGGGCCGCGAGCCGGGCTCCGCCCAGGAGGCCCCCGAGCCGCCGGTCAGGGTCTGGACCGAAGACCGCCTGCTGGTCGAGGTCCTGGCGCGGCCCGAGTCCAAGTGGGACCAGTCGCTGCCGCCCCAGTTCCCCCTGCCCGAGCGCTCCGGCCACCTGTGGTTCGAGGTCTCGCTCTCCGAAGGGGCCGACCTGCCGGCGCTGCTGGGCCTGCTGGCCGAGCGCGGCGCGACCCTGGAGCGCCACCAGTTCGACCTGGGCAAGGACCGCGGTACGACCTACGCGCGCTCCTCGAACCTGTGGAGCAGCTTTTTGCTGATGGTCGCGCCCACGCTGCTCATCTTCGTGGTCTTGATGTTCATCCTGCGCCAGTTCCGCAATCAGGGCGGCGCGGGCGGGGTGATGAACTTCGGGCGCAGCCGCGCCCAGATGTACACCAAGGAGAACCGCACCAACGTCACCTTCGATGACGTGGCCGGGGCCCAGGAGGCCAAGGCCGAGGTCAAGGAGATCGTCGAGTTCCTCAAGAACCCCTCGCGCTTCACCCGCATCGGCGGGCGCATCCCGCGCGGCGTGCTGCTGGTCGGCCCCCCCGGCTGCGGCAAGACCCTGCTCGCCAAGGCCATCGCCGGCGAAGCCGAGGTGCCCTTCTTCTCGATCAGCGGCTCCGATTTCGTCGAGATGTTCGTCGGCGTCGGCGCCAGCCGGGTGCGCGATCTGTTCAAGCAGGCCCGCGAGAACAGCCCCTGCATCATCTTCCTCGACGAGATCGACGCGGTCGGGCGGCGCCGGGGCAGCGGCATGGGCGGCGGCCACGACGAGCGCGAGCAGACGCTGAATGCGATCCTGGTGGAGATGGACGGCTTCTCGACCGACGAAGGCATCATCGTAGTGGCCGCCACCAACCGGCCCGATGTGCTCGACCCGGCCCTGCTGCGCCCGGGCCGCTTCGACCGGGAAGTGACCATCGACCTGCCCGACCTGGAAGGCCGCAAGGCGATCCTCGAGGTGCACCTCAAGCGCGTCAAGAAGTCGGCCGCGGTCAGCGCCGATGTGCTGGCGCGCTCGACCCCGGGCTACTCGGGCGCCGACCTGGCGGCGATCGTCAACGAGGCCGCCATCATGGCCGTGCTGCAAAAGCGCGAGGAGATCTCCATGGACGACCTGGAGGAAGCCCGCGACAAGGTGCGCTACGGCCGCCAGAAGATCTCGCGCAAGATGGAGGTCGAGGACCGGCGCATCACCGCCTACCACGAGGCTGGCCACGCGGTGATCGCGGCGGTGCTCGAGGAGACCGACCCGCCCCACAAGGTCACCATCGTGCCCCGCGGCCGCGCCCTAGGGGCGACCATGATCCTGCCCACCAAGGAGAGCTTCCACACCCAGCGCCGCCGGCTGCTGGGCCAGCTGGCGATGCTGTTCGGCGGGCGCGTGGCGGAGCAGGAGTTCTGCGGCGATATCTCGGCCGGGGCCTCCGACGACATCCGCCGCGCCACCGAGCTGGCCCGGGCCATGGTCACCGAGCTGGGCATGAGCGAGAAGGTCGGGCCGATCCACTACGCCGAGCGCGAGGGGTCCGATTTCCTCGGTGCCGAGCTCTCCCGCGGCAAGCTGCACTCGGAGGAAACCGCCCGCGAGATCGACCAGGAGGTGCGCTCGATCCTGGAGCAGGCCTACGCGCGCGCCGAGGCGGTCATCCGCAGCCAGCGCCAAGCCATGGAGGAGATCACCCTGGCGCTGCTGGCCTACGAGACGATCAGCGGCGAGGAGGTGCAGGCGATCGTCGCAGGCAAGCGCCACGGCGAGCTGCGCCCGCTGCCCCAGGGCGGGCCGACGGAACAAAGCCCCGGGGAGCCGCGCCCGCGGCCCAAGAGCCGGGACGGCGAGGAGCCCATCTCCGGGCATGACTTCGGCGCGGCCGCGCCCTCGCCGGCCTGAGCGGCCTTGGCCCTGGAAGCTCCCCGGGCAGGATCGCGGCGCTGGGACCCCGCGGCGCACCCGCGCTTCGGGGACCAGGCCCTCTACCTCGCGCCCCTGTGCAGCGCCGGGGACCGCGCCCCGTCGGATTTCGGCCCGGCCTGCGGGCCGATCCCGCGCTGGCTGAGCTTCGTCGCTCGGCCGGAGATCCTCGAGCTGCTGTCCCGGGCGGGAATGCAAGCCGTGCCCTTGGGGGCTGCCCCGCTGCCGGCGCCAGGCCCCCGGGCCGAGCCCGGGCCCGCCGCGAAGCTCGCTCCCGGCCCCGAGCCAGCCGCTCCCCACGGCGGCCCGGCGGAGCCCGGCTGGGCGGGAATGTGGATCGCGCCGGAGGCCTTCGAGGCGCGCTGCCAGCGCCTCGATCCAGCGCAGCGCGCACGCCTCGCGCCGCTGAGCGCGGCCCTGTGCGCCGCGGCCGCAACGCCGCCGCGGGCGCGCCTGATGGCGGTGCTCAACGCCACGCCGGACAGCTTCTCGGACGGGGGCCGCCTGTTCAGCGCCGGGCGCCTCGACCCGGGGCTGGCCCGGGCCCGGGCGCTCGAACTCGTGGCGGCGGGCGCCGACTGCCTGGACGTGGGCGGCGAGTCCACACGCCCCGGGGCCGAACCCGTCGACGCGGCCACGGAATGGAGCCGGGTCGGGCCCCTGCTGGAGGCCCTGGGGGGCCAGCTCGGCCAGACCCAGCTTTCGATCGACACCCAGAAAGCGGAGGTCGCCGAGCGCGCCCTCGATCTGGGGGCGACCTGGATCAACGACGTCTCGGCCGGGGAGCACGACCCCAGGTTGCTCTCGCTGGCGGCGCGCCGCGGCTGCAAGCTGGTGCTGATGCACCGCCAGGGCGAACCGCGCACGATGCAGGCCGATCCGCGCTACGCGGAACCGGTCTTCGATGTGGCCTTGGCCCTGCGCCGGCGGGCGCGCGCGGCCCTCGAGGCCGGCGTTTCGGACGCCGACCTGTTGCTCGACCCGGGCCTGGGCTTCGGCAAGCGGCTCGAGCACAACCTGGCGCTGCTGGCCCGGCTGGCGGAGTTGCGCGCCCTGGGCCAGCCGCTGCTGCTGGGGGCCTCGCGCAAGTCCTTCCTGGGCCGGCTCAGCGGCTGTGAACAACCCCGCGGGCGCCTGCCGGAAAGCCTGGCGGCGGCCTGCGTCGGGGCGGCCGCCGGCGCGGCCTGGCTGCGCGTGCACGACGTGGCCGAAACCCGCGCCGCGCTGTCGCTGATCGGGGCCCTGCGCCCCGCGGAGGGTCAGCGGGCATGGAACTGACCTCGGCCTGGCTGCGCTACGCGATCGAGCTGCTGCTCCTGGGCGCGGTGCTGTACGCGGGGCTCTCGTTCCTGAGCCGGACGCGCGGCGACCGCGTGCTCAAGGGCCTGCTGATCGCCGTGCTGCTGTGGGCCGTGGGCCTGTTCGGCCTGGCCTACGCCCTCGACCTGCAGGAGCTCGAGTACGTGCTGCGCGGCGCCTTCAGCGCGGCCCTGGTGGTGCTGGCGGTGGTGTTCCAACCGGAGCTGCGCCGCGCCTTCGCCGAGCTCGGCTCGCGCCAGGCGAACAGCCAGGGCGGCCTGCAGCAGGGGCTGCTGTCCGAGCTGGCCCGCGCGGCCTGCGCCATGTCGCAGCGCCGCACGGGCGCCCTGGTGGCCCTGGAGGGCAAGCACCCGCTCGATGCCTGGATCCGCAGCGGTGAGCCGGTCGGGGCCGAGCTGCGCTCGGGCCTGGTCGAGAGTCTGTTCGCCAAGGAATCGCACCTGCACGATGGGGCGCTGATCGTGCGCGCAGGCCGCATCGAGGCCGCGGCCTGCATGCTGCCGCTCACCGACCGGCAGGACCTGCCGCCCCATTTCGGGACGCGCCACCGGGCGGCGGTCGGGCTGTCCGAGGAGACCGACGCGCTGGTGCTGGTGGTCTCCGAAGAAAGCGGCGCGATCTCGCTCTTCTCCGATGGCGTCCAGCAGGGTCCGATCGCGCCGACGGAGCTCGAGGCCGCCCTGCAACGGGCGGCGCTGGCGGCCCTGGAGGGCAAGGCCGCCCGCGGCGGCGCCGAGCGGCTGTGGTCCTCCCTGGCCTGGCTGCGGCGCGAGTCCGTGCCGCTCCTGGGCTCGCTGCTCTCGGCCTCGCTGCTGCTGGTCTTCGCCCACGGCGAGCTCGCGGTCAGCGAGACGCTCGAACTCGAGGTGGCCGCGGTGGGCCCCGGCTCGAGCACGCTCTCCCCCGATCCGCTGCAGCTCGTGCTGCGGCTCCCGGACGAGCGCTTCCTGATGCGCGCGGCCCCGGAAGCCAAACTCAGCGTGCGCGGCACGCGCTCGCGGCTGGACGACTTCAAGCGTCGGGCGCGGGCCGAGCTCGAGTTGGAAGCCCCCGCCGCGGGGGCCCTCGAGATCGAACCCGACGAGCTGCGCTGGAACGTCGACACCGTCGGGCTGGCGCTCGCGTTCGAGCCGGCCCTGGTGATCGAGCTCGAGGAGCAGGCCGAGCACGACCTGGCCCTGTCCGAGGCCAACCTGGTGATCGATTCGAGCGGCCTCGAAACGCGCTTCCAGCTGGACTTGGCCCAGACCCAATTCGACCCCAGCACGGTGCGCCTGCGCGGGCCGGCGGACCTGGTGGCCCGCTGCGTGGCCGATCCGGCCCTGCTGGCGCTGGAGCCGATCCGGCTGACGGTCAGCGACGCCCTGGCCAGCTCGCGGCACCTGCAGCTCTCGGTCCAAAACCGAAACCAGGGCCTGCGGTTGGTGGACGTGCCCAGCGTGCGCGTGACCCTGGCCCCCCGCCCGGTGGAGATCGCCATCGGCACGGTGACGCGCGAGATCGCCCTGGTGTGCCTGGACCCGGCGCGGCGCGGCGAGCTCGAGCGCTGGAGCCTGCCGGCCCACTCCCTGACCGCCAGCTTCCAGGTCGTGACCCGCGGGCTGTTGCCCCCGGGGGCCGCCGGCCCCGGGGCCAGCCCCCAGAGCGAGGTCATCCGGCGCTTCGTGGCCGAAAACCTGGCCGCCTACGTCGACGTTTCCGAGCTCAAGCCCGACGGCTCGACCCAGGTGCTGAGCGTGCGCACGGCCTGGCGCCAGGACTGGACCCTGGCCCTGTGGCCGACCCTGTTCCCTGGGGTGCCCGGGCCGCGCCAGGGCGAGCAGCTGAGCGTGGTGCTCGAGAGCGACGAGGAGCTATTCCTCGAGCCGCGCTCCGGCCCCATTCCGCCCCCCAGCGACGGGGATTAGCCTTGGGTGTCGGGTCTCGAGCGCCAGCCCTGGAGGCCGCCCGAGATCCAGGCCCCCAAAGGCCGGATCCGCCGATCCACGGCCGCGCGCCCCTTCGCCCCCCCCCGATGCCCGCCCCCCACTCCCCCTCCCCGCGCCTGTTCGGAACCGATGGGATCCGCGGGCAAGCCGGCGTCGAGCCCCTGACCGAGGCCAGCGTGACGCGCATCGGGCGCGCCATCGCCCGGGTCCTGACCCGCGCCCGCGGCCTGGCCCATGGCAATGTGCTGCTCGGCCACGATGGCCGCCGCTCCGGGCCCTGGATCGAAGCCTGCTTGGGCCGCGGCATGGCGGCCGAGCGCCTGGGATCGGTGTCGGCCGGGCTGATCACCACCCCGGGCTTGGCCCTCGAGACCCGCGCCGGGAACTACGACCTCGGCATCATGGTCTCGGCCTCCCACAACCCGGCCGCAGACAACGGCATCAAGGTCTTCGACCGCGACGGCTCGAAACTGCCGGACGAGCTCGAGCTGGCGATCGAAGCCGAGCTGGCCCAGGGCTTCGAGCCGGCGCCGCCCGCGGCGCCGCCCGCCCTCGACGCCGGCGTGGCGCAGCGCTATCTCGAACACCTGCTGGCGGCGGTGCCCGGCCTCGACCTGAGCGGCCTCAGCCTGGTCCTCGATTGCGCCAACGGGGGCTCGAGCCAGGTCGGTCCGCGGCTGTTCGGGCGCCTCGGCGCGCGCACCACGGCCCTGTTCGCACAGCCGGATGGCGCGAACATCAACGCCGGCTGCGGCTCGACCCACCCCCAGGCCCTGCAGGCGGCGGTCATGGCCCAGGGCGCGGATCTGGGCCTGGCGCTCGATGGGGACGGCGATCGCTGCCTGCTGGTGGACGAGCGCGGCCGGCTGGTGGACGGGGACGCGCTCCTGGCGCTCCTGGCGCGGCACCTCGACGCCCGGGCGGAGCTGCCCGGGAAGCGCGTGGTGGCCACGGTGATGAGCAACCAGGGACTCAAGCGCTCGCTGTCCGAGGCCGGGCTCGGGATGGAGACTGTGGGCGTCGGGGACCGGCGCGTGGTCGAGGCGCTGCGCTCGGGCGGCCTGGGGCTGGGCGGCGAACAGTCGGGGCACATCGTCTTCGGCGCGCGCCACCACTACATCGGCGACGGGCTCTACACGGCGCTGCGCGTGCTCGAGGCCCTGCGCGCCAGCGGGGGCTCCCTGTCGCGCCTGGCGGCGGTGTTCCAGGCCTTCCCGCAGGTGCTGGTCAACGTGCCCGTGCGTTCCAAACCGGAGCTCAGCGGGCTGCCCGGCGTCGGCCAGGCGGTGGCCGAGCTGGAGGCGCGGCTGCGCGGGGAAGGCCGCGTGTTCCTGCGCTATTCGGGGACCGAAAACCTGGCCCGGGTGATGGTCGAGGGTCCGGAGCAGGGCCTGATCCAGGCCGGAGCCGAGCGCATCGCCGAGCGGATCCGAGCGGCGATCGGAGCATGAACGGCGCCGCGCCGCGGCAACCCTGGCTGGCGCCGGGTCGGATGGCGGCGGCCCTCGAAGGCAGCCAACGCCCGGCCAGCGTGGCCCTGGCGGCGGCCGACGGGAGCGCGCGCGAGTTCCACGGCGCGGGCTCCCACGGCTCCGATCTGCTGCCCCTGCTGGCCGCGGAGCTGGCCGGCCGCGGGCTCGGCGCCGGGTCCCTGCAGCGGCTGGTGGTGGGCCTCGGTCCCGGCAGCTTCACCGGCCTGCGCGTGGTCAGCGCCCAGGCCCAGGGGCTGGCCCACGCCCTGGGTCTCGAGCCCCTCGGCCTGCCCAGCATCGAGGCGCGCCTCTACGGGGCCCTGGAACCGGGGGACACGGGCCTGCTGCTGGCCGACGCCCGCGGGGGCCTGTTCACCCTGGGCCGCTATGCGCGGCTGCCCAGCGGCATCGAGCCCCTGGAGGCGGTTGCGGCGGCTCCCGCGCCAGAGACCTTGGAGCGTTTGCGGCGCTGGGCTCGCGAGGCCGGGCCGGGCCCGCGCCGGCGCTGGTTCGCGGAAGCGGGCGCGGTCTCGGCCCTCGGGCCGCCGGCGGTCGACCTGCCCGCCTTCGAACCCGCGCCGGCGGCCAGCGCCCTGGCGCTGCTGTCCTTGGCCCAGGCGCGCTTCGAGACCCAAGGCCCCGGCGCCTTCGCGGGCCCGCAGCCGCTGTACCTGGCCGAGTTCTGGGTGCGGCCGCGGCGCTGACGGCCAAGAGCCGTCGCGGGCTCCGATCCCGCGGCGCTGGGCGCTGCTGCGGGCCGCGCGCCCTCCGGGCGGGGCGGCGCAGGAGATCGAAGCCGCGAGGATCCCGTCGGGCCGGGACAGGGAGCCCCGGCCAACGAACCTGCCGGAGCTAAGCGGCGGAAACAGGTTGGGCCGCCTTGCGGCGGGCGCGGAAACAGGTTGGGCCGCCTTGCGGCGGCCGTGGAAACAGGTTGGGCCGCCTTGCGGCGGCCGTGGAAACAGGTTGGGCCGCCTTGC
>ERZ1066133.525-NODE-525-length-16472-cov-8.193032_pt1 | contig 16472 bp, 12 predicted proteins | sample MGYA00382780_ERZ1066133 | MGnify/ENA primary metagenome ERZ1066133 (study PRJEB33369, sample SAMEA5778363) | biofilm metagenome | biome: Industrial cooling water; feature: Water cooling tower basin; material: Biofilm | place: United Arab Emirates | collected...
CAACTGGCAACATAGAAGTCCCGTTGCCCAATGGTGGAATACAGTTCGCATCTGATTATGCACCTCCACCACCTGCTTATACTTTAGTTGGATTTGAGATGGGTGGCGATTATCAATTCAACAATCGATCCGTTACTATTACATTAAGTGTTTCAAACTTAATGAATACTGCCTACCGCGAGTACTTGAATGCATTTAGATATTTCTCAGATGATATGGGCAGAAATATTAGTCTGCGTTTAAAATGGCCTTTTGAATTTAGAACAATTAATAAATCAAAAAAACAATGAGTATTATGAAAAAGAACATGCAACAGTTTTTGTGGGCGTCTGTTATTGTAGCTGGATTATTTACATCATGTAAAAAAGATGATCACGATCATGATCATGATGAAGAAGAGTTAATCACAACACTACGCGTTCAATTAACAAATACAACTACAAACGCTACGCAAACATTTACTTTCCGTGACACAGATGGTCCGGGTGGTAATGCACCAACTGTTGATAGTATTTTGATTGCTCCAAATGCAACCTTTAATTGTTCTATTCAGGTGTTGAATGAGAGTGTTACTCCGGCAGAAGATAAAACTCCTGAAATTATTCGTGAAGCAAACGATCATCAGTTTTATTTTATAACCACTGGAACAACATTGGCTGTAACAAATTTGAATAATGACAGTCGTAGTTTGCCATTTGGATTGACATCAACTTGGACAACAGGTGCAGCTGGTGCTGCTGGAACAGTAAGAATTGCATTGAAGCATAAGCCTGGACAAAAAGCGGCTGGCGATCCAATCACAAAAGGTGAAACAGATATTGATGTTACTTTTGGAGTAAGGGTACGATAATAATTTTTGATACAATACAAGGCGACTATCTCATTATGGGGTAGTCGCTTTTTTATTGTGTATTTAACAAATATTTTAAGTGTTGTGAAATGCAGGCTCATTAATTTCAGTAAAACATTTTTATGCGATATTTTCCGTTTGTCTTTCTATTTACAATTGTTTCAGTTGCGCAAGCACAGACTAATTATCAAGTGCGCTTAAACTTTTCAATAACCAATAATTCTATTCAATATCAATTGCGTTTTACTGATCAAGGATTAGACAAAACAATTGCACCAGTAAAAGAATCTGGTAAATGGGTATTTAAGGGGAGTATAGAACAAAAGGACCCTATTTGGGCAAGTGTTGTTGAAATGGAAGATGGTGAGTTTTCATCTGTAAAGAGTTTCTGGCTGGGGGCTGGTATTGTTGAACTGAAGAAAAAGAAAGATGATGAATTAGATGAAGCTGAGGTGGTTTCCAAACATCCTTTTCAACAACATCAAGATGAACTAGATCGAATATTAGCTCCACTTAAGATGGCCCAAAATCGTATCGAACTTAATTTATCTCAAAGACCGCCAGTTGAACAAGTAAGGGACTATATGAAGCAATTAGATTCATTAGAAAAAAAAGAAGAACAATACAAACGTGATTACATTAGAAAATATCCTGAAAGATATGTTGGCTTACATGCTATGTCTTACAGTATGATGGATTGGGGTGTTGATACTACCAAAGCACTTTTCGAAAAAATGAGCGCTTCTTTGAAAGAAACTTCTTATGGAATGAAAGTTCGAAAATTTATCAGTTTAAATAAAAATATTCAGGAAGGAAGCGATGTTGTTGACATAGTTCAGTTGAGTCCAACAGGTGATACACTCAGATTGTCTGCATTAAGAGGAAAATGGGTGTTGCTTGATTTTTGGGCGTCTTGGTGTGGACCTTGTAGAGACCAGAATCCTGAGTTGGTAGAACTTTATAGCAAATGGAAAGACAAAGGATTTGAAATATTTGCAGTTTCTTTAGACCAAACAAAAGAAGATTGGGTAGCGGCCATTAAAAAAGATAGCCTTACTTGGTTGCATGTATCCGAACTCAATGAATTTGAAAATACAGCAGCGTATGTGTACGGAGTGAACGCAGTTCCAACCAATTTCTTAATTGATCCGAAAGGGAAAGTAGTGAAGAAGGATCTCGAGCCGGATGAGATTGATGAGTTTTTATCTGAAATATTTAATACAAATGCTAAGCATCAGAAGGGTCTAATTCAAAAAGGTTATTCACTGGCTTCCCAACTAAGTATGATAGTTTCTAAGCCAAATGGTCTAAAATCTAGAATTTTACATTTTTAATTTTTGCAGAAAGCAAACACGAAGGGTTTGTGTAGCTGATCGCGGATGGCTTGTTGAACAAGCATGGGTTTGCGGATAACCTTATGTCGATTTACATCAATGATTTCATGACACTGACAGTAACCAGTGAGGGTTTCAATTTCAAATAATATCTTATTTAAAATGGCTAATTCGCGGAAGTACAAAGCATCGTCTAAATGAGCTTTAGCAGATATGACCAATATATCGCGATTAGGACCCTGCATCTTAGTTTTTTGGACAGTTACAACTTAGATTTTTCTTGCCGCCAGATTTGTAGCCTCCGTATTGTTTTTGGCTGCAACTCGTGGCGATCAGAGATATAAATAACAACAGAATTGCTATCTGGTTCAATTTTATTTTCATATCGAATTCTAAAATAGTATTTTTCCGCTATACCATTAGTTTTGTTGAGTCTATGCCCAATTTTATGACCAAAAAGGTGCTCATTGTTCCGTTGGACTGGGGATTGGGTCATGCTACCAGATGCATCCCTTTAATCAGATCATTCAAAGAACTGGGTTGGCAGGTAGATATTGGAGCGGAGGGTGCTGTAGCTAGCTTAATAACAGGAGAGCTTCCTGAAATTAAAATCCATCCAATTACTGGCTATCGTATTACTTATGGTACAAATGGCAAGTATTTTCTATGGAAGATGTTTACTCAGTTGCCTCGCTTGCTATTTTCAATTTATTCAGAGCGAAAATGGTTAGAGTGTTTATTGAAAAATGAGTCGTATGACTTAATTATTTCGGACAATCGTTACGGGTTGTATCATTCTAAAATTCCATCTGTTTTTATAACACATCAGCTTCGGATTCAGCTTCCAATAAAATGGATGGAAAATACCTTAGAAAGATTCCATGCTAGCTTGATAAAACGATTTACTATTTGTTGGATTCCAGATGTTATGCAAGAACCTAGTTTGGCAGGAAAACTATCTCACTCTATTCATCATTCAGGATTACATAAGCAGTATTTGGGCTTGTTAAGTCGGTACTCTTCACCTGTGGAATCTACCGATTACAAATTTGAATTCTGCTTTTTGATTTCTGGACCAGAGCCACAAAGAGGTATGTTGGTGCAATCAATAAAGTCAATCGCAAATGAGTTTACAAGTCCCTCTATGTTATTATGTGGTGAGCCTAATGTAGAACTACAGGAGCAAATGGGTGAACTATGTATTCAGTCTCACGCAAAAGGTGAGGAGTTATTACAAATTATTCAGCAAAGCAAATATGTAGTTGCAAGAAGCGGCTATACTACTATGATGGAAATGGCAGCACTTCAAAAAAAATGTGTTTTTATACCTACACCAGGACAAACCGAGCAAGAGTATTTGGCTCATTTACATAGTGGAAAGGGTTATGCCGAAGCCATTCAACAAGATGCATTCAGCTTTCAATTATTAAAAAAATCCTCGCAAGAATTAGTAAGCAGTTGGCCTAAATATGTCTTATTTAACAGAAATCGTCTAAAAGAATTAATTGAGCAGCTTGAAATGAAAACTGTCTAATGTTACCTTTGCGCCCCATGCAACCTATTAAAAAAGCACATTTCGCCGCTTTAGGTGCCAACCTTTGTTTTGGTATCAACTTTGCAGCGGTTAAAATGGTAACACCTTCACTCATAGGTTCATTTGGATTAAATGTGGCCAGAGTACTTGCTGCTACTGGGTTATTTTGGTTGTTGTACTTAATGAAACCAGGGAGACCCGGAATTGAGAAAAAGGATATTGGCCTCTTTATTCTATGCGCAGTAACTGGTATTGGATTGAATCAATTATTATTTATTAAAGGACTTTCACTTACCACAACTATTCATAGTTCATTGCTTATTTTAATTACTCCAATTCTTATCACTTTTTTAGCTGCATGGCTAATGAAGGAGCCTCTGAGTTGGCAAAAAATTGCTGGGTTATTACTAGGAATTAGTGGAGCAAGTGTTTTAATACTTTCTAAGGGTGCAGAAACAGAAGCAGAGCAAATGCTTTTAGGTGATTTATTAATAGTAATGAATGCAATTGTTTATTCAGTTTATTTAATCATGGTTAAGCCACTTATGACACGTTACTCTGCAATTCATGTGGTGCGATGGACATTTACAATTGGTATGTTTATGATATTACCAGTTGGATGGAATCAGTTTCAAGATGCTTTATGGAACTCTTTTACTTTATTCCAATGGGCCGCACTAATTTTTGTACTAGTTGGTGGAACCTTTTTTGCGTATTTGTTAAATGTGTATGCTATTGGAAAAATTGGAGCTTCTGTAACAGGATCTTACATTTATACACAGCCTGTTTTTGCAGCAATTATTGCAATAATTTGGTTAGGAGAAAGTTTTACATGGGTGAAGTTGCTTGCAGCAATTTTAATATTTACTGGTGTATATGGAGTAACAAGAACCAAATCAACCAGCTAAAGCGCTTTAGGGTAGTAAAAGAATAAGAAGCTTTTTTCTGAGTCTAAAAAATTCTTCCAACTTTTTACATCTGCTTCAACTCCAAATATACCACAGGTTGGGAAGTTGTCTATTTGAATGTTCGTAAGTTCATTAGCCATCTCGGTAATACCAGGATTGTGAGCAAATATGGCTACAGTTGATAGCCCATCTGGAAGAGCTTGTATAACTTCTTTGAAAACCTTAGGGGGTGCGTGATAAAGCTCTGGCACTTGAATAATATCTTTTTTTTTGAAACCCATTACCTCAGCAAAAAATGTTGCTGTTTCTAAAGCTCTCACTGCAGTACTGGAAATAAATGCGTCTGGCTTATAATTTTTTTCAATTAACTTCTTGGCCATCAAAGGAGCATCTCTAATACCTCTTTCATTTAAAGGTCGTTCGAAATCTTCCTGTCCTATATTAGTCCAACTGCTTTTAGCATGACGTATTAGCAACAATTGTTTCATGTCTTAAATGTAACCGAAAAAATGAATTTTCCCAATCCTAAGTAATCATAAAACAAAGGAGCGCAATTATTCTAGCAATAAGCCAATCCTGTTTTCTCATGCCTGCACAACAATAAATTTCTTTATTGGTTGAAATAGACATAAAAAAACCGGTGATAAACACCGGTTTTTGTGATTATTTGATTTCTTGTAGGATTGTTTTGACTGCCGCTTCTAATTGTTGGTCAACTCCTTTTTTAACTTGCTCTGGGCTATTAAGAACCAGCACATCGGGTTCAGTTTGCCAGTTTTCTAAGTATTTACCATTGTTACCTTGAACGCCTACTGTTGGTGCACCCCAGCGGATACCAGTATCCATTAAAGAGGCCCAGGCAGCGAATGTACAGGTTCCAGGAACTGGTGCACCTACAAGTTTTCCAATCTTTTGATCTTTAATCATGTAGGCATAACAATGGCCATCGCTGTAATTGCCTTCATTTGCAATTGAAACAACTGGTTTCGTCCAACGGAAGTTTGGTTCAAATCCATTACTTCTTACATCGTTGGTGTAATTCATGAATTGCTTACCGCTCAAGAATGTTGCTAAGTCAGCTACTAAATCGCCACCACCGTTATTACGCGTATCAACCACAATTCCTTTTTTATGGAAGAACTTACCCATGATTTCTTCATAGGTGGTTCTAAAGGCACCGTCATTCATACCGGGAATATGTACATACCCAAGTTGCCCATTGCTGAGTTTGTCAACTTCATCAGCATTTCTCTTCACCCATCTTCTGTATAACAACCCATTCTCTTCACCTTGCGAAACAGGCTTTACAGTTAGTTCTCTTCTTGTATTACCTTCTAGAAGCACCAGTAAAACCGGTTTACCGCTTTTGCGATTTAGATAGTGAGCAAGGTCTCTATTCGGAAGAATTGTTTCGCCATCAATGCTTTCAATAATAGTACCCTTCTTTACATTCATACCAGCTTTATCGAGCGGACCGCCAATAATTACTTCTTCAATTTTTACGCCATTGCCAGTATGTGATGCATCTATGAAAATTCCCAATGAGGCAGTTGCATCGCCATTAGGATTAAATACAGCATAGCTACTTCCACTATGACTTACATTCAATTCGCCTAATAATTCGCTCAGCATTTCACTGAATTCGTAGTTGTTTCCGATAGATGAAATGTATTTGTCGTAATCTGGTTTGTAACTATCCCAATCAACTCCGTGCATTGTTTTAGTATAGAAAGTTTTTTTAGTTCTTCTCCAAACATGATCAAGCATAGCCTGCTTTTCAATATCCGAATTGATCATCATTTCTCCGTTTATAGAAACACGGTCTTGTTTGGTTGAATTTGGATCAAGACGAGTAACACCACCATCACTACTAATGAAAATGTACTTCTGGTCTTTATCCCATGTCATAGATGCAAACCCAGCATTCAACGGCACCAACATTTTAGTTTCTCTAGTTCTGAGGTTGGTTGTCCAAAGATTCATGCCTCTTTCAAAACGAGCTAAATAATATAAAGTTTCTCCGTCTTTACTAACCAGGGCGTCGCCCATGCTAGAACTGTGAATGGTTAGCTTTACTTTTCGCTGAGCTAAGCCATCCCAATCAAAGTATACGCTATCTTTTTTTGCTTCCTTTTTCTTGCTCGTATCAGCTTTCGCTTTGTTTTCATCCATTTCTTTCATTAAAGTATATTCTTCCTTACTCAAGCGAAATTGATCAAATCCTTGTTGTGTAAAGAACATAGCATAGGCATCCGACTGTCCGCCACCACTCATAGAAGCAGCTCTTAGGCCATCTCTATTACTCATCCATAACATAGCCTTGCCATTCATAATCCACTTCGGACGAAAATCATTAAAGCCACTTTCTGTTAAGTTTACTATAGTCTTTCCATCAGCACTTACTAAACCTACTTCACCTACTGCGCTTCCGGGTAAAGCATAATCAAATAATAACCATTTGCCGTCAGGACTCCAAGTAAAGTATTGATCATTCTCAGTCCATCCAAAGAGTTGATCTTTATTTAAGATTGTTCTCGACTGTTTGGTAGCAAGATTATAAATGCGGAGGTTGTCTCTGTTCTCTATGAAAGCGAGTTCTTTTCCGTCGGGAGAATAATTTGGTTGAGTATTATCGTTGTTGTTGTTAAGAACATCAGACTCTTTTAAGAGTGTAGATGCATAAAAATACATTTCATCGCTTCTCACCATTTTCGTTTCATGAATGCTCCATTTGTTGTTTCTTTCAGCAGCATAAATCAATGACTTTCCATCGGGAGAAAACTGAACACCCACCTCTTGTCCCGGTGTATTGGTAATTCGCTTTGTAATACCACCTTCTACGCTGGTTACAAAAACCTCACCACGAAAGATAAACGCTACTTCCTTACCGTTGGGTGAAACGGAGATTCCACCTCCACTTGTAACGCGAATCAATCTTTCACTATTCGTTCTAGCATCTGACAGGATTTGAACATTCACCTTTTGAGGTTTACCACCAGCACTCATTGTATAAATTTCACCATCATATCCAAAGCAAAGTGTACCGTCGTTAGCGCTGCTCAAAAAGCGAACTGGGTGTTTTTTAAATTGAGTCAACTGCTCACTTTTACCACCAGCTAATTTCATTTTGTGTATGTTGTAGCTTCCACTTTCTTCACTTAAGTAGAAAAAAGCTTGGTCATTATCGGTAAAAATTGGATTGCGATCTTCACCAGCAAAGGAAGTGATTTTAGTATGCTGATCAGCTTTCGTATCATAGATCCAAATGTCTCTAGTAATAGCTGAAGTGTGGTGCTTTCTCCAAACATTTTCACCCCCTTTTTTATCGTGGTACAACATTTTTGATCCGTCTTTATTCAGCTTAACATCTTCAGCGGGAGTTGTCAATACTTGAACAGGTCTTCCCCCACCAACGGGTACGCTATAGAGTTCTGGCATGCTGCCTGTAGGGTATTGTCTGTTAGAAGCCATATCCATTCTTGCAGAGCCAAAAAGTATATTTTTTCCGTCGGTGCTGAATTCATAAGGATACTCATTTGCCGAATGGTAGGTTACTCGTTTTGCTTCACCACCTTGAATACCAATTGTAAAAATGTCGAAGTTGCCATAACGATCGCTGGCAAATGCAATACTCTTTCCATCCTTACTCCAAACTGGCATAAAGTCGTGTGCCTCATGCATGGTTAATGGTGTAGCTGTTCCACCAGAACTGGCTACTTTGTAAATGTCACCTTTATAGGTAAATACAATTGTTTTTCCATCGGGGGAAATGGCGCTGTAGCGCATCCATTTTGGGGTCTCTTGTGCTTGGATAGAGCCTGCTATTAATAGACCTGTCATCCAAATAGAGAGTTGGCGAAACTTTTTCATGACTTACTTTAATAAGTTACCAAGATAACAACTTATAGGATAGAGGAGTTCTGAAATTGATAAACGGACACATAAATATGTGGTTTTTGGGGCTTCTTAAAATTGTGGCACGATTTCTGGAATTTGGATGTCAAAAAGTTTACATTAAAATGAAGAGAATTTTACTGATTAGTTTAACTGGCCTCCTGTTGGCAGGCTGTGGATCAAGAACGTACCAAGCTAGTAATTTTGATCGTCAGGCTATTACCCATCAGCAAATTGCTGTATTACCTTTTGAGGTTGATTTGGAGCTTCGACCTCGTGTTACGCAACAACTTGGACGTGAAAAGGTGAAAGAAATGGAATTACAAACAGGCCGTCAAATTCAGTCGAGTTTTTATAATTGGGTTCTTAGAAGAGGCGGCAAAAAGAGTCATATAAAAACACAGTTCCAGGATGTTGATGAGACGAATAGGATTCTAAGAGAACTAGCAAGTCAAGGAAAGTCGCCAGAACAAATGTCGGCGCGTGATTTATGTACAGCCTTGGGCGTTGATGCTTTAGTACGGGGAAAGGCTAATTTAGATCAACCAATTAGTAGGGAGTTTGCAGCAGTCATTGATGTGGTAAACATCAATACAGGTTTATTTTTGCCACGTCCACCAGCCCAAACAAAATCGGCTGAAATTGGTGTTATTGATGGCAGGTCGGGGACAAGAATTTGGGGATATACCCATTCATTATCGGGCGGTACTTTTACTTCAGCCGATGACCTAATTAGACAAATGATGCGCAACGCCAGCAGGAAATTTCCTTATAGAGCATAACAGCTACCTTAATCTGTTCTAGACCTTTTTCATACATCTGTTGTACATTTAATGATCTTAAAACAGCCGTATGAAAAGGGTTTTTCTTTTTCTCATACTTAGTCTATCATTTCTATGTGTGCAAGCGCAAGATTTTGCCACTTTGAATCAACGTTTTTTTGACTTATTTCAAGCTGGTAAACTTAGAGAAGCATTGCCAGTTGCACTACAAGCATTGCAAGCCGCCAAAAAAGAAAGAGGAGATCAGCATATTGATTTGGCAATTTCTTTTGATAATGTTGGAGAAACTTATTTCCAATTACAATCGTTTGATTCGTGTAAACCTTTTTTTAGAGAAGCTGAACGTGTTTATAAAAAGGTTTTGGGCAATCAGCCTACAGTTGAAGTGGCTTTTATCCATTTCAAGTTTGCGTTAATTCATGATCAACGTGAACAGATTGATAGTGCAAATTTGTTTTATAATTTGGCTTGGAAATGGTACCTAAATAATGCCAGTGAAGGTTATGAGGATTTCATTGGAGTGTTAGATTCTTATGCCAATTATTTAGACGTAACACAACAACTTCCTTCTTTAATTAATGTGTTAGAGGTCGCTCTTCCTCAGATTGAAAAAAAGCAAACCAAGCAATCTGAAACATATTATCGCTATTCGAATTTATATGCTGAAACTTTGTATCTGCAACTTCAAATTGAGAAAGCCTTACAACAATTGCAAATGAATATAGGCTTAGCAAAGCATTTATTTGGACAAAGCTCTCTGCAATATGCTAAGTCAATGGAGTTTTATGGAAATGCATTAAGGGAATCGGGGAAATTACAAGAAGCAACAACTTGGTTGGAACAGGCTGTTCAGATAAAAAAGCAAATTAAAGATTTGGACGAGGCTGAATGGATTCAGACCTATTTGATGCTAGGAAATTTGCATGCCGATAAGGCTAACTTTCAGTTAGCAGATAAATATTACAACCAGTCTTTTATACTTGCCAAACGTTTAGCTTCTGATAACCAAAATTTGTTGGTCAGCATTTTAAAGTCAATGGGTTATACCCATATTGATGCAGGCAGAATGGGAGAAGCTAAATTAGAAATTCAGCAAGCGCTTCAAATAGCTCGTAAGGCAAATATGATGGAGCAGGGTGAATTACTACTTTCTCTGGCGAATATTGATTTACAAATGCAGCAATATGGCTCTTGTACGAATAATGTTGATGCTTGTAGAAAGTTTTTAACAGGTAATAATCAAACTAAGGGATTTTATGCTGCAAAACTGAAAGAGGTTGAGGGATTGTTAGAACATAGAAAAGGGTTCTCAAAAGTTGGTTTAGCACATTTGCAAGAATCGCTTAAGTTAATGAATCAGTTGTTTGGTAATGCCAGTCAACATCAGGCCAGTGTCTTAAGTAATATTGGTATTGTGTTGCAAGAAACTGCTGATTATGCTGGTGCTGAGAAAGTCTTGCGTGAGTCCTTAGAAATTAGAACCACTGTTTTTGGAAAACAACATCCACAAGTAGCTATTTCATTGCTCAATCTAGGAGGAATTTACCTCCAACAAGCGAGGTATAAAGAGGCCGATGATGTTTATTTGAAAGCGTTACGCATGTACCAAGATTTTCAAATGGTGCAACATCCAAATTATATTCTTTTATTAAATAATATTGGATTGCTAGGAGTGAAAATGGAAGATTATAACAGTGCTCTTCAAATATTTTCAACATTGTTATCATCACTCGAAAAAGACCCGCTCACTAGTCCTCAGGTTAAAGCTACTTTTTATAATAATCTTAGTACGCTTTATATGTCCTTATTCAAAAATGACAGTGCTGCTTATTTTGCAAAGAAGGCTATGATTGTCATAGAACAAGGGTTAGGGAAAGAGAATATTTTATACATCAAATCGGCTTCCAATTACATTCAGGCTATTCAGCAAAAACAATCTTTTGTTGCGGAGAAAGAGTTTGCACAATTAGAAGTTATTATAAATAAGAGTATAGATCCCTATCATGAAATGCGGTCAGTTTTTTATGGCAATATGGCTTTCTACTATATTGAGCAAAATAACTGGTCAAAAGCTAGTAAGGCGGCAATTATTGCTAATGATATTAATCTACAATTTTTTAAGAAAAACTTTTATGTGTTATCTGAGCAGGAAAAACTGTCGTGGTGGAAGAATGCACAATTTCAGTTTAATATTTTGCCTAGTATTTATTTGCAGGTAGCAGGAACTAAGTTGGCAGATACGCTAGCAACATTCATGTTAAAAGAGCAGTTACAAATAAAAGGATTTGTTTTACAAGATGGTATTCAGTCTATACAGCGTTTGAGAAAAAGTGCGAATGCACAATTGCAATCTCAGCTCGATGAATGGCAATATGGTCAACAAGTTTTAGCAAAGCAACGCTTATTACCTATTTCAGAGAGAACACTATCAGTTGATAGTTTAGAGTTGATTGTGAGTCAACTAGAAAGAAATTTAAAGCTGTCTGAATTAGTGGGCATTTCTACTGCCAATGAAATTGACTGGTTAAAGGATCTGCAAGTGAAATTACAACCTGGTGAGGCAGCTATTGAGTATGTGAAGTTTAATGATGTAACAAGCAGTGATTATCCAACGAAATATGGTGCTTTAATTTTAGTTGGGGATAAGGCTGCAGCACAGTTTATTTATTTAGGTACTGAGAAAAAATTACAACAATGGTTGCAGCAGAAATCAGGTGCAACAAAAGAGTCTTCTGTGTCTAGGCTGTATAGAAGTTCAATTACAAAAAAGGCACCCGATGTTTTCTTGGGTGATAGTTTGTATGCATTTATTTGGAAGCCTTTGCTTCCTTTTCTTAAAGATATTCAAAAGGTTCATTATGCACCAGATGGATTATTACATCAGGTAGCGTTTCAAGCTTTACCAACAGCGAAGAATCAATTACTGATAGACTCCTATCAACTGTACTCATATACTAGCACGAGGCAGTTGGTTCAAAGTTCGTCTTCGAAGCAAATTTGGAAGTCAGCAGTATTGGTTGGCAATCCCGATTTTGGTCCAATTCCTACAAATGCAAAAGATGGTTGGTCTGCTTTGCCAGGAACCGCTTTAGAAATCAATCAACTTAAGCCTGTACTTGAAGGACAGAAAATTCAGGTGAAAACATATTTAGATCGTGCAGCAACGGAACTGGCTTTACAACAATTAGATGGGAAGTCTCCAGATATTATTCATGTGGCAACACATGGTTTTTTTCTTCCAGATCCATCGGCGCAGAAACGGAATTTAACGATTAGTAGTTCACAGTTTTCTCTGGCGTCTGATCCTTTACTAAGAAGTGGGCTGGTATTTGCAGATGGTAATAAGGCATGGACAGGTAAACAGCCTGCTGGAGGAAATGATGGTATTCTAACAGCATATGAATTATCGCAGTTAAATTTATCCAATACACGTATGATGGTGATGAGTGCATGTGAGACAGCATTAGGGGATGTGTTGGATAGTGAAGGAGTATTTGGATTACAAAGAGCATGTAAGCTTGCTGGGGTTCAATATTTATTATTAAGTTTATGGCAAGTACCTGACCAGGAAACTGCTCTGCTCATGCAAACATTTTATACTAATTTATTGCAGGGACAAACTCCGCGTGAGGCACTATATCAAGCACAAAAAAAATGGCGAAATGAGTGGCCGCCATATGCATGGGCTGCATTCGTAATTATTGAATAACTTAAATGAGTTTAGTAGTTCCGCCCGATACATTTTATTTAGTAGCAGAAGAATTTCTGTTAATGGAATGGCGTTCTACAAATGCTGCAGTTGTAAAGAGTTCTATACAGTCTTACTTTCATTGGATTCAAGAACAATCATTTCCTTGGGTAAGAGATTGTATTCCGTCGCGACACCGATTGGGAGTGCAAATGAATCTTTTGGTATTTCACTCTGTATTTAGGCATACGAATATTCAAAAGTATTGGGAGGAGCTACTTTTTAAGGCAGATATTGTTTATAAGCAACAAGCTTCTAAGACGCATCTTATTCCTGTTTGTTATGATGTTTCTTTAGCACAAGATATTGAAGAGGTTGCTCGTATTAGCAAAGTAGAGATTGACTATGTTATTCAACTGCATTGTTCAGTTGAGTATGAGGTTAGTATGATGGGATTTTTACCAGGCTTTGCATACATGGATGGTTTACCTGCACCAATGCATGTACCACGATTGTCAAAGCCGCGTAGAGAAGTGCCAGCAGGGAGTGTTGCAATTGCAGGTTCTTCCACAGCAATTTATCCAGTTGCTAGTCCAGGTGGTTGGCGCATTATTGGAAGAACACCTTTATCAATGTTAACAGATGATATTAAATCACCAACAAGATTTTCTGTTGGCGATCGTGTTCGGTTCACTTCTATTGATTTACAAGAGTGGAATAATTTCATGCATCAATGAGTAATGTTCCAACCATAGAAGTGATTAAAGCTGGTCCTGACGATCGTATCCAAGATATGGGCCGTTTTGGCTATCAACACTTAGGTATTCCTCCTAGTGGCGTTATGGATGCACATGCGGCCTCTGTAGCAAACATTTTGCTAAATAATAGCGCGAGTTTACCAGTTATAGAATTGGTACTATCTTTTGCAAAGTGGCGTATTTTGTGTCGCACTTATATCTCAACTGCTGGCGCAGAGGTTGAAATAAAGCTGAATGGAAAAATTCAGCAAGTAGGACAAGTATTTGCTGTTGAAAAGGATGATGAACTGCAATTCTCTCCTTCGTCTCGTGGTGCAAGATTGTATGTGGCTGTACAAGGTGGCTGGAGATCAGAGGTTTGGTTGGGAAGTGCATCAACAGATATTTGGTTGAATAGAGGAGGCCATCAAGGGAGAAGATTGCAGTCAGGAGATTTACTTATGGCTCAAGCTTCTTTTAATTTACCAGAGATTTTTAAACGACAATTTTACAGGTGTGATTACTTGCCTAAGCATGAAGTGATTACAACTATTAGGATGATACCTGCACCAGAATTTGAACTGTGGAGTAAGCAAAGTAATTATACTCAAAATAATATCTCTGGGAAGGTTACAACACAAAGCAATCGCATGGGCTATCATGTGCAGTTGCAAAGACCCATTGCACATCAACATGAAATGCAATCTAGTCCAATTACAGTAGGTGCTATTGAGTGGCTACCTAATGGCAATTGGATTGTTCTGATGTCCGACCATCCAACAACTGGTGGTTACCCGTGGATTGGAACAGTAATTACAGCCGATCTTCCAAGGTTGGCACAAATTACACCTGGTTCTATTGTAGAATGGGAATGGGTAGATATAGACAAAGCAGTTCAATTATTATTAGAACAACGGCGTAATTTGCAAATACTTCAACACGCAATTCATGAGTCGTTTAGATAAACTACAAATTGATTTAAATGCAGATGTAGGAGAGGGGATGCTTACAGATGCTGAACTTGTTCCTCTGGTTAGTAGTGCAAACATTGCATGCGGTTATCATGCTGGTGATGAGGCTACCATGCAAGCGACTATTGAACTTTGTTTGCAACATGGAGTTGCTATTGGTGCACATCCTGGTTTTCAGGATAAGGAGAATATGGGTAGAAAAAATATGCAACTGAACGATAATGAATTGTACGGCTGCATTTCGAAACAGCTAGAGTTGATGTTATATTTGGTGGAGAAGAATGACACTACTTTACATCATTTAAAATTACATGGTGCGCTTTACAATATGTCGGCAGAAAATATTGAAATGGCTTCAGTAATTGCAAAAGCCATTCAATCATTGTCACCCGGATTGCAAGTATACGGTTTAGCAGGCAGTAAGTTTCTTGATATCATAAGTTCTGTAGGTTTAAAGCCTGTTCATGAAGGATTTGTTGATAGAGCTTATTTAAAAAACGGTCAACTAGTACCACGTTCGCAGGATGGCGCATGTATCCATTCATTAGCATTGGCTGCTGCTCAAACTCGTAAGATGGTAGCATCTCAAGAGATTGAAACAATAGAAGGGGTTACGATTAAGACTTTTGTGCAAACACTTTGCATGCATGGAGATCAACCAAGAGCTGTTGAGCGAGCCACCTATATTAGAAGCATTTTAGAAAATTTATCTGTTGAAATTAAAACACCCAATTAATATTCGATTATGGGCGGGTGCTGCATTTCTCATGGCCACATCGGCTATAGGTCCGGGGTTTTTAACGCAGACTGCTGTTTTTAGTAAGACCCTATTGGCATCGTTTGGATTTGCAATTCTTATTTCAGTACTTATTGATTGGATTATTCAATGGCAGATTTGGCATACGATTATAGTATCAGGGAAACCAGCACAGACGGTTGTTGAAGAAGTTGTTCCTTGGGGCGGAAAGTTGTTAAGTGTAATCATAATAGTAGGCGGATGGGTATTTAATGCTGGTAATTTAGCTGGTTGCGGATTAGGCATTTCAGTTATTACGGGCTGGGAGCCATGGATAGGAAGTGCACTCAGTGCTGGAGTAGTTTGGTTAATTTTTATTTATCCAGGCTTCACAAAAAATATGGATCGCATTACTGTTCTATTAGGATCATGTGTGCTATTGATTTTGATGTATACACTTTTCAAGACTCAACCACCTATTCAATTAGCAATAGAAAAAACATTTCTGCCTGACCAAGTGGAGCCTATGATCATATTAACCTTGGTAGGAGGAACAGTGGGAGGGTATATTAGTTTTTCTGGTGCACATAGATTATTGCAAGATGATATTTCAGGAGAGCATCACTGGTTGAAAGCACGAAAAACGGCATTAAGTGGCCTTTTTATAACTGCCTTTGTACGTTATGGTTTTTTCTTAGCGGTTTTAGGTATTGTTGCGGGCGGCTATGTATGGAATGAGGAGCAACCTGCTTTGAATTTTTTTAGCGCAATTGAAGGTAAATGGGCATCTTTATTTTTCGGTGTTGTTATTTGGGTAGCTGCAATCACTTCAGTCATTGGTTGTACTTACACATCTGTTTCCTTTGCCGATGGTTGGGTAAAAAATTTTGCAGCTCATCGACATAAATATATGTGGGCGTTTTTGGTTGCATCTTTTTTATTATTGATGATTGCTGGCAGACCAGTCAGCTGGTTAATTTTTGCAGGAACCATCAATGGAATGCTCTTGCCAATTACCCTTATCATATTGTTGATAGC
>ERZ1066133.526-NODE-526-length-16448-cov-9.611725_pt1 | contig 16448 bp, 13 predicted proteins | sample MGYA00382780_ERZ1066133 | MGnify/ENA primary metagenome ERZ1066133 (study PRJEB33369, sample SAMEA5778363) | biofilm metagenome | biome: Industrial cooling water; feature: Water cooling tower basin; material: Biofilm | place: United Arab Emirates | collected...
GTGTAGGACAGATCCGCGTTGGCCGCCAGATCTCGGAAACGGACCTCGTACTTCTCCGACCCGTCGCGATCGATCGCGATGGCGGCGACACGGCCATCGGGTGAGATCTCCGTGCCACCGACGCGGAAGTTGCGTTGTCCCGCCGCGGCCTCGTTCGCGTCGAGGATCACCTGCTCGGGGCCGTCGGGGAGCGGCTTTCGGCAGTAAACCTTGTACGGCTTGCCCTCGACGTTGCGCGAGTAGTACGACCATCTGCCCTTGCGGTAGGGCACGCTCATGTCCGTCTGCTGGACACGGGCGACCATCTCGTTGTACAGCGTCTGCTGGCGCTCGCTGGTGTGGGCCGTGGCCGCATCGCTGTACGCACGCTCGGCCCGCAGGTGCTCCATGACCTTGGGCCCGAGCACCGGGTCGTTGCGCTGCCGGAGCCAGTGGTACTCATCTTCGAGCGTGACACCGTGGATCGTGGTCTGGCGTGGGATCTTCTCGGCCCGGGGAGGCGTCTGGGCGGCGGTGAGGGAACCGGCGAGCGAAACGGCGGCGAGGCCGAGCAGTGCGTGATCGTGCATGGGGCGAGTTTACACGATCGCCGACTGGGGGCGCCATTCGTGCGCCGGGGCTCGGTGGGGCACGACTGATTCGACAGGGGAGCGTGTTCCAGAGGAACCGGTCGCGCGGCTCAGGGCAGCCGCGGACGGGTGGCACCGTGCCGGAAGCACCATGCTGGAGGCAAGGTTCAAAAAGGTCGGTCTACTTCTTGACCGGTTTGCCCGTAAAGACACCGTTGGGCTGGATGAACTTCAGCTCGGACACGCCATCGCCCTCGAGCACGAACTGAACGCTGAATCCCTCAAGCCCCTTGAGCTTGAAGGTGCGGTTGCGGGCCGGGATCAGTTCGAGCGTCGGCTGGCCGGGCAGGCTCGCGGTCAGCGTCGCATCGGTAAGCGTGATGGTGCAGGGCTGTGTGCCCATGATGAGGTATTGACCCGCGAGCTTGGCGAGGAAGGCCTTGTCCTTGAGCTCGGCGTCGCCCTGGCGCTGGAAGACGATGGGGGCAACGCTGGGTTCGAACGTGCCGCGGACGCTGTCGATCTCGCCGTCGACGCCGGTGCCGAACTGGAGCGTGAAGGAGTTGTACGTCTGATCGGCGGCGTTCTTGGTGCCCTTGAAGACGTCGTAGTGCCAGTGCTCGAGCGGCGTGGTGATGTTGTTGTACGTAAAGGACAGCGTCGTGTCGCTCGCCGCAGCGATGGTGAGCGTGCCGTAGCCGGCGTGGATGTATTCGCCGATGTAGTCGGCGATCGGGTGCGAGTGCGGGGCGTTGGGCTTCCTGGTTTCACCGAGCTTGGATTTCGCGGCCTGCCCCTGCGACCGGGCGAGGTCGCGCTTCGCGAGCGCTTTGCCGCTCCAGTCGGTGGGATCATGGCCGAGCAGGCGATCCACGGCGTAACGAACGAGCAGGTCGCGCGTCGGAGTGCCGTTCATGTTGGTGAGTACAACGAACCCCAGGTCATGCTCCGGCAGCATGGCGACCATGGACGAGAAGCCGTCGATGTTGCCGCCGTGATGAATCACGCGCTGGCCGCGGTAGACATCGACGAACCAGCCGAGGCCGTAGCCGACGGGGACGATCTCGGGCGTTTCCGGGCTCCCGTCGCCGCGGGTCATGTGGGGCGCGTGCATGTCTTTCAGCGCATCGGCCTGCACGAGTCGCTTGCCCGCGGCGGGTCCGGGGAAGGACTTGGCGAGCTGCCCGTCGCTGAGATGGAGCATGACCCAGTTGGCCATTTCCTTGACGGAGGAGTTGATGGAACCGGCGGGGCCCATGTTCACGATCTCGCGGTACGCCATCGGCTCGACCTTGAAGGTGTCCGCCTCCTCGCGATAGCCCAGGGCGTGGTCGGAGTCCCGCGTCATGTCGGCGATCGTGAAGTTGCTGCGGCTCATGCCCAGTGGCGTCAGGATGCGATCGCGGACGTTCTGCTCCCAGGACTTCCCGGTGAGCGTCTCACCGACGACGCCCGCGGTGAGGTACATCAGGTTGTTGTACTGCCACTTCTCCCGGAGGTCCTTGTTGTTCTCGAGGTAGGGCAGGCGACCGACGAGCTCGGCACGCGGCAGATTCGGCACGCCGTACCACACCAGATCGTGTCGCGGCAGACCGGAGCGATGCGTCACCAGATCGCGGCCGGTCATCCGCTCGGTCAGCACGCGGTCGTGCAACCGGAACGACGGCAGGTACGTGGTCACCGGCTTGTCCCAGTCGAACTTGCCCTCCTCGGCGAGCGAGGCAAGGACGAAAGTCGTGAACGCCTTCGTCGAGGAGCCGATCGGGAAGAGCGTGTTCTCGGAGACGGGCAGCTTCTTGTCGAGGTCCCGGTACCCGAAGCCCTTGGCGTAGATGATCTCGCCGCCTTTCACGATGGCGATGGCGATGCCGGGCACCTGCCAGGCCTCGCGGATCTTGTCGACCTGTGCGTCGAACCCGTCGAGCGCCGCGGCGGCGCTGGCGGCGGGGTCACCCCGCTTGATCTCGAACGGGAACTTGGCGGGCCCCTGCGTGAACTCGCCTGTTATGGAGGATCCGTCCGGGCTGAATGTGCCCTTGAAGGTCGGATTGCCCCCGATCGCGCCCGGGACTTCCTTGATGCGGAAGGTCGCGGTGGCGGGGCTGGCGGCGGCATCGATGGCGATGTTCTCGAGCGCAAAGCCTTCGACCTTCTGTGCCGGAATCGAGATCGTGCCCTCGGTGTCCGACGCGAAGCTCAGGATAAACTCCAGCGGTGCCCCGGGGAGCTTCACCGCGCCGGTCCATTTGCCCTTGAGTTCGGGCTTGGCGGCGACACGCGCCGTCTCGTGCGCGGCGACGGCCGCCTCGCTCGCGTGCCCGACGCCTGCGGCACACGCCAACCCGACCGCGAACACCCGAACGCCATGCATGGTCATTGTCATGAGATTCTCTTTGGTGAAATACCGACGCATCTTTCAATGATACCGGGGATCACCCGGAATATCCCGCGAAGGCACAACGCCGCCCGGAAAGCCGGGCGGCGTTGGTCGACGGGCTGCCGGGTGTGTCACGGGCAGAGCAGGGCGTCGTAGGCGACGATGAAGATCTGGAAGTCCGAGTCATCGACGGCGTTGTCGCCGTTGAAGTCCGCGGGACATCCGGAGGGCATGACGGGATCGGAGCAGTCGAGCAGGTCGTACGCCTGGACGAAGACCTGGAAGTCCAGATCCTCGACGAGCCCGTCGGTGTTGAGATCGCACGGGCAACCGGCGTTGAGGCCGACGAACACGCCGGCGTTGTCGAGGTTGATCCAGCCGATGTTCTCACCCCAGGCGTAGCCGCGAAGGCGGCTGGCCACGAAATCGATGCGTGCCGGCTGGGCGGGCGTGGCGAGGGCGCCGCCGCTGAAGTTGATCCAGCCGACATTCTCGCCCCACGCAAAGCCGCTGAGCTGCCCGGACGCGTTGGCGTTGACGCCGAAGTTGGTGCCGTTGGTGTTGGAGTACGGGCCATCCCCGTTGCCGAGGTTGATCCAGCCGCAGTTCTCGCTCCAGACGAAGCCACGGAAGAAGCCACCGGCGGGCCGGACAAAGAACTTGGCACCCCGGGAGCCGATCGGCGAACCGGCGTCGGCCCAGTTCAGGAAGCCGATGTTCTCCGCCCACGCGTACTTGTTTGGGGGAACGACGCGGAACGACTGCGCTGTCGCGTGTGCCGACATCGCTGCGCCGAGCGCACCCGCAACTATGTTCATGGTCTTTCGCATCTTCATTTCACCTGTGCGTCGCAGCATATCCGACAGGCCTGTTTTTGTAACGAAGATTCCATCCTAATTCAGCGATCCGAACACCGCCCGATCCACCGGACGTCCGCCGCGGACGGCGGAGTCCTAGAACGTGATGTTCGCCCACGCTCCGGCCGACGACGGCGTTGAAGATTTTCCTCCGCTGGTCTTGCCGGGCGCGATCGAGACAAAGGTGCTCAGCCCCGACAACTAGTTCCGAACCACGAGATTGCTCGTGCCGGTCACCCGGATCCCGAAGTCGTCGCCGCCTGGACGCCGGTTGGTGATGTGGTTGCCGTCCACGCAGCAGTCGACTCCCGAGACGAAGACACCGGCGAAGGACCGGCTCTCCCGACCGGCGGAGGCGATCGCGTTCCCGACAACAGTGACGCGGCTTCCGGCGACGCACGAACCCAGCCCGAACGGCGCGTGGGGGCGGACCGAGGGCCCGGGCCGGTGCGGCCGTCGCGTCCCGACGCCCGCTCAGTACTTGAAGTTGGCGAACGAGTTTGAGGATGTGATCGTCGCGCCGGCACTGACGTCGAAGATCTGGCCGATGGCGTTGCTGCCCGAGGACACGAAGTCGTTGGCGCCGACCGAGCCCGACCCCGGGTTCCGGGACGCGGTGTTCCGGACGACGATCGCGCCACCGGAGACGTTGATCCCGGTGGCGTTGTTGGTCACGGTGTTGCCCTCGATGCGTGAATTGCCAGAGCCCGTGATGAGAATCCCCGCGCCGGAGTTGCCGGAGCACGAGTTGTTGAGAATCACACATCCGTTCGAGCCGCGGATGCCGTCGGTGCCGTTGCCGCGGAAGGTGGACCCCGTCACGGTCGATCCGCTCGTGACCAGGGCGCCGTGCTGCCCGTTGCTGAAGCCGTTGCAGTTTGCGATCGTGGTGGAGCTTGTGAACGAATAGCCGTGGGCCCCGTTCTCGCTCGAGGTGCAACCGGTGAGGACGTTCCCGTCGCCGCTGCCGGTGAACCCCGATCCGCCGTTGCCGCGGGCGGTGCAGTTCGTGAAGGCGCCGCCGCCGTCGCAGTCAAAGCCCGCGTCGAGCGCGCTCCCCAGGGCGCTGCAATTCGTGAATGCGGCAGCGACCCCGACATTGAACCCCGTGCCGCTGCCGCCGGCATTGTCGGCGACACAGTTCGAGAACACACAGGCCGATCCGCCACGGAACTCGTCGCCGCCGTTGCCTCGTGCGATGCAATCGGTGACGATCGCGTCGTTCCCAAGAACAAAGCCGTGGGTGCCGTTGTCGTACGCGGCACAGTTCTGCAGCTCGGCGCGACCGTCGAGGGCGATTCCGACGTTCGCGTGATTGCGAGACGTGATCCCGATCAACCGCACGCCCGCCACGCCGACTTGCGCGAAGACGCCGGACCCCCCGCCGCCGCGGACCGTGCCGTTCCGGATCGTCACGTTGCCGCGCGGATCACCGGAAGGGTTTGAGGCGTCGCCGGCGATCAGGATGACCGCGCCGGTGTTGCCGGCCAGCCCTTCGACCGTGAAGCCGTTGAGGTCCAGCGTCACGTTGTTGGCGTAGATCCCGATCGCGTTCTTCCCGCCAATCGCCGCGACGTTGCCGGTCAGGTAGTACGACCCCGGCGCCGTGATCCTGTAGACCGAGGTGGTGCCGACGCCTGACGTGTTGATGTCGTTCACCGCGACACGAGGCTCGACCTCCGCCAGCGACTTGCTCGTGGGCGTGATTGGGCCAGCGGGAGGCGTCAGCGGCCCGGCGCTCGCCCACGCGCACAGCATCACGCCGCCGATCGCGGCCCGCACGAATCGATCTGTCTTCTTCATGGCCCGGTACCCTCCAGTGCTTTCCCGCAACCACGTGCGACAAAGGCCATCGTGGAAGCCAAACCAAGATCCACCAACCGCATCTGCGCGGTGTCTTCTGCCGCGGTCCTCGCGTCGGCCGACCACGGCGCGGGCTCGTGTTCGCCGCCCGGACGGGTGGCGGGCCTGCTCGGCGTGATCCACAAAATCCATTACTGAACACGCATCCGGTTGATGGTGCGTCCGAATACACGTCGCCAGCCACCAAGGAACCTCACCGATGCCGCGCCTGCTCCTTGCTCTCCTGCTCGCCATACTCGCCACGACCGCATCGGCGGTCCGCGCCGGTGATTCACGCCCGGAGCTCGGCTCGCTCCGCATCGGCGCAGCGGCACCCGCGGTCGCGGCTTCGAAGTGGGTCAAGGGTGAGCCGGTTGCGGCGTTCGAGAAGGGCAAGGTCTACGCGATCGAGTTCTGGGCGACATGGTGCGGCCCGTGCATCGCGGCGATGCCGCACGTCCGCGACCTGCAGGAGAAGCACCACGCCGCCGGATTCCGCGTCGTCAGCGTGACGGGCGCGGATCCGAACAACACGCTCGAGAAGGTGGAGAAGTTCGTCGCCCGCAAGGGGGACGGCATGAACTACACCGTCGCGTTTGACGACGAGACAAGAACCCGTGATGCCTATCTCCGCGGCACCGCCCGCTCGGGCATTCCCGCGACGTTTCTCGTGGATCGCGAAGGCCGCCTCGCATGGCTGGGTCACCCCAAGGACGTGGACCGGCCGCTGGAGCAGATTCTGGCGGGAACCTGGGACATCGACGCGGCCAAGACGAGGTTCGACGCCCAGCTCGAGCGCGACGTGCTGAGCAGCACGTGGTACGAAGCGGTGGGTGCCCGAGACGCCCGAACGCTGGAAGCACAGGCTCCCGCGGTATTCGCCGCGGGCCACGACGATCCCGAGTGGCTGACCGCGCACGCGTGGGCGGCACTCGCCGGTTCGAACGAACTTCGCATCACCGTCGCTTCGCCCGTGCTACCGGTGCTCACGCGGGCTCTGGAGCGGTCGATCGAGCTCCGCGGCACGCCGCACGCGTTCACTCTGAACGCCCTCGCCCGCGCCCGCTTCCTCTCCGGACGGCGCGACGACGCGGTGCAGCTCGTCCGGGACGCGCTCGAAGCCGGCAAGGACGAGGGCGAGTACCTGCTCGGTTACCTCAAGCAATTCCTCGCGGAGTACGAAGCGGCGGAGTGACGATCCGAGCGGATCCCTGACGCGAGCCTTGGAACTTTGGTGGTTCGGCGGCATCTGATAGACTGGGCCGAACGTTCGCGGGGGCCGACCCCGCCCACCGCCAAAGGAGCCAGTCTTGAAGTCCATCACGCGTCTCGCCGCTGTTGTTCTTGTCGCCGGTCTCGCCGTTGCCGCGCGTGCCGAACCGTCACCGGCGCCGGCCGCGCCACAACCCGTCGCCGTCGAGCTGGGATCACTGACCATCGGCCAGCCGGCTCCGGCGCTGCGGATCGCGAAATGGGTCAAGAACAGCCCGGTGAGTTCGTTCGAGCAGGGCAAGGTCTACGTCGTTGAGTTCTGGGCGACGTGGTGCGGTCCGTGCGTCAGGAGCATGCCGCATCTTTCGGAACTGCAGAAGACGTACGCCGACAAGGGCGTGACGATCATCGGGGTGACCAGCCTGGACAAGAAGGGCAACACGCTCGAGGCCGTGGAGAGCGTGGTCGCCAAGAAGGGCGACACGATGGGCTACACGATCGCGTGGGACAGCGAGCGCTCGACCAACGAGGCGTACATGCTCGCCGCGGCGCAACCGGGCATACCGACGGCGTTCATCGTCGATCAGAACGGCACGATCGCGTGGATCGGGAGTCCGTTCAAGATGGACGAGCCCCTGGAGAAGATCGTCGCCGGCAAGTGGGATATCGACGCGGCGCGGAGCGCGTTCGAGGCCTCCCGGGAGAAGGACCTTGCTCAGATGTCCTTCGCGCTGGCGCTTCGCTCGAAGGACTACGCGAAGATCGCCGAGTCCGCACCGCGCGTGCTCGCTTTCGGATCGAATCAGCCCGGCGTGTACAACTACGTGGCGTGGGCGATCGTCGATCCCAAGAACGCGCTGGATCTGAAGTCGAACCCCGGGCTCATCGAGATCGCGCTCGATGCGGCGCAGAAGGCCGATCAGGCCGCGGGAGGCGACGATCCCGGCATCCTCGACACCCTCGCCCGCGCGCACTTCGTCAAGGGCGATACCGCGAAGGCCATCGAGATCCAGACCAAGGCCGTGTCGCTCGCCGACAACGAGAAGGACAAGGCCGAACTGGAAGCGGCGCTGAAGGAATACAAGGCCGCGAAGTAGCCCGAAACGCCGGCCCGTCGGAATCCGCGGCCCGCCGAACGGCGGGCCGCGTTCGTTCCGTCTTGGTGAAAAAAAGTGCAACTTTTCGTCGGCTCACAGGAACACGACTCCGGATTCCATCGCGAGACCGCCCATGCCGACTCCCATCGTGCCGATGATCCTCTCCGGGATGCTGCTGCAGGCTCCCCAGTCCGCGCACGCCGATCCGATCCTCCGTGGATCGCTCGCGCCCGACGAGGGCGTCACGCTCCGCGTGCCCGATAAGCAGCCCGAGCGCACGCTCCGCGTCGGGGATCCCGCGCCGCGGCTGAGCGTGCGGGAGTGGATCGACGAAGGCAAGCCCGCCCCGCCACGCGAGGGTTTCCGGCCCGGCACCGCGTACGTCCTGGTGTTCTTCACACCCACGACCAGACCGATCAAGCCGTTCTTCGACTCCGTCTCGAATCTCTCCGATCGCTTCGCCGATCGCTTCGTGCGCGTGCTGGGCGTCTGCGGAGCGGGCGGCGGCGCAGCCCGCGAGGATCTCACGACCGTCCTCAACGGGTACCCCTCCAACGTGCGCTTCCCCATCGCGTGGGACGAGGGCACCACGTCGCGTGACGCGTACCTCGCGGCCCTCGGCGACCAGAGTGTGCCGCTGATCGTCGTCATTGATCCCCAGGGGCGCGTGGCCTGGTACGGTCCGCCCGGGCAGACGACGGCCATCCTGAACGCCGTCCTCTCCGGCCAGTGGGACCTCGACGCGGCCCGTGACCAGATCGAGCACGCGGAAGACATGGCGTGGATGCGCATCGAGATCATCCGGGCCCAACGGTCCAAGGACCCGAAGCGCATGCTCGCCGCTGGCGAGAAACTCGGCGTGCTCGGCGCCCGCCTGGGCGAGGGCGAGCGCCAGGAGATGCTCGCCTTTGCCGATGCTGTCTGCGGGCGCGGCGGCGTCTTCGACCTTCGTCAGCATCCCGAGCTCGCCCGGCTCGCCCGCGAGCTTGCATACCGCGCCGCGAGCGACGAGACGACGGACCCGCGTGTCCTCGCGGTGCTCGCACGCACGCGATTCGCCACCGGCGACAAGGAAGACGCCGCCGCGCTCGCCCGCCGGGCGCTCGAGATCCTCGGCGGCAAGGTGCCGACGGATATCGATCTGCTCGAAGAGCTCAAGAAGGACTTCGACCGCTACTCGTCCTGAGGCGGCACGCCCCGGCCCGAGGGCGCACGGCCGCGTCAGGCTTCGAGGGCGCACTCGCGGCGGAGCCACGTCGCGATCACCTCCGCCTCGCCTCGCTCCATCCACTTGGCCAGCGCTCGAGGCGCGGCGTCGGCCGTGTGAACGTACACGTCCGCCGTCGGTTGCTTGTCCTTGCCGCTGCTTATGCCCGAATCCCGCAGCTCGATCTGATCGACACGCGCCATGTCGTGGACGACCGATGCCTGCCCCACCCGGGGCGGGAAGGTGACGAAGCCGGACACGCGATCGACCACGATGTCGAACCGGCCCGCACGGAGCGACAAAAACCGCCAGAGGAACCCCAGCACGCCGACACCCGCGAGCACCGGCACCCCGAACCACGCCACCGGCACCGTCGAAGGCAGCATCAGCACGCCGAGCGCCACCGCGACGCACGAAAGGCCGATCCACATCAGCCCGAACTCCACGGCGTTGAGATGGCTCAGCCGCAGTACCGCGCGGTTCGCGTCGTCTTCGATGAGGTAATAACGGATCGGGTCGGTGCGGCACGCGAACGCCCGGATCGAAGACCGCAGCATCGTCAACGCGAAGGCGTTGAGCACCCCGGCGAAGTACAGGAGCGCGATCGTGGTCTTCTGGAGCCCGACGACCAGCGCCGCGTTCTTCGGATCTGCCGGGTCCACGAAGACCGGCACCGACGCCCCCTGCGGGTAGGCACGCCGTGCGTCGGCCTCGGAGCGGAAGGACGGACCGCGCGAATCATCGACGACGATCGTGGAGCCCCTGCGGATCTCGCCGCCGGCTTCGTACTCGTACGTCACCGCGACGCGGTAGCGCCGGGCGTTCTTGGTCTTGCGGGACGTCACCGTGGTGGTGACGATCGTTCCGGTGGTCTGCTGCCAGGTGGTGCCGGACGCGTGCTGCGACATCGCTCGCCTGATCAAATACCAATCGGCGATCACCGCGCCGATGAGCAGCGCGACCACGATGAGCAAGCCGAAGAGACGAGTTCCGGTGGACATCGCAGGATCCTACCGCCGTGACGAGCGTGGGCTGCCCCACCTTCCCACGCGCCGGCTTAGAACGGCCGCTTCGTCGGATTCACAACCAGATTGTCGCGTCCGAGGACGAGCATGTCGGCGACTTCCACCGCATCCGTGAAGCTTTCTTGGGCTTTCTCAAGATCCACAGCATCCTCGGGCACCTGGCCGCGTTCCAGATGCTCCACCGTCGGGATCGCATCACCCGTGAGGACGACGGTGAACCGCGCGTCCTCGAGCAGCAGGCCGCAGGTGCCGGGTGTCACACCCGGGAGCGGGAAGAGCGTCACCCGCTCGGCGAGTTCTTCGGGAGCGGGCTTGCAGCGTTGCAGCACCGCCACATCGCGCTGCAGCACCGCGGCGATCTCCTGCTGCTCGGGGTCTTGGCTCGATTCCTTCAGCCGTGTGGCGAGCGGGATGCCCACGCCTTCGCGTTCCTCTTCGCTGACCCACCAGTTGGCCCGGGCGAACGCGCCGATGCCACGCCGCGCATCCGCGCGGAACGACGTCAGGAACACATCGGTGATCTGCGAAGGCGCAAGCGAGGCCCGCTCGGCCAGCCGCGCCACGAGCGCCTGCTCAGGCAGGCCGGGGTCCACGAGAATCCGCTTCTCCCCGGCGACGATGAGCGACGTGGTGGCGTGCCCGGTGCGGACCTGACCACGTTCCCCCCAGAGCGGATGCGACGGAAGCGTGCCGATGGAGATGATGCGGAGGTTCATGGAGAGCAGGGGAGCTGGGGAGCAGGGCAGCAGGGGAGCAGCAATCCTACAACGGCGCCAAGAGCACCTCGAAGCGCGAGCGAGATCCGGATCGATCACAGTACGGCGACATTTCGTTCTCCCCCTGCTCCCCTGCTCCGCTTCACCGCTGCACCCTTTCCTATCACCCCTCGACGCCCTGATCCCGCGACGCCCGCAGCCGTTCCAGCGCCGGGTGCTTCTGCTGCTTCTTCTCCCGCAGCCGTTCGATTACGAGCGGCGGAACCATCGAGGTCAAGCACGACAGGTCCTCGCCCATGGCCGCGATCTGCTTGATGAGCGTCGAACTGGTGTACGCGAATGTCTGACCCGCCACGACGAACGCCGTTTCCAGTCCCGCGACCTCGCGATTCGTGACCGCCTGCTGGATCTCGTACTGCAGGTCGCTGAGGTTCCGCACGCCGCGGAGCAACGCGCTGGCGTGCTGGGCGCGGGCAAAGTCCACCGTCAGGCCGGTGAAGCCCTTCACGAACACGGGCGCACCCTCGGGCTCTTTCTCGACCAGCTCCGCCACCAGCTTCTTGGTCATCTCCAGCCGCTCGCTGGCGTCAAAGAGCTGGTCCTTGCTCGGGTTGCGGCCCACCGCCACGATCAACTCGTCGAACAGCCGCCTCCCGCGGCGGATCACATCCAAATGCCCGAAGCTGATCGGATCGAACGAACCGGGATAGATGGCCAGGTGCTTGCGGTTCGGCATGCACCCAAGGGTAGGAAGAACTGCTCCGACCGAGTACCGTGCCAGGGCCCCCGGGAAAAGGCTACCCCACCGGCGTGCGTCCGGTTCCGCGGCATCCGCCGCCGATCCTCGCTCCGTCGCAGTACGCTGCACCGCCCTTCCCCCTGCATGGCGCCCTCGCCCTCCCACCATCCACGCCTCGCGCTCTTCACCGACACGCTCGGCGACGTGAACGGCGTCTCACGCTTCATCAACGACATCCTCGATCAATCCCACGCCGCCGCACGACCGTTGCACGTGCTCACCAGCACGCGCTTCCCGACCCGGCCGCTGCCGACGGTCCACAACCTGCCGCCGCTGCTGGCCCGCCCCATGCCGGGATATCCGCAGCTCGAACTGGCTGTGCCACGCGTGCGCGCCCTGCTGCGGTGCGTACGTGCCATCGAGCCGGATGTGATTCACGTCAGCACCCCCGGACCGGTCGGCCTCGTCGGCGTGCTGGCGTCGCGCCTGCTGCGCGTTCCGCTCGTGGGCACGTATCACACCGATTTCCCGGCATATGTCGCCGACTTGTTTGGCGACGATCCCGCGTTCAACGCTCTCGCCCGCGGCGCGATGCGGTGCATCTATCGCCGATTCGACACCATCTTCACCCGCAGCGACGACTACGCACGCACGCTGCACGCGCTGGGCGTGCATCCGCGCTCCACGCCGCGGCTGCGCCCGGGCATCCGCCTCGACCGATTCACGCCGCAATTCCGCGACTTTTCGATCTGGCCCGCCCTCGGCGTGTCACCAGGTTCATTGAAGTTCCTGTACGTCGGCCGCCTGAGTCTCGAGAAGAACATGCCGATGCTTGTGCGGATCTGGCACGCCGCCGAGGACGCACTCCGCGCCCGCGGCATCGGAGCCGACCTCATCCTCGTCGGAGATGGCCCGTACCGCGACACAATGCAGCGGGAACTGCCGGACGCGCACTTCCTCGGGTTCCGCCACGGCACGGAACTCAGCACGCTCTACGCCTCCAGCGATGTCTTTCTGTTTCCTAGCGTCACCGACACACTCGGGCAAGTCGTCATGGAGGCCCAGGCGAGCGGCCTTCCGGCGTTGGTCACGAACGTCGGCGGACCTCAAGAGATCGTGCGGCACGAACGCACGGGGTTCGTCCTTTCGAGCCACGAGGTCGGGGCCTGGGTGGCCGCGATCGCCGCACTCGCCACCGATGCGCCGCGCCGGGCTGCATTCGCAGCCGCCGCCCACGACCATCTGCAGTCGTACTCCATCGCCGCGTCGTTTGAGCACTTCTGGAACGTCCATGCCGACGTGTGGCGGCAAAGCACCCAGGCTCGTCCGTTGACCTTGACGCGACCGGCCGCCCCGGCCGCGACGACGCGAGAGACGCCCGAAGCGGCGCGCTGATACCATCCGCTCGTGGGCTGGCTGCTCAACAACCCCCAAGTGATCGTCGTGCTGCTGATCTTCGGCGGCTCGTTCCTGCAATGGCTGCTCAAGACGCTCGCGGAGCAGAAGGCTGCGCGTCAGCGTCAGGCCGAGGCCGAACAGCGTGAGCTCGAGGCGCTGCGGACCGGGCGCGAGCCCGCGCCGCCGATGGGCGTGCCGGCCGAGTTCTCCCGCGAGGCGGAACTCGCCGAGCTTCGCCGCCGCGCCCAGGCCCGGGCCGAACAGAGCGCCCGCCAGGACCGCATCGATCCCGGCATGCCGATGCCGCAGCCCACCGGACAGCCGGCCGGTCAGCCCAATCCGCTCGAGATCCTGCTGGGTCTGCCCCCGGGTTCGACCAGCGGCGGCACGGTCCCGCCGCGAACGGGCCGCAGCCGGGATATCGCCGCCGAACGTCGCAAGCGCCAGCAATCGCGTTCGACATCCATACCGCAAGCCGAGTCCGGGGATGATCGAGGCACCGCAGAAGCCCGGGCCGTCCGGATGAAGGCGCGTGAGCAGCAGAAGCGAGCCGATCGCGCCCGCCGCGAGCAGACGGAGCTGGAAGCCCGAGCCGCCCGTGCTCAGCAAGCTCGTGCGGATCAGGCCACCGCCGCCGCGGAGAAGCAGCGCGACCTCGCCACCGCTCCCAGAGCGCCCCGCGCTGCCGTCGCGGTCGGCGGACTCCCCAACACCCGCGCTTCCTGGCGACAGGCCCTGATCGTCAGCGAGATCCTGAACAAGCCGCTGGCCCTCCGCACCGACGCGGATCGCGGGATCCTCTAGCCCCGCCACGCAACCATTCCGGGTGCCACCGCCCGGGTGCCACTGCCGACGGCTTTGCGTCGGCAGTGCATCAGCCGCACGCCGAAAGCCCATCACCTCACCAACACCCGTTCCGCACGGTACCCTCTGCCATGCCCCGCGCCACCACCAGCGCTCACACACGCACCTCGCCTCTTGTCGGCATCATCATGGGCTCGCGCTCCGACCTGGAGACCATGCGCCACAGCGCCGACATCCTCGACGCCCTCGCCGTCCCCTACGAGATCCTCGTCGTCAGCGCCCACCGCACCCCCGACTGGCTCTTCACCTACGCCAAGTCCGCCGAATCCCGCGGCATCGAGGTGATCATCGCCGGCGCCGGTGGCGCCGCCCACCTCCCGGGCATGTGCGCCAGCCAAACGTGCGTCCCCGTCCTCGGCGTCCCCGTCGAGAGCCGCACCCTCAAAGGTCTCGACTCACTCCTCTCCATCGCCCAGATGCCCGGCGGCATCCCCGTCGGTACGCTCGCCATCGGCAAGGCCGGCGCCACCAACGCCGGCCTGCTCGCCGCCTCGATCGTGTCGATCACCCGCCCAACTCTCCGCCGCAAGCTGCAGGCGTGGCGTGCCCAACAAACCAACACCGTCCTGAACGCCCGCGAACTCGAAGGTGAACTGAAGCGCTCGCGTCGCCAACTCAACCTCGCCGCAAAGAAGTCCCGGTAGTCATCGTCTCGTCTCTACACCGCTGCTCCGCTGCCCCCCTGCCCCCTGCCCTCCTTCCCTCGTGCCGCACCACTCCGCCAATCCACCGCATCCACCTCTGCTCGGCATCCTCGGCGGCGGGCAGCTCGGCCGCATGCTCGCGCTCGCGGGTGTGCCGCTGGGTCTGCGCTTCCGCTTCCTTGATCCCTCGCCGTATTCCACCGCCGCCCACGTCGGCGAACTGGTCGTCGGCGACTTCGACGACCACGACGCCCTCGCCCGCTTCGCCAAAGGCCTCCACGTCGCCACGTTTGAGTTCGAGAACGTGCCCGCCGCCGCGGTGCGTCAGCTCGCGGCAACAGTCACGGTGCACCCCAACGCCGACATCCTCGAAGCCGCGCAGGACCGGCTCCGCGAGAAGACCCTCTTCCAATCCCACGGCCTGGGCGTCCCCGCGTTCGCGGACGTTTCCTCACTCGCCGAGCTGAAAGCCGCCGCCATCTCCATCGGCGTCCCCGGCGTGCTCAAGACCCGCCGCATGGGGTACGACGGCAAGGGCCAGTTCGTCCTGCGCTCGCCCAGCGACATCGACGCCGCGTGGCACGCCGTCGCTGCCGATCGCTCGCACGCGGAACTGATCTACGAGCAGTTCGTCCCCTTCGAGTGCGAGACGTCGCTGATCGCCTGCCGCGGACGCGACGGCGCGTGCGTCTTCTACCCGATGCCGACCAACGTCCACCGCGGCGGCATGCTGCGGGTGTCCAGCGTCGACTTGGAGCCCGCGCTGCCCGAAGCCGTGCAGGCCGCGGCCCGTGCGAGCGTCACGCGCTTGATGGAGCAGTTCCAGTACGTCGGCGTGCTCGCGGTCGAGTTCTTCGTGGTGCGACAGGGCAACGCCCTCACCCTGCTCGCCAACGAGATGGCCCCCCGCGTCCACAACAGCGGCCACTGGTCCATCGACGCCTGCGCCACCAGTCAGTTCGAGAACCACTGCCGCGCGGTCGCGGGCCTGCCCATGGGAGCCACCACCCTCCGCTCCTCCGCGACCGCGATGCTCAACATCATCGGAGCGATGCCCACGTTCGACGCGATCGCCGCCTTCGAGCGCGACGCGGCTGTCGCCGGAGTGCTCGTCAAGCTCCACGATTACGCCAAGCCACCCCGCGAAGGCCGCAAACTGGCGCACCTGAACCTCGTCGGCCCCGCGGATGCGATCCGGCAGTCGCTTCCGATGGCCGCGAAGCTGCCCGGGGTCGTTGTGGCGAGCGACAGGGCATCGAGTTCGCGAAGCTCGCTCGACTGAGCGGGACAAGGCTATCCGAACAGCTCGTCACACACTTGTTTCCGGGCGGCTTCTACAGCTCGGCGCCACGGTTCCCTTTGCTGCTGATTCCAACGGACCCCGGGATTCGTCGCGACAACCGTTCGCGTTCCGGGCTTGAAGATCGACTGAATCCTCGGAAGCTCCACCAGATCCGGCTCGGTCACCACAATGGCTGCGGCAAACCTCGCGGCTCGGCTGACGTGGGCTTCGAATCGTGGGTGCGTGACATCGATCGGAATCGACATGAACTCATTCGGATCGCTTCCGTCCATCCACGCCGTCCATTGAGTCGGCCTTCCAACAACGACCACCCAGCGGTCGGACGGCGCGTCGGAAAACTCAGGCACCGTGAGCTCAACGGCCTTCCTTTCCCCGTCCGGAACAGTCGCCCATCTCTTCTTGATCCAGCCGAGTGCTTCCGCAGCTTCCGAATGGTCTGCGTACTCGATCAAGAAGCGAATCAGGCACGCGAGCGGCGTGGACGTCCCTCCCCAATCGGACTTGCGCGGCTTCGCGTAGCCTCGCCGCAGAATATCCGCGGCCACCGGCACATCGCTCGAATCGCCCCACCTGCCAATTGCCTGAGTCTGGCTGAACA
>ERZ1066133.527-NODE-527-length-16443-cov-6.414144_pt1 | contig 16443 bp, 17 predicted proteins | sample MGYA00382780_ERZ1066133 | MGnify/ENA primary metagenome ERZ1066133 (study PRJEB33369, sample SAMEA5778363) | biofilm metagenome | biome: Industrial cooling water; feature: Water cooling tower basin; material: Biofilm | place: United Arab Emirates | collected...
CCCCATCGGCTTGTCTAGCTAATTTGCCTGTTTCTATAGTCACTTCAGCTCCTGATGGCAGCTGAAAAGATGTGCTAATTGCTTGTAAATTCATAAAAATTCAAATTGTGAGAGATATCTTTCTGATTCGGAAGATATCAAAGTGTAAAATACCAAAAAAGTTGACTGAATACAAACGACTATTCCCAACCGCAGTATTACAGTTGGGAATAGCCTTATCAGTTATTCAATACCATTATTTTCTCAGACCTAATTTTTCAATCAGAGCTCTGTATCCCTGCAAATTGTGCTTCTGCATGTAGCTTAGTAAGCGCTTACGCTGACCAACCAACTGCATCAAACCTCTGTGGGTAGAAAAGTCTTTCTTGTTCTTCTGTAAATGACCGGAAATGTGTGAAATTCTTTCAGTAAGAAGCGCAATTTGTGCTTCAATTGATCCGGTGTTGTTGGCGTTTCCACCATAAGCAGCAATCACAGTTGCTTTTTTTTCTTTTGTTAAAGGCATCTCAGTTTCTTTTTAAAACATCCAAATGTTGTTCTTCACTTATTTAGGGCTGCAAAGTTAATGAAAATGCCGATATTTTAGCATTTTTTACTAAAATTCTGGCTTTGTGCATATTTTAATAACGGGCCACTTTTATCCCCATCTATGTAAGGCTCGTAATGCCAACAACCGATTGTAATGGAATTTTCCCGTAAACATGCGGAAACATTTCCTGTAAATCGGTCGCCATTTCATAAATCAAGGGTGCGTTGAGTAACTCTGGGTCTATATTTAACAATATGAGTCCGGTTTGTCCCGCATAAAATCGTTGTAACACTCCTTCAACCTGCTCTTTTTTACTGCAATGTATAAATCCCTCACTATCAAGAGAAGGTGCAGAATACGCGCCCAATTCCTGGGCTTTTTCCCAAGCAGATAATGTAGTAATATGATAAATATGTTCTGTCATAATCAAGCAATCCTTCCTTTTTTTTGCGCTATAAGCATGGCATCGGCAAGAACAATAGCGGTCACAGCTTCCAGCACGGGAGGCACGCGTAACGCAATGCATAAATCGTGCCGACCTTTAACGGATAGCATTTCCTGCTCACCCGACTCCCAATTTAAAGTAAACTGTTGTTGCGGGGTTGATGCAGTCGGTTTTATTGCAATTCTAAAAACCACCTCATTTCCATTGGTTATTCCACCTACTATACCGCCAGAATGATTGGTCTCTGTAGCTCCAGATGAATCCTTAATAGCATCGTTGTGCTGAGAACCAAACATCTTTGCAGCTTGAAATCCTGTTCCAAATTCAATGCCACGTACTGCCGGAATGGAGAAAACAGCATGTGCTAAGCATGATTCCAATGAATCCCAAAAAGGCTCCCCTATTCCTACCGGTAACCCCTTGACTTTACATTCTACAATTCCTCCAATTGAATCTTTAGCTGCAATGGCTTTCTCAAGACCTTTTTCTACATCTTGTTCTCCTCCTATTTCTAATATGGTGGCTTCAACTTGAATATCATTTCCCAATACCTTCTTAGCAACTACCCCAGCAGCTACCAAACAAACAGTTAACCTGCCACTGAAATGTCCACCTCCTCTGTAGTCCTCAAAACCACCAAACTTTTGATTGGCTACCCAATCTGCATGTCCAGGTCTGGGAAAGGAACGCTGCTTGTCATAGTCGCCGCTCCGTGTATTCTGATTGAGGAATGTAATTGCAATTGGACTGCCCGTAGTTTTATCTTTAAAAACGCCAGATTGAATGAGTGGTTCATCCGTTTCTTGTCGAGGTGTGGTTCCCTTTTGCTTCCCGCCTTTCCTTCTTTCAATATCGGTTTCAAAATCAGCAGGTGTAATGGGCACTCCTGCTGGACAATTATCAATTACCACACCCACAGACGGTCCGTGCGACTCACCAAATATGCTTACTCTAAAATGTGTTCCAAATGAATTCATAAACTAGCTTAATATCACTTGTTTAATAGACACACCTAGTTGTTGCAAATCCTCGAAAAAATGAGGATATGATTTTCCAACAGCTGATGCATCTTGTATAAAGATAGGTTGTTCTAAAGGAAGCGCTGCAACAGCAACTGCCATAGCAATACGATGATCGTGGTGAGAAGAAAACACTGTGCCTTTTTCAATTGATGGATTTCCTCCATACACCAACATCTTATCACCATTGATATCAATTCGAATACCCATCTTTTGAAACTCTTGTTGAAGGGTCAATCCACGGTCGCTTTCTTTGTGCTTTAATCTATTAACTCCTGTAAAACGACTTACACCTTTGGCATGTGCAGCTAAAGCAACTAAAGGAGGAAATAAATCGGGACATTCAGTTGCATCTAACTCGAATGGTTGCAATAGACCTGACTTAACCTTAATTTCATTCAGGTCCTCTTCAAAAGAAACACCTGCTAATTGCAATGCTTTCATAATGGCTCTATCGGCTTGCTTTGAATGAATATTCATACCCTCCACAGTAATATCACCATACAAAGCTCCAGCAACTAATAAAAACGCGGCACCACTCCAATCTCCTTCAACCTGATAATGAATCACCTTTTCAAAGTTGTGCTCCGAAGTAATTCTTGGGAAGTAAAATTTTTGATAGTTGTCAACTATTGGCAAATGCATATTGAATGCTTGCATGACATCTAGGGTGAGATCTATATAAGGCTTACTTTGAAGATTATTTACATCAATTCTTACATCGCTTGCTCCCGCGGCAGAATAGGCTAGTAATAGTCCAGTTAAAAACTGTGAACTAAGAGAGCCATCTACCTGAATATTTTCAGGTGATAGTGGTCCTCTTACACTAAGAGGCAAAAATCCATCATTGCTTTCAACGATTACATTTAGTTGAGGTAATACTTCATTAAAAAAATTCATTGGTCGCTTTTGTAAACTACCCTTACCCGTTAAATGAGTTGTGCCACTTCTTAATGCAACTATTGGTGTAAACATGCGCATCGATAATCCACTTTCGCCTGCATGAATTGAAATGGATTCAGATTGACTTAATAAAACTTGTGCACCAGTTACATAATATTTTTTTTCTTCTTCTTTTACTTGAGCACCTAATGCTCTTATAATTTCTAAGGCAGCTAAATCGTCTTCCGATCTGCCAGGATATAATATTTCAGTCTGTCCAGGGTATAACATTGCACAGGCCAATGCTCTTTGCATGACACTCTTTGACCTTGGTGCAACAATATTCCCTTTTAATTGTCGTGGATGTATCTCTACAGAACTCATAAATTAGTCTGAATACGCTCAAATACTTGTGTTAATTCTCTTGTAGTTATGGGCTGAATTTCAGCTTTGCCAATTTTGTTGAGCAAAACATAATTGATATGTCCATCCTGCATCTTCTTGTCCATTGCGAGCATATCCATAACTGGCTTTAAATCAAATCTTGCGAAGCTTGGTAAGTTGTATTGGGCTATTAGATCCACAACTCGATCAACCGACTTAAATCCGGTGTAAATCATGGATACACAGCTTGCATAAGTCATACCAATTGTAATTGCTTTTCCGTGCGATAATTCATGCATGTTCTCAAGTGCATGTCCAAGTGTATGTCCAAAATTCAACCACTTACGCTCATTTTTCTCATAAGGATCCGACATCACTATTTTCATTTTGATCCGTACATTTTTACGAATTAAATCTGTTAATAGCAATGACTTTTTTTGCCAAGTTGCCATTGGTGTTGCTTCTAATTGTCTGAACATGGTTGCATCTTGAATACAAGCATGTTTTATAATTTCTGCAAATCCATTTTCCCACTCAGCTTGTGGCAATGTTTTTAATAAACTTACATCGTATAATAAAAACTCAGGCTGACGAATCGTGCCAACTAAATTTTTATACAATCCAACATCTACTCCATTTTTACCACCCAACGATGCATCTACCATTGCTAATAAAGAGGTTGGAATAAAACCAACCGACACTCCTCTCATATAAATAGAAGCAGCATAGCCTGTCATATCGGTAATGACACCTCCACCCACTCCCACTAGAAAGGTTTGTCGGTCGGCTTTCATTTCAATCAGCTGAGAGATTATTTGATCTATAGTTGATTGCTGTTTATACTTTTCTCCTGGCTTTAAAACAATTGTTTTCCAAGAATAAAACAAACGAGGATGTGATTTATACACATGCTCATCAGTTATAAGAACAATTTTTTTACTATGGCTAAGCTCTTTTAAAAATGATTTAGCCTGACCAAAGTAACAAGTCGTTTGCTTACCATCAACTTCAAACTTCATCGATCGCATAGCTTAAGACTTATTTGTTCATTAATTTATTCTGAAGGTTAATACTCTCTAAGTGAATTGCATCCATATATCTTGAAACAAACTCTTGACTTAGTCCTAACACTTCACCACGTTGATATGCCCTTTCTAATATTTCGTTCCAGCGATTGGTTTGAAGAATGGTAATATTATTGTCTTTCTTATATTGACCAATTTGCTTTGCAATTTTCATTCTTTGTCCAATTAATTGCATCAACTCATCATCTATATGATTGATTTGTTGTCTGAATTTCTCAAGAGCTGCATGAAAATCGTCTGAATTAATATCTTCTTTCCGCCATTCTATTGCGCTAAGCATTGCTCCAAACTGCTCGGGAGTAATTTGTTGTTTCGCATCACTCCATGCTTCATCTGGATTGATATGGCTTTCAACCATAATTCCATCAAAATCGAGGTTGATTGCTTTCTGCGCTACATCCAATAAAATATCTCTTCTGCCACAAATATGAGAAGGATCATTGATTAGCAACATCTCTGGATTTCTCCTTTTCATTTCAATAGCAAGATGCCACATAGGTGCATTGCGATATTCAGTATTGCCATAAGAACTAAATCCGCGGTGTATTAATCCAATATCTTGCACACCAGCTTTTGCTACTCTTTCAACAGCACCTAGCCATAATTCCAAATCAGGATTAATAGGGTTTTTTATAAGAACTGGTACATCTACACCTTTTAAAGCATCGGCTACTTCCTGCACACTAAATGGATTTACCGTAGTTCTTGCACCAATCCATAAAATATCTACATCAAAATGCAATGCATCTTCCACTTGCTTTCCTGTAGCTACTTCTACTGCAACAGGTAAACCCGTTTTTTCTTTTGCCTTTTGCAACCAAGGCAGTCCTTTTGTGCCAACCCCTTCAAAACTACCCGGACGAGTTCTTGGCTTCCAGATACCAGCACGCAACACATCAACTTTTCCTAATGCGGCAAGTTGTACAGCTGTCTCAACCAACTGCTCCTCAGTTTCTGCAGAACAGGGTCCACTAATAATGAGTGGACGCTTTTGAAATGTTTGCTTCGCATTTATGACCGAAGCAGCTACTGAATTCGAAATCATACAATGATTGTTTGCTTTTTAAAATTTATCTTGAGTTAGCGTCATTCATACGAATACGACGCCCTCTGTAATTTTTTCCATCAATTGATTGGATCATTTGCTTAGCAGATGACTTTTCAATTTCAATCCAACTATTCATTTCTTTCATATCAATTCTTCCCAACACATCTTTTTTCAAATCGCTCATGTCCAAAATGAATTGTAAGAAACTAGCTTTATAAAAACCATCTTTTGTTCCAAGATTTACAAATAGTCGAACCGTATCTCCATCACTAAAATTTCTTTTAGATCTACCACCTTGATTATCGCGCGCTTCTCCTCTTTTACCCTTTTGTGAATCTCTCTTATTATCACGAACATTCAAATCTTCAGCATTTTCATAATATTTCAAGAATCTGTCGAACTCTAGTGCTGCTAAACGAGTCAAAACTTCCTCTTTTGAAACTTGCGCAAACTTTTCTTGCAACATAGGAAGATAAGTTTCATAATTATCGTTTGATATATCTGCACTCAATAATCTATCCATGAAACTATAAAACTGCTTTCTACAAACATCCTTTCCTGATGGAAGTTCTAATTTATGGAAAGGTGCTTTTACCATTTTCTCAATGGTTCTAATTCTATATGTTTCTTTTGCAGTAACAATACTCATACAGATACCTGTATTACCTGCTCTACCAGTTCTACCGCTTCTGTGGGTATATACTTCCACATCATCTGGCAATTCATAGTTAATAACGTGAGATATGTCCTTCACATCAATTCCCCTTGCAGCAACATCTGTTGCTACCAATAGTTGAAGGGATCGCTCACGAAACTCACCCATTACTTTATCGCGTTGCGGCTGACTTAAATCGCCGTGCAACGCATCAATATCATAACCATCTCTAGTTAACTTTTCAGCAATTTGCTGAGCATCAATTTTCGTTCTTGTAAAAATGATTCCATAAATACCAGGATGGAAATCAATCAGTCGCTTTAAAGCCTCATACCTGTGATGATGACTCACTAAATAAAATTGGTGATCGATGTTTTTGTTAGCGGTATTAACTTGACCAACAGTAACTTCAAATGGTTGATTCATGTAACGCTTACTCACCTTTCTAATTTCTGGTGGCATAGTTGCACTGAATAACCAGGTCGATTCTCTTGCAGTGGTGTTTTCAAGGATGAATTCAATATCATCTTGAAATCCCATATTCAGCATTTCATCTGCCTCGTCTAATACTACATAACGAATCTGCTGCAATTGAACAGCTTTTCTTTCAATAAGGTCAATCAATCGTCCTGGAGTAGCCACAACTATTTGAGCTCCTTTTTTCAAATCTCGAATTTGCTGTGTAATACTTGCACCACCATATACGGCAACAACCGACATATGTTCTTGGTGCTGTCTAAACAAATCCATTTCGTTTACAATTTGTAAACAGAGTTCGCGTGTTGGACAAATAATTAAAGCTTGCGGATATTTCTTTTGTGCATCTACTAATTGTAATAATGGTAATCCAAAAGCAGCTGTTTTACCTGTACCTGTTTGTGCTAAACCAATAAAATCTTTGGTACCGCTCAACAATACCGGAATAGCTTTTTCTTGAATTGGAGTTGGATTAATGTAACCTAATGATTCGGTAGCCTTTACCAAATCTGCCGATAATCCCAACTCTCTAAATGTAATCATGATTTTTGTTTTAAGATTGCAAAGGTACCTCAATTAAGCCGAGTCCCTTGCTTTTGTGAAATGTTTGTATGTTAATGTATAATTTTTTTGATGCTATTTGCCTGATAAATGAGTTCTCGTAAATATTCGTAGTTCTCTTTTTCTAGACAACTTTTAAATTTTCTAAGTTGACTGATATGCTCATTCAAAACGTCTAATACATTGTCCCTATTCTGCATCAAAATAGGCACCCACATATCTGCGTTACTTTTTGCCAATCGAACCGTGCTTTCAAAACCACCACTAGCAAGCTCAAAAATGGCATCTTCTTCTTTTTCCTTCTCAAGAACTGTATTAGCTAATGCAAAGGATGTGATGTGAGAAATATGGCTGATATAAGCAGCGTGTACATCATGATCATCGGAACGCATGTATAAAATATGCATACCAAGTGCTTTGTAAATATCTTCAACAAGTTTTACAGCATCTGCATCTGATGCTTCTTGATCGCATATAACAGCGCTTTTGCCTTCAAAAGCACGACTGCTAGCTGCAGATGGACCACTGTATTCTGTCCCCCACATAGGGTGACTCGCAACAAATCTTGAACGTTTGGGATGATCCTTAACAGTATTACACAGAGATGCTTTTGTTGAACCCATATCCATAACAACCTGATGAGCAGATATGCTATCTAAAATAGATGGCATTATCTTTTCGGCAGCATCAATTGGAATAGCTACTATGATGCAATCACAATTTTGCCATGTCTGGGGAGCTGAAATTTCATGTACAATGCCAAGTGAAATTGCTTGCTGACAATGCTCTTCACTGGCATCAAATCCAACTATCTTCCCCTTCCAACCTTTCGCTTGTAGCGTTAGAGAAAGAGATCCGCCAATCAATCCCAAACCAATAATTCCAATTTGCTTGATATCTTCCATGTCTATTGTAAAACTGATTGAATGAGAGAAATAGATTCTTGCAATACCGATTCAGAACTACATAAACTTATTCTTACATAATGATTACCTTCTGTTCCAAATATGCCTCCAGGAGTAATAAATACACCCGCCTTATGCAGCAATTCATCACTCAATTGATATCCATCGGTATACTTCTCCGGCACTTTGGCCCAAACAAACATGCCAACCTGTTGAGGGTGATATTCGCAACCAATGGTATCTAATAATTGAAAAGCTTTTGATTTTCTGGCGGCATAAACTTGGTTAATACTTTCATACCAATCAAGTTCAAGCTCCAATGCTTTTACGGCAGCCATTTGTGCTGGTAAAAACATCCCACTATCCATATTACTCTTAAAAGTTAACACCTCAGCAATTCTATCAGATTTCCCACATAACATGCCTATACGCCAACCAGCCATGTTATGACTTTTACTGAGTGAATTCAGTTCTAATGCACAATCTAAAGCTCCTGGAACAGATAATACACTTATAGGTTCTGGATTTAATATGAAACTATACGGATTATCATGTACCAATAAAAGCTGGTGCTTCTTTGCAAAAGAGACCCAATCCGACATGAGGGCCAAAGATCCTTTCCATCCAGTGGGCATATGCGGATAACTAATAAACAGAAGCTTGATTGAAGAATTATTTTCAACCAGTTGTTCTAACTCATTAAAATCAGGCGCACCTTCTAGAGCATAAGGCAAAGAATAAAAAATAGGCGTTCCACCAGCCAACTTCACCGCACTTGCGTAAGTAGGATATCCTGGGTTAGGAATTAATACACCGTCACCCTGATTGAGGTAAGTCATACATATATGCATGATACCTTCTTTACTACCAATTAGCGGAAGAATTTCTTGATCGGGCTGAAGTTCTACTTGATAGAATTTCTTATAAAATTTTGCAATCGATTTTCTGAAAATTGGATGCCCTTTATAACCTTGATAACTATGGGTGTTTTTTTCTTGGCTCCATTTATGTAACTCATCAACAACAGAAGTATGTGGAGGCATATCTGGGCTCCCAATACCTAAATTAATAATTGATTTGCCTGATTGACGAAGCTGCTCAATCTCAGCCAGCTTTTTCGAAAAATAGTATTCTCCAATTCCTTGCAATCTATTTGCTACTTGCATGCCTTTATCCTTTTTGTATTTTTCCTTTATTGTAAACACCCAATATTTGTAGTGAGTTGGTTTGACTGGGTAAATCTTTCATTACCATCTCAAACTGTTTCAAGTCATTAAATTCCAAATCCGCATAAAATCCATATTTGAAATTGCTGCCAGGAATTGGCAAACTTTGCAACTTACTTAGGTTTACACCTTGCTCGGCAATAATATGTAAAACCTTAGCTAATACGCCTTGAGTGTGGTTGGTTTGAAAATATATAGATGCTTTATCACCAAACTGTGCTAGATCTTTATGTTTTCTTTCAAGCACAAGAAACCTTGTAATATTATTTTTTTCTGTTTGAATAGCTGGTGCTATGATTTCAAGTTCATACATTTCTGCAGCCAATCCGCTTGCAATGGCAGCAGTATGCTTATTCTTATGTATATGAATATGCTGAGCACTTAAAGCAGTATCTTCAGTTTCAATAATTTTCCAAGGCCTTGCATTTAGATAATCAACACATTGTAAAATTGCCATGGGGTGACTCATGACCTCTTTAATATCGCTTAAAGCAACACCTGGATTAACCAATAAATGCTGACTAATTTTTAGATATACTTCACCAACAATTTGAAGAGAACTTTTCTGTAATAACCTGTAATTAGGAAGAATGGCACCAGCGAGTGAGTTTTCTATGGCCATTACACCTCCGTTGGTGACTTTATTTTGCTGAGCTTTATCAATTAAATCACGAAAAGTTGCACAAGGAAGAATTTCAGCTGATTTACCAAAAAACCTTTGTACTGCAACTTGGTGGAAGCTGCCCTGATAACCCTGTATAGCGTATGTCCTTTTCATAAAAAAATCCCGATTCTGGGTAGAACCGGGATTAGAAAGTTGATTGTTTTGGTAATTAGATACGTACAAGCACTACCCGGTTCTCAGGGAGAAAATAATAGTAGAAAAAATAAAACCAGCTATTACCGAGTGCGTTTCTCATACATTCCAAAGATGTAAAACAAAATCGAAATAACAAAATTTTTATAAAAAAAGCCCTCCCGTGGAAACGGGACGGCCTCTAACGATTGCTTGCCATATGAAAAAGTTTCAAAGGTCAGGGGCGCAATCTACCCAAACCTGAAATTATTTTGCAGTGCTATCAGCAGCTGGTGCAGCTACAGTTGAATCAGCAGCAGGTGCAGTTGAATCAGCAGCAGGAGCTTCAACAGCAGGAGTTTCAGCAGGAGCTTCTTCTTTAGCTTCATTGTTGCAAGCTACGAAACCAGCGATCGCGATAAGAGCAAGTAATTTTTTCATTGTAAAAAGTTTTAATGTTTGATGATTAATACCGTAGATAATAAAAGGTAACCCTGATTTCTAAAAAAATTTTTTAGCAGGTCATTTGGGTTACTTTTGTTGATATTAGCGTATTAAACTGGGAATAGTGAAAGCTGATTCAAACGAACAATCTTTATTAAAGGGGCTAGCGAACAACGATTCGAGGGCTATTGAGACTATTTACAAAGAAAACTTCGGAGTTATTCAGGCATTCATTATTAGTAACAATGGTTCTTTGGATGATGCCAGGGATATTTTTCAGGAGGCAATGATTGCGCTGTATGAAAAAGCACAAGACAAATCATTTGTATTAACCTGTCAAATTAAAACCTATGTATATTCCATATGCAGGCGGCTCTGGCTTAAAAGACTTCAACAGCTTGGGCGATACTCGTATCCGATTGAGAATTTGGAAGAAACTATTCCAGTCGACGAGGATGTTGAGATTCATGAAAAGAGAAACGCTGAGTTTTCGATCATGGAGCGCGCTCTAGGAAGTTTGGGTGAGCCGTGTAAAAGCTTATTAGAAGCCTATTATATAAAGAAGCAAGGAATGCAAGAAATAGCCAACCAATTTGGTTATACGAATGCTGACAATGCTAAAAACCAAAAGTATAAATGCCTGATGCGCTTAAAGAAACTCTTTTTCGCTCAGTATAATATTGGGGAGTAAGTTATGGAGGACATTCAATTACTGGAAGCAATCGAAAGATACCTGGGTGGACAAATGGACGCCGCCGAAAAAGCCTATTTTGAGGATTTGCGTAATAGCAATCCCGAAATTGACCAAATGGTGGTAGAACATAATATGTATCTCCACTTAATGGATCAGTATGCTCAAAGAATTGAATTGAAACATACCCTCCATCAAGTACATGAAAAATTAACCCTAACTGGTGTAATTGAAGATAACTCAGCCCAAGATTCTGGTAAAGTTGTCCAACTCTGGTCAAAGTATAAGCGAGTAACAGCCATAGCTGCTGCTGCTGGCGGTACAATAGCTTTAATTATTAGTGCGCTTTCAACTTATTTCGCACCCAATATCAATCCTTCTCAAATTCAAGCACTTAGCAAAAAAATAACCATTTTAGAAGGTAAATTGAATGCTGAAATCAAAAAAGGTGCTACAAAAGTTCCTGAAGGCGCTACTTTCACTAGTGGTGGTACAGGATTTTTACTCGATGGGAAAGGATACCTTCTAACCAACGCCCACGTTCTTAAAAACGCTACTGCTACTGTTGTTGTAAATAGCAAAGGAGAAGCATTTAAAGCTGAAATTTTATTGAAGGATGACGCAAAAGATTTAGCTATCCTTAAAATAAAAGACAGCGACTTCAAAAATGTAAAGAACTTACCTTATGGAATTGCTAAGAATGCCGCTCCACTTGGTGAAGAAATCTATACACTTGGCTACCCTAGAAACGAAATCGTTTACAATTTTGGTCATTTGAGTGCAAAAACTGGATATAAAGGCGATTCATTGAGTTATCAAATCCAAATGAGTGCTAATCCGGGTAACTCAGGCGGACCAGTATTTAATAGAAAGGGGGAAGTGATAGGAATCATCAATTCACGTCAAACTGAAGGTGTTGGTATCAGTTTCGCTATTACATCAAAAAACATTTATAATCTTCTTCAAGAGGTTAAAAAATCTGACACCGCTATACAGAAAATTAAACTAAATGCTAATTCTCAGATACGTCAGAAAAACAGAACCGATCAAGTAAAAGAAATAGAACCATACGTTTTCAGTATCAAAGCATACAACCAATAAGCGTTTTCCCTTAAAATACATCATGCATAAAAAAGCCATTACAATTCAGTAATGGCTTTTGCATATAATTTAGGCAAGATCTAAGCCCATAAGTTTGATGGGTATTCTCCTTTATCAACCAAGTCTTGAATACTAGTTCTCACTCCTTCTGCATCTGCCTTGTAAGTAACACCAAACCATGAAGAGCTTGTAGGTAAAACTTTAATTGTGCCCATACCCTTCTTTATAAAGTAATCAGCTACACTGGGCATGTAAAACTCCGACTTAATATTTTCAATATTATTATCAAGAAACTTTGAAAACTGCTGTTCACATAATGTGAAAATACTTGGATGAAAACCAAAGAAATTCATACTTACAGGAGTATTCTCCGTTAATTCGTGCAATCCCTTTTCGTCTTCATAAACGATTGTCTCTTTTCCAGGTGCTCTATAAATTTTGATTCTCTCCGTTATGCCCATCAAATTACCCAAACCATCAACATCGCACACACCCCTACTAACAGTTCCGTTTTCACTGAGTGTATTGCATAATTTGTATCCTACAATACAATATTGATTGGGCTGAACCTCCGTTGTAAGAAATTTAGCAGCTTTTTCAAATGCGTCTCTTCCATAAAAATCATCTGCATTTATTACTACAAATGGATCCTTTACAACATCTTCACAACATAGAACAGCATGTGCGGTTCCCCATGGTTTTACCCTATCAGCAGGAATTTTTCTATTACCAACGTGGGACTCTAATTTTTGATATACATATGCAATGTCAATTTTGCCTTTGATTTTAGGTTCAACAAGCTCTCTAAAACTTTCAGCAAAATCCTCTCTTATGATAAACACCACTTTACCAAATCCAGCTCTAATTGCATCATAAATGGAGTACTCCATAATGATTTCTCCAGATGGACCAAACTGCTCCGTTTGCTTACTGCCTCCATACCTGCTAGCCATTCCGGCTGCTAAAATCACAAGGGTTGGTTTCATACCTGTATTTTTACATTGCTTTCGCGGGGGGCGCCTGCAAAATTGAAGGAATGAATCCGAATTTACAAATGCATTTTCTACAATCTGTTGAAATACAACAGAAAGTTCATATTCCAACGGATATACTCCGCCTCGACTTAATTCATCCCGTAATAAGTGGTAATAAATGGTTTAAGCTTCGCTACTATGTTGAAGATGCCCTTCAAAAGCCGTATTCCCGTATTGTAACAGCTGGCGGACCTTATTCGAATCATTTAGTGGCTACTGCCCATTTATGTAAATTGAAAGGAATCAAAGCCAAAGGATATGTAAGAGGTTATGCAGGGGCTTCTAGAACACATACGCTTTTGCAAGCCGAACAAGATGGAATGGAACTTGAATTTATTTCAAAAAAAGATTTTGATACACCCAATTTCCTGGAATCAAAGTCTCTCCAAAACGATGATTATTGGATTCCAATGGGGGGACAAGGAAACATTGGTATAAAGGGATTTGATATAATTGCTGATGTTTATCCTCTTCACAACTATTCACATATTATCTGTGCAGTGGGTACTGGTACAATGATGGCTGGACTATTAAATATTGCAAAACCTTATCAACATATTATTGGTATAGTGGCTCACAACGAAGTGCATCCAGTAAATTTATTCTTAGAAGAAATTGTAATAAAACATTCAATTAAAGCGAGCTATTCTTTATTGGACAACTACCACGAAGGTGGCTTTGCTAAAAAATCGCCCGAATTAATTCAAACAATGATTGAAGCTTGGAATACATATCGCATTCCATTTGATTTTGTGTATACTGCTAAATTGTGGAAAGGATTTCAAGATCTTTTAGAAAATAATTTTTTCAGTCCCAACAATACAATTCTTCTTATTCATAGCGGTGGCTTACAGGGCAACCTTTCACTTTCTAAAGACACATTACCTTTTTAATAAGAATTCAGCCTTTATATTTGCGCCCATGCTGAGAACTGCTCTCCTGTTTGTCTTATTGTTGGTGACCTATTCTGTCTTTGCACAGGATACACTTCCGCGCTTTACTGTAAAACCTCTTGGCAAAAACAAAGTTCAAATCAGTTGGGTGAATCCTTACAAAGGACTCATTCAGTTAAATGTTCAAAAATCATTCGATAGTACAAAGGATTTTAGAACCATATATACAGCAAGCTCTCCTGAGCTCCCAACAAATGGATTTATTGATCAACAAGTAACTCCGGGAACAAAGTATTATTACCGAATTTTTTATATGCAAAGTGGTGGAAACTACTTTTTCTCTGAAACCATAAGTAACCAATCTTACACTTTACCGCAAGGTCCAGCTACATTACCCGAGCCTTTAGATACCGATGTTACTGTTTTTAAAAGGGATAGCATTTACAAAAAATTTGTATTCGCAGACTTTAAAAAATTCAGGGATTCACTTTCTTCTAGAACAAAAGACACGCTTACTAGAGTTGATCAAAATAAGTTTGTTTGGAAGCCTTTTCAACCTAAGCCAGTATGGAAAGCATCTGTTTATGTTTTTACAAACAGTCAAGGTTATCCAACCATTCAATTGCCTTTGTTCCGACAAAAAAATTACCGAATTGTGTTTATGGAAGAAGATGGCTCTTTACTTTTTTCCATAGAAAAAGTAAGTGATTCTCCGTTAATGTTAGATAAAACCAACTTCTTTAAATCAGGTTGGTTTTGGTTTGAACTCTTTGAAAATGGAGAGCTAATTGAAAAGAATAAATTTTTCTTAGGCAAGTAACTTACATCCAAACACTTGCTGAAAATGTTTTTTTACAAAATACTTTACTTCCTCAATATCTATCTCTCTTCCCAGCTCCCTTTTTAGCGAAGTCACCTGCTTGTTTTGAATACCACAAGGTATAATGTAACTAAAGTAATTTAAGTCGGTATTTACATTAAAGGCAAATCCATGCATGGTAATCCACCTGCTACACTTAATCCCCATTGCGCATATTTTTCTAGCCTTCGTAATATCATGCGTATCTATCCATACACCTGTTTCTCCTGCACTCCTTTCCCCTTTCAAACCATATTCATTCATCGTGAGAATAATAACCTCTTCAAGGTTTCGTAAATACCATCCCAAATCTGTTTTGAATTTCTCAAGATCTACAATTGGATAACCAACAAGCTGTTTGGGTCCATGAAAAGTAATATCACCCCCTCTGTTGATATGGAAAAACTCAATACCCTCTTGTTGAAGCTGCTCATCAGAAATCAATACATGCTCTTTCTTCCCGTTTTTGCCAAGTGTAAAAACTGGTGGATGTTCTACAAACAATAAATGCTGTATAGTGGGAACTTCTTCTGGATGAACGGGTGTTTCAGACTTCCTGTAGACTGATTTTATAGCCACATTTTCAGCTAACAACTTCTCTTGATAATCCCACACTTCTTTGTAAGAACGCATCCCTAAATCCTGAAAAAAAACTTCCTGCATGTGGCAAATTTACTGACTGGGAGCAACATACCCTATTTTTGCTACATGGAGCAAGCCGAAGATTGGATTCAAGAGGAAATAGCTGAAGACATTTATGAACGAAGAACCTTTGTGGCCGACAAGGGACAGGAACCTATGCGCATTGACAAATGGATTCAAATGCGCTTTGAAAACGCTACTAGAAGTAAGGTTCAAAAGTCAATTGAAAACGGATTTGTTACGGTGAATGGAAAGCTCATTAAGAGCAATTACAAAATAAAGGCAGGCGACGAAGTAATAACCATGCTGGTGCATAATCCTGATGCCAGCGAAGTAAAGCCTGAACCCATTCCACTTGATATTAGATTTGAAGACGAACACTTAATGGTGGTGCATAAACCAGCAAACATGGTGGTACATCCGGGTGTAGGGAATTATACTGGTACATTGTTAAATGGTATTGCCTATCATCTTCTCCAGCAAAAGCCAGATTTGGATGAAGAGGCATTACCACGATTTGGCTTGGTACATAGAATTGATAAAAACACAACTGGATTACTTGTTGTAGCTAAAACACCTGCTGCAGCTGCTGGATTGGTGAAGCAGTTTGCAGCCCATACTGTACAACGTAAATATGTTGCGTTGGTATGGGGCAATTTGGAAGAGGATGAAGGCACCATTAACGCACATATTGCTCGCCATCGTCAGTTTAGAAAAATGTTTGATGCTTATCCAACTCCAACAATAGAATGGTTTGCCGGTGGTGC
>ERZ1066133.528-NODE-528-length-16426-cov-8.533749_pt1 | contig 16426 bp, 8 predicted proteins | sample MGYA00382780_ERZ1066133 | MGnify/ENA primary metagenome ERZ1066133 (study PRJEB33369, sample SAMEA5778363) | biofilm metagenome | biome: Industrial cooling water; feature: Water cooling tower basin; material: Biofilm | place: United Arab Emirates | collected...
CCATGTTGCTGAGCCGCAGATTGAGCATCTGCGTCCGCCACGCGCTCGAGGCGCGGAAGTCGGGAATGAGCAGCGACGAGTACTGACTGACAAACGCGCTCTGGAAGGAGCCGTTGCTGTCGCCGGTGACCGGCCGTGGCAGGGCGAAGGTTGCGGTTGGCCAGAGGGAGCGATTGAGCCAGTTGGCGTACGCGGTGTCGGAACTCGCACCGCCGTAGAACGCTGCCTGTTGCACGAACAGGAGTCCCTCGTTGTACGCGAACGACGCCGAGGAGAGCGTCGGCCCGCCCCCGGCGTTGCCGAGGTAGTAGAGCACGCCCGGTCCGGCGACGAGGTAGCTATCCCAGTTCTTCACGCCACAGGCGATGGCGCGGGCGGCGGTGCGGATGCGGGCGTCGCCGGGAAAATACGCGGCCGCAGCTCCGGCGGCCTTGACGATCTTCATGGTCGACAGCGTCGCGTAACTGTCCCCCCAGCCAGCCTTGGGGCCGCCGGTGAAGGGGTTGATCCAGTGCCAGTAGATGCCATCCGCCGAGCGCAGCGGCTTGATGCCGTCGGACGCGAGGCCCGCGTAGCGCTCGAGGATCGTGGTGACCAGCGCCTTGGCGTTCGGATCACCGTTCAGATCGTCGTTTACCAGCAGCATCAGCACGACCCACGCCGCGGCGTCGGGCGACGCGGGATGGAATCGGTTGATCGAGGGCACGACGTCGGCGTCGATCACCCATCCCGGCGGCTCGCCGTCAGGCGAGATGAGTCCCTTTGCGTACACCGTCACCTGGGCGATCTCGTCGGCGAGCCAATTCTCGAAGGGCAGGCGTGTGTCGGAGTTGTCGCGGATGCGACGAACGCTGGAGGTACCGGCGGTGAGCCCCGCCGTCAGAAGCGAGCCGTCGCACGTGGCTGCGAGTGTGTGTCGGCGTTCGCTCGGGCCCGCGTAAAACGTCGGCGCAAACGGCTGCGTGCCACGGGCTTGTGCGAGCGGCACGCTCGTGATCGCACTGGAAGTGGTGGACGACGAGAGCAGGTAGAGCCCGGCGTTGGCGCTTCCACCGAAGTGCTCGCTCAATGCCAGATCCCGGATGTTGCCAACCGTGCCGAGCTGCGAGAACGTGAGCGAGGAAGCGCCGATGACGGAGCGTTGGACCGTGCCGGACCACGCTGCCAGCAGCGCGCTCTGCGTGCGGTCCACCGCGAGCGCGACCGGCGTCGCTCCGCCCGGAATCGACGTTGCGAAGAACTGGAAAGAGAAGAAATCGTCGCGCCCCGCCGCGTAGCAGCGGATGAAGCCGGGGAGACCGACGTAGAGGCGACCCTTGCAGTGCGTCATTGCGACCCGCGGGAAGTTCGCATCCGTCGGCGACAACTCCACCCGCAAGTAGGTCGTCATGGTGTCGGTCTGCGTGTCGTACCGCAGGATCGCGTCGCCGGGTTGGCTGTCACCCGGCGTGACGTTGTCGTGGACCGCGATGAACAGAAGGCGGCCCGAATCGCTGAAGGTGAGCCCGACCGGGCCGTCGCTGCTGGCGTCGAGCGTCATCCACGGCAACTGGCTCGCGAAGCGAGAGCGGGGCAGCGACTTGAGCAGGTTGCCGCGGGTGTCGCGGATCTGAACCTCATCGGTCGAGGTGTCGGCCGCGGCTTCGTAGCCGGAGAGTGCCGCGGCGGCCGCGGCGGTGACGTTGGGCGAAGCACCGAAGCTCCCCGTCCACGCACTTTCGATCGGTGCGGCCAGCAGCGGCGTTGCGACCGAGATGCCGCCAGCAAGGCACGCGCCAGCCAGCACGAGGCGGAATGGAGAGCTCGGACGTGTCATGCAGTGGTTCAAGGAGGTCAGGTCCCGAGAGAAACGTACCGGATGGTCCCGAAAAGGCCAGTGGAAAATTCCCGATTGGAAACGTTTTCATGCTTTGAAAACGCGTGGTATGCTAGTTCCGATACGAGAGCCGCTGCGAGGCGGTTCGGACCGGTGCGGTCGCATCGGTCCGGCGTCGCGCGGCACCGAGGGAAGCGGTTTGCGGACCTTCGGCGGGACACGGATACCTCAGGAGTCGGACATGGCACGCATCGGTTTGGGCTTCGTCGTCGGGCTGATCGGTGCGCTCGCCTGCCGCGTGCACGCCCAGCCGCTCTTCACCGATTCGTTCTCCGATCTCTCGGCGTGGACCTTGGAGGCCAGCGACGGCGTGGTCGCCGAGATCGGGCCGGCAGACGGCGGCGGGCTCCGCCTCTCGTACAACTTCGAAGCCGGGAACGGATTCGTCGTCGTCCGCCGCAGCGTCGGCGTGAACCTGCCGGAGAACTACCGGCTCTCGATGCAGGTCCGCGGCAGCGGCCCCGCCAACAACTTCGAGACCAAGCTGGTCGACCCCAGCGGCGACAACGTGTGGTGGGTGAACCAACGCGACTATCTCCCCAGCGAGCAGTGGACGCCGGAGATCTTCAAGCGGCGGCATTTCTCCTTCGCATGGGGTCCCAGCGGCGGCAAGCCGCACGAGACGCTGGGCGCGATCGAGTTTGCGGTGGCGGCAAGCAGCGGCGGAACCGGGACGATCGAGTTCTCGAAGCTCGCGCTCGAGCAGGTGCCCGTCGCCGCAACTGGGACCGCAACGGTCACGGTCAGGGACGCGACGGGAGCCGTCGACGCGAAGGCCATTGCAAATGTGATGCGGGTTGGCGGCGCTCCGATCGGCTGGAAGCCGGGAGTTTCCGAAGGCGTGCTCACCCTCGATCTCGGCGGCGTGCGTGAATTCGGCGGCGTGATCGCCACGTTGGATGGAGCGGTCGGCGCTCGCATCGCGGTGGAACTGTCGCTCGACGGCTCACGGTTCGAGCCCGCCGCGACGGTCCGAGTCCCCGCTACCGGACGGATCTACCTGCCGATCCGCGACGCCGAAGCCGCGTCGGTTCGGATGACGGCGGCGGGCATGCCTTCCGACGCGGTCGTGCGGACATTTGAGTTGGCGCCGCTGGAGTTCGGCGCGACGAAGAACGGCACCTTCGCCCGGATCGCCGGCGATCAGCCCCGCGGCGTGCTGCCGCGCTATCTGCTGAACGAGCAGACGTACTGGACCGTCGTGGGCGTGCCCGGCGACACCAAGGAAGGCCTGCTCGCCGCGGACGGCGCCATCGAAGTTGATAAGGAACGCTTCAGCATCGATCCGATCATCCGCCGCGACACCGGAGAGGTGCTGACCTGGGCCAACGCCGAAATCTCCCACGAACTCGCCGAGGGCGAGCTGCCGCTGCCGAGCGTGGTCCGCACGCACGAGTCGCTCGCGCTGCGGGTGGATGCCTTCGCGTTCGGCGACACCGGGACGAGCCTGCTGGCGGGGCGCTACACAATCACCAACACGGGCGCGAAACCGGAGAAGGGCAGCCTTCTGCTGGCGGTGCGGGCGCTGCAGGTGAACCCGCCTTGGCAGGACCTCAAGACCAGCGGCGGCTATGCCCCCATCGACGCGATCGTCTGCTCCGACAACACCATGACCGTGACGCGTCGACGCCCCGCCGACTCTAAGTCGCTGCGGATGTTTGGCGGTCCGGTCGCCATGTACACCAGTTCGTTCGATGAAGGCGACGCCGCGCTGCGGGTGCTCGCGGGTGATGCGTTCTCTGCCGGGCAGGGCGACGCCGCCAACAGCGGGGTGATCGTCTGTACGTATGACCTCGCACCCGGCGAGTCGAAGACGTGGGCCGTCGTCGTGCCATTCCACGACGCCGCGACGCCGTCGCCGGAGTCGATGTCGGATCTCGCGGCCGCCGAGGCGAAGGCAAAGTCGCACTGGCAGCAGGCACTTCGACGCGTCGGCCTCTCGATTCCCGCCAATCGCGACCTGGAGCGGGCCTTCCGGACAGTGCAGGGTCACATTCTCATCAATTCCGACGGACCCGCGATTCAGCCGGGCTCACGCACGTACGAGCGTTCGTGGATTCGTGACGGCTCGCTGACCAGCAGCGCCTTGCTCGCAACCGGGCACGCGTCCGAGGTGGCTCGGTTCATCGACTGGTACGGGCCGTACCAGTACCCCAGCGGGAAGATCCCCTGCGTGGTGGACAAGCGCGGCCCGGATCCGGTCCCCGAGCACGACAGCCACGGCCAGTTCATCTACCTCCTCTGGAAGTACTACCGATTCACGGGCGACCGCGCGACGCTGGAGCGGCACTACGCGCGCGTGGTGAAGACCGTCGAGTACATCCGCTCGATCCGCGCCGAACGCATGACGCCCGAGTACGCACAGGCCGATGGCCTGCTCCGCGCCAAGTACGGCCTCGTGCCCGAGTCGATCAGTCACGAGGGTTACAGCGCCAAACCCATGCACAGCTACTGGGACGGCTTCTTCGTCGAGAAGGGCATGCAGGACGCAGCATCGATCGCCAAGCTTCTGGGGCGCGAGGCCGACGCGGCGTCGTTCGCACAGACCGCCGGCGAGTACCGAGCCTCGATGCTGGACTCCATCGCCCGGGCCCGCGCGTTTCACAAGATCGACTACGTGCCCGGGTGCGTCGAACTGGGCGACTTTGATGCGACGAGCACGACCGTCGCGCTCTGGCCCTGCAACGCCGATCTCTGGCTGCCGCGCGAGCCGCTGGTGGCGACCTTTGACCGCGTGTACAAGTTCTCGATGGGCCGCATCGACGGCACGCAGGCGTACCGCGAGTACACGCCCTATGAGTGGCGGATCGTCGGCGCGATGGTGCGTCTGGACCGCGCCGACGGTTGGCGCGAGCGGGCATGGGACCTCGCGACGTTTTACATGAACGATCGTCGCCCGCCTGCATGGAACCAGTGGGGAGAAATCGTCTGGAAGGACCCGGCAACGCCCCGGTTCATCGGCGACATGCCGCACACCTGGTGCGGATCCGACTTCCTCAACTCCGTCCGCACGATGTTCGTGTACGAAGAGGACGAGGCGGAACGGCTCGTGTTCGCGGCCGGTGTGCCCGTGTCGTGGCTGGATCAGGGTGTGTCGATCAAGGACTGGCCAACCGTCTTCGGTACGCTGACGTACGACCTCAAGCGCAGCGGCGACGCGTGGACGCTCACATACGAACTCCGCGGACGGGATGGAAAGCCGACGCAGCCCAAGGGAGGGATCACGCTGGCGCTGCCGCGGGGTGCGGCTTTGGAATCGCTGAGCCTCGATGGCGTGGCGGCGGAGATCGCAAAGACACCGGGTCGCGTCACGCTTCCCGCGGCGAGCGGGACGGCGGTCGTGCGATTCAAGGCGAAGTGAGTCGCAGCGCTTGGGATGAACTCGAGAACGCTGCGGGCGCGCCTCCCCACCCCGCGAAGCGGGGAGGGGTGGTCGAGGCTTTGCGAGACTGGGGAGGGGTGTTGGGTGTCGGAGTCACGCCGCGGGTAGGTACCCGCAGTCCCCTCACCTGACTCGAAGCTTCGCATCGAGTCGTCCTCTCCCCGCGAGCGGGGAGAGGAGGCGCGGCGGCGTGTATCGGTGGACTCAGCAACCCAGCGCGTCGCACAGCGCCGCCAAGCTATGCACATGCAGATCGGGCTCGACGCTTGCGATCGTGCCCGGACCCGACGCGCTGGCGTCGCGCTGCCGCTGCACCCACGCCGTGCGGAATCCAAGCCGGCTCGCGGGCTCGATGTCGTGGTAGCGGCTTTCGGCAACGTGCAGCACCTGCTCCGGCGACAGCCGCAGTGCGTCGAGCAACGCCCGGAAGTTGGTCTCGGCGGGCTTATAGGAACCGACCTGCTCCGCCGTGACGACGACATCAAGCCGCAGCGGCGTCGGGTCGGCGCCGGTGGGGGCCCCCAGCCGTGCGTGCGACGCGGCGAACAGATCGTCATCCACATTGGAAATCACCGCAAGCGTGCCGAAGCGGGCCCGCAGGCGTCGGAGCGACGCGGGTGTGTCCCCGAACGCCGGCCATTCGCCGAGCGATCGCCACAGCACATCCAGCAGCTCGCAAGGCCCGCTCACGCCGAGCAATCCCGCCGCGACTTCCCGAAGCACATCCTTGTACGACGCGTACGGCGGCTTTTCCGCCTCACGCTCAAGCGCGGCGAACCGCGCGAAGAGCGACGGCCCGTGAGGAATGGATGGACTACCCGCTCGCAGGGGAGCGACGGCGGCCTCGATCCCGGCCTGCCAGTCGATCAGCGTGCCGTAGCAGTCGAAGGAGACGGCACGCACATCGGTCATGTCACGCACGACGACGCCTCCCCCTGAGCCTTACTTCCGCACCGTCCTCTGCTCGATCCTCTTCTCACACTTCGTCTGCACCACCCGGTCCACGTAGCTCCCCGGCGTGTGCACCTGGTCCGCGTTGAAGGCGCCCAGCGCCACGAGCTCGTCCACCTCCGCGATCACGAACGCCGCGGCGGTGGCCATCATCGGGTTGAAGTTCCGTGCCGTCATGCGGTACTGCAGGTTGCCGAAGCTGTCGGCCTTGTGCGCCTTCACGAGCGCGAGGTCGGCGTACAGGCCGGTCTCGAGCACGTACTCGCGGGGCGTGGCTCCGGCGCGGGGTGACGGGGCGAACTTGCCCGGGACCTTCCAGCCGGGGATCGTGCAGCCGCCGACGCCGTCGTAGGGGCGGAACAGCTCGCGGGTTTCCTTGCCCTCGCTCACTTTGGTTCCGGCGCCGGTCGCGGTGTAGAACGCCGGGATGCCCGCGCCGCCGGCGCGGATGCGTTCGGCGAGCGTGCCCTGCGGGTTGAACTCGACCTCGAGCTCGCCGCTGAGGTACTGACGCTCGAACTCGGCATTCTCGCCCACGTACGACGAGATCATCTTGCGGATCTGGCGGGTCTTGAGGAGCAGCCCCAGGCCGAAGTCATCGACGCCAGCGTTGTTGCTGATGCAGGTGAGGTCCTTCACGCCGCTGTCACGCAGGGCGAGGATGAGATTCTCGGGAATGCCGCAGAGCCCGAACCCGCCGACCATGATCGTGATGCCATCGCGCAGCACGCCCTTGGCTTTGAGATCGGCGAAGGTGTCGGACGCGGAAGCGAAGGTCTTGCTGGCCATGGGCGGATGGTACCGTCGGGCGGCCCCGGCGGTTGTGGGAACCCCCGGGCATCACGCCTCTCCGCGAGACCGGACCCCCATCGCACGCAACTGTCCGCTTTGAATCATCGAGCCGCTTCGGGCGTGGCGCGCTCGATACCATGTTGCCGTGCCGCCGAGCGGCTTCCCATGAAGAAGTTTCTCCTCACGATCTTCCTTATGACACCCATCCTCGCCGTTGCGTCTGTGCTGTACATCTTCGCCATCGGGGTGAACAACCCTGACAAGCAGATCGCGAACGTGCCCGCAGTCGGAGCCGGGGCCGGCCGAACCGGTGGTGCGAACGCGATCGGCGAGCTGCTCTACGGCCGAACCGCCACCGGCGAGACTCGCGAGGCCAAGGCCGCGGCCACCGTCGCGGAGGCCGCGGGGAAAGCCGAGGCCAACCCTCAGCCCAACATGGTCAAGCCCGAGAGCCTGCCCCAGGGCTTCATCATCGTCGTTGAAGACAAGGCCAAGCTCGCGACGCAGGCCTCGCCCATCTATCTCGCCGGCAGCTTCAACGGCTGGGTCGCGGGCGATCTCAAGCACCGCCTGACGCCCCAGAGCGACATGAAGTGGCGCATCGAGATGCCGCAGCACACCGGCGGCGGCGAGTTCAACTTCAAGTTCACCCGCGGCTCGTGGGAGCTCGAAGAGCTCCAGGAAGACATGACGCCGCCGACCAACCGCAAGCTCCCGCTGATCGACGCCAGCAAGCTCGCCCCGGGCGAGAAGCCGATCCTCGAGTTCAGCGTGCCCAAGTGGGGCGACCAGCGCGAGGGCTTCCAGCAGCGCGAGGCCGCCAACCCGTACAACCCGATGCAGATCACCGGCACGCACCGGCGTGTGCAGGTCTCGGGCGCGCCGAGCTTCGTGCCGCCGAACCCCGCTGAGGCACCCGGTGCCGCCGCGGGCAGCATCGCGACGCCCGTTGGTGCGCAGCGCGAGTTGATCGTCTGGCTGCCGGCGGGCTACGAGCAGGCCGCGGAGGCGGGCAAGAAGTTCCCGGTGCTCTTCCTGCACGACGCACAGAACCTCTTCGCCGAGCACCCGGGCATCAAGTCCGAGTGGGGCGTGGACGAAGCCGCGACCGCTCTGATCGCGTCGGGCAAGGTTGAGCCGCTGGTCATCGTCGGCATCCCGCATGCCGGCGCCGGTCGTCTTCGCGAGTATCTCCCCGCCCGCATCGGCGGCCGCCTCGAGCAGGCCGAGCCCGCCGGCGACGCGTACGTCGCATGGCTCGCCGAGGAGATCGTCCCCAAGATCCGCAGCCTGTTCGCCGTTGAGACCGACCCGAGCCGCGTTGCCATCGGCGGCTCGTCCCTCGGCGCCGTCATCGCGCTCCACGCCGTCGATAAGCACCCCGAGCTCTTCGGCGTGGCCCTGCTCGAAAGCCCCGCCCTCCGCGCCGGGAGCCCCGAGTCGTGGCAGTCGTGGCTGAACAGCATCCAGCACTGGCCCAAGAAGGCCTTCGTCGGCGTCGGCACCAAGGAACTCGAGAACCAGGACGACGGCTCGCCGGAGAACAAGGCGTACGTCGATTCCTCCACCGACCTCGAGCAGCGGCTCAAGAAGTCCGGCGCGGCGACGAAGCTGGTCGTCGATGCCGGTGCCGTGCACAACGAGGGGGCGTGGAAGAAGCGGTTCCCCGGGGCTCTTGAGTATCTGTTCCCGGCGAAGAAGTAAGGATCAAGCCTTGTTCAGCACGACCACCGGCTTGTAGGTTCCGCCCAGCACCTTCTTGCTGTCGGCCTGCAGCCACTGATCCAGCACGCCAGCGTACACGCTGCGGAAGTCGATCTTGTACTTGAGGTCGCCCTGATCGAGGTCGGTCAGCGATGGGTGATCGCCGATCACGCCCGGGCGGATCATCGGGCCGCAGATGAACATCGGCGCCGCGGTGCCGTGGTCGGTGCCGCCGCTCGCGTTCTGGGCCACGCGGCGCCCGAACTCGCTGAACGTCACCGTCAGCACGCGGCCGTCGTTGTTCTGAGCCTTGAGGTCTTTGTAGAACGCCTTGAGCGAATCCGCGAAGTTCGCGAGCAGGTTGCCGTGGCGTCCCTGGGCGCCGCCCTGGCCGCTGTGTGTGTCGAAGCCGCCGAGCGTGACGTAGTACACGCGGGTCTTGAGCCCGGCGCGGATCATGCTGCCCACCATCTGCAACTGGCGGCCGAGTTCGTTCCCGGGATAACCAACCAGCGGCTTCTGGGCCACCGCCTTGCGGATCTTCTCGCTGCTGATCTGGGCGTCGAGCGCGGTACGCATCAGGAAGTCGGCGTTGGTGTTGCCGCCTTCGGATCCGTCCACGCTGCCGCGTCGGTTCAGGTCGTGGTACGGCTCGCGCAGCGCCTCGTGGATGTCCTCGCCCGACCAGCGGAAGAGTTCGGCACTCTCAAAAGCCACCGGCTTGCTGCCGCGGCCCTGCAGCGCCAGCGGCGCGTTGCGACCGATCGAGATCGCCGGATCGAGCGTCGGCGTGTCCGCCTTCTCCACCTGTCCGCTCTCGCCCTTGCCGAAGCCGCAGCACTCGCTGTCGTAATAGCGGCCGAGCCAGCCGTCGCCGGTGGCATCGGTGTCGGCGGTGTGCCAGATGTCCATGCTCTTGAAGTGCGAGCGATTGGGGTTGGGGTATCCCACGCCCTGCACCACCGAGAGCATGCCTTCGTCGAAGAGTTCCTTGAGCGCGGTCATGCGCGGGTGCAGACCGACGCCGTCGGCGCCGGAGAGCTTCAGCACCTGATCGGCCTTCACGCCGATGCCGGCGCGGGCCTTGTAGTACTCGCCCATGCCGTAGGGGATGACGGTGTTGAGCCCGTCGTTGCCGCCGGAGAGCTGGATGACGACGAGGACGCGATCCTCATCGACGCCCGGCGTACTCGAGAGCCCCGCGCCCAGCATTTTGGCCATCGCGTCGGCCGACGACCCGAGGAATGCGGGGATCGTCCACGCCGTCGAAGCAAGCGTGAGCCCGCTGGTCAGGAACGAGCGACGGGTGAAAGCGGGGGAGTTGTGGAGGTCCAAGGAAAATCTCCAAACGGCCAAAGGGCCAAAGCTCCAAATCACACCAGCGCACGCGGGCTGCTCCATTTGGCGCTTTGGCCATTTGGCGCTTTGGCCCTTTTCAGCAGAGCTGATACTCCGGCATCGCCGTGATCAGGAGAAGGTACCCGATCACGAGCTCGCGGGTGACGCTCCCGCCGGTGGTCTTCGACAACGAAACAAGTTCGGTCTTGGCGGCGTCCGGGGCATTTCCCAGCGTGAGCCGCAGCATGTAGTCCGCCACCGCCGCCGGGTCCTTCTCGCTGCCGGGGCTTGCCTTGGCGAGTTCCTCGAGCAGCGGCATCGGGTCGTACTTCATCTCGTCCGCGTTCGCGTCATAGCCGCGAGGCTTCTTGCCCGTCAGCAGGAACGCGAGGATGTTCTGGCGGACGAACACCGTGCTGGTGTTGATCCACGAGCGTCCGCCGTCCCAGCCCTTGACGCTCGGCGGCAGCAGCAGATTCTGGCCCATCAGGTCCAGCGCATCGTTCAGGATCGACAGATCGCGCACCGGCGTGTTGAGCGAGCGAACGGCGCCGACGATGAGCTGCGTCGGGCTCTTGATCTGCTCGTTCATGATCCGCTTGTCGTAGAAGTGCTGGCTCAGGAAGAGCCGGCGCAGGACGGGCTTGACCTCGTAGCGGCTGTTGCCGAACGTGCTCGCCAGATCGCGCAGCACCGCCTGCTGGTGCCGCGGCAGGTCGTCATACGACGCCCGCTCCAATGGCGGCAGGTCGGCGCAGAAGTAGTGGTAGAGCTTCCTGGTGATGAACCGTGCAACGCCCGGTTGCTCCAGGATGATCTTCACGAAGCCGTCGCCGTCGAACGGGCCGGTGCGCCCGAGGATCGTCTTGGACGAGGTGTCGTGGTTGTTCTTCTGGAACTCGAACGCGTCGTCCCGGAACGTGTACCCCGTGAGAGCCTTGGCGCCCTCCTTGATGTCCTTTTCGCTGTAGCCCCCGATGCCCAGCGAGAAGAGCTCCATGATCTCGCGGGCAAGGTTCTCGTTCGCGCGGCCCTTGCGGCTCGTGTCGTTGTTCAGGTACTTCAGCATCGCCGGATCGCGGATGATGCCGTACAGCAGATTGCCGAAGTTGCCCAGCGCGTGCGAACGGAACAGCTCGTTCTGCATGAACATGTGGTAGCTGTTCTCGATCGTGCGGTAGCTGGTCGCGAAGTGCCCGTGCCAGAAGAGCGTCATCTTCTCTTCCAGGGGCCGCGCCGTCTCGATCATCCGCTTCAGCCACCAACGCTGGATCTCGCCGATCTGCTGGCGGTCCTGCCCCTGGCGGCGCTGCTGCTCGACGCGAAACTTCGCCAGCGCGTCCTCGTCCTGCGACTGGCGGGCTCTCTGGTACGCGGCCCGCTCCTCCGCCGTCGGCTCGCGCATGATGTTGCGGTCAAAGGTGTCCGCCCCCGGCCGATCCGCCGGAGCGTTGCCGGGATCGAGGATGTAGTCCACCGCCTTGGTCGGACCCCAGCTCACCAGCGTCTGAATCTGCTGGGGCGTGCCGCCAAAGCCCGCCCGCCACAGCAGATGCCGCGCCTGGTCGTAGCCAAAGTCCTTGGCGGTGATCGGAGCCATCGATGCCGAGATGACCGAATCCTGCGTCTTCGGCGTGCTCATGGCCGGAGTCGAACGGAGTGATCGCGCCGCGGGTTTCGCGTCGGCGGCATTGGCTGGAACGGGTGCGTCAGGCATGCAAGGTCCCCTTCGAGCTTCGGGGGAGCGATGGCAGTCTAACGCATCGGTCCAGAAGCCATTGCAGGATCGAAACCGAATCTGCTGGAAGGACGGGAGGGAGCACTTTTCGGACGCCGCGGCCCAGGGCCCCCAGGAACCAACGCGACAGCGCTGGCCGCGACGGCTTCTCCAAACAACCGCCGCACCGTTCGGTCCGGGCAACGCCCGATTCGGGTCCGCTGCGTCGTGCCGCGTCAATCAACCGAGCACAAACGACCGTTCGTTCCAGAGTTTTTCGACCAGGGCGGGCACCGCGCCGACCGGGCGAAGCCCCGGGCCGAGCGGATTCGGCGACTCCCTGCTGTTCAGCCGCGGGTCCTGGCCGCAGGCGATCAGGAGATCAACCAGCCCGTCGAAGTCGCTGACGCTGACAAACTCGGGCTCGATCGTCGCCGGCCGCGTGGCGGTGCCGTCCTGAATCGCCTGCAAATCGCCCATGTTGTGGTAGTTGCCAAGGGGCAGGCAGATGCACGTCGCGTCGTATCCGGCGGCACAAAAGACACTGGCCTCGCAGGCGCCTCCGGACATGAGTTTGCGCTGCCACTTCCACTGCCGCGACTTGTCGGTCTTCTGTGACGCGGCGGGCGTGGCCGGGCCGCCGGCGAGGGCTTCGGCGCACTTGGCGATCGACTCGCTGAGCGTGGGCGAGAAGATCGTCATGCGATCGCCGACGCGGACGATGGGCCCGCCGCCGATCGGAGAGTCGTGCGGAAAGCTGCGGCTGTTCTCGAGCGCGATCACGGTCGCGTTCTTGGGGATCGTGCCGTCGCGGCAAGCGGCGATGGCACCGATGAAGCCGACTTCTTCGGCGCGGGTGAAGAGCAGCCGCACGTCGCGGGCGGTCTCCTTCTTGCTCGCGATCACATCGAACGCGGCGAGAGCCGCGGCCAAGGCCGCGAGATCGTCGCACGCCTGGGTGTAGATGTTTCCGCCTTCTATTTTGGCGGGGTGCAGGTCCCAGACCGCGACATCACCCAGCGCCAGCCCTTTGGTCGTGTCGTTGGGGTTCACCAGTTCGGCAAGGTAGTGCTTGAACGGCGGGGTCGCGACGCCCTCACGAGCCGGTGCCGGCGTCTCGCCCGTCAACGCGGCGACGTGCTTCGTGTGCGTCGAAGAATGGATCGCGACCTTGGCGTTCTTGAAGTAGTCGTCCATCACCCCGCCGCGGAACGAGAGCTCGACGCAGGAAGGGCTGACGATGCGCTCGATGACGAAGGCCGGGTGGTCGAGGTGTGCCGTGAAGTAGACGGGAGAGAGATCCGTCGCGCGGGCATCGCGAATCGAGACCGTCATGTTGCCGCTGCGGTCGGTCGAGAGGACGAGATTCGGGCGTTGCTGCACCCAGCGGGTGATCCAATCGATCACGCGCTGCTCCCGCCCGGCGGCGGTCGGAATCTGGGTCACTTCGAGCAGCCAGCGGTGGTGCTCATCACGAACGGCGACGGGTAGAGACGGGGGCATGGACGATGGTACGGATCACCTGCGGCGAACTGCTGGGCCCCGAGCGGCCAAGCAGTGGACCCCGAATCAGAGCGCGTCGGCGTACGCCCGGAAGCTCTGGCGGAAGGGCTTGGCCTTGAGCTCGAGATGTGCCTCGACCTTCTTGGTCTCGGCGGTATTGTCCTGCCCGCCCATGACGGCCATGCCGTGGTCGAACGGCAGGAGGCCGCCGAGGCCGACGTAGGACGCACCGAGCGCCTTGAGGGCCATCAAGTCCGCGGGCAGACCCCACGGCTGCAGGTTCCCGTTGCTGCCGGGAATGTTGTTGCGGAGCTCGACGAGCAGCTCGGGCCAGGTGAGGCGCTCGGTGCCGACGAGGTTGTACGTCTCGCCGACGGTCTGCGGCCGGGCGAGCGCGCGGACAAATGCGGCGGCGACGTCCTCGACGGCGACGGGCTGGATCACCGGGTCGCGATAGTTCACGCCGCCGAGCGGAACGCTGGTGTCTTCCTGGCCGCCGCGGAAGTAGGGGAGGAAGAAGAACGGCGCCGCTTCACCCTTGCACCACTGCGCGGCCATCGTGAGGAAGCTGCTGTCCTTGCCGTGGATCATGCCGGGGCGGAAGATGGTCCAGTCCAGTCCGCTGCGGCGGACGATCTGCTCGGCTTCCCACTTGGAGGTGCGATAGGCACAATCGGCGTCGTCGCGCACGCCAAGGGCGGACATCTGCACGTAGCGGTTCACTCCGGCAGCCTTGCAGGCCTCGGTGATGAGGCGGGTGGAGGCGACGTGCATGCGGTGGAACGTGACGCCGCCGCGTTCTTCGCGGATGATGCCGATGAGGTGGATGCAGGCCTGGGCGCCAGCAACGAGCTCGGCCGGCGGGCGCTCGTCGTGGATATCGCCCTCGACCAGCGTGAGATTCGCGGAGCGGGGGAGGACTTCGCGGGCCTTCACGCGGCTGCGGACGAGCGCGCGGACGCTATAGCCCTGAGCGAGAAGTTCGGCGACGATGGCGCGGCCGACGAAACCAGTGGCACCGGTGACGGCGACGGACTTGATGGTGGTCATGCGGGAGCATTGTTGTCGCGGTCGCGGCGACGGGCGTGGGGCGGGGAGAGAACGCGGAGACGCGGAGTGAGCGGAGTCGCGCGGAGAGGAGAGCCGGGGTCAAGGCCGAAGGCAAGAGGCGACGATGCGTCGGATAGGTACCTCAGTTCGTTCAAACCGATTGGGGGTATCTCCGTTGGTTCTCGCGCGCCTCCCTCCGCGAATCTCGGCTTTCTCCGCGTCTCCGCGTTCTCTCCCGCCCGCAGGACCGGCCGCGGCATCGCCCTAAACTCACCCTTCCCCGATGCGGAACTTCTTTGCCTTTGCCAAGCGGATGACGCGGTACCCGGCGGCTCTGTTCGGAGCCCTGGTGCTGGCGTTCTTTTCCGCCGTGGGCGTCGGCACCGCGATGCTCGCCATGGTGCCGGTCCTGCAGAACGTGGTGCTGGCGGCTTCCGACCGCGACGACCCGAAGATCCGCGATCTGCCCATCCTCGCGGGGCAGGTGAACGAGTGGGTGGCGGGGAAGCTCTCCAGACCGACGCAGATCATCCCCGATTCCGCGATCGAGGCCCTGCCGCGGGGGGCGTACGCGGCGGCGTTGTGGATCTTCCTGGGGCTGGGCGTGCTGACGGTGCTGGGGGCCGCCGCGAGCTTCCTGCACGCGTATCTGTCGCAGACGCTGGTGAACCGCGTCGTGACCGAGGTGCGGCGCGAGTCGTTCCGGCGGGTGCTGAAGCGCCCGCTCCGTGATGTGGTGTCGGCGAGCAGTGGCGCGACGGATCTGGTGAGCCGCGTCGTGAACGACACGGGCTCATTAGGCGGGGCAATGAACAGCTTGCTGTCCAAGGGGCTGGCGGAATCGACCAAGGCGGCCGCCGCGGTTACGGTGGCCGTGGTGCTCGACTGGCGGCTGGCGTTTATCGCGCTGATCGCCGGCGGGATCATCGCGGTGGTGATCCGTGTGCTGTCGCGGCGGATCCGCAAGGCGTCCAAGCAGGCGCTCCGCAGCCACAGCGATCTGCTGCGGGTCTCGACCGAAGCTCTGCAGGGCATGCGGGTGGTGAAGGTGCACACCGCCGAGCGGATCGAGGAAGGCCGCTTCCACCGCGCCAATAAGCAGATGCTGCGGGAGCTCAACCGCGTCCGCACCGCGCGGGCCCTGGCGAGCCCGCTCACCGAGGCCATCGCGATCATCGCATTGGGAACGCTGGCACTCGTCGCCATCAAGGCGATGATCGACAACGCGGTCGACCCGGGCACATTCCTCGTCGCGCTCGGCGGCCTGGGCGTCGCGGGCGGCGCGCTCAAGCCCTTGACCGGCATCATCACCGACATCCAGATCGGTGCGGCGGCGGCCGATCGACTGACCGAACTGCTCGCCTCGAACCCCGAGCTCGGGCACGGGCACAAGCTCGCACGATTGCCGCGGCACGCGCGGTCGATCGAGTTCAAGGGCGTCACGCTCCAGTACGCCGGCCAGCCCAAACCCGCGGTCGAGGACATCTCGCTCAACATCGCCCACGGCGAGACCGTCGCGTTCGTCGGCCCCAACGGCTGCGGCAAGACGAGCTTGCTCTCGCTGGTGCCACGCCTCTACGACCCCGACGCGGGCATGCTGCTTATCGACGGGAACAACGTTCGTGACTTCTCGGTGCGTTCGCTCCGCCGCCAGATCGGCGTGGTCACGCAGGAAACCGTGCTTTTCAGCGGCACGATCCGCCAGAACATCTCCTACGGCTCGACCGACGCGAGCGATGCCGAGATCCTCGACGCGGCACGCAAGTCGCGGGCGCTCGAGTTCATCGAGCGGCTGCCGCTGGGCCTTGAGACGCCGATCGCCGAGCAGGGCTTGAGTTTGTCCGGAGGCCAGCGTCAGCGGCTCGCGATCGCTCGGGCGATCCTTCGGAATCCGGCGATCCTGATCCTCGATGAAGCCACGAGCATGATCGACGCCGAGAGCGAGCACCTGATCGGCGAAGCGATCACGGACTTCACCAAGGGCCGCACGTGCTTGATCGTGGCCCACCGCCTGAGCACGGTGGTGCAGGCCGATCGCATCGTGGTCATGGATCAAGGCAAGATCGTGGACATCGGGCGGCACGGGGAGCTTCTGACGCGCTGCGCGGTGTAT
>ERZ1066133.531-NODE-531-length-16199-cov-10.127725_pt1 | contig 16199 bp, 7 predicted proteins | sample MGYA00382780_ERZ1066133 | MGnify/ENA primary metagenome ERZ1066133 (study PRJEB33369, sample SAMEA5778363) | biofilm metagenome | biome: Industrial cooling water; feature: Water cooling tower basin; material: Biofilm | place: United Arab Emirates | collected...
CCCAGCGCCCCGGCGGGCGGCCTCTCCGGCCCGGCGGCGCCGGCGCCGACCGAGACCGGCGGCGGTCCGCGGCCGCCGGCTGCCCGGGAGCCCCCGTGGAGATCCCGGGCGCCGGGAATACACTGCGCCCACGATCGTCGGCCCCCGCCGGAGAGCTCCCATGAACCTGGTCCTCGTCAAATCGCTCCTGTGGGGCGCCGGCACCCTGGTGTTCGGCGCGCTGGGCTGGACCCTGTACGAATACAAGCAGGCCGAGTCCGAGCTGCTCGGCAGGCAGGTCAACGCCAAGCTGCAGCAGGACCTGCTCAAGGACATCCAGCCGCCGCCGCCGCCCAAGTCCGACCTGGTCGACTACAAGCGCGTCACGGCCAATTTCCACGACTTCAACTGGACCGGCAAGCCGCCGCCGCCGCCCCCGCCGCCGCCTCCGGCCCCCGGCCCGACCCGGCGCGCGGTCAAGCCGCTCAAGGACCTGCTGGCGGTGCTCTACATCCAGGTGGACTCGAGCCAGCCGGAAAATTCCCTGGCCCTGGTGCGCTGGGTCGACCGGCGCCTGAGCGACACGCTCGGCGCCGCCCAGGACGGCCGCCTGCAGGCGGGCTTCGTGCTGCCGGAGCCCTACGCCTACTGGAGCGTCACCGCGATCGAGAGCGAGGGGGTAGTGTTCCGCTACGCCCCCGAGGACGAGCAGGACCAGAATCCGACCACCTTCCGCCTCAGCCCGCCCACGCCGATCGAGGGCGGCATCGTGCAGGTGGCCGAGGACGGCGAGGTGCGCCTGCCGGCGGAATTCGTGCTGCCCGAAGCGGGCGGCGAGTTCGTGCTCACCCGCCCGGAGCGGACCCTCGAGCTCGGCCCGAACCGCTTCCGCGTCGGGTCCGAGGACGGACGCTACATCAACGAGAACTACCTCGACATCCTCTCGCGGGAGGTGCGGCACAAGTCGCACTTCAACCGCAAGAAAGGCCGCATGGAAGGGATCGAGATCACCGAGGTCGCCCCGGGATCGATCGCTGCCCAGCACGGCGTCAAGTCGGGGGACGTGATCGTCAGCATCAACGGGACCGCGGTGAATTCGGTGCAGGAGGCGATCTCCTACGCCAAGAACAACGCCGACATCTATTCGGTCTGGACCATCGTGGTCTCGAACGCGGGCTACGAGCGCACGATCATCTACGAGACCGAATGAACCGCGCGCCCTGCGGGCGGGACCCCGCGGAGCAGCTCCCGGTCGCGGCCCTGACCGTCGATCTGGGCAACACGCGCGTCAAGGCGGTCGCTTGGCGGCCGCCGGGGCCCGGCGGCGCTTCGCGCCCGGCGGCGCGCTTGGTAGTGGAGACGTCCCAAGCCCGCAGCTCGGCTGTCTGGCGGGCGCGCTTCGATGAGCTCGGGCTCGCGCATCCGCCGCGCATCGCGCTCTCCAACGTGGCCAGCCGCGAGACCGGGGAGGCCCTGGCGCAGGCCCTGGCGGAGGCCTTCGGCGTGCGGCCCAGCGACCCGCCGCCCCACGGGCTCCAACTCGAAATCGAACATGCCCACACGCTGGGGGAGGACCGCCTGTTCGCCGCCCGCGGCGCCGCTGCCCTGGGCCGCTCGGCGATCGTGCTCGACGCCGGCACGGCCCTGACCGTGGACGCGGTCGTGGTCGAAGCGGGCCGGCCGGCCCGTTTCCTGGGCGGGGCGATCGCGCCGGGGCCCAGCCTGTTGAGCCAGGCCTTGGCCTCCGGGGCCGCCCGGCTGTTCCGGATCGAGCCGCGCCCGGGGGCCGCGGCCCTGGGGCGGCACACGGCCGAGGCCCTCGAGGCCGGGGTGGTGGTGGGCTTCCGGGGCGCGGCTTTCGAACTCGCTCGGCGGGTCGGCCTCGAGGCGGGTCTGGCCGCGGCGCCGCGCCTGCTGTGCGGGGGCGCGGCCCGCTTTCTGCTGGAGCCGGAACCCTTCTGGCCCGGCGAGCTGATCGAGCGGCCGGACCTGGTCCACGAAGGCCTGCTGGCGGCCTTGCAGAGCTCGCCGTGAGCGCCGAGCCGCAGCTGTGGTGGAGCGAGCGCAGCGCGCCGGGGCCCGGGGCGATCCGCGTGTTCGCCCTCGCTGGCCCCGGGCTTGCGCAGCTGTTTGAACGCTTGGCGGGCCAGCCGCCCCCGGCCCCCGGTCAGATCCGCCTGGCGCGCCTGAACGGCGCCCGGGGGTTCCTCGACGAGGCCCTGGCGGTGGGGCTCGGTGCCGCGGGCGCCGAGCTGTGCTTGCACGGGGGGCCGGCGCTGGCCCAGGAGCTGCGCCGTGAACTCCGCTCCCTGGGGGCGGTCGAGCGCCCCGCTCCGAGCCCCCTCTTTGCCCCCCCGGTGGGTGCCCTGGGCGGCCTGGCGGAGGCGGGGCAAGCGGGGCTGGCGGGCGCGCTCGGCCCGTGGGCCGCCCGGCTGCTGCTCGAGGCCGCGGAAGGCCGGTTGGCCGCGCGTCTCGAGCGCTGGCTCGCGCTCGCCCCAGCGCGCTTCGAAGAGGCTTGGAGCGGGCTGCTCGCGCGCAGCCGCAGCGCGTGGCCCCTGTGGCGCCCCCCGCGCATCCTGTTGCTGGGGCCGACCAACGCGGGCAAGTCCACGCTCTTCAATCTGCTGCTCGGGCGATCGGCGGCGCTGGTCTCGCCGCTGCCGGGCACGACCCGCGACGTGCTGGTCGAGCGCTTAGCCCTGGCAGGCCTGCAGGTCGAGTTGATCGACGGGGCGGGTCAGCGGGAGCTGCCGGCCGCCCCGTCGGGACCGCAGGAAAAGCACCGGGCGCTGGAGGCCGAGGGCCAGCGGCGGGTCCTTTCCCTGGCGGCCGCGGCGGATCTGACGCTGTGGCTGTGTCCGGCGCACCTGCCGTTGGAACTCCCGCGGGGCCTTGATGCCGTGGCGGTGCGGACCTTCGCCCCCGCGGGAGCAGCGGCCCCCCGGGGCGGGCTGGCGCTCGACGCCGTCGAGCGCCCCGGCGCCGCGCTCGAGGCCCTGCGCGCCCTGTTCTCCGAGCGCCTGGGGTTGGACCGGGCCCCGGGCTGGCTGGCCGGCCCCACGCTGATCCCCGGTTTCGACCTTTCGGCCCTGGCGGCGATCGGCAGCGCCAGCGCCGGCAGCGAGCGCTGGCTGCGGATGCGCGCGCACTTCGGGCCTGGCCGGCGCCGCGGCGACGGGACGCCGCGCGCGGATTTTGTCGGCCTGGACTGGGCCTCCGGGGCCGCCGCTCCCTAGGGTATGGGTCTAGCCCGGTTCGGCCGACCCGGACCGCCGCTCCTCCGCGGCGGCGGGGATCGCGCCGTGGGCTAGCGATGGCGCCCGCCCCCGACTCCCCTCAGCGCTCGGTTCCCCTGTCCGCGCTCGCCCCCGACGGGGCCTTGCCCGTGGAGCCGCGCCGCGGCGATCCGCCCCCAGCCCTGCGCCACCTGGTTTCGATCGACGACCTGTCGGTGCCCCAGATCGAAGCCTTGTTCCGCCTGGCGCGCGGCTTCTCCGAGGACCTGCGCCGCCACGCGCACCTGTGCCCCGGGCTGATCAGCGCCAGCCTGTTCTACGAGCCGTCGACCCGCACCCGCCTGAGCTTCGAGTCGGCCATGCTGCGCCTGGGAGGCGGTGTGCTGACGGCCGCCGACATGCAGGCTTCGAGCGCCAAGAAGGGCGAGTCCCTGGCCGACACCGTGCGCGTCGTCTCGGGCGCCTACGCGGACCTGATCGTGCTGCGCCATCCCAGCGAAGGAGCCGCGCGCCTGGCCGCCCGCGCCTCCAGCGTGCCGGTGATCAATGCGGGCGATGGGGCCCACGAGCACCCCACCCAGACGCTCTGCGATCTCTACACCCTGTGGATCGAGAAGGGGCATCTGGACGGCCTCGATGTGGTGCTCGCCGGCGACCTGCGCTACAGCCGCACGATCCACTCGTTCATCTTCGCCCTGGCGCGCTTCCGCGCCAACGTGGTCTGCGTGCCGCACCAGGGGCTCGAGCTCCCCGATTACGTGGTCAAGCGCTTGCGCGAGGAGTACGGGATGGAGCCGATCCGCGCCGATGCCAGCCGCCTGGGCGAACTGGCCCGCGAGAGCGATGCGGCCTACATCACCCCGCAGAAGCCGCACCAGCTCAGCCTGTTCACCGACGCCAGCGGCCTCAAGGTCGAGCGCGTGGACGCGGTCTACATGACCCGGCCCCAGACCGAGCGCTTCGCCAAGCTCGAGGACACGCGCCGGTATCTCAAGCTCGGCAAGCAACAGATGGCGGTCGACGGACTCAAGGAGGCCGTGGTCATGCACCCGCTGCCGCGCCGCGACGAGCTCAGCGAGGACTTGGACAGCGACCCGCGCAGCCTGTACTTCAAGCAGGCGGCGCGCGGTGTCCCCATGCGCATGGCGATCCTGGCCCACCTGCTCGGGCGCGTCGACCTGGGGGCCCCCGGGCCGGCGGCGGAACCGGGCTTCTACTCGCTCCCGGAAGGGCCCAACCTGTGTGCCAACCCCAACTGCATCTCGCGCACGGAGGACCGCCACGTGCGGCCGGCCTTCCGGCTCTTGGCGCGTCTGCCCCTGCGCGCGGCCTGCGCCTTCTGCGAGCGCGAGTTCGCCCCCCTGTGGGTGGGCCTGCGCTCCGAACGCCGCTATCTGGCGCCGGAAGCCCTGCGCGCCCGCCGCTGGGAGCCGGAGGACCTGGTTTTCTTCGCCCAGGAGTCCGAGGCCCATGAGCTGGGCTACGCCTCGAGCTGAGGCTGCCAGGCCGCGGGCGACCGCGCAGCCGACCCCCGCTGCGGTCCCGGCCGGCCAGCCCGGCCGCGCGCGCCAGCCCCCGGAGGACCCTCCACCCCCCGGCCGAGGCCCGGGGCCGGTCGCCCTCCCGGCCCCTCGGGAAGCGCGCTGCGGGCGCCCTGCGCGCAGTCCAGGTTCCGGGGTGCCCGCTGCGCTTCCCCGCGATCCCGCGGTGGCCGGGCCCCGCGCCCGGGGGCCGGCGGGCAGCCCGGCCGTGGCGGACTCCAAAAGCGGATCCGAAATCTCGTGACGAGCACGATATCCTTGCCTAGACGCTCCCCAAGGCCCTCCCTGGCCTGGTCCCGCCCGCCCGGGGGCTGCCTTGGCTCCTTTTTTGTCGGGCTCAGGCCTGTTCCCAGGCCGGCCCCGGGGGGCTAGCCTCCCCAGTCGAGAACTAAAGCTCGACATTCTGGCTAATCTGACCCAAACGTGAACAAAGACCCCCTCCGGCCCCCGGCCGGTCCCGGGGCTATGCCGACCACCCACGGCCGACTCCCCTTCCGAGGGAATTCCGCGATGCAGATCCAGGGCCACGCTTCGAGCTTCGATCACGGACGCCACTCGCCCTCCCGCCGGCCCTTCCCGGCCGCCTCGGGCTTCGGGCGCAACCTCTGGCTGTCCCTCGCCGCCCTGCCCCTGGCGGCCTGCGGCGGCGGAGGCGGGGGCGGGGACCTGGTCGACCAAGCCCCGTCCCAGATCGGCGCTCCCAACACCAAGCCCGGCCAGAGCGGTCTCGTCAACGGAGCGCTCTACCTCGTGGACGCCCACCAGGGAGGCCTGGGCGAGGCGGTGCGCATCGTCGACCTGTTCTGGGGCCGGCTGGTGGACGTGTACGCCCAGGCGCCGGGCGCGGCCGAGCCGAGCCTGGTCTATCCGGACCTGGTGATCGGCGACGACGTGCGCACGGAAGTCGGCAAGTGGACCCTGTCGAGCAATCCGATCACCGGCCGCGAAAACCTCGTGATCCTGCGGGAGAACAGCTCCGACCCCGCGGACGATTTCGATTTCCTGGTGCAGGAAGCCCAGTCCAACCTGGGCCCGGTGTTGCCCAAGGGCGTGGCCCTGGGTGAGTCGCCGCCGTTCTCCTTCGTGGCGCGCAACTCGGCCCTGGTGGTGCAATTCGACGACCTGATCGAAGCCGACAGCATCTCCCTCAACGACAGCGTGCGCCTGTCCGTGGGCGATCCGCCGGTCACGCCATTCGATGTGCGCCTGTTCCTCGATCCGAACCATGGCGGCATCAGCCCCCTGGACGGCAAGTTCCACTCCTCGCGTCTGATCCTCGACCTGGCGATCAGCAGCGGCGAGCTGCTGCTGCTCGAGCAGCCGCTGCAGGGCAGCGGCGCCGGGTTGCCGCCCGCCATCGACACGCAGAAGGCCAACGTGGCCCTGCGCCTGCCGACCTCGATCGACCCGGCGGTGGGCCAGTTCAAGCGCCTGGTGAACCTGAAGGGCCGGCCCCTGGCGACCGCCAGCAACGGACCGGTGGACCTGTCCAAGAGCACCCAGGACGTGGTGCGGGCGATGCGTTCCGGAAACGGCAACGACGTCAACAACGGCTTCCTGAGCGACCTGGAAGGGCCCCGCATCCTGGGCCGCCAGGGGGTCACGATCTCCTCGGCCGTGCCGCTGACCGGCGGCCAGCCCGGTTACGACTTCGTGATCGGCTTCGGTTTCCTGAACCCGACCTGTGCCACCAGCCCGGTGGTGGGCGACGTGGTCCAGGTGGGCAACAGCCTGCAGCTCGAGGTCGTCCAGGCCGGGGCCAGCTCCCAGGGCATTGTGGCCGGCCTGCGCGTGCGCGCGCCGCTCAGCGGCGAGCCGCGCACGCCGAACGAACTGCTCGGGGCCGGGTTGATGATCACCACCTGGCGGCCGAGCCTAGGCCCCTTGGGCCTGGCGCCCTGCTTCCTGCGCTTCTCCCCCAGCCCGACCCTGCCCCCGAACGCGGGCATCGTCCCTGAGTCCGTGATTTCGGTCGAGTTCTCCGAGCCCATCGACCCGATTTCGGTGCGGCCCCTGGACAGCTTCACCGTGCGCAACAAGCCCAACACGTCGGGCTTCCGCGATTTTGTGGTGGGGGAGGTCTTCGCCTCGACCGATCTGCGCGAGTTCCGCTTCACCCCGCTGCTGCCCCTGGCGCACCAGCAGGGTGTGGCCGAGGTCTACTTCGTGGACCTGCTCTCCGGCGTCGGCTCCGGCGGCATCACGGACCTGGCGGGCAACGCGCTGCAATCGGTGCTGCCCCAGGTGCTTTTCGGTGTCGCGGCGAGCGCGCCCTCGAGCCGCACGGCCGGCCTGGCCTTGCGCTTCAACGCGGTCACCGAGGACGACAATCCCGGCGTCGACCTGCGCGGCCAGTTCCTCTACAACCTCGCCCAGGGCCAGATCCGGCCGCGGCCGTTCTCGCGCTACAGCGCGGTGATCGATCGCACCGTGCCGATCATCGGCCGCATGGCACCCGTTCAGACGGGCCTCCAGACGCCGCTCTCGAACCTGGGCTCCCGCCTGCATCTGATGTGGCGCTACTGCGACATGGGCCTGCCCTCCGAGCAGAACCAGGAGGACATCTTCACCAACATCGACATCGCGGGCTTGTCCCTTTCGCCGATCACGGGGGCGGTGACGGCTACGTTTTATCCGCAGTTCGAGATGCTGCTGGGGCATTCGGACCGCATGCCCGACGAGATCACCAACCAGTCAAACGACCCGACCCACCCCAATTCGGGCTTCGTCACGAACTCGCCCTTTGCCCAGAACTACCTGGCCGACCCGCTCAACGTGCCCGCCATCGTGCACCCGCGTGAGCGCGGCTACCTGGTGGCCGCGTCCGAGGTGTTCACCTCGAGCACGGGCACCCCCATGGTGTACTTCCCGATGAACAGGAACGTGCCCATCGAGGACTACCGCTACTACACCTGGCGCGATACGGCGCTGCAGGCCTGGGGCAACCGCACCCCCAGCGGCAACGACATCACCAACGACGGTGTGCCGATCACCTGGGATGTGATCTTCAGCGGCGGCGCTGTCCCCGGCGACGTAGGCAAGGAGTACGGCGGGGACGCGGCTCCCAACAAGATCATCCCCACCGGCCTGCCCTCGGTGACCCTGCCGATCTTGATGGAGTTCCGCTGCTACCCGGGCGAGTCCCTGTCGGTCAACAACTTCGACTGCTCGATCGCCAGCACCTCGAACATCCGACCCTTCTATCGGGCTTTCTCCACCGGCGGGTTCAACACCCAAGGCCAGCCGGTGATCAAGGATCCGGACGCGCAGCCGATCCCCACCGGCGGGTTCAACGGCAACCCCAATCTGCAGCAGATCGGCACGCCCACCCCGGGCCAGGACCCGACCGTGTACCTGGGCCAGCTCGAGCTGGTCAACCGCATCGCCCGGGTCCATACGGTGCTGCTCGACTCCCAGCAGTCCAACCCGGACTACGCCGGCGTCGTGATCGAGCCCCGCGGAAACCTGCAGCCTTTCGGCACGCAGATCGTGTTGGCCTTCCGGGGCGACGACAAGCCGACCATCCCGTCGAACTCCCAGTACTTCGATGCGGCCCAGATGGACGTCTATGGTGAACCGCTCAACGCCACCAACGCGACGATCCTGACCAACCCCACCTGGAGCGAGAACCTCAGCTCCAACGACGGCAACCGCTTCATCCAGATGCGGGTGACCTTCATCCTGAACCCGATCACCCAGCTGGCGCCGGTGCTCTCGGGTCTGGGCTTGGCCTGGCGCTTCTGATCTCCCTTGTGATCTCCCTTGAGCCCGGGCTGGACCTGGTCCAGCCCGGGATGCCCGCGGGCCGGCCGCGCTCCGATTCAAATCGAGCCTGGGGGGCGCAGCGCCTGCCCCGGGCTTCCCTGGGCGGGCACCCGGGCCCCCTGGATCGGGGGGTGGGGAATCCCGGCCGGCGCCCGGCGAGGGCCCCCGCAGGCAAGTCCGCACCCGCCGGACGCAGTGATGGATCCGCCCCGGCCTGCTGCCCCGGCCCGGCCTGGCCGACCGCTCTGGGCGGGGTCCCGATCCGGATCGGGACCGGCGCTGGAGGCCGCGGGCATCTATGCGCCCCCTCCGCCGGGCGCCATGCACCGGGCTACCAGGTGCGGCGGCGCCGAGACGGACAGGGTCTGTGTTTCGGCCGCGGTGCAGCGGGCTGCCGGGCGGAGCCGTTTGGGTGTCTCGGGGGGCCGGCGGCGGGTGCCCCTGCACCCGGGCGCGCCACCGCGCGGCGGGCTGAGTGATTTCGCACACTGCGCCTCCCCCGTGGGCTGGGGAGGTCGGTATGGTTCTTGCATAACAAGCCCCCGGCCCCCGGTCCGCCGGTGAGGTCCGGGGGATCCTTGACCCCCCCGGCCCGCCTCAACAGAATGCCGCCGCTTGGACCGGTGGCCTGTGCCGTCGACCGAGACCAGACCCCGACCCGGTCGGGACTCCCCCCGGCCACCCGCAGCCACACACGCCCGCCGCGTGCCCTGGCCGCCCCGGTGGATGCCCGGAGCCGCGCCGGCGGCCCCCGGCGCAGGTCGGTCCGCGTCCAGGCAGCGAGCTCCCTCCTATGACTCACCACGGGATACACCTCCTACCCCCCGAGCACCGGGCAGCGGGAGCCGATCGCGGCGCCGCCTCCGGCCTGCGTGTCCTGGCCGGGATCGCCGCGGGACTGGCCCTGTTGGCCGGCTGCGGCTCCAGCGACGGCGGGGTGGACCTGGTCGACCAACTCCCGAGCCAGATCGGGGCCCCCAACAACAAGCCGGGCAGCACCGGTCTCTTCAACGGAGCGCAGTACCTGGTCGACGTGCACCAGGGGGGGGCCGGGGAAGCGCTGCGGATCGCCAACCTGTCGTGGGGCCGCCTGATCGACATCTACGATACCCAGGCCGGGACAGGCCAGCGCCGCCGAGTCTATTCGGACATCGTGATCGGCGAGGACGTGCGCACCGAGATCGGCAAGTGGGTGCTAGCCACGAACCCCGTCACCGGACGGGTGTCGCTGACCATCGAACGCGAGAACACCGCCGCCGCCGACGACGACTTCGACCAGTTGGTGCTCGAGGCGCAGTCCAACCTGGGCCCCGTGCTGCCCAAGGGCGTGGCGCTCACGGAAGCGCCGCCATTTTCCTTCGTGGCCCGCAATGCCACCCTGGTGGTGCAGTTCGACGACCTGATCGATCCGAGCAGCGTCAGCCTGAACGACAGCGTGCGCATCGGGGTCGGCAATCCGCCGGTCACGCCCTTCGACGCGCGCCTGCTTTTGGACCAAAACCACGGGGGCATCAGCCCCTTGGACGGCAAGTTCCATTCGAGCCGTCTGCTGATCGACCTGACCGTCAGCGACAGCGAGTTGCCGACCTTGCAGGAGCCGCTCTCGCTCAACGGAGCCGGACTGCCGGCTTCGATCGGCAATCAGCAGGCCAGCGTGGTGCTGCGCTTTCCCACGCAGCTGGATCCGAGCGTGGGCCAGTTCCAGCTGTTGACCAACCTGAAGGGCCGGCCCCTGGCCAACAGCAACAACGGCCCCCTGGACCTCGCTTCCAGCACCGCGGATGTGGTGCGGGCGATGCGCTCGGGAAACTCGAGCGACCAGAACAACGGCTTCCTGACCGACCTGGAGGGTCCCCAGCTGCTCGGGCGCCAGCCGATCCTGATCAGCGCGGCCTCGCCGGACCCGAACGGCTTGCCGGGCTACGACTTCGTGGTCGCCTTCACCTACCTGAACCCGAGCTGCGCCAAGGATCCGGTGGTGGGGGACGCGATCGCGATCGGCGCCCAGCTGCAGCTGACCGTGACCCAGCAAGGGGCCGTTTCCCAGGGCAGCGTCGCCGGGCTGCGCGTCAGCGCCCCGATCGAACTGGAAGCCTTGACCGCCCAGGAGTTGCTGGGCAGCGCCCAGATCACGACCCCCTGGCGCAGCAACCTGTCGCCGAGCCTGGCGCCCTGTTTCGTGCGCTTCTCGCCGAATGCGGGAGTTGCACCGAACCTCGAAGTGCTGCCCGGATCGCAGGTGGTGGTGGAGTTCTCGGAGGCCATCGACCCGGCCACGGTGCGGCCCTTCGACAGCTTCTTCGTCCGCAACAAGTCCAACACCACCGGCTTTCGGGACTTCGTGGTCGGGGACGTGAATGCCAGCCCGGACCTGCGGCAGTTCCAGTTCTCGCCGGTGCTGCCCTTCAACCACCAAACCGGAACCGCCGAGGTCTACTTCGTCGACCTCGTTTCCGAGGTGGACGAGGGCATCACGGACCTGGCCGGCAACGCGCTGCAGGCCACCCCGCCCCAGGTCGCCTTTAGCCTGCTCAACTCCGCGCCCAGCGTGCGCTCGAGCGGGTTCGCCCTGCGCTTCGAGGCCACCAGCGAGGACGACTCCCCCGCGCCGGACCTGCGCGGCCAGTTCCTGTACTCCCTGGCCAAGGGCGAGATCCGGCCTCGCCCGCTCTCGCGCTTCTCGGCCATCGCCGACCGCAACACGCCGATCGTCAGCACGATGCAGACCGTGCCCACGGGCCTGCAGACCCCGCTGTCCAACCTGGGCAGCCGCCTGCACCTGATGTGGCGCTACTGCGACGTGGGCTTGCCCCAGTCGATGGCCCAGGACGACGTCTTCCCGAACCTCGACATCGAAGGCATTTCTCTGTCTCCGCTGGGAGGCCAGGTCACCGCGACCTTCTACCCGCAGTTCGAAATGCTGCTGGGGCACTCCGCGCGCTGCCCGGATGAGGCGGTCGACCCCAACCTGCTGCCGCTCTACGAACTCTCGGGCTTCTTCAACACGGCCACCTTCGACGAGAACTACCTGCCCGATGCCCTCAACGGGCCGTCCCTGGTGCACCCGCGGCAGCTGGGCTTCCTGGTCAGTTCCACCGAGGTGTTCACCTCGACCAGCGGGACGCCCATGGTCCGGTTCCCGATGAACCGCACCGTGGCCGAGGAGGACAAGCGCTATTACACCTGGCGCGACACCGCCATCCAGACCTGGGGAGGGCGCAACCCGGCGGGCACGGGGCTAGCGGGCCTGGGGGTGCCGATCACCAAGGACGTCAACCTCACCGGCGCGGGGACGATCGGCGGCGAGTATGGGGATGCGTCTCCCAACGACGTCACCCCCCCGGGGGTGCCCACGGTGGGGCTGCCGATCCTGATGGAGTTCCGCTGCTACCCGAGCGAGTCGCTCTCGGTGAACAACTTCGACGTGGTGATCGCGATCAACTCGTCGAACCGCCCGTTCTTCCGCGCCTTCTCGACCGGCGGCTTCAACCAGCAGGGCAACCCGGTGATCAAGAATCCGGATGCCGAGAACCTGCCCACGGGCGGCTTCAACGGCAACCCCCAGCTGGGCCAGATCGGATCCACCACCCAGCCCCGGGATCCCACCGTCTACCTGGGCCAGCTGGACCTGGTCACGCGGATCTCCCGCGTGCACACCGTGCTGTTCAACTCCCAGCAGACCAACCCGAACTACGCCGGTGTGGTGCTCGAGCCCAAGCTCCAGCTGCAGCCCCTCGGGACTTCGGTGGTGCTGGCTTTCCGCGGTCACAGCGGCGTCAACTTGCCTTCGAACTCCTACCTGGACGCGTCCCTGCTCGACGTGTACGGGGAACTGCGCACCGCCACCAACGCCCTGCTGCTCAACGATCCGATCTGGAGCGAAGACATCAACGGCAGCGATGGCAACCGCTTCATCCAGCTGCGCATCACCTTCGTCTCCAACCCGATCACAACGCTGTCCCCGGTTCTTTCCGGTCTGGGCGTCGCCTGGAGCTTCTGACCCCGGCAAGCCGCCCCGCTCGCCCCCGGCGAGCGGCCGGCCCCCAGGGATCCAAGCCTCCCCGCGCCCCCCGACCAGAGCCTTCGCCAGCCGCCCCGCTCCCACCTGCCTCGGCCCTCACCGGCCGGGCCGGTCCAGTCCACTTCCCGCGTAGCTGCCCCCTGGGCAGCGCCTAGTAACCCTGGGACTCGCCCCCGCCCCGGGACGAGACCCAAGCGACCCGTCCGCCGCCTACCGAAACATGCGACCCGCACGCTCCTCGCCGATCCCGCCCTCGCTCGGCCTTCGCCCCTCCACGGCCATCGGATGGGCGCTGCTCCCCGCCGCCCTGCTGGCCGGTTGCAGCGGCTCGGGCGGCGGCCCGGGAGGTTCCGGTCCCGGCGGCGGCCTCGGCTCCGGTTTCCAGCTGGTCCAGTTCGGGACCTCTGGTGGGTCGCTCCAGAACGGATCGATCTGGCCCGTCAACCGTCCGATCGAATTGGTCTTCAACCAACCGGTGGACTTCTCGACGGTCAACAGCTCGTCGATCAGCATCCGCACCCCGCAGGGCGTTCCGGCCCTCGGCGAGTACTACGTCAAGCGCGATGCCCAGGGCAACCCGATCCCCGAGGTGATCGTGTTCCAGCCGCGCTGCCCGACCGAATCGGATTTCTCCGATGCTGGCCTGACCCCCGGCGGCGTGGCCTACGAGCTGCTGGTGGTGGGCGCCGACGGCGCCCCGGGCATCTCGATCAAGAACCAGTTCGGGACGGCCCTGCAAGCCTCTCAGGCGCGCTACTTCACCACCCCGACCGGCAGCCAGGCTTCGGACATCTTCTTCGACCAGGTCCAGGGTCCGCCCGAGGTGCGCGTGCAGAACAGCCAGGGCACCGCCACGGTGTTCAGCTACCTGGAGACCTTCGCGCCCGACGGCGCCGGCGGTGTGGTGCCCCAGCAGACCCCCCTGGTGGTCGGTCAGGACGGACAGGCGGTGCTGATCCCGAACGTTCCGATCAACCTGCTCAGCGACCCGATCCAGTCCATTTCCCTGGTGCTCGAGCTGAACCAGCCGATCAGCCCCGCGGCCCAGAACCTGACCAACAGCCGGATCCGCCTCGAGTACCTCGATGGCGCCACCTGGCGCACGGTGCCCTCGACGGTGGTGCTCGAGCAGAACTGCTCCCTGTCGGGCGCCCGGCTGCGCCTCGACCCGATCGGCATCCTGCCCCAGGACTCGCTGCTGCGCCTGGTGCTGACCTCCTCGTTCGAGGACCTGATCGGCCAGACCAACCCCCTGGACAACAACTCCTTCGCGCGACTGCGCACGGCCAACCTCTCGAACCCCGGCTTCGTGAACCCGGGCAACCTGGCGGACGAGGTGTTCGTGGGCTTCGATCAGGGCGTCGGCAATTTCGAGCCCGAGGCGCCGGACTTCGCCGAGCCGCCGGCGATCTGGGACAACGGCCGCTTGACCGCCTCCTTCAACTTCCTGGGCACCGGAGGTCCGGGAGGGACGTTCGACTGGCTGGTGCCCGCCGGCACCGTGGCCACGCTCAACACCAACCTGTCGGTGACCCTGGTGGGCGGCCCGGGCTTCTTCCCGACCGATACGCAACAGGTCGTCAACGGCGTGGTCGACGTGCGCAACCTGCGCATCGATCCGGGTGCGACGCTGCGCATCGTCGGCTCGAACACGTGCCGCATCTTCGCCACGGGCACGATCGAAATCCTGGGCGAGCTGGACGTGTCCGGCCTGGATGCCTCGAACGTGGTGCAGCTGGTCTCCCCCAACCTGCCCAAGCCCGGCTCCAGCGGCGTGGCCGGCAGCGGCGCCGGCGGTGTGGGTTCGCCGGCCACCACGGGATCGGACGCCAAGGGCGGCCAGGCCCTGGGGGCCTTCAGCGGGCCCGGCAAGGGCGGCTTCGGCGGCAACACCGGCTACAACTCCTCCGCCGACGATGCCCAGCGCCGGCCGGGCGGCGGCGGCGGCGGGACCTTTGCGCTGCGCGACGCGAGCGGCACGGCGGTGGGCGGCCGCAACGGCTCCAACGGCAACCCGAACTCCAACGACGCGACCACCGCGACCAAGCCGGCCCTGGGCGGCCAGGCGGGCCCCTCGCCCTTCGCCGACCCGGTGCTCAACAACGACTTCTTCGGGGTGCGCCTCAACCAGGACGGCTCGTTCCTGACCGGTGAGCTGACCCAGCCCTGGGCGGGTTCCGGCGGCGGCGGCGGCGGCGATTCGATCCGCAGCGCCAACTTCCCGCAGATCCCCTGGAACTTCAACAACGAGCAGAGCGGAGCCGGCGGGGCCAGCGGCGGCGGCAACGTGCAGGTCTTCGCGATCGGCAACATCCGCATCGCCGGCGCCGGCCGGATCCTGTCCAACGGCGGCCGCGGCGGCCGCGGTGAGAGCACCGGCGGCATCAACAACGTCGGCGGTGGGTCCGGCGCCGGATCCGGCGGCCACATCATCCTGCAGACCGCCGGGGCCCTCGACTTGAGCGCAGCCACCGGCGTGCCGATCCGCGCCGAGGGCGGGCAAGGCGGCCCCGGCCTGGGCAACACTTTCGTTGCCTACACGACCACCAACCCGCCGGTGAATGCGGGCGGTCCGGGCGGCTTCGGGGTGATCCAGGTCCACGTGGCCGACCCGGCCACCCAGATCCTGCTGCCCGTCGGGCAGACCCTGGCGTCCTTGACCGTGCCCGATGCCTTCACGCTGATCCCGAACTTCGGCCGGACCTCCCGGGCGCGCACGGATTACATCCCGCTGGCGGGGGCGAGCCTCAACCCGAGCACGACCCTCAACCGGCCCCTGTTCCGCTTGGACGGCATCGACCAGCAGGAGACGATCCCGAACCCGTTGAACCCCTCGCAGCAGATCCCCAACCCCAACTTCGGTCGCGTGCTCGCGACCGCGGGGCAGGTCAACGATCTGGCGCCGATCCTGCAGGGCAATCCGATCACGGTCGACGCCGTCCAGCGTCGCCTGGTGGTCGCCGCGGGCGCGCTGCTCAGCGATGCGACCCTGCCCTTCTCCAACGACGCCTACCTGCGCAACACCGGACTGCTGCGCCAGGCGGAGCTGAGCTTGAGCCAGGGGCTGATCTCCGGCGACTATCTGGTCGCTTCGGCCAGCTTTGACGTGGACACCGAGCGCCTGACCCTGTTCCTGGCCCCGGGCGGTCCAAACCTGACCAGCTTCAGCACCGCGGCCAACTTCCAGCTCAAGCCGCGCTTCTTCCGGGTGGTCACCAATGGCGTCTTCGACAGCCTGCCCGCCTCTGCGGGCGTGACCCTGCGCTACCAGGTCACCGCCGCGGACGCCGAGGGCGAGCCTGACCCGAGCACCGTCGTGATCCCCTGGACGTCCAACCTCGAGGAGCTGAACGATCCCCTGGTGACCGGTGGCCTGGACTATCTGCGCATGGAGTTCCTGTTCGACTTGGATGTCAACGGGACCGGCCTGTCCGCGAACAACCCGCGGCCGGCCCTGGACTTCAATCGCCTGATCTTCCTGTTCTGAACCCCGTTCAGGACGCCGACAACCCCGGCCCCTGGCCTAGCTTCCACCGGCCACAGGCCGGCGGCGCCGGCCCAGGGGCCGCGGCCGTGGATGCGGGCCCTCGCCGGGCCCGGGCCGGCTCGGGACGCCGGCTCCCGGGGCGCCCGGGGCGGTCGCGGGGCGCCGGGGGC
>ERZ1066133.541-NODE-541-length-16063-cov-7.199900_pt1 | contig 16063 bp, 16 predicted proteins | sample MGYA00382780_ERZ1066133 | MGnify/ENA primary metagenome ERZ1066133 (study PRJEB33369, sample SAMEA5778363) | biofilm metagenome | biome: Industrial cooling water; feature: Water cooling tower basin; material: Biofilm | place: United Arab Emirates | collected...
TCTAGTACCTCCGGATCTTTTAAAGCATCGTTACTTTTAATTAGTTCTATAACGGCTAATATGTTAGCCAATGGTCTTCTAACTTCATGCGATTGAGCAACTGCGATTTCGCGAAGCGTATTGTTTTGCATCAATAAACGTTGCTTATCTAATACGCTATCTGTTACGTCTCTATTAGTTCCTATTAATCTACTTACCTTACCAGACTTATCCAAATCAACTATTGCATGTGCTTCTACATATCTCAAAGTCCCATCTGGAAGAAAGATTCTGTACTCAATAAAATCTTTATCAACTTTACCTTCAATAAGTCGCGTAATAGCATCTCTCAAAAGTGGCGCATCTTCTTTATGCAAAGCAGTCTTCCAAATGTCTATAGGTTGAGGTGATTGTGCAGGATTGTTAAATCCAAAAATCTCATACATACGTTTATCCCAGAAAATTTCACTTTTCACAGGATCTACCTCCCAAATTCCTGTATCTGCAGAAGCAGTTGCAAGCGAAAGGCGTTTAATTAATTCCTCTTGTTTTCTTTTTGCTATTTTTTGACCTGTAATATTTTTAAATACAACCACATATAGCTTTCCCTCCTTGCCAGATTTAAAAATAGCAGAACTCGTTTCAACATCTATTATAGTTCTGTCTTTACAGTAAAACTGAAGTTCAGCAACTGCGTTACCACTTTTCTCTCTCTCTTCATAAAAATCTTGAAATACCTCACCTTTATCTGCAACTATTGAACTCCCGGGTATTTGTAACAATTCTTCTTTGCTATAGCCTAAAATTTTACAAGCTGCGTTATTTGCACTTAAAATAACATCTTGTTCATTTCTAACCATAATTCCATCCATGCTATTCTCAAAGATCATCCTATAGCGTTCTTCATTCTCTGCCAGTTTCTTTAATGTTTCTTTTCTATCAGTAACATCTCTAAAGAATATAACAGCATTTTTATCGCCTTTTTCTGTAATAAAATTCGACGAGCTAACATCGGCATGGAAAAAAGAACCATTCTTTTTTCTAAACAAAAGTTCCGCCTTTGCACTGCCATGAAAACTTCTTACAGAAAGAAATTTTTGCAAACGATCATCTGCTAGCACCAATTCATCTTGTTTAAGCGTTCTAATTTCCTCCTCTGAATACCCTAAGATGTGAAGTGCTGCCTGATTTGCACTGTAAAAAAACCCATTGCTATCTCTCAGTAAGATTCCGTCTAATGCATTATCAAAAATGAGTCTATATCTTTCTTCGTTTTCTTTCAAATTCGATTCCATGAGTTTACGACCAGTAATATTGTTTTCAATGGTCATAAATCCAACATGTTCACCAACACTATTAAATAAAGGTTGACTATCAACCTCAACCCAATACTTCCGACCTAATTTACCATAGCTCAAAAATTCCTCATGAAAAGGCTTTTTTAAACGAATTGCTTGCTGCACGCGCTCTCTTACCAAATCAGAAATTTCAGGACCGTCCAAAGAATATCCAAATCTCTTATCCTCTAACTCATATAATTCATATCCAGTAAGTTTTCTAAATGCCTCATTTACCCAAACAAACTTTCCCTCAGTATCAGTAATAGTAACTGCATTACCAGTTCTTTCTGCAACCAATGATAATAATTCTAAATCATGTACTTTCTTTTGAAGCTGGTCATCTTCCCTCCTTTTCTGACTCATATCAGCTATGTAGCCTTCTACCCAAACATTTCCATATTCATCGGATTGAAAAGTTCCCCTTTCAAACAAATAACGAATAGAGCCATGCTGATGTCTAAAACGATAGGTCATTTCATAAGAACCATTTTCTTTCTGAGCCCTATGAATGTGTTTACCAAGTTGCAATCGATCCGATTCTACTATACCCTCTCTAAAAATTGATAATGGCTGAAAAAGAAAATAAATTGGCTGATAACCCGTAATTTTTTCAATCCCACTACTCAGATAATGCATGCGACCACCACCTTCGGTATCAAACCGAAATAAAGCCAACGGCATTTCATCCAACAAATTGGATACAATATCAACCCCTAAAGTATGCAATACGAACAGTCATTAGTTAATGTATAAAGTTACCACAAACAAGCCCCACCTTAAATTAAATAAAACTAAAAAAGGCCTCAAATGAGGCCTTATAAATAAAAATCGTATTAAAATCTAACCAATTAAATATCAATCGCTTCTCCAAAAGCAGCCGCTGTAGCTTCCTTCAGTGCTTCACTCATTGTTGGGTGCGGGTGAACTGCATTCAGGATTTCATGAGCAGTAGTTTCTAATTTTCTTGCAACAACTGCTTCTGCAATCATCTCAGTTACATTAGTTCCAATCATGTGGCAGCCTAAGAATTCACCATATTTCGCATCATAAATCACTTTTACAAAACCATCTGTATTACCAGATGCAGAAGCTTTACCACTTGCCATGAATGGGAATTTACCCACTTTTACTTCATAGCCCGCTTCTTTAGCTGCTTTTTCTGTCATACCCACTGAGGCAATTTCTGGTATGCAATAAGTACACCCAGGAATATTCCCATAATCCATTGCTTCAGGCGCATGGTGATGTTTTTTCTCCATATAAGCAATGTGCTCAGCTGCATTGATACCTTCTTTACTTGCTACGTGTGCCAAAGCTTGTCCCGGTGTTGCATCTCCAATTGCATAAATACCAGGAACAGAGGTTTGATAATACTTGTCAACAACAATCTTTCCTTTATCTGTTTGAATGCCATTTTCTTCTAATCCAATATTCTCGATATTGGCAACAACACCTACCGCACTCAATAAGATATCTGCTTCTACTGTGGTAGTAGATCCATCTTGAAGCTTTACCTGTGCACGTACACCAGATCCACTTGTATCAACAGATTCCACAGAAGCGTTGGTCATTATATTAATGCCCTGCTTTTTGTATTGTTTTTCAAGTTCTTTAGAGATATCTTCATCTTCTACAGGAACTATTCTTGGTAAATATTCAACAATGGTAACCTTTGTGCCCATACTATTGTAGAAATAAGCAAATTCTACCCCTATCGCACCACTACCTACTACGATCATTGAAGAAGGCTGACTAGGTAACACCATTGCTTCGCGGTATCCAATAATTTTTTGGCCGTCTTGCTTCAAGTTAGGAAGCTCACGACTTCTACCACCAGTTGCAATAATGATGTATTTACCTTCAACAATTTGTTTACTTCCATCGGCTGCAGTTACTTCTACCTTGCCTCTTCCAGCAATTTTTCCATAACCCATCACCACATCAATCTTGTTCTTCTTCATTAAGAATTGAACTCCTTTGCTCATTTTATCAGCAACACCGCGACTTCTTTTTACCACTGCTCCAAAATCATGTGCAACTCCTTGTACTTGCAAACCATAAGATTGTGCATGCTTTAAGTATTCGTAAACCTGAGCACTCTTTAAAAGAGCTTTTGTAGGAATACAACCCCAGTTTAAACAAACGCCTCCTAAGCTTTCCTTTTCAACAATTGCCACTTTAAAGCCAAGTTGAGAAGCACGGATTGCAGCAGGATATCCACCTGGACCGCTACCTAAAACAATTACATCATATGCCATTGGTTACAAGATTTTAGAGTTTATGGTATCCATCAAAATACCGGGTGCGAAAGTAGCACCGAAAATTCAGACAGCAAAACCCCATACGTTAAATTGAGTCTGCTAAATCAGGAAAAAAATATCCTGACTTTTGTATAGATATAGTCTTGCTGTCCAGACGATGAGTCTCGCTTTTTAGCATCAGGCTGGATATACTTTTTTATAGCTTCTTCTTTCTTCTGATCATATCCCTGCAAGCCAAATAGGCCAGCCATATTACCGCCGTTAATGGCTATTTCTAAATAACCCGCAGAATTGAACCAAGCTAAAGTAGAGTGCAAATCAACTTCGCTGTAGTTATGACTAATTGTAGTAAGGTTTTCCGCTTTATGGAAATCAATTCTAAATGCTCTACCCTGTCGAACACGTTCAAACTCCTCTTTTTGAAGGTTCACTACCACATTTTCAAACTTGTCTACATAAATGACATGACAATCTATCCAATCCGAACCAGAAGTTGGTCGTAAAGGATTTTGACTTATAAAGTCTTTACATACACTAAAAAAATCCTTTGGATGCCCCATTGCAATGACCCAATTTTGAATTGAGTTTAACATGGATGCGGTTATTTCCAACATAGAAAGACCTCTATCATAATCAAAGCAATACACATCCTCTTCTAATTGAGGAACTAAAAAAAGTAAGATGCCATTATCTGGACAAATGATCCATTGTGATCCAACTTTAGTGACTAAAAAACGATTTGAACTTGAATCAAAAAAATTAACTAAGACAAGATGGATGGATTGAGGTGGATAATACTGAAATGCATGGGCACACATATAACCTGCCTGCATGTAATTAGATCGAGGAAGCTGGTGGGTAATATCCACAAACTGACAGCCAGGTAATTTAGACACCAACTGGCCTTTCATTGCACCTACAAGAAAGTCTTGCTCTCCAAAATCAGTATTCAGCGTTATAACGGGCATGCCTTTTACTAACGCAGCTTTGGGTAATTCTATTTCACCAATTCACCATTTTTAAAGAAAAAATTTCTAACCAATTTATCTGCTAATCCAGGAAAGAATTTATTCAGAAAAACAGTACGTTTTCCAGTAAATGTAAGTACTAATGTTCTCTTACGTTTTTCCATTGCTTTGTAAATATGCTCTGCACACTCCTCTGCACTCATCATGCTTCCTTCATCCATTTTCCCTTCGCCTTGCGGGCGGGCATCTTTATCTAAAGCGGCATTTCTAATATTGGATGTGGTGAAACCTGGACAAACCCACATAACATGGGTTCCACTATCTAGTAATTCTGTTCTTAAAGCTTCTAACCAGCCATTTACAGCAAACTTAGATGCTGAATATGCACTTCTTCCTGGCAAACCACGGTAACCTGCAATGGACGAGACTCCTACCACAATGCCATTATTTTTTTGGATATAAGGAAGGGCATACTTGGTGCAAAATACAGTTCCCCAAAAGTTAATATCCATAACCTGTTTGAGTGTATCTATTGACACGTCTTGTACCAAAGAGCGCATAGAAATCCCCGCGTTGTTAATGAGCATGTGAATGGTTCCATAAGCTTGCACCACTTTTTCTATGAATAGGGCACATTCCTGCTCTTTGCTTACATCGGCTGTATGGATAAATAGTTTTTTCCCTGGGAACTGCTTTTGTAATGAATAGAGCTTATCGTAATTTCTACCACAAGTGGCAACGTTCGCGCCAGCTAGTAAAAATGTTTCTACCAGAGCTTTTCCAATTCCGTCTGATCCACCTGTAATTACAACGACTTTACCTTCAGCAAATGACATGATTGTTAGGTTTGCCGTAAATGTACAAGAACTATACCATACTGCATGTAGGTACAGATAATTTTCACATAGTGTAAAATAAGGTTAAGCCCTCCCGCTATCAGCAATCAACTGCTTCAACTGGGTATTGAATTCCTGTTCTAACATCAGATCTTCAAGCGATATATGCATCCTGTACTGCCAATAGTGCTTAGGATTAGCAGGCACATTAATGCGTTCATCATTCGGGTTCTCTCTTCTTAAATTAGCATCCATCCCCATGAGGTCTTGCAGTTGAAATATTGCCCACATAGCTGGTGAATATAAATGCTGCATGACTATACCCTTGTTGATCCAGTCCTCACAAAATGCAGGTGCTTCTCCCCATTGACCGAGCTCAAAATTGAAAAATTGCTGGGTTTTCTGCCTGTCTTCTTCCCACCAACCTCTAATAGTACTCATATCGTGGGTGGAAGGAGTAACAACACTGAGATAAGGCGCATCATTTGGATGGAAAAAAGTACGCTTAGGATCTTTTGGCATACGCTGAATTTCCAAGCTGAGTAATCCTAACTGACGCATCACATCGGGTACACAAGCAGGAACCATACCTAAATCTTCCCCACAAATCAGCATATTAGTGACTTGCTTCAATGCTGGCAGTTTGAGCATAGCTTCGGTTCTCCAGAACTCATCCTGCCTGCGGAAGTAATAATCAACATACAACTCCTTTAACTGATGTTGAGTTCCTACATCTAAATAGCGGAAAGAAGAAGTAGATTCCATGGAAATTCTAAAGTGGAATTTTTTGCCTTCTTGTCCCGGCTCCTCAATTAAAATGATATTAGAAATAAGATCAAATAACCCTTCTTTAAGATTTGATTTTGAATCAATTAAGTTGTTTTCAACAAAATATTCTTCAACGGCTCGTTGCGTATTGAAATCAGGACGTATTTGATACATTCCTTCGCCTAAACTATCTAAAAAGGTAGCCTTTACAAACTCTTGATCTTCAGCAAATAAGTCCCAAATAATAGAGTCGGTAATAAATGGTCGAGTAAGTCTTTCTATGGGCAAATGAATACCACGATGATACAATTCTTGAACATCTACCGGAATTGCTGGAACAAACCTTCCTAAAATCCCTTGTACTGCATGTAAAGGAATGGTCCATATTCTAAAGAAACCAAGTATGTGATCAATACGAAATGCATCAAAATAATGACTCATTTGTCCAAAACGCTGCTTCCACCACTCAAACCCATTCTCGCGCATTTTTTGCCAATTATAAGTTGGGAAACCCCAATTTTGGCCCTTTATGGCAAAATCATCTGGCGGGGCACCAGCCTGTGTATCCATATGATACAACTCTGGTTCTTGCCAAGCATCTGCACTATTTCTAGAAATCCCTATTGGAATATCTCCTTTCATAATCACACCATGCTCATGTGCATAACTGGTCGCCTGCTTGAGCTGTACGTGCAATAAATACTGGGTGAAAAAATAAAATCCCACTTCATCAAACTCTTTCGATGAAGGCTTAGTCATTTGCTTCAATAAACCACTTGTACAAGTCTGATTTTCAGGCCATTTTGAAAACTCAGGTGTTTTATATTTATCCTTTAGATAACTATATACTGCATATGGTACCAGCCATTTTTCGTTTTGTGAAAAGAACTCTTTATAACCTTCAGAAGTAAAAATAGCTTCCTTTTGAAGTGGGTACAATGCTTTTAAATACTCAACTTTTAGAGCTACAACCCCATTGTAATCAACCGCATCCTGTTCATTTAATTCAGCTTTCTTGGGTAAATATTGCTTCAGTAAAGCAGCATGCTTTTTGTCGGTTGCAACCTCCAAGTTTAAATACATAGGATGCAGAGCAAAGGCAGAAATTGCAGAATAAGGATAGGAATCGAGGTAGGTATTAGTTGCAATGGTATCGTTCACAGGCAATAATTGAATGAGCTTAATACCCATACTGGCACACCAATCAACAAGTTTTGGAATATCCGCAAACTCGCCTACTCCCCAGCCATCTTTTGTGCGTAGGCTGAAAACCGGGATTGCTACACCCGAAGCCCTAAAACCTTGATTGGGCAATATGGCAAATCCGTCCTGGAGAAAAGTCTTTTTATTTTTTCCAACCCTATCGTATAATACCCTATTATCACCACCTTCAAACTGAAGCCATTGATTATTCTTATCGTCCTTCACCCCGTATTTATAACTGCAGGGAAAAACAGCTTTCGATAAATCAAGGGCTAACTCATAATAAAGCTGATTATCCGATAGTTGCATAGGCAAAGCTTGGTCAGTTTTCCAAGCCCCTAATAACTCATCGCTGCCTAACAAACAAAGCGACTGCCCATCTTTCAATAAAGGTGCCTTTACGCGAAAAACATGTGTAGCTTTAGAATTGGCCTTCACTTTTTTAGAAGGTACATTTTTCTTCAACAACACTTTCAAAAAGGGCTCTGTGTAAAATGCATTTTCAAAATAACCAGCATGATTCCATGAATCTATAACCAGCGATTCTTCTTGCTGAAATAATTCACTCGAAATAACTTTATCGTTTCCCCAATCAGTAGTCTCGCTGCCATCTTTGTTTTTTACAACGTATTTGTAAGTCAAAGGCTCGGAAGGAATTTCATTGGCCTGCCATTCTGTAACCACATACCAAAATTCATCATTAAAATACTGAAGAGGAAGGGCTTGTGATACATCCCCGCCACCTAATTTTGGATGTGAACCTGTGATAAAAATCGACTGACCAAAATTGGTGCTGAATCGAAGTTGGAATATTAGTTTTACAGCACTTGGTGTTGACTTCTTTTTGGAAGCAACAGACTTCGTAGTCTTTTTTACAGCAGCTGATCCATCAGCTTTTTTTGCCGTTGCCTTTGTATTTTTTGCAGCTACTTTCTTGGTAACTGGGACTGCCTTTTTTTGGGGGGCAGGCGACTTCGCTATTGCAGGATCTTGCACCTGCTGGACTGGTATAGACATGTTGGCGAATTTTCGTGGACAAGTCGGTTGTTAGAAATTCAAAAATAAAGATTAATGTGTAAAACACACACATTGTTTAGATTTAAAGGGTGAACGGCTACACATATTTCGTTTATTTGTGCAACAGAATCATGCAAACCCAACGACCCGCCGCAATTCGATTTATTTTTATTACCCTTCTCATTGATGTAATGGGACTCGGAATTATTATTCCAGTTATGCCGAAACTCATTGAATCATTAATGGGTGGTACATTGAGTGAAGCCGCTCGGTATGCTGGGTGGCTGACTTTTTCTTATGCTATCATGCAATTCATTTGTGCGCCTATAATTGGCAATTTAAGTGATCAATACGGCCGAAGACCGATTCTTTTATTATCACTTTTGGGATTTGGAATTGACTATATCTTTTTAGCGCTTGCTCCTAGTTTGGCCTGGCTATTTGTAGGTCGAATGATTGCTGGATTCACTGGAGCGAGTATCACAACTGCTTCTGCATATATTGCGGATATTAGTAGTCCTGAAAAACGTGCACAAAATTTTGGGTTAATTGGTGCAGCTTTTGGTTTGGGCTTTATACTTGGTCCCTTGTTAGGCGGACTCTTAGCAGGCTGGGGAGTGAGAATGCCATTTTTTGCTTCTGCTGCTCTTTGCTTAATGAATGCACTGTATGGTTACTTTATTTTACCCGAGTCTTTAGCAGTAGAAAATAGGCGGAAATTTTCTTGGAAAAGAGCGAATCCACTCGGCAGCTTTTTTCAACTTACTAAATATCCTTCGATTAGTGCCCTTATTGCATCTTTAATCTTGATTTATATTGCGGTACATGCTGTTCAGAGCAATTGGAATTTTTATACCATGTACAAGTTTGGTTGGAGCGAACAACTGATAGGCATTTCATTGGCGTTCGTTGGATTGCTTGTTGGTGGCGTTCAAGGTGGCCTAATAAGAATCATACTCCCAAAAATTGGGCATGAAAAAGGGGTTTGGATTGGACTTTTGTTTTATTCTATCGGTTTTATGGGATTTGCATGGGCAACTGAGAGTTGGATGATGTTTGCTTTTTTATTGCCTTATGCTATGGGGGGTATAGCAGGTCCATCCATACAAGGAATTATTTCTAATCAAGTTCCACCTAGTGAGCAAGGGGCTTTACAAGGTGGACTAACCAGTCTGATGAGCGCAACCGCAATTATAGGTCCATTGCTGATGGCGCAATTGTTTGCATACTTCACATCTCCAGCAGCCCCTTTTCAATTCCCAGGCGCGCCCATGCTTTTGGGAGGCATACTCACTCTAATTTCAGCAGGACTGGCTATTAGAGGATTTAAAAGGAAAACTTAGCTTTAAGAGTTTGTTTCTATTAGTATAATGAACAGGATTGAATTCAGAATTTGATAACTCAATGCAATACACTATTGAAATAAATATTATCACACAAATCCAGATATGGTGAGAATATTGGTAAATTATTGTAAAAGTTGTCGGCACCCGCAACTTTAAAAAACTGACAAGCCCAAATAAAAAATGCCCCAATTTCTTAGAGCATTTTGCGGACCGGACGGGACTCGAATTCTGTCACAAAAGCCTTGATGGGTCTATGTTTCTCTATTTCGTTGTCGCAGTTTTTGCTTTTACCATAGTTAAGGCCTGTTTAAGCACCTCTTCTATCGTTGGTTCTTTTGCTAAGTATTTAACGCTTGATCTACCAATGATCCAATCTAGTGAAACCCCACAAAGCTTAGCTGCTGCTATCATTTGCTCTAATGTAAAATCTCTTTTCCCTGCTTTTATTGATGATAGGTTAGCGTTATTGACTTTGATCTTCTTTGCCCAGTCTTTATCATTAATGACTTTTCCTTCATGCTTTGCATCTGATAGTAGCTCAAGTGTCCTTCTATTGAAAATTTTTAAATTAGCCATAATTATATTTCTGAATTATCTTCTTGACCAATCACTTTATCTAGCTCTTTATTTAGATAAAATACGTAATGTGAAATTTTATAATTCCCTGAGAGGGTTTTAGAACGAAAAGTATGTTTGATTTTGTATCCATTAAACTCTGGCTTCCAATTTTTTGTAATAGAATCAATCATATTGTTTATTTTCTGCATTTCATCCTTTTTTGCTATTGCAAAATCTAACCTCCATTTGAATTCACCAATTGCCCTCCATGCATCACCGTAAATCTGCATACTATCCAATCTTTTTTGAAGATCATTTTTTATAATATTGAATTCATATTCTAAATTCTTAATTTCATCACTAGAGTCTGCAACTGTATAAGAAGAATCCAAGCTACCCCACGATACTGACTCATAGCTTTTAAAATCGTGCAGAGTTTCATTCAAATATTTCTTACAAGCATTTTCTGCCTTTTTTTCGTTACTTGTACAAGCAGAAATAAAAATGATAAATAAAAAAACTACTATTCTATTCATGGCATCCTGTTAATGATTATTGAATTAGTATTTCTTTTAATCACACCAGTTACAGAAAAAAGATTTATAATCTCGCTTCTTGGAATTATAAACGGAGGATATGCAGGTTTGCCCTCTCTAGCTCCACCTTCAAACTTCATAATGTTATCACTATAGCATACAAAATATTCACTATCAGGATCATCCTCTTTATAGAAAAGCCTCTTTAGCAATCTCCTATCTCTTGTTTCAATAACATAAACCTCTCCTGGTTCAATAAATAGACTTGAGCACTTAGCTAAACCAACTACACAACCAGGTGGATAGTTAGGGATCATACTATTTCCATAAATTCTAATTGCAGCTTGACTGTCATTTAATAAATCACCTACATCAATTGTTCCTGCCGGTGCGTGAATTGCTGTCATTTCAGTTTCAATTATTCCTGCTGAAGCTGGCGCATCATACAACGGTATTCTTTTGCCATTTCCAGTAGATTTTAATAATCTTCTTTCATCTATGTATGGTGTTTTGGGTTCCTGAACAGAATGATTTTCATCACTTGATTCATAAATTAGTTCATATACATTAGTTCCAAGTATTTGATCTAATTTTCTAATATTCTCTCTTTTAAACTTAGGAAACTGTCCGTCCTCAATCTTTTGATACATACGAAGTCCAAGCCCCAATTGAGCTGCAACCTCTGTTTGAGTAAATCCTAGCTTTTCCCTTTTACTTTTTATAATATCTCTTGCTTCCAAAATAATACAAATGTGAATAAATATGTGAATATTTATTTTTTGATATGAATATTTTATTCATATTTTTGTATTCACATATTTGAACGTAAATATAAGTATTATAATATGAATCTTAAACCAGACATTTTTCAAAGAATAGAAGAACATCGCCAATTACGCCAAAAAGTGGCTATTGCCCTGGGTGTTTCTGAGGTTGCTGTAAAACGTGTTGCTGAGAAAAAAAGTGATGTTTTGACAAAGTATGCAGCTATTAAAGTTCTTCAACAGGAATTAGGGCTTTCTCATCCTGATGAGCTTTTTGATGAAAACGCAGTTGCATGAGTCTCTTTAAAATTTTATACGATTCACCAACAGGTGTTTGGCTATTTAAAAAATGGGCCAAGGACAAAAGATCGGCAAAAACAGCATTCTTCAAAAAATTCTCTAAACACAATACAACAATAATAGATGTCTATAAGGACTGAATCATATTATCACATCTGGCAAAACAAAAGATACGGTAATGTAATAGGGCCTAATGGAACATTACATCAACTATCTGAAACACACCATATGGTAGATGATGAAATTGTTTTGATTGTTCCAGAAGAGTTTGAAAATGGGCAAAGAGAAGCAGATGAATTTGCTGGAAAAATGGATGATTATTTCCAAAATACTTTAAACGATTGCTACTAAAATGATCAAGAATTTAAAAGAAACTAAAGCTGCTGTCTATGATCTACTCATGGAACTTCATATGTGCGAAGCCTGTGAAATTCTTATGGGATCGGTAAATGAAGAGTATCGACAAAGTAAGCTTGCAAAACATTCATTTGAATTTAGAAAAAAACTGCATGCTCTGAACCTGAACATTCAAAATACTTCAAACGCCATGCAAGTTGGTAATGTAACGATAGAAGAAAATCTTTTGAATCAATAATTGTCAAATTAAACATTAAATTTTCTTTATGAATATTTTTTTACCAAGAGGTTCATACCCTGCAAAAAAGCTTGTTGCATGTGCAACTATGTGGGCTAAAGCAAATGGCAAACCAGTAAGCATGGAAAGTGAAGCAATGTGGAGAATGCTGGCAGACTATGAGCTAAATGCAGCAAAACTCAATTAAATAAGATTCATGTGGGTCTTTGGTTTACAGGTATAAGAGTGGTAACGGCCCCTGTTTCAACAGGAGCCTCTTTTTAAAAAAAGTTCTTTTCATATGGCAAGCAATCGGCCTGCCCTGTTTCTACAGGGGAGGCACATATCGCAGTGTAGCGCAGTGGTAGCGCACTGGATTCATTATCCAGGGGTCGGTGGTTCGAATCCATCCACTGCAACAACCCTAAAAAAGGAGTATTAAAATAGTTCTTTCACTTGTTCGGGAATTGGCCCATTTCGAAAGATGGCTAAGGCTGGAGATTGAGTACCAATGTCTCTATGGGAGAGGATAGGAATGCTACTGTGTTTTTCAAAACATTTTGAAACACACTCCCCTATCAAGTACGGTCAAAGTGCTATGGGTGAAGGTAACTAACTCCGCAGTAAGTGCAAGTCCTGCAATGGCATGTAGGCAAAGCAAAAGGGATAACCCAAATAGGTTCCCCCCTAAGCCCCTGAGGTGGTTCACTGTAAACAGTGATAAGCCTCAGGACTTTTAAAAATTTTCTATGAGCGAACTACTAGAAATAGTAAAAAAACAATGCGAAAAGATTGATCAGCTGGAAAGAACAGTTGACACTTTATGCAAGCTCATTATGAGGGATAAGATTGATACAACTTGGTTATCGGAGGAAGATGCAGCAGAAACACTTGGACTTCAACCAAGAACACTTCGTAAACAAGTGAAATCAGGAGCAATTGATATTGATTTCAGACACACAAATGGAAGAAACTATCAATACAGTAGAAAAGGAATTCTTGACTTCAAGAAAAGGACTTCAACAAGCTTACGGGTTGCTTAAAAATCCGTTGTAGATCGGCCATTAACGATAAAATATTTATGTATGAGAAAAAAGAAAATTACACTAGTCGAGAGTATCGAGAGAGAAAATAGACTACTTGACTTAAATATTCATTTCATTAAAGAGAACTACAATATTCTTTCTCCTTCTGCAATTGCAGATAAGCTCGGTATATCAACTACAATAGTTAATAACCTAGCAGAGGGGATGGGATTCAAGAATTCTCATATTCCAAATAAAAAATTGATTAGATCATCCTACAAATTCAAATCTGTATGATGGAGAAAAGCTACAAGTGGGTTAAAAGATGTATAGAAAGCTGTCAAGATATATGGCAGTTGCAGACTGCAAATAAACTCATTGAAATGTTTATTGCCAATTATGGTAAAGAAAATACTAAAGAGCTAGCAGATGATCTATATGACACTTTAGTAGAAAAGCAGAATGTCATTTCTGGTTAAAAACTAGTAAGTCACTTCAAAACAATCCTAATATGAGTAAGACAAGTATCATGCAGGTGATCCAAGAAACAAATCCTGCCCAGATTCCTGAACTGGATATTGTCAGGAAAAAGTATATAGAAAATTATGATGCATGCCATCCAGGTAAAAACGGTGAGCTTATGTATCACAGGAATGTTGTGCACTTTAAGCAACAGATCATTGGGAGTCAGAATCTACAGCAGGCTGACAGGTTTTCCCTTTATGCATGTTTTGTAACTGCAGCAGTAAATGGCTATTCTTTTGATCCAGCTGATAATGAGGTATATCTCATCCCAAGAGATGGAAAAGCAATGTTGGACCGTCAAGCAGGGGCTCATGTAAAGAGACTAATTCGAACAGGTCAAATACGATTTGCTGAACAAGCGAAACTTGTATATGAAGGAGATGTTTTCCAAGTTGAAAACGGACGTGTAATACGCCACGTAGAAAATTACCAGACAGACAAGATTATTGCAGGATATGTGCGGTTTGTTATTGATGAAAATGGTACTGATCGCTATTTCGTTTACCGAAAAAGTGACTTTGATAGCTGGCGAAAAAAGTCTCCAAACCCAAAAACTATTGAGAAAGAAGGAAAGTATGGAAAGTACTTGAGTGAAAGCCTTTGGGATAATGGCATTCTAGGAGGTACTCAAGCAGAGCCAAACTTTCTGAGAACAAAGATCATAAAGCATGCCGCCAAAGAAAAGTGTTGGGCAACAGGTACAACAATTATCAAGATTGAGCACTATGCAGAGGTTGAGTTTGAATCAGATCGGGAGGATTACAAGAATCCAAATGATACAGATAATAACGATACTACTCCGGCACCAACACCAATTCAACTACCTCAAACAGCTGCACCATCACAACAGCATGTAACTACTGTGAAAGATGATGATTTCGTGCCTGAGAATGCGCAGCAAGCTGCTACAGTGGTACATGATGATGATGATTTTTTAAACAGTTAATTCTAAAATTAAAATATTTTAAATATGCAACAAGTAGCTGAACAACCAAAAAATGAATTGGAACTATTTATAAATAATTCAATTCCACTTCTAAAGGCAGCTCCAGAAATTTTGGTTGAAAATGAAAAAACAAAAACCAAAGCTTTAATAGTTGGTAATAACATTATTGAGGCATCCAAAAATGGCTTAACTCCTGAATTGGATGAAAGAGCTATGAAGTATTTAGCCAATATTGAAACGGCTAAAAATAAGATGAAAGATCAGCGCTCTCCCATTACTCAGATTATGGATAGCCTCAAAAAAATGTATACGACTATTGAGGCAGAACTTGACATCAAAAATGCTGATAGTATTCCTGGCAAGGTTCAAAGTATTAGAAACTCTTACGCAAAAAAAGTAGCTCAAGAACGTGAAGAAAAAAGACTTCAAGAAGAGCTAAATGCAAACAAAAAACAGGAGGAAATTAAAGTAGCGTCAGAGGTTATCATTGGATTTGGAAAATTCTTCAATGAATTTTTATTGAACCGGAAAAGCTTACTCAATAAAAAATTCAACAATCTTACACTTGATGGTTTTAAAGAAAAGGATGCTGAATTCCGTCAATGGCAACCTGAATTTAAGACCGAATATGTAAATGGCTATGAACACAACTATAGGCCAATATACATAAGTATAGAAAGGGTTAAAGAAATAGTTAGCTCCAACTTACCAGGATTGATTGAAAAGGCTTCTAAAGAGTATGTATCAGAAATGCTTTTGCTCAAAAATGAACTAGTAGATAAGCTAGAATCCAAGCATCAAGAGTTACAAGAGGAACATAGACTTATGATCCAAAGGCAGGAAGCTGAGCAAAAGGCCAAAGAAGAAGAGGCGAAGAGACAGGCTGATATTGAAAAAGCAAATGCAGAAGAAAAGAAAAGACTTGAAGAGGAGGCTAGAATTAAAAAAGAGGAGGAGGATAAGCGACTTGCTGACTTGAAAGCTGAGCAGGAAAAACTTGCAGCAGAAAAAGCCAGACGTGAGAAAGAGGAGGAAGAAAGACTAGCTAAAGAAGCTGATGAGGCCCAGAAAAAAGCCGAACTAGATGCTCAGTTAAAGATGCAGGGAGATCAGACAA
>ERZ1066133.543-NODE-543-length-15998-cov-8.093709_pt1 | contig 15998 bp, 16 predicted proteins | sample MGYA00382780_ERZ1066133 | MGnify/ENA primary metagenome ERZ1066133 (study PRJEB33369, sample SAMEA5778363) | biofilm metagenome | biome: Industrial cooling water; feature: Water cooling tower basin; material: Biofilm | place: United Arab Emirates | collected...
ATTTTGATCGAAAAGGTAAAAACTTGATTCTTTAAAGAGGTTGTGCAACGGTTACCGCTGTTAGCAGCTGGGCTTCTTGTCTTTCGTCTGTTTTGTTGTTAGTTGTCTGCACGTTTGTAATGCAGTTGAGTTAGTCCGGTGTCAAATGTTTTTACGTTTACAAGTTTTATTTTCTGTTCAGGTCTGCCGTCTTTAAAAAGTCTTGTCCCGTTACCAACCAATATTGGTATTACCGAAATTATTATCTCGTCTAACAAGTCATTTTTTAAAAGTTCGTTTACTATCTCTGCTCCACCGTCACAAAAAATATTTTTTCCGTTCTCACTCTTTAATTTTCTCACTAAGTCGGTCAAGTCGCCTGTGTAAAAAACTGTCTTGCCGATTTTGGGTCTTGCTGTCCTTGTAATGATGTAAGCGTTTTTGTCAGCGTGCGGAAACTCAACAACTTGTTTCATTACCCAATCATAAGTTTTTCGTCCGAGTATTACGGTGTCAACGGTTGAAACAAAGTCTGCGTAACCGTAATCTTCTCCTTCTTTCTCTACTATTGAAAGAAAACTCAAGTCGTCATTTGGTTTAGCGATGTAGCCGTCTAAACTCATTGCGATGTAAAGAATTACTTGTCTGTTATTATTCATCTGCTTTTTTAAAAAAAAAATTAATTGTTAGTTGTAATGCTATCGGATAATTGTCAGTCCGTTAACAAGTCCTTTTAGACGCTGAATTACTGTCCCCCGACACCGAACTAAAATGAAAAGAACAACTCTAAAATACTACGCCAAAGTCTGCCGAAAAGTTGAACGCGGGGACAGTCATTCAACGTCTTTTTGTTACTCCGTCAATGTGCTCGCAGTCGTCCGATAGCCTTGCTGCTAACGAGCAGGGCTTGCTGCTGTGCTGGAATTTTATAACGTCCAGCCCGGAACCGCAGCCCAATTGAAAAACTGATGTTGAAGTTAAGAACTAAAGCCGAACATTGAACGTCGAGCCCGAACCACTGCTGATAGCGAACAGAAAGATGAGGATTTATTCGTCCGCCAGCATAGCAGCAAACCCAATGTTACAGGCAGTTTTGTAGGATTTCCATTCCGTCAATTTTCAAAACCCGTGTCTTTATTTTTAATTTATCATAAGTTTTTTCTGCTTTGTATTTACACCTGTCGTCATTAGTAATAAAAAAGTCAAAATGAGCGGCGTAAAACGTATGTAGAGCATCGTCAAACATATTATTGAAGTGTCCGTCACTTTTATATCCTGCAAGGTCATACTTGAAGAAAACGTCAATTACTTTTGAGTATAGTGAATTGTCGCTGGTCTTATTGTTTGGGGTATGAGCATCAAAAATGTCTGTCAACTCAAGATGTTTTGGCAGGTCTTTAAAGCCTGTATTCACCGACTTTATTAATTCTTTGTTGTTCCTAATCTTATTTAGACTTGTCAAGAGATAGGTTCTAAAAGATTTATAAAGTCCATAGTCAGATTTAAGTCGTGACTGAAAATTATAGATGTCCGATTGTAAGGCATATTGATTATTATGAATTTTTGAAAGTGGAAACATAATACCAAACATTGGTTCAACATATCCTTTCTTAAATTCTGGCGGCAGCGGAACAAGTTTATATAACTCTAAAGTCTGTTGCATCAAAGGATAATCCTTAAATAGCTCATCATATGAGTTCGGTTCAAATTCCCACTCGTCAACTTTCTCTTGGAAAAATTCGGTTATGTCTCTGTAATGCCACTTAACTGCTTTTTCACCCCAATACTGGCAAATGCAAAGGTTGTTTGTAAATGATTTGATGTTTGCTAAATGACCTTCGATGTATTTTGGATTTTTTTGGTATCCACGAAACAGGTCATTGAGATGTGCATTAGAATAAGCAGTCGTGATTTTTTTGTCAGCCAACAAATTGTATAAGGTCTGATAAAACTCTTTGTTAGGCTGGTCTAACGTGTCAAGTTTTTCAAGTCTGTCAAAAATATTTAAATCAATGTACGCTGTCATTTAAAATTGCCTGTAACTCATTAATACACGCTGTAACTATATTTCTTGTATAGTACACTTCGCACGAATACCAATAAGTTAGTTGTATACAAAATTAGATTGTTATAGGAATAATCCAATCGGTGAAGTGGTGTTTGTGGTAGTAATCTCATTTGCTCTTGCTTGCTTGTATAATTCCTTTGTTGAATAAATCATCGAGTGGACTAACAATGTTCACCAATGATTTTTTGGATACATGTAAATAACGCTCGGTTGTTTTAATGTTAAAATGACCGAGGATGTCTTTTATATACCTAATGTCGGTTCCTTTTTCTAGTAAATGAGTCGCAAAACTGTGTCGCAAACTGTGTATGCCCACTTCTTTAGATATGCCCGCTGCTTTTTTGGCATTGGAAAATATCATCTGTACAGTGCGGGTGGGATAAGGACCGCCTGTGTACGACGATTCAAATAACCATTTCTTGGGCCGCTCTTTGCAACTGAGTATATAGGCTCTTAATATTTCTAATAAAATTGGACTGAGCTGTACATATCTGTCTTTTTTTCCTTTGGCACACCTTACATGTATTTGCATTCGCTCTGAATCTATATCGCTTAACTGTAATTGCACAACCTCACTCACACGTAATCCGCTGCTGTACGTGGTAAATAAAATGGCTTGGTGTTTTTTGTTTGTGACTGCTTTGAAGAGTCTGCCTAATTCATCTTCGTTCAATAGTTTGGGTAATTGCAAAGGCTTTTTTGGTCGGGGAATGCTGTAAATAATCTGCTGCTTTTTTAATACCTGCTCAAATAAAAACTTCATCGCATTCATCCTGCTATGTATGGTGTTTTCACTTAGTTTCTTAACCTCTGAACAGGACACGAGATACCTCTTTACATCTTCAATACTTAATTGTGCTACATCTGCTTGTCCCATATCACTTAAAAACAACGAGAGCTCGTTGTAATAGGTGCGTATCGTGCTCTTGCTCTTGCCCTGTAAAATCATGTGTTCACGTGCCCGCTCAAGTAATGGTAAATTGTGTGGTGCAATGGTGTCCCTGCTAATTTGCCATCGATTGCTGGCTCTCACAATACTGGGTGCTACAGCTTGTGTTGGATTGTTCATCCACTTGAATGGTATGCCTAACGATTGTATCTTTTGAATGCTCACTTCATTGTCTGGAACATGCCAAGCTTGTAAACGCTGACTCCACATCCTGCCCGGAATTCCCCTGATTTGCTGATTAATATATTGATTGAATGTAAACCTCATAACAATTCGTCGCACTTCTTTGTGCACTACTCTTTCTAATACAATCATATCGCATAACGTTTTTAAAACTTATAGCTCCGCTAGTCTCAGTCACATTACATAACTCAGTTACTTATACTACTTATGGGGCTTTGCTTATTCTTTTTGTACTTTTCTGATCCCTGCTAACTTGGTGCTTCTATCACACACAGAAAATTACAATGTGAATATAATTATATTTTTTAAACTGAAAAAATGGAACGCTTGTAAAATTTATCATCCCACTACTGTCTAATTGGAATGTAAATTTTTAACACAAATTCTTCTTATTCAAAAACGCACCCCTGTAGCCGATTCGGCTATTTTTTAAGTTCTAGCTTCTTTGTGTTGCTCATGAATTAGACCAACGTTTTGGAAGATGCTTAGATAATTCTTAGCAGCTCTTTACTTAAAGTTCACATAACTAAAAGCAGCGTTTTTTCAGAAAATCCTACCTTTCCGCCCTCAAATAATTGGCTATGAAAAAATCCCTCTCTTTTATTGTGTCGCTCTTGGTCTCAGGCTGGCTTATGGCTCAAATGGTGGCCGGACCAATGGTTGGACATGTAGAGTTTAGAACCGCAACTATTTGGATGCACCTCGATCCTTCTATTCGTGAAGTGTCTGTTCAATACATCGAAAAAAATTTAGCCGATAAAGCTGCTCAACAAGTTAAAGTGTCTTTGCCAGGTGGCGAATTTAATATAGCTACAGCCCTGCTATCTGGATTGGAACCTGGTAAAACGTATAACTATTCCATTTATACAGGCAAAGGTCCTGCAATTGCCCAGGGTGAAGTGCGCACACAGTCGCTTTGGCAATGGAGGACAAAAGCTCCTGATTTTTCTTTTCTAGCAGGTAGCTGCCATTTTACCAATGAGCGTGTATTCGATAGACCAGGTAAACCTTACGGAGGCGATAGCTCCATTTTTGAAACGATGGCTAAAGAAAAAGCCGATTTTATGTTGTGGCTGGGCGATAACTGGTATACACGTGAAGTTGATTATTACAGTGCTTGGGGATTGATGAAGCGCCCTGCAACAGATCGCTCGCTAAAAGTAATGCAACCTTTACTGAAGGCAATGCCACAATACGCCATTTGGGACGACCACGATTATGGCTGGAATGATGCTGATAGAAGCTTTCCACTAAAAGAAGCTAGTCGCGATGCTTTTATGAAGTTTTGGGCCAATCCAAGCTATGGTATGAATGGACAAGGCATCTATTCAAAGTTTACTTGGAATGATGTGGATGTGTTTTTGCTCGACGATAGATGGTGGAGAGCTAATGATAATTTACCCGACTCTGTAGATGGTCGTCCGAATAGCGATAAAACCATGTTTGGTAAAGAACAAATGGACTGGTTGAAGAATGCGCTGCTATCTAGTAAGTCGAATAGAAATATCAGTTTCCGCATCATTGCAACTGGAAGTCAGGTGTTGAATCCTGTTTCTAGATTTGATGTATTTAAAAAGTTTGAACCAGAATACAACGATTTCATGGAATTTTTAAAGGAAGCTAAAATTCCGGGTATCGTTTTCTTAACCGGCGATCGCCACCACAGTGAAATCATTGAGGTAAAACAAGCTGGTATGTACCCGCTGTACGATATTACTTCCTCTCCACTTACATCTGGAACCCATGTTTTTGGTGGACCTGAAGCGAATAACCCCTTTAGAGTAGTAGGGGTTGATCAGTTTCAAAACTATGCACGTATTTCATTTTCTGGCGCTGGTAAGGAAAGAACTATGCAGGTGAGTTTTATTGGGCTGAAGGGTGAAGTGTATAAAACTTGGTCTATTCAAGCGCAAAACCTGAGTTTCTAATTTTGTAACCATTCTACATTGAATTTGCATTATCCATTCCAATACGATAAAACGAAGGTCATTCAAGGCCTTCGTTACCATTTTGTAACACGTCCAGAAATTAGAATCATTCTTTTGCTGGTAAATGTGTTTGCCATTGTTGCGGCTGTGTTGTTCTATATGAAAAAAGTGCGTCCTGAACCTTTTTTACTGGGCAGCCTGCTTTGGCTGGGCATGATGAGTGCTTTCTGGTATTTCTTGCCGAATATGATTTATAAGAAGTCGAAGACCTTTCAGGATAGCTTTATTGCACATTTTTTAGATAATAAACTGCGCCTAGAATCAGAACAAGGCTACGCCGATTGGGAATGGACGAAGTTTAAGAAGTTTTTTGAGAGTCCGAATTTCTTCCACCTCTATTTCGATGATAAGTCATTCTTACTTCTGCCTAAAGAGGATATGGATGATCCGCTTCGTCACGAAGTGCGGGGCATATTCAATAAAAAAATTGGTAGGAAATAGGCTTATAGCATTTTTTCCATCACATAGTGGGGAATGGTCACTTCTGTAAATTCGTCGCTGCAGACTTCATAGCCTAATTTCTCATAAAAACCTTGTGCCGACTTCCTGGCATGCATGGTCAAACGCTTGTATCCGCGGTCGCGGGCTATGTTTTCAGCAAAAATCATGAGGGCCTTACCCAAACCCTTCCCCTGTAAACCCGAAATAACCGCCATTTGCCTCAAACGAACGGTATCTTCCCCTTCTTGCTTCAGCATACAACAGCCTTCCAGCTTGTCTTCGTCGAAACAGCCTATTAAGATATCGTTCTTCTCCCTTTCTAATTCTTCATCCTGAAAGGTTAAACCAAGCGGTTTGCGCAGAATTTGAAAGCGCAAATCCACCATTTGCTTGTATTCGGGTGAGCCGTGGTCTATGATTTTTAGTGCCATATCTATTAGGAGGACGTACAAGATAATTATCATTTCCGAAAAACTGCCATTTTCCTGTTAAAAATTGAAAATGGGAAATACAGGAAAACTTCAAACAAAAAATTCATAAATCCTTGCAGTTTAACCAAAAAGTATATTTTTGCGCCTGTAACAAAACTTTTCACAATGTCAGACATCGCAACAAGAGTTAAAAAAATCATTGTTGACAAATTGGGTGTAGATGAAGCAGAAGTAACCAACGAAGCTTCTTTCACTAATGACCTCGGCGCAGATTCATTGGATACCGTTGAGTTAATTATGGAATTCGAAAAAGAATTCAACATTTCTATTCCTGATGAGCAGGCTGAAACCATCACTACTGTTGGACAGGCTGTTGCTTATTTGGAAGAGAACGCCAAATAATCATATCTTTTTTCGGTTTTTCATTCAAATCCGCCTTATTTGTGGCCAACACCCTTTTAAGGCGGATTATTCTCTATAAAAGGAAGTTATGCAATTGAAAAGAGTAGTCGTTACTGGTATTGGTGCTATTACACCCTTGGGCAATGATTTGTCAACTTTCTGGCAAAACCTCCAAAACGGAGTTTCTGGTGCTGCACCTATTACATTATTCGATGCATCTCGTTTTAAAACGCGTTTTGCCTGTGAGGTAAAAGGCTTCGACCCTACAACTTATATAGAGAAGAAAGAGGTGAAACGCCTCGACCGTTTTGCACAATTGGCCATCGCAGCAAGCGATATGGCTGTAAAAGATGCTGGAATTGAAGGCAATGTAGACCAAGATCGAGTTGGGGTTATTTTCGCTAGCGGTATTGGTGGATTAACCACTTTCCAAGAAGAAGTCATCAGCTTTGCAAAAGGCGATGGTACTCCTCGTTTCAATCCGTTCTTTATTCCTAAAATGATTTTGGACATAGCTGCTGGTCAAATTTCTATGCGCTATGGCTTCCGCGGACCTAACTATGCTGTGGTTAGTGCTTGTGCAAGTAGTACCAACGCCATTATCGATGCCTTCGATGTAATTCGTTTGGGTAAGGCCGATGTGGTGGTTACTGGTGGTGCTGAAGCAGTTGTTAGTGAAGCTGGGGTAGGTGGATTTAACTCCATGAAGGCACTTAGCGAACGCAACGATGATCCGGCTACTGCAAGCAGACCTTACGACAAAGAGCGCGACGGTTTTGTAATGGGTGAAGGTGCAGGCTGTTTAATTCTGGAAGAATATGAACATGCTATTAAAAGAGGTGCCCATATTTACTGCGAAATTGCAGGAGGTGGTGCCACCGCCGATGCACACCATTTAACCGCTCCACATCCAGAAGGATTGGGCGCAAGAAATGTAATGATAGCTGCTTTGAAGGATGCAGGTATGCAAGCATCAGATATTGATTACATTAATACCCACGGAACATCAACTCCTTTGGGAGATGGTGCTGAAGTGAAAGCCATTACTGAAGTATTTGGTGAACATGCGTATAACCTCAATATCAGCTCAACCAAATCTATGACGGGTCACTGCTTGGGTGCAGCAGGCGCTATTGAAGCCATTGCATGTATCATGAGCGTTATAGATGATGTGATTCCGCCAACCATCAACCACTTTACAGATGATCCTGAATTGGATCCAAAATTGAACTTTACGTTCAATACAGCTCAAAAAAGAACAGTACGCGCAGCTTTGAGTAATACCTTTGGTTTTGGTGGTCACAACGCATGCGTGATTGTAAAAAAATATGTAGCTTAACAGCGTGCAACTACTCAAACGTCTATTCCGCGCTGATAAAAACGAATCATCTGGTTTCCAAAAACAATTACAAGCCGTGCTTGGCTTAAAGCCGGGTAACGATTTATTGTATGAAATTGCTCTGAGTCATCGCTCTGTTAAAGACACGCCTGAAGAAAACAACGAGCGATTGGAATATTTGGGTGATGCCATTTTGAGTGCAATTATTGCTGATTACTTATTCAAAAGATATCCAACAAAAGGGGAGGGCTTTCTCACAGAAATGAGAAGCAAAATGGTGAATCGCCAACAGCTGAATGATATTGCGCTGAAAATGGGATTGAAAAAACTCACTCGTTATAATAAGTTTGATAATGCTTTACGTACCAGCCAAATTTTTGGCAACACACTGGAAGCCTTGGTGGGAGCTGTTTACCTCGATAAAGGTTATCGCAAAACACAACAATGGGTGCTGAAGCAAATTGTAATTCCGCACATGTTTGTGGAAGACCTGGAGAATATCGACATCAACCTCAAGAATAAACTAATTGGTTGGGCAAGTAAAAAGGGGCATGCACTCACTTTTGAATTAGCCAGTGAAAAACTAGAGGGCAATCGTCGTGTCTTCATTATGAATGCCGTTCTCGATGGTGAAGTCATTGCCCAAGGAAAGGGATTCAATAAAAAAGACGCCAGTCAAGTAGCCGCCCAAAAGGCAGTAGAGCATTTGGGAATTTAAGGAGTGGCTTTAGTGATTCTGTAAATTTTCCTCCATCAAAAATCTTTTCAATATCTATTCTTAATTCTATTGGCAGTCATTTTTAAAATTGATTGAAAACATTACCTGCGATTCTATTTGAATCAATAAAATTTAATTTTTTTTACGAAACTTGGTCTTCGCCGTTTTAAAATGCATCTTACTTTTACCTAAGGTTTTTACAAACTAGTCACTGTTACAAATCATTTAAAGTAGCGTTATGCGTTTCAGTTTGCTTTTTATAATTCTAATTCTAATTTCCTCATCCTACACTTACTCACAAAAATTGTCCGAAATAAGCATCGGTGCAAATTTCTTTGAAACAAAAAGCTATGGAAATAATCCATTTACAATTGCATCTCTTATGAGAGATCCCCTTAGTTACACGAACTATATCAGCAGTTTTCAACATGATGCATGGGGCGGTACAGGAGGCTTTTATAGTTTACAAAAAAATATCTCACTTGGAGCTTCATTTAAACTAAATGGTAATGAGCATTGGAAAAGAAAATTATTATTTCAAACAGCGCTAACAATTGGTTTACAGGAGACTCATTCAACTGGGTCATTATCTAAAAGATACTTTTTAGAACCTACACCGGGGATATCTCAAAGAATTTTTGAAGAGTTATTAGTTTCAGAAACTAGAAACTATTTGGGTATGTCTCTCGGTGCTCTTTATATTTTTAATGAAAATAAAAAAGTTAGTTTTTTCACAGGTATACAATATCTACATCAGTTCTCAGTAGTGCATTCTTATACTAGCTCCGTTCAAAAGCTAACTTTCACAAGTTTGAACGGCGATCCGGAAACAATGCAGACAGCTACATACGATCAAAACCGATATTGGAAAGGGAAAACATATAGCAATAGCAGGCTATTTGTGCCATTTGGACTTCAGTTTAAGATTGCAAACAATTATATACTAAGGCCAACTTTACATTTAGGTATTTTCTTACCACCAAAACCTTTTAGGGTAATAGATGAATCACATGGTTTTGGAATTCACTTCATAAAAAAATTATAGTTAGACTGATTCACTTCAATAAAAAAAGACGCCAGTCAAGTAGCCGCCCAAAAGGCAGTAGAGCATTTGGGAATTTAGGGAGTGGCTTTGGTGATTCTGTAAATACATCCTGAAAAATCGTCGCTCACCAATAATGCACCCTTTTTGTCAATTTCAATATCAACTGGTCTGCCAGTCACTTTGCCATCGGCCTTCAACCAACCTTCAGCAAAAGGTATATAGCGAACTACCTCATTGTTTCCATTTAAAAAGGCAACGCCCACCTTGTAACCAATTGGATTGGTTCTGTTCCAACTACCATGTTCAGCTATGAATACTGCATTTGTGTAAACAGAATCGAACATATTTCCTGTATAAAAGCGCATACCTAAAGGGGCTACATGTGGGCCAAGTAATGCTTCTGGTGCTTGCGTTTTTAACGATGCAGGTCGTTTGGAAGCGAACTCTGGATCTGGAATATTGCCTTGGTGGATGTAAGGAAAGCCAAAATGCAAACCTTTTTCTGGAGCAACATTCAGCTCACACGATGGCATATCATCACCCATTAAATCGCGGCCATTATCGGTAAACCACAACTCTTGGGTAAGCGGATGCCAACTAAATCCTACTGAGTTGCGTACCCCATGTGCAAATATCTCTATGTCCGAACCATCGGGTTGCATGCGTAGGATAGATGCAAAAACTGAATCTTCAGATATACAAACATTGCAAGGTGCGCCAACAGGAACATAGAGTTTTCCATCTGGACCAAAAGCAATGAATTTCCAGCCATGCCAGATTTTGTCGGGTAGTTTGTCGGTAACAACTACAGGTGTGGGTGGATTGTCTAATTTTTCTTCAATTCGGTCAAGTCGCAAAATGCGGTTGATTTCAGCAATATAAAGAGAACCATTTTTAAAAGCTACTCCATTCGGCGTGTTCAGTCCCGATGCAATTACCCACTTTTTTTCAGCTACCCCGTCTCCATCTTCATCGCGCAGCGCGTACACTTTGTCCTCTTTCCGGTTGCCCACAAATAAAGTCCCTTTTTCGCCCCAACACATGCTTCTAGCATCTGGCACTTGCGCATATACAGCAATTTGGTAGCCTTCTGGTAGCTGAATATTCGACAAATCGGGGGCAGCTTGTTTTCCACCTTCGCTGCAAGCACATAGACTTCCAGCTAAAAGAAAAAATCCTATAAGGTTCTTAATCATACGTTCTCTTTCATTTCTTGACATAACTCAACCAATACCCCGCCCGTGGTTTTTGGGTGAAGGAAGCAAACCAGTTTATTATCGGCTCCCTTCTTGGGCTGCTCTTGCAAAAGGGTGAACCCAGCTTCCACCAAGCGCTTCATTTCAGCCTGAATATCAGTCACTTCGAAAGCAATATGGTGAATGCCTTCACCTTTTTTCTCTATGTATTTCGCAATAACTCCATCGGGTGTGGTGCTCTGCAGCAACTCTATTTTATTGGGACCATTCTGAAAGAAAGCCGTTTGCACGTTTTCAGAAGCTACTTCCTCGGTTTTATAACAAGGCGTATTCAAGAGTTTTTCATAAAGAGGAATAGCAATTTCAAATGATTTCACCGCAATTCCAATGTGTTCAATCTTATTCATATGGAAGGTTTGATGTGTTGAGCAGGTGGAAGATACGTTGAATTTACTAAGGGCAAAAAGCCTCTCAAAAGCTTATCAATTGAGCCTTTTATTCCTTTACGGATTGAGGAAAAATCGCATCGCCAACCTGCAATGCTACAAATTTACACAACCGATTGACTTATTTTTGTGTTGATTTAAACAATAAATACTTCCACAATATGTTGAAACTACCTGTTTATCTAGACAATAACGCAACAACCCCTATGGATCCAAGGGTGTTAGAGGCAATGACCCCGTACTTTTTGGAGCAGTTTGGAAACGCCGCAAGCAGAAACCACCCATTTGGATGGCAGGCAGAAGAGGCGGTTGATTATGCACGCGAACAGGTTGCTAAACTCATTGGTGCTGATCCAAAGGAAATCATCTTTACTTCAGGTGCTACTGAGTCGGATAACCTAGCTATTAAAGGTGTATTTGACATGTACGCTAGCAAAGGAAATCATATTATTACAGCAACTACTGAGCACAAAGCTGTATTGGATACTTGTAAGCACATTGAAAAGTCGGGTGGAGAAGTAACTTATTTACCAGTGCAGGCAGATGGTTTGATTGATTTAGCTGAATTAGAAGCTGCTATTAAGCCAACAACTATTTTGATTGCAATTATGTATGCCAACAACGAAATTGGTGTTATTCAGCCAGTTCGTGAAATCAGCGCTATAGCAAGAAAGCATGGTGTATTGTTCTTTACAGATGGCGTACAAGCAGTAGGTAAAATTCCTGTGAATGTACAGGCCGATGGGATTGATTTAATGGCATTCACTGCACATAAAATGTATGGTCCTAAAGGGGTAGGTGCTTTGTACGTAAGAAGAAAAAATCCTCGCGTTAAAGTAACGGCTCAAATGGACGGTGGCGGTCACGAGCGTGGCATGCGCAGCGGTACATTAAACGTACCTGGTATTGTAGGATTTGGTAAGGCTGCAGAATTGGCTATGCAAGAAATGGAAGCAGATGCAGCTCGTTTGAGCGTATTGCGCGATAAATTGGAGAACGCTTTAATGTCTATTGAAGAAGCTTATGTGAATGGTAACCGCGATCATCGTTTGCCACATGTTACAAATATTTCATTCAAATATGTTGAAGGGGAAGGTTTGTTGATGGGCTTTAATAAGAATATTGCGTTGAGCTCAGGTTCTGCTTGTACTTCCGCTTCTTTGGAACCATCTTATGTATTGAAAGCATTGGGCTTGGGTGATGATTTGGCACACAGCTCACTTCGTTTTGGATTGGGTCGCTTTACCAATGAAGAGCAAATTGATTATACCATTGAGCAGGTTAGAAACACTGTTTTGAAACTACGCGAAATGAGTCCCCTTTGGGAAATGTACAAAGAGGGCATTGATTTGAATACCATTGAATGGGCACATCACTAATAAATTTGTCTAACTTTTAAATCTAAATAACATGGCATACTCAGAAAAAGTAATTGATCACTACCAGAACCCTAAGAATGTGGGTACTTTGGATAAGGGTAAGAAAAATGTTGGTACTGGCTTAGTTGGAGCACCAGAATGCGGCGACGTAATGCGTCTTCAAATTGAAGTAGATGATGCAAGCGGTGTTATCACCGATGCAAAGTTCAAGACCTTTGGTTGCGGATCAGCAATTGCCTCTTCTTCTTTGGCTACTGAGTGGTTAAAGGGTAAGACTTTGGATCAGGCAATTTCTATTGACAATATGGATATTGTTGAAGAATTGAACCTACCTCCAGTTAAAATTCACTGCTCTGTATTAGCTGAAGATGCTATTAAAGCAGCAATCAACGATTACCGTGAGAAGAATGGTTTAGAGAAAATTGAATTTGAAGAGAAAGGCGTTCACTAATTTTGTTTGATACCTGAACAATGAGTACAGCAGTAGCAGAAAATACAATTTTTGTGAGTGATAAGGCCAAGAAAAAGGTTTTACAACTCATGGAGGAAGCAGGGATAACGCAAGATTCCAGCTACTTTCTACGTGTTGGCGTAGTAGGTGGGGGTTGCAGTGGGTTGAGCTATAAACTCGATTTTGATCAGGATATCCAACCAATGGATCAGGTGTTCGAGGATAATGGAATTAAAGTGGTGTGTGATTTGAAGAGCTTCCTCTACCTTGTGAATACAGAGTTGGATTTTAGTGATGGTTTAAATGGTAAAGGTTTCTACTTCAATAACCCCAATGCTAGTCGCAGTTGTGGTTGTGGTGAAAGCTTTGCTGTATAAGCTTTTCTAAAAAATAAAATGCTATCCCGGTCTTCTAAAGGCCGGGATTTTTTATTTCATTTGTTTTTTCACTTCTAATGCATCTTACAAAATGAGGCGTTCTTTAGAAATGCAGATCCTGACCCCGAAGGGGTCACACATCTATAGAAAAGAAACACAACAGCATAACCGACCCCGAAAGGGTCGCACAAGTATTTTGGCTTGATTTTGTTTCATGTTCGACCCCTTCAGGGTCGTTGTTTAAAATAGATGGTTATTGCTATACATGTTCAAACCCTTCGGGGTTGGAGCTTGTAAGAAATAATTGGCTTCTTGAAATAACCTAAACCTATCGGCGACTAATTGTAATTATTTGATGGATTTATCTGTCGCAAGTCTCATGCATCTTACAAAAATCCGCGTTCTTTAGAAATGCACATCCTGACCCTGAAAGGGTCACACATGTATAGAAAAGAAACACATCAATATAACCGACCCCAAAGGGGTCGCACATGTATCATGCCTTGCTTTTGTTGTATGTGTGGCCCAAAACCGTTCGGGATGGAAGCCCCATGTGCAAAGGACAATGGCTTTCTTTGCAAGTTTCTTCAATTATTTCCCAGATTTTAACAATCATTCTCATCCTTCGTTTTTTTGTGCAATACCAATCATTTAGTTTTGACTTATGTGGACTTTGGCAAAGAAGGAATGGCAACATTTTTTTGGTAATCTAACTGGCTATATAGCCATGACCGTTTTTTTGGTCCTTTGTGGCTTGTGGCTTTTCTTTTTTCCAGATACCAATCTGCTCGACTATGGTTACGCTAGTCTTCAGCCCTTTTTTGAAGTAGCCCCCTGGCTCATGATCATGCTCATTCCAACCATTACCATGCGCAGCTTTGCTGAAGAATTGAAGTCAGGCACTTTTGAATTACTCCGCACCTATCCTTTGAGCAATTGGCAACTCGTTTTTGGAAAGTATTTAGGTATGCTTGCTGTTATTTTCTTGACCCTTTTGCCTACTTGCATTTATCCTCTTTCTATTCAAATGTTGAGCAGTCGCGGTGGTATTGACTGGGGTGCAACAGCAGGTAGTTATTTAGGCCTTTTTTTACTTGCTTCATGTTTTGCTGCTATTGGATTGTATGCAAGTAGTTTAACGCATCAAGTCGTGGTAGCATTTGTGGTTGGCGCATTTTTATGCTTTATGGTCTATGTTGGATTAGAGGCTGTTAGTAAGCTGCCCATTTTTTCGAACCAAGCCGATTTTTATATCCAGCAATTGGGTTTGCAAGAGCATTACAAAAGCATCAGCAGAGGAGTTATAGAACTTCGTGACGTGTTGTACTATGTCATCATAATTGCACTGTTTTTAGGGTTGACGAAAAGACAAATTCAAATGAAGTAAAGCATGGAAAAGAAACCCTTTAACATACAAAGTCTTCTACAGCATCCAGTTTCAATGGTTATTGTAGCAATGCTGTTGATCTGGCTTTCTTCTTTTTTGAGTGTACGAATTGACCTAACAGCAGAGAAAAGGTTTTCACTTACTCCTGCCAGTAAAACTATTTTGCAAAACCTTGATACCACCATTCAAGTAGATGTGTTGTTAGATGGTTCGTTGAGTGCCGATTACAAAAAACTTCGCAATGCAGTTGTAGATATATTAAATGAATTTAGATCGGCTTCTGGCGGATTGGTACAAGTGAAAATAGGAATTGATTTACCGAATAAGCAAGATTCTGCAGTTGCACTTATATATGATAGCTTGGCTTCCATTGGTGTAGTTTTTGAACGAACATCTGTAACCGTTGCTGCGCAAACACCTTTAGCAGATCAATACATTCTGCCTTCGGCTGTGGTGAGATATGGTAATCGTCCTCCGGTTGTAGTCGATTTAAGGAGTAGCCGAAAAGTATATAAGCAGTACAATGTGTTATCTGAAATGCCTGAGGAAGATGTAGAAGCCACCAGAGCAGCTGCCGAAGCATTGCTCGAGTATAAGTTTATCTCAGCAATTGATCAATTAACACGAAAGGATGTGCCAACCATTGCATATGTGGTAGGCAATGGTCAGCCTTTAGACGATCGGGTGGAAGACCTTGGACAAACCTTATCTGCTTCATATAGGCTCGCTATTATGGATTTGAAGCAGGCGCAACCCAACCCCGATCAAGTACAACTTTTACTAGTTGTAAAACCAACAGAGCCTTTTTCAGAAACTGACCTTTGGAAACTAGATCAATATGTGATGCGGGGTGGTAAGATTATTTGGTGTATAGATCCATTGTATGCAGAGTATGATAGCCTCCGAAAGTCGACAGGTTCTTATGTAGCTTTCGATCGTAACCTGCAATTGGATGATTTACTGTTCCGATATGGTGCACGTATCAATAAGAACTTAGCGCAGGATTTAAATTGTGCTAAAATTCCAATAGTCATAGGGTATAATCCAGATGGCAGCCCGCAAATGCAACGAGTACCATGGGCCTATTATCCTTTTTTGTTTGGAAATGATGAACATCCAACTTCAAGAAATCTAGAAAGAGTTTTATCTATTTTCCCCTCAAGTATTGATACAGTAAAAGCGCCTGGCATTCAAAAGACCATTCTACTTACAACTGATA
>ERZ1066133.546-NODE-546-length-15914-cov-12.742544_pt1 | contig 15914 bp, 13 predicted proteins | sample MGYA00382780_ERZ1066133 | MGnify/ENA primary metagenome ERZ1066133 (study PRJEB33369, sample SAMEA5778363) | biofilm metagenome | biome: Industrial cooling water; feature: Water cooling tower basin; material: Biofilm | place: United Arab Emirates | collected...
TTGCCTGACCTCCGTCCCCGCGGCCAGCCTGCCCCCGTTTTGGGATGCGCTCCCTTCAGGCCGGCGCCGCCTCGAACGGCCAAGCGACGCCGCGCGACAGGTCCGGGTGCCGCGGCTCCCCAAACTCGGGCGTCCCGTGCTCGTCGCGGAGGCGGTCGGTGTGCTCCAGCAGGAGCGCCGCGGCCGACCGCGAGGGGTCGTCCGCCTCGCACGCTTTTGCGAAGAGTTGGCGCCTGAGGACGGGTGCCGCACGCGAGACGACGTCGTAGGCGCCTTCGAAGCCCGCGACCGGCCGATGGTCCGTGCAGACCGCCTCGGAGAACCGCTCGAAGTGGAACGGGAGGACCCTCGGCTCACCGCGTGGCAGGATGCCCAGGACGTCCTCCAGCAGGTCGCCGTCGTCCCGCGACGCGGCGGCCACCGCGCAGAGGAGCTCAGCAGCCTTGGTGCCGTCGCCCCGTGCCAACGACACCAGTCGGTCCTTCAGCCCGCCGTGGGCGCGCACGGCCTGCGCCACCGCTGACAGGACCGGGTCGTCTGCCCAATGCCAGAACCAAGCTGGAGAATGCCGGGCGGCCGGGCTCGTCACGGCTTTCAGCAGGCTCTCGGCCGCTGCCGGCCTGCGCCAGTGCGCTGCGATGGCCGTCAGCCACCCGCCGCCGTCGAGCGTCAAGGCGGGCAGCATCGCGCCGAGGGCGACAAGTGCATTGCCTGCTTCCCCACGCGGGTTCCGGCCGAGAGCCTCGATGGTCCGCCGCAGCATCCAGGGCGATAGCCGAGGCCCGAGGCCGTCGAGCTGCGGGACGACGGCGGCCGGGTCGTCCGAGAACGCCAGCAGCGACAGCCAAAGGTCAACCTCGTAGAAGCGCTGCTCCTGGTCGCCCCAGCGGCTCTGGTCCCAGGCTGCGATCGCGCTTCTGCACAGCGGCGCCACGGCGCCTGCCGCCAGCGAATGACCCCGCGCGACAAGGGAGGCCAGTCCCCGCAGGCGCGCGTAGCCGCTGCCGCGTTCAAGGGGAAGCGTCAGAATCGCGGCGACATCGCCCGCGCGCGATCCGCACGGCAGCCCAGCTGCGGCGGCCGCGAAGCTGATCGCCCTTGCGACCGTGGTTTCGTCCCCCTTCGCGTAGCCGAGGGTATCAAGGTGCCGCAGGATGGCCGCGGCGTTTGGATGCGGCGGCTCCTCGCGGCCGGCGGACGCCTGCGCGGCCTCGGCGGCGGCGGCCGCTGCGCGGAAGTCAATCCAGTCGGCCGGTGCACCCTCCGCCCGCAGATCGTGCTCCGGCCCGAGTGCCCGCAGCACCTCCGCGGCCTCGACGCCGAAGTCGGGGTCTCCGAGCAGCGCCACCGCAGCTGAGGAAGCCGCCCGGCCTCCAGCCGCCGCCAGCGCTCGTCGGTAGTTCACGAGCGGTGGCCCCCCTTGCACGGGACGACCGGGAACGCGGGGAGCAAGGCGGGCCCGGTGCCACCTCTCGAGGTCGCCGCGGAGCAAGCGCAGGATCAGGCCTACGCCATCCTCCAGCTCCAAACGGCCGACCAGCTCGGCCAACTCCGCGCCTTCGACCTCGCCGCGTTCGCCGTGCAGCAGGGCCGCCGCCGCCCAGCGTTCGGCGACGGCGAGCACGGCCGCGCGCTCGCCCGCGGCGGCCGTCGGATGGCCGCCATCGATCTCTCGGTCGGCGCCCGCGCAGAAGACCTCGCCGAGCGGCCGCAGCAGCTTGACCGCGATGGCCCAGGGGAGCTCGGCGTACCTGCCAAGGATGCCTGCGACGGCGGACGCGGGCGCCGCGCCGAGCGCGCCCTCAAGTGCGCGGACATGGTCGCGCCAGACGTCGTCGCGCGGCACGTCGGAGGCCCAGGCCGCCAGCAGCCTCGCAACGAGTTCCTCCACCTCCCGGCTGTCGAGAAGGCGCGCGGCCGCCCGGCGTTCCGGCCCGGATTGCAGATCTCCGGACGCGAGCCGCTCCAGCAGCGCCGCCCGCTCCCCCTGCGAGGCCGGACCTGCCGCGAACCGCGCCCCCCATCTACCCACCGGGAGGCCCGTCGCGAGGCGCCGCCTCATAGACTCGCCCACGCCCACGGGATGGAGCTTGGCCGCGGCCTCGATGACACGCAGGCCGTTCGCGTCGCTCGGGTCGAACGCTGGCGATTCCAGCTCGTCCAGCACGGGGCCCATCGCGCCCTCGCCCAGCCCGACCAGATCGAGGAGGGCGGCGGCGCGCCCCACGCCCCGCGGTTCGGTCTCGGCCCGGCGGGCCTTCGCCCGGGTTAGCTCGGCCGCGAGGTCTTCGGGGAAGTCGGACGGTTCGAAGATGCTGCGCGCCGCGCAGGCGTCCCAATCGGCCTTGGCGAAGCTTCGGGCGAGCCAGGCGAGGAGCCGGCGCGCGCCGCGAAACACGAGGGCCTCCGCCACCGCGAGCCGGGCCTCCTGAAAACTCGACGACCGGGCAACCGAGACCGCCGCTTCCCAGGCGGCCGGCGACCCGTCGTGGACGAGGCTGGCGAGGAGGTCCTCCTGGGCGTCTCCCGGCAACGCCAGGGCGCGCGCGCCGAGGTCGGGACCGAAGGACTCCGGAACGAGCCGAGCGCGGTGCGAGGCCCGGAGCGCGGAGAGGCGCACCTGTCGGTCGTCGCTCGCCGCGAAGCGCCAGACCTCCTCGGAGAACTCCTCCCTTCCGGTGGCCAGCATGAAGCCGAAGGCGCGGTCGACCTCGCCCTCATGGTGCCAACGCCGCGCGAATGCGACGACCCGCGCCGCTGCGCCCTCCCAGGCGCCCGGGGCCGACCGCCGCAGGATGGCGGCGGCGAACATCGGCGCGATGCCAAGGGCGGCCGTGGCGAGGTCCGACGCAGCGGCCACACCGCGCTCGTCGTCGCGGGACATGCGCTCCGCGGCGAACAGCAGGGCACCCTCGAAGGCCGGCTCGTCGAAGAGATCGGCCGCGCGCCAGGGCTTGGACGCTGGCGGACCCGACCGCAGGAGCCTCTCGACAACGAAGGACGCGTACCAGTCCCTGAATTCCTGGTGCGGAAAGCTGTAACCGACCTGCGCCATCTCGGCGGAGCGGATGAGCAGGTGCCGGGCCGCGAGCGCGCGCAGAACCTCCTCGGGATGCGGCGCGGTCCCGATCTGGCCTTCGGCTTGGAGATTTCGCGCCGCCTCCGCCACCGTCCTGCGAGCGTCGTTCTGCCGGAGCACGGTGCTTCCAGCCTGAACGGCGGAGAAGGCCAGAGCCTCGAGGTAGCGCTCGTGTGCGTCCCCCAGGACGCCGCGGAAGGCCCACTCTTCCTCCCGGCGTTCGTGGTCCTTCAGAAGGTTTCGCAGGAGCTCGCCGCGCAGCGGCGCCGCGCCCGGGGGCGCCGAGAGAAAGGCTGCCAGGTACAGCGGCGTGCGTGTGATCTCGTCCAGAGCGGGATCCCCGCGGACCGCCTCCCTCCGGGGGTCGTCCACCGCCGGGCACGCGCGGGCCACGACGTTGTCCCTCAGCCGCTCAGTGAGCGGCTCGAGCTTGAACACCACTTCCGGGTCGACCGGGCCAGCCGCCGGCCGCGCAGCGAGCAGCAGGGCCACGTGCGGGAACTCGCGCCGCAAAATTTCAAGGGCGCCGCGGAGGCCATCCAGGACGGCGGGTGGCGCCTCGTTCCACCCGTCCAGGAGAACGACCAGGCGGCCGCCACGCGCCAGCGAACGAAGGTGGTTGGCCGTCACTCCCCGCTCGATGAGGGCGGCCTTACCGGCGCAATGGGCGAGCAGGTCGGCCGCCGCAGACGAGTTTGCCCACTCCGGGGCGCGCACGAGCAGCGCGACGGTACCGGGCCGGCGCTCCGCGACGACCTCGGCAAGCTCCAGCAGCGTGGTAGTCTTGCCGCTGCCCGGGCCGCCCTCGAGCACCGACAGGCTTCTCAGGCCGTCGGCCACGGCGTCGAGTTCCACGAGCGGGCCGCGGCCCTCCTTATCCTCGATCCTGCGCAGGGGGATAGCGACGCGCGGCCCGCGGAACGCGACCGCGGTGTTCCGGAACGCGACCAGGTCCGCGCGCCCTGCCTCGCGTCCTGCCTGGCCCGCCATCTCCACCGGGGGATCCGGCTCGGCGAGGCCGGCCAATCGTTCAATCCGCCTGAAGGATTCGCGCGCGAGCGTCGTCGCATCGCCCCGCAGCAGCTTCTCCAGTTCGGCAAGCAGGCAGCCTGCCAGTGCATCGGCGTCCGCCGGCTCAAGCCCGCGCGGTGAGACCGTCCTGAGGTGCTGCGCAAGCCGACGCCGATCGCCACCCAGGTCCGGGCCGGCGATCGCGGCGGCCTCGGCGCGGAGCGCGGCCCTGCAGGGGGGGCCGCGCACCAGGGCCGCGTGCGCTGGGAACGCCTTGGCCGCGGCCTCGACGGCACGCGCGACGGCGTGCCTGCGCCTCCACCGCCTCACGACAGCAGCCTTCAAATTGGCCAAGGCCTCACCCACGAAGCGGGGCATAAGAAAACTCGCAAGCGCTTCCAGTCCGATCGGAGGCATCGCAAAAAGGGGCACCTAAGGGGGGATACGGGCCGACACCGGGCACGCGACGGTGCCGCGTGCAGGACACGCCCGCCTCCAGCCCCACCGCGCCGAAACTTCAGCCGCGAGATCGGAGAGCATGCCTGCCTTTGGCGACTACATCGTCTACCTCGACGAGAGCGGCGACCACAGCCTCGAAGTGATCGACCCGCAATTCCCTATCTTCGTCCTCAGCGCCTGCGTCTTCCGCAAGGAGGACTACCGGACGGCGGTCGTGCCCGCCTTCCTGGACCTGAAGTTCCGCTTCTTCGGGCACGACATGGTGGTGCTGCACTCGCGCGACATCCGGAAGGCGACCGGGCCCTTCGCTATCCTCCAAAACGCCGCGGTGCGCGCAGGCTTCCTCGCCGTGGTCAACGGCGCCGTTGCGGCTGCCCCCTTCACGCTGATCACCGCCATCATCGACAAGCGGCGCCTGGCGAGCCGGTACGCGAAGCCGGACAACCCCTACGAGATCGCGCTCACCTTCTGCATGGAGCGGGTGTTCAGCCACCTCCAAGCCCTCGGTCAGCACGAGACCACCACGCCCTTCGTCTTCGAGTGCCGCGGCAAGCGGGAGGACGCGGATCTGGAGCTCGCCTTCCGCCGCGCCACGGGCGGCGCCAACTTCCTCGGCCGCACGCTGCCCTTCGACATCGTCTTCGCGGACAAGAAGGCCAACTCGACCGGACTGCAGCTCGCCGACTTGGTCTCGCACCCGATTGGGCGGCACCAGCTCAACCCGTCCCAGCCGAACCAAGCGTACGACGTCGTGGCGCCGAAATTCCGGAGGAGCCCAGCGGGAGTGGTGACCGGCTGGGGACTCAAAGTCTTCCCCTGAACAGCAGAAGGGCCCCGGTTTTCACCGAGGCCCAGCGCCGACCGAGCATTCCCGATCCACTTGACCCTTATGTGGTCACTCACCGTGTCAGAGGTCAAGATGTTCCTCCTGCGTTCACGGTCTAGTGGGTAGCTATGGTGGGCGTGCCCCCGCTGCGCGGGGTCGGGTGCTACTCGCGGCCCCTTGGGCCGCTCCCCGAGCCCCTGCGGGTCTCGGCGCTGCGCGTAACGCCCCCTCACGCAGGCCCGGATAGGCGGGCGGCACCCATCCCTTCGGGCCGGAGGCTGCCGGCGTGCTCGCGCGCCGGCCGCTGCGAGCCCGTCGGGACGGGGAGCGTCATAGTAGAAGTTCGCCCTCGCCTCCAGCGCGGGTCGAACAGGGAGCGGGGCAGGGGAAGAAACGAAATAAAGGCGTGCATTGCTGGCGGTGTTGCTCGCGACTGCACTGTAGGGCAGGCGAGAAATACTCGGATGCACTCGCCTTTGTGAAGCAAAAAAACACGGCTAAACTACTGTGTTTGCTTGCCATTTAGCCGATTATCGTATACTGTTCTTCTTGCCGGTCGGGATGACCGGCGGCCAGGGCGAGGGGCGGCAACCCCTCATCCCCGGCCTGACCCGAGACATGGATTGCACCCATGACCCAGGCTGACCCCGTGATGGGGGTCCGAGGCCGCGCGCGCAACCGCGCCCGCCGCCCCCTTCCTCTCTCTTGCCCGCTCCCCGCCCTCCTCACCCGGAGGGCCGCCCCGTGAACGACCGCTGGACCGATGCCGCCCTCGGGATCGCCGAGGGCGCCTCCGCCGAGCTGGCCTCCGCGCTGGCCAGCCTCGCCGCCCTGCCGGTGCACAGCCCCGCCCGCGTCGCGCTCACGGCCCGCGCGGCCGACCTCCGGTACCGCCTCGCCGCCGCGCACCAGGTGCTCGACGCCTACGCCGTCCAGGACAGCGCGGAGGAGGTGGCAGCATGACCGCCCTCCCCTCCCCTGCCCCCCTCTACACCGCCGGCCCGCGGCCCTTCTTCGTCTACTGGCGCAGCCAGCGGCGGCAGTTCTTCTCCTTCCGCGCCCGCGTCGTCGCATGGTCCGCCCGCGAGGCCCGCGCCCTCTTCCGCCCCCGGCGCGGCTGGGGGCCGGAGCCGCGCGTCGTCGGCGTGAAGGCCTGCGCCGACCTCACCGGTCCCGCCTGCGCCCGCTCCGGCCGGTGGGTCGGGTGATGGCGGCCCGGCACGCCACGGCCCAACGGGAAAGGGCCAGCGCGGCGCGGGAGGCCTCCCCTCCCCCGCCGCCCGCCGAGGAGCGCGCGGACGTCTACGCGCGCGTCACCGACGCGATCGTCGCCGCCATCGAGAGCGGGGCCGCCAAAGGCAAGGACTGGCGCATGCCCTGGCACCGCCGGCGCGACCCGGACGGCTCGCCGATGCTGCCCGTCAACGTCGCGCGCGGCGCGGCCTACCGGGGCGTCAACACCCTCGCCCTCTGGGCGGCGGCCGAGGCGCGGGGCTACCCGGGCGGCCTCTGGGGCACCTATCGGCAATGGGCCGAGTTCGGCGGCCAGGTCAGGAAGGGCGAGCGGGCCGCCACGGTCGTGTTCTGGCGCTTCCCGGAGCGGCCAGGGGCGGGCGAGGAGGCCGGAGAAGGCGGAGGCGAGGGAGAGAGCGGGGACGAGCCGAAGGGCGCCCGGCGCGGCCCCTGGGCGCGCGCCTACGCCGTCTTCAACGCTGCGCAGGTGGACGGCGCCGCCCTGCCCGCCAGCACCGCCCCTGCCCTGCCCGAGGCGGCGCGGATCGCGGAGGCGGAGGCGTTCTTCGCCGCCCTGCCCGGCCTCGACCTCCGGCACGGCGGGAACGCAGCATTCTACTCGCCGAGCACGGACCATGTGCAGATGCCGCCCTTCGGGCAGTTCCGCGAGGCGGCGGGATACTACGGCGTCCTCGCGCATGAGGCATCGCACTGGACGGGCCATTCCAGCCGCCTCGCGCGCGACCTGACAGGGCGCTTCGGCTCGGGGGCGTATGCGGCCGAGGAGCTGGTGGCGGAGCTCGGGGCGGCCTTCGCGCTCGCCGCGCTCGGGCTGGCGGCCGAGCCGCGCGAGGACCACGCCCGCTACGTCGCGCACTGGCTCGGGCTGCTGCGTGGCGACCGGCGGGCGATCTTCACCGCGGCCGGCAAGGCCCAGGCCGCGGCGGACTGGCTGCTCGCGGCGGCCAAGAAGGCGGCGTAGCCGGAAGGAGGCGGGCCAGTGTTGGCCCGCCTCCTTCCGCTCCGAATAAGTCGAAGACAAAACGATCTCTGCTCGCGCGCCGCGGGCCGCAACGCGGCCCGCGGCGCCATGTCGCTTGCATTACGTCCGCAAGAGCGTAAGCTTTTACGTAAGTCCGCCAATGCGGAGATTTGGCATGCGCATCCTGGCCTTGGCTTCCCAGAAGGGCGGCGTCGGCAAAACGACCCTCGCCGGCCACCTCGCCGTGGAGGCGGAGGCGTGCGGGCACGGCCCCGTCGCCCTGATCGACACCGACCCACAGGGCAGCCTCGCCGCCTGGTGGAACGGCCGCGAAGCCGAGACCCCGCTCTTCGCCCAGGCGACCATCCCCGACCTGCCGCGCCAACTCGAGGCGCTGCGCGGGCACGGGATTAAGCTGGTCATCGTGGACACCCCTCCGGCCATCACGGAGAACATCGCCGCCGTGGTCCGGCTCGCCGACCTGGTGCTGATCCCGACCCGGCCCAGCCCCCACGACCTCCGCGCCGTCGGCGCGACCGTGGACCTCGTCGAGCGGTGCGGGTGCCCGATGGTCTTCGTGGTGAACGGCGCGACGCCACGGGCCCGCATCACTGCCGACGCCGCGGTGGCGCTGTCGCAGCACGGCACGGTCGCCCCGGCGACCCTGCACCAGCGCGTGGACTTCGCCTCCAGCATGATCGACGGGCGGACCGCGCGGGAGGTCAGCGCCGGCTCCAATTCCGCCCGCGAGGTCGCGGAGTTATGGAGTTACGTAAGTAAGCGCCTCAGCAAGACGAAGGGCGAGGAGCACCATGAGCAGTCGCAGCGCCTCCCGGCTTGATCCGGGTCTGATCGCCCGCAAGGGCCAAGCCGCCCCGGCCGCGCCGAGTGCGATGGCTGCCCCAGCCATCGAGCCTCTGTCTCGCGCCGCGCCGTCGGACCCTCCGACGCCCGCGAACAGTCCTCCTCCCGAGGAAGCGTCGCGGCAGCCGGCGCGGGGGCTGCACGGCACCATCGCCGTGACGGTGCGCCTCGACCCCGCCCGCTACGAGCGCCTGAAGGTGCACGGCGCCCGCGTGCGGCGCACCAACCAGGAGATCCTCGTCGAGGCCCTCGACGACTACTTCCGGAACAAGGCGTAATGGCGCGGATGCGTCGTTACGCTTTTACGTAAGCAAGGAAGGAAGGCATGGCCGAGCGCCGCGCCGGCAGCGGGCAATTCGACCTCTTCGTCCCGGTCGTCACCGACCTGCCGCTGCGCGACCAGCGGGAGACGATGGAGCGGCCCTTCTTCAGCCTCGCCAAGAGCAGGCGGCTGAAGCCGATCGACTACACCAGCCCCGACGGCGAGGTCTGGGTGAAGGTGCTGCCGCACCAGGACTACGGCATGGCGACCATCTGGGACGCCGACGTCCTGATCTGGGCCGCTTCGGTCCTCGCCGAGATGCAGAAAAGGCGCGCAAACGAGATCCCGCGCACGCTAAACTTCCAGCCCTTCGACCTGCTGCGCGCGATCGGCCGGCGCACGGGCGGCAACGACTACCGCCTGCTGCGGGAGGCGCTCGCGCGCCTCCAGGCCACCGTCGTGAAGACGAACATCCGCGCGAAGGGGCGCCGGAAGGAGCGGCAGTTCGGCTGGATCGAGGGCTGGACCGACCTGGTGGACGACGAGACGGGGCAAAGCCGCGGCATGACCCTGACCGTCTCCGAGTGGTTTCACGAGGGCGTGCTGATGGACGGTGGCGTGCTGGCCGTGGACCCAGCCTACTTCAATATCACCGGCGGACGGGAGCGGTGGCTCTACCGCGTCGCGCGCAAGCACGCCGGCGGCCACGGCGCAGAGGGCTTCGCCGTCGCCCTGCCGACCCTGTTCGAAAAGTCCGGCGCCGAAGGCGACTACCGCCGCTTCAAGTTCGAGCTGCACCGCATCGTGCAGCGGAACGAGTTGCCCGAGTTCCACCTCGCCTGGGAGGCGGGGCAGGGGGCCGGCGCGCGGAACGGGGCGGCCGCCGAGCCTCTGCTGCGCATGACCAGGCGGTCGGCGCTCGCGTTCGACCACCCAGGCTACGAGTTGCCGCGGAAGCGGCGGGGAAGCCGGTCGGCGGCCACGCGGCGTTCCTGATATCCCGAGCCAAGCCCTGCACCCTGCCGAGGACCACGTGGGCTGACGAGGCGTGCCGTGTCGCCCCGCCTTGCGATCAGGGCTTAGCGGCCGATCTTCAGCCGGTTTCGGAGGGGCACCGGGCCCCGGGATGGTTAGATCATCGGGATATCAGGAACAGGAATGAAAATGCAGCCGATTCGCAGACGGCCTGTTGGCGTGAGCAGAGGCGGGCCTGTGGATTGTGTCGGGATATCGGGAACGAAGGGCAACGGGAGATCAGGAACGAGGTGACGGTATATCGGGAACGCAACCGTCCGGCATGCTCTTGAATTGCATGGCGCGAATCGGCGCCAGAAAAGCCCTAACCTTTTAACTCAGGAGAGAAACAGAGTTTCTCTCCTTACTTGCTTAACCCCGCTGACCTGTGAGCAACTGAAAAAGAAGAGTGCTCAGGGAGAGGCGCAGGATTGCAGGGATCACTCCCCGGCTTCCTGTTCGACCCGGGCCGGAGGCCAAGGTCGAATGGTCGGGACGGCTTCCCGTCCCGACGGGCACCGTCCGGCCGGGGCACGCAGGGCGGGTCAGGGATCGCCGTAGGCGACCGCGTAGCGGCGCGAGGCAGGACCCGAGCGTCCTTGACGCGCCCGAGCACCCTGGCACCCCCTTTCTTTTCCTCTCGCCCTATCCGTCCGCCAGCCCGGCGAACTCGCGGTCGGCGAAGTGGCGGAGCTTCGCCACGAGCGCCGGCGCGTGGCCGGGCCGCAGCAGCACCTGAAGGTGCGCGGGCAGGCGCATCGCCTCATCGGGGGAGAGCAGGGGACGCGCCGTGAGATGCCCGCCGACGCCCTCCGTCGTGCTGCCGTGCGCGCCCGAGAGGAGGGCGGCGACGAGGTCCGGGCCGCTGCGGGAGCGGCTGGCGGTCTCGTAGTGCACGGTCGCGTTGCCGAGGCAGCGGGAGAGCCAGGTCGCCGTCTCGAGGTCGGCCGGCGCCGAGGCCTGCACCAGGCTGGCGTTGGCGAGGAAGGTGCCGGCCTGCGCGCCGTAGACGGCGCGAAGCTGGGTGAGATCCTGCAGGATCGGCCAGAGCTGGAGGCCGAGGCCGGCCATCAGCCCTGATGCCTGCAAGGCGGGCTCCAGCCGGCCGAGCGCGGCAAACTCGTCGAGGAGCAGCAGCACCGGCGGCGTGTCCGGTCTCTGTGGCGTCCTGGCCAGCTCCTGGATGCATTGGGCGATCATCAGTCGGAGCCAGCGCGCGTAGGCGCCCATGCGGTCGGGTGGCAGCACGAGAAACACCGTTGCCGAGCTCCCGCGCAGGTTGCGCCAGCGGAAGTCCGAGCGACTCATGGAAGCCGCCAACCTTGGGCTGTCGAGGAGGTGGGTATGGCGCTGGGCGGAGGAGAGCACGCCGGCGGCCTCGCGGTCGGCCTTGCCGAGCTGGCGGGCCGCGGCGCGGGCCACCAGCCCGCCCGTAGCCCCTTCGTCGGCCATCAGGGAGCGCATCCCAAAACGGGGGCAGGCTGGCCGCGGGGACGGAGGTCAGGCAAAGGAGCGGATACTGTTGGCGAAGTCGGCGCGCCTGGGTGCGGGGCGATGTAGGGTGGGTGTCCCGCCCGGAGACCGACGATGTCGCTCCGCCTGCAGCCGCCGCTCCCGCCTGTCCCCGACGACACCGCCCGCGTCGCCCGGGCCGCGTTCCGGCGCGGCAACCCCTATTTGCTCCTGCGCGATCGGCTCGGGGCGGTGTTCGCCGACACCGACTTTGCCGACCTTTACCCCACGCTCGGCCAGCCCGCCTATGCGCCCTGGCGGCTCGCCCTGGTCACGCTGATGCAGTTCCGCGAGGGGCTGAGCGACCGGCAGGCCGCCGAGGCCGTCCGCGGCCGGATCGATTGGAAGTACCTGCTCGCTCTCGATCTCGCCGATGCTGGCTTCGACCACAGCGTGCTCTGCGAGTTCCGTGGCCGGCTGTTGGGCGGCAATGTCGCCGAGCGCCTGCTCGCCCGTGTGCTGGATGCCGCACGCGAGGGCGGCCTGCTCAAGGCGCGCGGGCGCCAGCGCACGGACAGCACGCACGTGCTGGCCGCCGTGCGCGACCTGAACCGCCTCGAGTTGCTGGGCGAGACGTTGCGCGCGACGTTGAACGCGGTCGCCGTTGCGGCCCCCGGGTGGCTGCGCACGGTCGCACCACCCGAGTGGCACGAGCGCTACGACCGCCGGGTCGAGGACATGCGCCTCCCCGATGTTGGTCCGAAGCGCGATGCCTACGCCGTCCAGGTCGGCGAGGACGGCTTTCGCCTGCTCAATGCGCTGGACGGAGCGGGAGTGCCTGCGGGCGTGCGGGACCTGCCCGCCGTTGCCGTGCTGCGCCGCGTCTGGGCGCGGCACTTCGAGCGGATCGAGGCGGGGCCGAGGGACGGCGAGACAGGAGGTGGCCAGGCCAGCGGCGATCGCGTGCGGCTGCGGCCCGTGCAGGGCCGCGGCTCCGGCGACCGCGTCGAGTCTCCCTATGACACCGAGGCCCGTTTCCGGTCCAAAGCCGGCACGGATTGGACCGGCTACGTGGTCCACTTCACCGAGACCTGCGATGTGGATGCGCCGCGGCTGATCGTGCACGCCGATACGACGCCAGCCAATGTGCACGAGGCAATGCGCACCGGGTCGATCCACGACGCTCTAACTGCCAAGGGGCTGGCCCCGTCCGAGCACCTGGCCGACGCGGGCTACGTCAGCGGAAGCCATATCGTCGCCGCGCGCGAGTGCCACCGCATAGATCTGGTCGGACCCGCACGGCCGCACCAGAGCTGGCAGACGAGGGAGGAGGGCGCGTTCCGTGCCGCCAACTTCTCGGTGGACTGGGAGCGCCGTCGCGTGCGCTGCCCTGAGGGCCACGAAAGCACCACCTGGGGCGAGTACAAGGATAGGACATCGGGCCAGTCCTACATCCGGGCCGGGTTCAGCCCGGCGCAGTGCCGGCCCTGTCCGTCGCGGTCGCGCTGCACACGGGCAGCGAGCCGCCGCCTCAGGCTGCTGCCGCGCCCCGAGCACGAAGCGATCGCGGCAGCCCGGGCGCGGCTGGAGACCAAGGCGGGCCGGCGGCTCTACGCCCAGCGCCGAGGCATCGAGGGCACGATCTCACAGGGCGTGCGCGCCTTCGACCTGCGCCGGGCGCGCTACCGCGGCCTGACCAAGACCGTGCTGCAGCACGTCGCCACCGCAGCGGCCATCAACCTCGACCGGCTCGGGGCGTGGTTCGCCGAGCGCCCGCCCGCGCCTACGCGGGTCTCTCGCTTCGCCGCGCTCGCCGCCTGACCAGCAACTTCGCCAACAGTATCGGAGCGGTTCCCTGACGCTGGCACGGGGCTGGGCAATGGCCGGAAGGCCGGCCATCGTTTCCGGAAGGCGTCCTCCAGCTCGCCGTTCAGCACGCGTGTCCTGGCCTGCAGCGCCAAGTGTGCGCCGCACTGCGTCCAGCGCATCGACTGCCGCTTCGAGAAGCGCTTGGCTACGATCTGGTTGACCGCACTCTCAGCGAAGCCGGTCGAGATGCGCTCGCCGGCGCGGTGCCGCTCGCCGTAGTCGACGATCTGGCCCGCGTTGTTCCGCAGGTAGGTGGCGAACTCCTCGGCCGCCTTGTGCAGCCGGCCGAGCTTCGCCTTCGCCTCGCCCTCCGCGTCCCCTTCCATGCCCCAGACATCGTCGGCAACGCCCTCGGCCTCCTCCACGGCGTGCCGGGCATGGCCGTGCCAGAGCAGCCACTTCAGCCGTTCGAGGTCGCGCAGCCGGCGCTCCGTCCAGCCCGGGTCCGGGCCCGCGCCCTTGGTCATCTGCACCAGCACGGTCAGGCGCATCGCCACGTGGAACCAGTCGAGCACCTGCTCGGCCTCGGGGCCGACCCGGGCCAACAGCCGTCGCACGGAATCGCCGCCGTCCGACATCATCACGACACGCTGGTTCGGCGCGTAGCCCTGCGCGGCGAGCACGCCCAGCAGGCGCCGACGCGGGCGGTCGTCGTGCGCCTGGACGTAGGCGAAGCACCTGGCAGGGGGCGGTGCCTCGGCCTCGGGCGCGTCGCGGCGGAAACCGGGCACGCACTTGCCCGCCACCACCTCGAACCAGGACCCCGCCCGGTCGCGCACGAAGCCGCCGTCGACGCCGACGTAGGCCGGCCCGTCGGGTGCCGGCATGGCGTCGAGGTCGCGCTGGCAGCCGGACCACGTGGCGCCGTCAGGCTCGTCGCCGAGCGCCGCCTCCTCGTGCTCGGCGACGGCGTGCAGGTGCCGGCGCACCCGCTCGGGCGAGACCGGCCGCTCCAGCGGCAGTACGTCCCCAAGCATGCGGGCCGTCATGCCGTAGGAGACGAGCGCGCCCCAGCGCGTCTCGAGGTAGAGTAGCTCCGGCGTCGTGCGTTCGGGCAGCAGGTCGGCCAGCGGGCTGAAGGAGGCGCGGTCGCCGGCGGCGGGATCGGCGCCGCACCCGCAACGGCGCAGCCGCTCGGCCTCGATCCTGACGGTGCCGAAGGCGGTGCGGCAGGCGAGCGGGCGGTGGCCTTTCAGGCGCCGAGGCGCCCCGCAGGCCGCGCAGCACCGGGACGCCGCCGCGTGCGCTGTGGCTTGGAGCGCGACGATCGCCGCCTGTAGCTTGCCGAGCATCGCCTTTGCCTCGGCAAGGCTGAGCCCGAGCGTCTCGGGCGCGAGCGCGTGTCGCTCGACCACGGCGACGACCGACCGGTCGGCCGCGCCGGTGTCGACGCCGCCGGTCTCCGCCGTCAGGGTGAGGGTGAAGCGCATCGTCATGGCACGGCTCCCGCGTTTGCCGCCGTGAGCCGGTCGAGGGCCGCGTCGGCGCGCCGGCGGTCGAAGGGGGCCGTCAGCGCCTCGCGCCGTTCCTGCCGTGCGAGCGCCCGCCGGAGATCGTCCACGCCGACGGCGTCCAGCGGATCGCGGACCACCCCGTCGCGCATGGCCAGCACGGCACGGCCGAACTCGGCCATGAGCTCCATGTCTTCGACGTAGGACAGGCCGAGCAACTCGCCTTTGAGCTCGTCGAGCGCCTCGGGGCCCGGGCACCACTCGGGCGGGCCGGCGTGGCTGCCAGCGACGCAGCGCGGGTAGCGCCGGCCGGCCACGCCGGGCTGGACCGCCTCGACCCGGATCTCGTGGAGCCAGGGCACCGAGAGATTGTACTCGTAGGAGAACCGCTCACCGGCGCGCAGGCGGAGGCTGGCTAGGCGGATCTGGCCGACGTCGGCGTATTCAGGGTCGTACTGCCGTCCGAGGATACGGAAGCGATGGAGGTGGAGATCCTGCCAGCCCATGGCCGCCTGGAGGGCGGCATGCAGGTCGGCGAGCGTCGCCGCGGTGCCGATCTCCAGCCGCCGCCAGGGCGTCGGTAAGACGTCGCGCAGCGCGACCCGAAGCCGCATCACCTCCGGCGGGCTGCCGCGGCAGCGGGCCGCCGCCGTCACGGCCGTGCCTCCGCCTCGGCAACGTAGGCGTAGAGCGTGGGCTTGGAGATGCCCATCAGCCGGCAGATTTCCCGGACCGTCCTGACGCGGGCCCGGTAGAGCTCGACGGCGTGGGCGCGGCGCTCAGGTGTGAGGCTGTGCTTGCGCCCGCCCTTGCGCCCGCGCGCCCGGGCCGCGGCCAGGCCGGCGCGGGTGCGCTCGCGCACGAGGGCCCGCTCGAACTCGGCCAGAGCGCCGAAGAGATGGAAGGTGAGCCGCCCGCTTGGCGTCGAGGTGTCGATGCCCTCGGTCAACGAGCGGAGCTGGACGCCGGCCCCCTCCATGCGGCGCACGAGGGCGATGAGGTCGGGGAGCGAGCGGCCGAGGCGGTCGAGGCGCCAGACGACGAGGCCGTCGCCGGGCCGGGCGTATTCGAGAGCCGCGAGGAGCCCCGGCCGATCGGCCTTGGCGCCGGATCGCCGGTCCTCGAAGGTGCGCTCGCAACCGGCCCGGGCCAGCGCGTCGCGCTGCAGGTCGAGGTGCTGGTCCTCGGTCGAGACCCTGGCATAGCCGATCAGCACGAGCCTGTCTCTCGTCGGCGGTGGTCAGGAAACCCGTCAGCCCGCGCGCCGGCCTGCCGTAGATTGCCTGACCGGATTACCTTACCGCCGATCGGCCGGGAGCGGCAGCAAACACGAGCGGGCTGCCGGACGGGCAAGGAACCGCTCCTTTGCCTGACCTCCGTCCCCGCGGCCAGCCTGCCCCCGTTTTGGGATG